>CENL01025199.1_pt1 | contig 11991 bp, 9 predicted proteins | sample 530221 | NCBI WGS metagenome assembly CENL01 (sample SAMEA2619791, study PRJEB7988) | marine metagenome | isolation source: saline water (ENVO:00002010), including
GAGGCGGCGGGGCGCGCCATGGTCGATGAGGCGGCGCGGGACGGTTTGGACGTGGCGCAGCGACTGCAAAGTGCGGAGTATGATCTGGACGAGGTGACGCCGGATGCGGATGAATGGCGCTATTTGAACCTGTTCTAAGGGGGTACGACCAAAGTCGTAGGTGGACTGCGACCAAGGTCGGGGGGCTTTGTTGATGTACATCAACACCTTGCGCGGTGGAAAGGGCGATCTTGGGCATGAACATGCCATAGGAGTCCGCCATGAAAGCCATCAAAATCGCCATACATCTGATCCCCGCACTCTTTGCCGCCACGCTTGGCACCTCAGCCGTTGCGGGTGAATATGACGCGATCAAAGCCGCCGCCGGGGCAGAGTTTTTTGACAAGGAATGCCACCGCTGCCACTCGGTCGATGCCGACCGCGCCAGCTATGGCCCGTTGTTGACCGGGGTGATCGGCCGCAAAGCCGGTAGCTTTGAGGGTTATCCCTATTCGGACGCCCTGAAAAACGCCAATTTCACTTGGACCGCAGGCGCGATCCGGGCGTGGATGGAAGACAATGACGGCTTGGTGCCGGGCACGAAAATGCGCCATGTCGGTGTTGAGGATGCCACGGTTCAGGATTTCATCGTCACCTATCTGGCGTCGATTTCCGAATGATCCTCGTCGTTTAATCAAGTCGTGAGTTTAGAGAGGTTGGTGGTCTGCACCTGTGCGGGCCGCCCTCCAAGGGTCAACACCCGATCGCACAGCCGCGCCGCCTCTTTGGGGTCGTGGGTGACCAGAATCGTCGTGGTGACATGATGCGCGCGCAGGGTCTCAAACAGGCGCATCATCTCATTGGCGAGCTGTGGGTCGAGCGATACAAAGGCTTCATCCATCAGCAACAGATCGGGGGCGGCGGCAAAGGCGCGGGCCAAGGCCAAGCGGCGCTGTTGACCCAATGAGAGCTGACCGGGGAACAGATCGGCATGATCCGAAAGACCCACCTGCGCCAACCACTGCCGCGCGTTCGGCGCGTCGATGCGGGTGGTCAGGGTCAGATTGTCCAAGGCGCTGCGCCACGGCAAAAGGGTCGGTTCCTGGAACACGGTGCTGATGCGCTCTGGGCGCTCGCAACTGCCGTCATAATCGGAATGCAGCCCGCAAATCACCCGCAACAGCGTCGATTTTCCCACGCCCGAGGGACCGACGAGGGCAAGGGAGGCACCGGGAGCGATCGAAAACGAAATCGGCCCGAGAATCTGTTGCCCGCCGGCATGGGCCGAGCGCAGATCAACGCGCACGCCCCCACTGAGAGTAGGGGGCGTGGGGATGGTAATCGGCATCAGCTTCATGTGCCGGGATGGTAGAATGTGCCCTCAGGCAGGGTTGTGGCCTGGCCCACCAAATCCACGCCGCCGAGCTGCGCCATCAGATCGAGCATCTTGGCCGCATCGGCATCAGACACCGGACCCTTTGGCGGAATACCGTCGATCCATCCGGTTTTGAGTGCTGCAAATTGCGCGTCGGTTTTGACATTCATCTCCGGGCGCAGGCGATCCCAAGCGGCGTCATCTGTGGCCAAAAGATCTTTGGCCTGACGTGACGCGGCGGCCAGTCCGGCGACCAGTTCCGGGTGGTTTTTCAACACCTCACCGCGCACAACATAGCCCAAAAGCGGCGTGTCCGGGTTTAACCCTAGCGCCACGGCGGCCTCGGAGGTGGAGGTCAAAAGCCGCATCCCGGCGGCGTCCATTTTGGCCCCAAAATGCCAAAAATTAATCGCGCCGTCCAACTCGCCGGAGAGGGCGGATTTGAAAATCAAAGGCGGTGCGCCGTAGACCTGTTCGGTGTTGGCTGCCAGATCGAGCCCCTCAGTCTGGGCCGCAAAGGCGCGCAGGATCAGCCAGCTTTTGTCATTCGGCCCACCAGCTATGCCGATTTTGCCGCCTGCCAGATCGGCAATGGTTTGGGCAGGGCTGTCCTTGGGCACATAGAGCCCGCCCACGGCTTTGGAATAGGGGACGAAAACGTAATCCTTGCCCTCGGCGCGTTGGGCCGCAACCCAGAGCCAATCGGCGACGATCATATCGACTTCGCCCGCCGCCAGCGCCACACGTGAGGCGGGGGAGCCCGCGACATCAAGCGCCTCAAGGGTAAAGCCCTGAGCGGCGTCAAAGCCGTAATGATGGATGGTGTCCACCTCCCAGGCGACGGTGCCGGACATTTGCAGCGCCGCTTTGAGTTTTGGCAAATCTTCGGCCTTGGATGGCACGGAAAAGGCGGCACTCAAAGCCGCGGCTGTGGCAAGGGCCGCGAGGCCTTTGGTGAATTTGGTCATGGTTGATCCTCCCTGATCTCAGAGTAGGAGCGCGCGGGCGTGGCACAATACGACCAAAGGATGGGAAACGACCCCAGGGTCGCATGCGGCCTACGACCAATGGCCAATTTCGGACAGGGCCTCGCTTTGGTGATCATTGGTCAGGCTTTATCTGCGCGGGTCCAAGAGGGAGCGCGCATCTGGTCATCCATGGGAGGAAAACACATGAACAGGTTTCTATCTGCCGCATCTGCGGCTGTTCTGGCGTTCGGTCTTGCGGGAAGCGCCTGGGCGGGCGTCACCGAAGAGGATCTGCTGAACGACGCCAACACACCGGGCGACATTTTGACCAACGGCATGGGGCGTGATCTGCAACGCTATTCGCCGCTTGAGACGCTCAACAAAGACAACGTGAAAAACCTCGTTCCGGCCTGGGCCTTCAGCCTCGGTGGTGAAAAGCAGCGCGGGCAAGAGACCCAGCCCTTGGTGCATGACGGCATCATGTATGTGACCGGGTCCTATTCGCGCCTTTATGCGATCGACATGACCAACGGCAAAGAAATCTGGCAATATGACGCCCGACTGCCCGAAGGCATTTTGCCCTGCTGTGACGTGATCAACCGTGGCGGTGCGATTTATGGCGACAACATCTATTTCGGCACGTTGGACGCGCGCATCGTGGCGCTGGATCTGAAAACCGGCGATGTGAAATGGAACAAAAAGATCGCCAACTACAAAGAAGGCTATTCCTACACAGCCGCGCCGTTGATCGTGAACGGTCTGGTCATCACCGGTAACTCCGGCGGTGAATTTGGCATCGTCGGCGAAGTACAGGCACGCGATGCGGAAACCGGTGAAATGGTTTGGACGCGTCCGGTGATCGAAGGTCACATGGGCACGCTCAATGGCGAAGAGAGCACCATGACCGGGACGCTGAACGCGACCTGGCCGGGTGATATGTGGAAAACCGGCGGCGGTGCGACCTGGCTTGGCGGCTCTTATGACGCTGACACCAACACATTGGTTTTTGGTACGGGTAACCCGGCGCCGTGGAACTCGCATCTGCGCAACGCGGGCACACCGACCGAGGGCAACAGTGGCGACAACCTGTACGCCGCATCGCGTTTGGGCATTGATCCGGCCACCGGCGAAATCAAATGGCACTTCCAGACCACGCCGCGCGAAGGCTGGGACTTTGACGGGGTGAACGAGGTTGTGGCCTTTACCGACAAAGACGGCAACAAACGGTTCGCCACCGCCGACCGCAACGGTTTCTTCTACGTGTTGAACCGCGAAGACGGCGCGTTTGTGAACGCAACCCCGTTTGTCTCTGACATCACCTGGGCCAAAGGGATTGATGAAACCGGACGTCCGATCTACGTCGAAGAGGCCCGTCCGGGCAACCCACTTGAGGCGGAAAAGGGCGAGATGGTGTTCTCGGTTCCGTCCTTCTTGGGGGGCAAAAACTGGATGCCGATGGCGCACAGCCAAAAGACCGGTCTGTTCTATGTGCCGTCGAACGAATGGGGCATGGACATCTGGAACGAGCCGATTTCCTATAAAAAAGGCGCGGCTTACCTTGGCGCGGGCTTTACCATCAAACCGATCTTTGAAAGCCACATCGGGTCTTTGAAAGCGATCCAGCCGGAAACCGGCGAGATCAAATGGGACTTCCAAAACGAAGCCCCGCTTTGGGGTGGTGTGATGACCACGGCGGGTGGCCTCGTGTTCTTCGGCACGCCTGAAGGGGAATTCATCGCGCTTGACGATGAGACCGGCGAGAAACTTTGGTCGTTCCAAACCGGCTCCGGCATCGTTGGTCAGCCTGTGACCTTTGAAATGGACGGCGAACAATATGTCACCGTTGTCTCCGGCTGGGGTGGTGCGGTTCCGCTTTGGGGCGGTGAAGTGGCCAAAAAGGTCAACTACCTGAACCAAGGTGGCACGGTCTGGACCTTCAAATTGCCGAAACAACTGGCCATGGCGAACTGATCCTATCGCAATAAATCGGTGCTCAGGCACCTCTGGCCCCGCTGCGGTTCTTCCGTGGCGGGGTTTTCTTTGTGCTGATCTGCGTGGGCTTATCTGCCGTTTGGCGGCAGGCCTTTGATCCGTGCCTGATGGGCCAAAAGATCGGTTTGGGTGAGAGGGTGTGTCCGCATGTTTGACGTGTCGAAGGAGGCACCAAAGGCGTCATACTCAAGGTCGATCAAGGCGGGTTGACCTCGGCGGGGACACCACATAGCGCCGCGCAACAGCGCCAAGGACAGTATGACACATCTGAGGGAATAAAGTGGCAGTCCATAGGGGAATCGAACCCCTCTTTCCAGGTTGAAAACCTGGCGTCCTAACCGATAGACGAATGGACCGCGCTTTTGGTAGGCGGCTAATTAGACGGCATGAGAGCGAAGCGCAAGAGGGTTTCGAGACAATTGCGCGATTTTCTTTTGCGACAGAGGACAGGCCAGAAAGATCGGCGGTCACGGGCGGCTTGGGGCGCGCTCTGGCGGAATTTGGCTGAGTAGAATGGGGCTTGACCGAAATCAGTGTCCTGACGCGTGAAACGGGCGAAAATACCCCTAAATTGCGGGCAATCCCGCCTTGAGTGAGTGGAGGATGTGATGCCAAGCCAGATCAAAACGACGACACCCAAAGTCGATGCCCCTCGAAGACCTGCGGCCAAAATCGCTTTGGTTGAGGCGGATGCGACGCGTGACAGCATGGCCACAGTGCCAAGGCTTCCCCACACGCCGCAACGTGACGTAGATCAGGATTTCAGCGTCTACAACGTGATGGACAAGGCGGCCCATGCCGCAATGGCGCGGGTGACCATGGGCATTGCCCCATCCGCATTGGCGGCGGCTTGGGCGGATTGGCTGACCCATCTGGCAACAGCTCCCGGCAAACAATTGGAACTGGTCGAGAAAGCCGGGAAAAAGGCCTCTCGCCAGATGCAATATGCCGGGCGATGCCTGTCGGGGGCTGACGTACAACCCTGTATCGAAAGCCTGCCACAGGACCACCGGTTTCGCGATCCGTCCTGGCAAAAATGGCCGTTCAATATGATGTATCAGTCGTTTTTGCTGCAACAACAATGGTGGCACAACGCGATGACCGATGTGCCGGGCATGACGAAACAGCATGAAAATGTGATGGCGTTTTTGGCGCGTCAGGTGCTCGATATGATGTCGCCGTCAAACTTGCCCCTGACCAACCCCGAAGTCTTGCAGGCGACGCTGGCGCAGGGGGGGATGAACCTTGTGCGTGGGGCGCAAAATTTTGGTGAAGACGTCACGCGCTATGTGACCAAAGAAAAATCGCCCGACCTTGAGGCCTTTCAACTTGGCCGCGATTTGGCGACCCGCCCCGGTCAGGTGGTCTATCGCAACCGCTTGATCGAGCTGATCCAATATGCGCCCACGACGGATCAGGTCCACCCCGAGCCGATCCTGATCGTCCCCGCCTGGATCATGAAATATTACATTTTGGACCTGTCGCCCGAAAATTCGATGGTCAAATTTCTGACCGGGCAGGGGTTTAGCGTGTTCATGATCTCTTGGCTCAACCCGGAGGCCGAGGACCGCGATCTGAGCATGGAGGATTACCGTGCGATGGGCATCATGGACGCCTTGGACGCCGTTCAGGCGATCACCGGGTCCGATCATGTGCATGGTTTGGGCTATTGTCTTGGCGGTACGCTCTTGGCGATTGCGGCCGCGGCGATGGCGCGCGATGGTGATCCGCGGTTTAAAACGCTGACGTTTTTGGCCGCGCAAACGGATTTCACCGAAGCGGGCGAATTGACCCTGTTCATCAATGACAGTCAGGTCAATTTCCTCGAAGACATGATGTGGGATCAGGGCTATTTGTCGACGGAGCAGATGGGCGGCGCCTTCCGCCTGTTGCGCTCGGCCGATTTGATCTGGTCGCGCAATGTCCATGATTATCTGATGGGAGAGCGGATGAAGATGTTTGATCTTCTGGCGTGGAATGCCGATGGCACGCGGTTGCCCTATACGATGCACGCGCAGTACCTGCGCCAGTTGTTTTTGAACAATGATCTCGCCGAAGGGCGCTATGAGGTGGCGGGCAAACCTGTTGCGATCTCCGACATCCGCGCGCCGATTTTTGCCGTCGGCACCGAGGATGATCACGTGGCCCCGTGGAAATCGGTCTATAAATTCCACCGCTTTGCCGACACCGATGTCACCTTTGTGCTGACCAATGGCGGGCACAACGCCGGGATCGTCACCGAACCCGGCCATCCGGGTCGCCATTTCCATATGGCGACGACGGCGTTTGATGCGCCGTTCAGTGATGCGGAGGAGTGGCAAGAGGCGGCGCCTGCGCAGGATGGGTCTTGGTGGATCGCCCATGCGCAGTGGCTGAAAGAGCGCTCCGGCCCGCTGGGGGATGTGCCGCCGATGGGGCGTCCCGAGGCGGGCTATGCGCCGATCTGCGCTGCACCGGGGACCTATGTGTTTCAGGCGTGACTTGGAGGGAGAGGGGGCATTTGTCCCCCTCAGGTCTCCGTCTCGCGACCAGGACAAGACAGATAAGATAAGACCGACACCGTTTACAGTGCCAGACGTCACTCAGAGATATGCGGAGGGGGATAAGTGGCAGTCCATAGGGGAATCGAACCCCTCTTTCCAGGTTGAAAACCTGGCGTCCTAACCGATAGACGAATGGACCGCGCTTGGTGTGAGCGGGTGTTTAGACGGGCAGCCGCGTGGGTGCAAGAGGAATTTTGCGCATGGGCGGCAGAATCTTACAACTTGGTGACAGAGAAGATGCGTCACGCGGGCCTTCACGCCCGCGCCGCGTCCTCAAGGCGCAATTGCACCGATTGCCGCCCGCCCCAAGTGTTGATTTCAAGCCGCCCGGCCAAGTGGAATCGCGCCCCGCCATGAGCCTCAAGCGCCGGACCGAGAGGGCCATCATAAGCGCCAAAACAAATCGCCTCCAAACGCGGTCCCAGCCCGTCGGAAAAGCTGATTTTCAGGTGGCTCTCGCCAATGCGTCGGGCGAAATGGATCGCACAGGACGGAAACGCGAAGCGCGGGGCAGGGGCGGCGGCCCCAAACGGCCCTGCGGCCTCTAGTCGGGTGATCAAATCAATCGTGGCGGCACCGGGCATCAACATCCCGTCGAGTTTCAAATCCGCCGGCCCGCCGTCGCCCGCCCCCTGTTTGGCAAGCAATTCAGACAGGCGTTCCATCGCGGGTTCCAATGTCTCCCGCATCACGGTCAAACCCGCCGCCATCTTATGCCCGCCGCCTTTGACCAAAAGCCCCTCGGCGGCCAGTTTTTGGATCGACGCGCCCAGATCGACGCCCGAAATGGATCGGCCAGAGCCTTTGCCCTCATCGCCGTCAAAGCCGATGACAATGGCGGGGCGATTGGACGATTCTTTCAGGCGGGAGGCAACGATGCCGACCACACCGGGATGCCAGCCCTCGCCCGCAGCCCAGACCAGCGGACCGTCAAGCCCGCGTGCCTCAGCCTGCGCAATCGCCGCCGCGCGCACGGCGTTTTCAATCTCGCGCCGCTCGGTGTTGAGCTGATCCAGCCGTTCGGCCAGTGCCTGTGCCTCAATCGGGTCTTGCGTTGCCAAAAGCCGCGCGCCCAAATCCGCAGCCCCAATCCGCCCCCCGGCATTGATCCGAGGACCCAAGAGAAACCCAAGCGAATAGGAGGTCGGCGCGGTGTCCATCCGGGCCACATCCGCAAGCGCACGAAGGCCAATGCGATGCCGCCCGGCCATGACTTTTAGCCCTTGCCGCACCAGTGCGCGGTTGACGCCAATCAGCGGCGCGACATCGGCGACCGTGGCCAGCGCCACAAGATCAAGCGCAGCCATCAGATCGGGGCCTTTTTGTCCCTCGGCACGCATCAATCGGTTGACCTCAACCAGCATCAAAAACACCACGGAGGCAGCACAAAGATGGGCCAGGTCGCCGCTCTCATCTTGGCGGTTCGGGTTCACCACGGCAACACAGTCGGGCAAGATCTCGCCGCCCAAATGGTGATCCAAAACAATCACATCCGCGCCGATAGCTGCTGCAATCGGACCATGAGAAAGCGTGCCGCAATCGACGCACACAATCAGATCGTGGTCCTGTGCCAGCGCCGCCATCGCGGGCTCATTCGGGCCATAGCCCTCATCAATCCGGTCGGGAATGTAAAGCGTCGCCTGATGCCCCATGTCGCGCAACCACGTCAGCAACAGCGCCGCAGAGGTGCCGCCATCGACGTCATAATCGGCAAACACCGCGATGCGTTGGCGGGATTTCAACGCTGCCAAAAACCGCGCGGCGGCTTTGCCCATGTCTTTCAATGTCAGTGGATCGGGCAACAAGTCCTTGAGCTTCGGGTCCAAAAACCGCTCCGCCTCCTCGGCCGACACGCCCCGGCGCGCCAAGGTTTGGCACAGGGCAACGGGCAGGCCGGTGTGCTGGGCCAAGGCCTCCGCCTGACGCATCAGATCATCGGTGGGACCGACCCAGCGGCGGGCGGTCAAGGAGGTTGTGACATCCAGAAAATCGCTCATCCGCTCTATATGGCGCTTTTGCGCAGGTAGAGCAACGGGGCCTTATGTGGCGATGCCGAGCGCATTGGGGATGATGGGCCTTATGCTCGTTCGGGTTTGCAACCAAGGCATGTATTTGCCTTTGGTGAGGAGGCGAGACAGTGTATCAGGCATCACTAAGGTGTTTTCGAGGGAAGTCACCTAAGGCGCGCAGAGGGGAGTTCGGGTATGCCGGACCAATTGGATCACGTTTGGAATAGGCTGACGCGCTTTGTTGCTCCGATGTCTGTCATGGTCGCTGTTGCTTGTGCTCTGCCCTGCGCCAGCCTGGCAAAACCGGGGTGGCAAATGTTGCCGGGCGACGGCGCGGTCGACTACCAATTGGGAGGTGCCTATCCCCCGGAGGATCGCGTGAGCGTGGTTGTGCGTGACAGCACGGCGGAGCCAAGCGCCGGGCGTTATAATATCTGCTACGTGAACGTTTTTCAGACCCAGCCCGGTAGGTTGCAGTGGTGGCTTTCCCATCATCCGAATGCGCTCTTGCGCGATGACGATGGCAATCTTGTTGCCGATCCGGGGTGGCCGGATGAATATGTGCTTGATACCCGAACCGAAGCGACGCGCGCGCAGATCGCAGACGCGGCGCGGGGCACGATAGAGCTATGTGCGGCCAAAGGCTTTGATGCCGTGGAATTCGACAATTTGGACAGTTGGACGCGGTTCGAAGCGCTCACCGTCGATGGCAATATCGCCTTGGCAACGACGCTTGTGGATGTGGCGCATGGGCTTGGTCTGGCGGCAGGGCAAAAGAACGCGCCGGATCTGGGCGCGCGTGGGCCGGGAGCGGGCTTTGATTTTGTCATTAGCGAAGAATGTGCGGCCTGGGACGAATGTGGGGTCTACCGCGACCACTATGGGGCCAATCACATTGATGTGGAATATGACGGGGCATTGGGCAAAGCAGGGTCCTTCGCGGCGCTGTGCAAGCTGCCGGATCAGCCCACTCTGACGGTCCTGCGCGACCACAACCTCGTGGGGCCGGGGCAAGCCGGATATGTTTTCGAGCTTTGTTCTGCAGGATAGAAGGCAAGTTCCGCGGGACAGGCCGGTGGCAGGGGCTCCGATCAGGGCGCGCGACGGCCCCAGCGATGAGCAGCCCGTTTCACATAATGATACAGGTTGGCCTGGACGAACAACAGTCCGCCGATCTGTGTCAGCAGGTGGGGGAGGCCGTGTGCGTAGCTTGGCCCATGAAAATCTGACCCGTGAAAATCTGACCCATGAAAATCCGTCTGTCACATGAAAAGGACGCCAACAGTGCTGTTGACGTCCCCTCGTGCTGATCTTGGCGCGTCTTAAATTTGATGCGCGTTCGAGATCGGGTTGCGGTAGGTCATGTGGCGCACGGAGCCGGTTTTGGACCGCATCAGGATGGTTTCCGTGGTCAAATAGCCCGGCTCGCGTTTGATGCCCGACACGATGGAGCCATCGGTCACGCCGGTGGCGGCAAAGATCACATCGCCGGTGACCAATTCGTCGCGCGAATAGATTTTGTCGAAATCGGTGATGCCGGCTTTGGTGGCGCGGCCGCGTTCGTCATCGTTGCGGAACAAAAGCTGGCCCCACATCTGACCGCCCATGCATTTCAACGCAGAGGCCGCCAAAACACCTTCGGGTGCGCCGCCGGACCCCATATACATGTCGATGCCGGTTTTGGCCTCGGCACAGTGAATGACACCGGCCACATCGCCATCGGTGATCAGGCGGATCGACGCGCCGGTGGCGCGCAATTCGGCGATCAGGTCTTCGTGGCGGGGACGTTCAAGCACACAGAGGTTGATCTGGTTCGGACGCACGCCTTTGGCCTTGGCCAGTGCTTCGACGCGTTCGGTCGGGGACATGGCGAGGCTGACCACGTCTTTGGCGTAACCCGGCCCAATGGCCAGTTTGTCCATGTAGACATCCGGCGCGTGCAACAAGGTGCCGCGCGGGGCCATGGCGATCACGGTGAGGGCGTTCGGCATGTCTTTGGCGGTCAATGTCGTGCCTTCAAGCGGGTCCAACGCGATGTCCACGGCGGGGCCTTCGCCGGTGCCAACCTCTTCGCCGATGTAGAGCATCGGCGCTTCGTCGCGCTCGCCTTCACCGATCACCACAACGCCTTTGATGTCGAGGGAGTTGAGCTGTTCGCGCATGGCGTTCACGGCGGCTTGGTCTGCGGCTTTTTCGTCACCATTGCCGACGAAATCGGCGGAGGCGAGGGCGGCCTGTTCGGCGACGCGGGCGAGACCGAGCGACAGCATGCGGTCATAAAAAGCGATGGGTTTTGACATGGGATGGTCCTTTTTCGACGGACGGATTGGATGGTCTCCCCCTCATGACCATATGTTCATCGGCGGGGCAAGGCGGGCGGGCATCTGTGTGCGCTAACAGGGCGTTGTTTGCGCTAACTTATTGGCAGGAAGTAACAAAATTACGTCAACTTGCCGCAATCCGCCACCCAGATAGGCAGTCACCGCGCTGACGTGGCAGGTCTGACGGCAGGGCGCGCCATGCCCCGTGCCATCAGTAAAAAACCGATCATTGCCGCATTCAGGACATGCCACATGAAATGTGTCCCCGTGGGCCATGAGGTGCAAAGCGCCATATCAAAGGTACGGAATGCCATAGAGGCAAGAAAGGTCACGGCGGCGGCCAAGACCCAAGGGGCCTGCGGCAGGCGCAACCGCCATGACGCCGCGGCAAAGATCAGCAAAGCGATCAGCGCAGGGGCATATTGACCCGTGCCATTGAGCGGATCGGCGGCATTCGCGTCGGTGGTTTCACCTGTGGCCATGAGAAACAATACGGTGAGGGTGACGCTTGAAATCAATATGGCAGCAATCACTTTGTAGCGCCGGGATGTGCCGCGTTCCGTGGTCAGGGCCGCATAGACATACAGCCCGACAAAGCTCCAGATCGGCACGGTGTCGGCCCATTCGGACCAACGATTGGCGAAGGTGTGAAACAAAAACGAGCCCAGACCAATCAGCGCGCAGAGGCCAGTCAACACCGTATTCATCCCTGAGATCGGCCCACGCGCCCGCATGACCCGCCAGATCAGAAGGGCGACGAGGGGAAAGGCGGCGTTGGATAAGGCGTTGAGCGGCTCGGACCAA
>CENL01002987.1_pt1 | contig 11969 bp, 10 predicted proteins | sample 530221 | NCBI WGS metagenome assembly CENL01 (sample SAMEA2619791, study PRJEB7988) | marine metagenome | isolation source: saline water (ENVO:00002010), including
ATGCCAGAGCATCAGCAGACGCGCCTCCCCTGGGTAGATAATGTCACGGTTTTTCGCCACGCCCTTCTCGATCGCCGTGACGATCTTTTCCGGATCGGACAGCCGCCCCGACTTCTTCGCTTCAATCAGGCTGGCGGGGCTGTCGGTCGCCAGTGTCTGGTCGATCAGGGGTGTATTGACCGGCGGTGGACAGACCAGATGGACCTGCACACCGGAGTCGCGGAGTTCGTTCTGCAGGATTTCCACATAGGTGTTCACCGCGGATTTGGTGGCACAGTAGCCGCCCATGTGGGTGACCAGCGCATAGCCTGCGACCGAGCCAAAGGCGATGATACGGCCGCTGCGACGCGCGAGCATCGACGGCAGCACGCTGCGAATCATGTAGGTGGTGCCGAAATAGTTGATGCGGAACAGGCGCTCCATGCCCGCATGGGTATGGTCCACAAGCTTGTGGCTGGGCATCAGTGCGGCGGCGTGGACCAGCAGGTCTATCGGTCCGGTTTCCTGTTCGACCTGCGCGACCTTCTTTTCGACATCGTCGAGGTCGCCAATGTCGCAGCGCAGGGCATGAATCCGCGCGTGTTCTGCGCAGGTGGCCTCGAGTCCTGCCTCATTGACGTCGAAGATGACTACCCTGGCGCCGCGCGCCGCCAGACGCAGGGCGATGATGCGCCCCATGCCGCTCGCGCCGCCGGTGATCAGGGCCACTTTGTTCTGCATATCAAGCATGGCTCGGCTCCCTTGCTGGCTGCCCCATGATGCGTCCAATCGTCAAGCCGGGGCAAGAGCCAGGTTGGCCAGGGGAAGTGGCCATTCGGTACGCGGCCACTGCCGGCGGGCCTCAGACCTCGGTGTCGTTCTCCACGTGGTCCAGCGGCAGCACAGTGTTCTGTACCACTCGTCGCAACTCAAAACTGGAATGCACACCGGTAACACCGGGAATACGGGTGAGTTTGCCGAGCAGGAAGCGCTCGTAGTGCTGCATGTCCGGTATCACCGCTTTCAGCAGGTAATCGGCGCTTTGCCCGGTCACAACGGAGCACTCCATGACTTCGGGGAAGTCGCGTACCTGCGCTTCGAAGGCGTCGAAGCGATCCGGGGTGTGGCGATCCATGCTGATGCCGATGTAGGCCGTCAGTTTAAGCCCCAGGCGAGACTGGTCCAGCAGGGTGACGGTACCGAGAATCAGGCCCGAGTCCTCCAGCCGCTTCACCCGGCGTGCGCAGGGTGTGGCCGATAGGCCAACGCGCTCGGCGAGGTCGAGATTACTGATACGGCCATCCCGCTGCAGAACATCCAGTATACGGCGATCGATACGGTCCAGCTTCACGCGCTCTCCCCCGGTGTCGCCGCCAGTTGCAGGATCAGACGGTAGTGTTCAGCTGCCACGGGCATGACTGACAGTCGGCTGCGGTGCAGCAGGGCGAAGCCCTCGAATTCGACGGCGTGGCGCTTGAGCTCGGCGAGTGGCAGCGGCCGTGGCAGGTGACTGCGGTAGTGAATATCGCGCAGCACCCAGCGCGGGTTGTCGCGCTCGCTGCGCGGATCGTGATACGGCGAAGCAGGGTCGAACTGGCTCGGGTCGGGCCGCGCCGGGCCCACAACATCGGCCAGGCCCACGACCGCCGGTACCGCGCAGCTGGAGTGGTAGATAAGCACGTCATCACCCGCCTGCATGCCATCGCGCAGGAAGTTGCGCGCCTGATAGTTGCGTACGCCGTCCCAGGGTTCGGTTTGTGCCGGGCGCGCTGCGAGATCTTCCAGGCTGAAGGTGTCCGGCTCCGTTTTCAATAGCCAGCAGGCCATGTTGCTACCCTCCTCTCCGCTCTAGCCGGTGTGTGTTTGCAATCGCCTATACTACCCGCTGGTGAGCACAATAGGGTGTTTATCACTATTAATTCTATAATATTTGACGCTATACGCTAATATACCGCGTGTAGATACGCATTTTTGCAGCAATTCGCCCACCCGCAGGGTTTATACTACGCATTCGGCTGATGCAGCATCTGTTGCCGCTGCGGAGCGTCCTTACCGGGGAAGCTCATCGCAGGCACGGGGCTCCACGAGAGCTGGTCCGGCAGGACACGACCCTGCGCGACCCGCGGATGCACAGCCGCCTGTATTCGCCGTGCGCGGCAAAATGGACAGAGGACAGAGGCCCATGAGCCAATTCGATCATCGCAAATACCCGCCCTTCGCTCCCGTGCGCCTGGCGTCGCGCCGCTGGCCCGATCGCCAGATTACCGAGGCGCCACGCTGGTGCAGCGTTGACCTGCGCGATGGTAACCAGGCCCTGATCGAGCCCATGACCGGGCGGCAAAAATCCCGCCTTTGGGATCAGCTGGTGAAGATAGGCTTCAAGGAAATCGAGGTCGGTTTCCCGTCCGCATCCAGTCACGACTATAACTTCTGCCGCGAGCTGATCGAGAACAACCGCATTCCCGACGACGTTACCATCCAGGTGTTGACCCAGGCGCGCCCGGAGCTGATCGAGAAAACCTTTGCGGCGCTGCGCGGCGCCCGCCGCGCTATTGTGCACGTCTACAACTCCACCTCGACGGTACAGCGCGAACAGGTGTTTGGCCTGGACCGCTCGGGGATCATTGATATTGCGGTCAGGGGCGCCGAGCTGGTGCGCGATGCGGCGGCACGCTACCCGGAGACCGAGTGGGTGTTCGAATATTCGCCGGAGAGCTTTACCGGTACCGAGCTGGATTTTGCCGTGGAGGTGGTGGATGCGGTGACGGCCGTGTGGCAGCCCACGCCGGAGCATCCGGTGATCATCAACCTGCCGGCCACGGTGGAGATGAGTACGCCCAATGTTTACGCGGACCAGATCGAATGGTTCTGTGACCATGTGCAGAATCGCGAGGCCCTGCTGGTCTCCCTGCACACCCACAACGACCGGGGCTGCGCCGTCGCCGCGGCGGAGCTGGGTGTGCTGGCGGGTGCAGACCGGGTTGAGGGTACGTTGATGGGCAACGGTGAGCGCACCGGCAACATGGATATCGTCACCATGGCCATGAACCTCTACAGCCAGGGTGTGGATCCGCAGCTGCAGCTCGGCCACATGGACGAGATCATCCAGACGGTGAAAGAGTGTACCCAGTTGCCGGTGCACCCGCGTCACCCTTACGCCGGCGAGCTGGTGTTCACGGCCTTTTCCGGCAGCCACCAGGACGCGATCAAGAAATGCCTGTCTCGCCGCGAGCAGCAGGCGCCCTGGCAGGTGGCCTATCTGCCGATTGACCCGGCGGATATCGGCCGCTCCTACCAGGAGGTAATCCGCATCAACAGCCAGTCGGGCAAGGGCGGCATCGCCTACGTGCTGGAGAGCAATTACGGTTACGAACTGCCGCGCTGGTTGCAGATAGATTTCAGCGCGGCGGTGCAGGCGTTTGCCGAGGTACAGGAGTCCGAAGTGGCCCCCGAGGCGATTCACGATCTGTTCCAGCGCACCTACCTGAGCGGGTCCGGCCAGTGGCGTCTTGGTGACTATCAGGTCAGTCGCGCCGACGGCGTTGACCAGCTGCAGGCCGAGCTCTTCGAGGGCACGGTGCGCAACGCCCTTACCGGTACCGGCAACGGCGTGGTGGCTTCATTCGTGGATGCCATGCAGCGCTTTACAGGTCGCCAGATTGTGCTGGTGGAATACAGTGAGCACGCCCTCAGCCAGAGCGCCGATGCGGAAGCGGTGTGTTATATCCAACTGAATATCGACGGTGAACGCCACTGTGGCGTGGGGCGCAGCCCGGACATTATTCAGGCGTCGCTTGAGGGCATTCTCGGCGCGATCAACCGCGCCGCGAGCCAGGGGCAGACCGCAGCGGCCTAGTCGCCGCGGGCCAGCGCCACAGTTCGCGCGACCAGCAGGTCTGTCGAGGACAACAGGGGCACGCCGGTATCGGCAGGGCCCAGCAACAGTGGGATCTCCGTGCACGCGGCGAGCAACAGGTCCGCGCCGTTGAACTCAAGGCTGGCGGCGAGGGCCTGCAGTCCGCTGCGCACTTCCGGGCTGCGCTCCCCCGCTTTGATCCGGTAGAGCAGGCCCATGAAGCGCGCCTGCTCGCCACTGTTCCAGAGCAGTGGCTCGCGCCCCGCGCTCAGCAGTGCCTGCTGATACAGCCCGGCCTGCAGGCAGCCGTCGGCGGCCATCACCCCGATGCAGTCCCCGGGATGGCTGCGCACGGCGTCCATCACCACATCCACAATGCTGATAAAGGGAATGTTGACCGCAGCGCGAATTTCGCCGGTGTACGCGTGCGCCGTGTTGCAGACCATCACCAGAAAGTCGGCACCGGCCCGCTCCAGCCGCTGCGCCATGGCAGCCACCTCGGGTGCCGCATCCGGGCCGCTGCCGCTGATGGACGCGTGCCGGTCGGGTACGCGCGGGTTGTGGTCCACCAGCATGTGGATGTGCTCCTGGTCGGTGGCTGCGTCGGTGGCCGCCAGCACGCGCGCCATGAAATCCACGGTGGCTTCGGGCCCCATGCCGCCCATGATGCCGGCAATCTTGGCTGCTGTTTGGCTGTTCTCCACGGCCTGCTCCACTCAGTAGGGGTGTCGCTGGAAGTATTCCCGTGCCGCTGCTCGCACCTTGCCCGCCAGCAGCAGCGTGGACACCATGGTGGGAATCGCCATCAGGCCGTAGGAACCGGAAATCAGGTTGAACACGATATCAATACTCACGCTGGCACCGAAAATCACCGCGAGCACGAAAAACCAGCGGTAGTAGTGCTGCAGCCTCGCGCCGAACAGAAAGCCGAAACACTTGGCGCCGTAATACCACATGGTGAACATGGTGGTGCTGGCGAGAATCAGCGTCACGAACAGCAACAGGCCGCTGCCCAGGCTACCCAGGTCCTGGCGGAAGGCATTCGCGGTGAGCGTAATGCCGGACAGGTTGCCGGGATCCTGCCAGGTGCCGGCCAGCAGAATGACCAGCGCGGTGCAGGTGCAGACAATCAGCGTGTCAGCCACTGGCCCGAGCATGGCGACCAGGCCCTCTCGCACAGGCTCGTTGGTGCGTGCGGCACCGTGGGCCATGACCTCGGTGCCCACACCCGCCTCATTGGAAAAGACACCGCGGCTCACGCCGATCAGGATGACCCCCACCAGACCGCCGCCCACCGCTTGCGGGTTGAATGCGTCGGTGACGATGCTGGCCAGCAAGCCGGGTACCCGGTCGCTGTGCAGCAGGAGCAGGTACAGCGTCATCCCCAGGTAGGTGATGATCATCAGAGGCAACAGGGTGACTGCCACTTTTGCCACCCGCTGTAACCCGCCGAACACCACGATGCCCACCACTGTAGCCATGACGCAGCCGATCAGCAGGTTGGCGCTGGCCGGTGTCTGGCCCGCGAACAGGTTGTCCCGGATGAGTGCGGTGAGCTGGTTGGCCTGGAAAATGGGCAGCGTGCCAATCAGGCCGGCGAGGGCAAAGATGATGGCCAGTGGATAGAAGGCCCGCGGCAGGGCCTCGCGGATGATGTACATGGGCCCGCCCTGCAATTGGCCCGCGCTGTCGGTACCGCGGTACATTACCCCCAGGGTGCAGGTGAAGAATTTGGTTGCAATGCCCACCAGCGCCGACATCCACATCCAGAACACGGCACCGGGACCACCGGCTGCAATCGCCAGCGCCACGCCGGAAATATTGCCCATGCCCATGGTGCCGGAAAGGGCCGCCGCCAGCGCCTGGGCGTGGCTCAGCTCGCCGGGCTCTCCCGGGGTATCGTGGCGACCCAGCATGATGCCGATGGCGTGGCCGAAATGCCGGTAGGGCAAAAACCGTGAGTAGAGCGCAAAGAACAGCCCGCCGCCTAATAACAGCAGCACCAATGGTGTCCCCCAGACCGCGTTGGCAAAGCTCGCCGCGAGCTGTTGCAGAGATTCCATTGACGCTGCCCTCCGGGTGGCAAAAGCCGGCAGAATAGCACAGGGCGGTGATAAACTCCGGGGCATGAACCTGCGATTCATTGCGCTGCTTGCGGCACTCCTGCCCTTTGCTGCCGTGCACCTCACCTGGCTGGTGGCAGCCAGCCAGGGGCACGTGGACTGGTGCAACCCCTATCTCGACAGCTGCACTTCAATCAGCGCCACGGGCAGGCAGCCGCCGGCGAGCTACCTGTTTCGCGCCACCATGCTGCCCGCTGCAGTTGTTCTTGCACTCTACTGGTGGTGCAACTACGCGTGGTTGCGAGCACTGCAGGGTGCTGACGGCCGCATACGCCGGCTGCGCTGGATGCTCTGGCTGGGCCTGCTGGCTAGCGTGGGCCTGATTCTGTACGTCACCGTACTAGGTGAAGCCGGCGATGCCTGGCGTTTCCAGCGGCGCGCGGGCACGGTGCTGTTCTTCTCTTTCACCTTTCTCGCCCAGCTCATGTTCGCCGCCGAATTGCGGCGGTGCTCCCGGCACGTGGCGGGCATCAGTGGCCTCGCTGCGGGTATGTTCGGGGTCTGTTGCCTGCTGCTCGCGCTGGGGCTGCTCACGGTCGTGCTGCAGGCCTGGGATGGTGTATTGTACGACTCGGTGGAGGACGCGTTTGAATGGATATTGAGCCTGTTGTTGCAAAGCAATTTTCTACTCGGCTACCTGGTATGGCGCCGGGCCCGCTGGCGTCTGCAGTTTGTTGCCGGCCCCTGAACGGCGGTGAGTACAGGGCATGACGGAGACGCCCCCCGATTTCGCGGCCATTACCGCGGCCCAGGCGCGCATCCGCGACCTTGTGCATCGCACGCCGGTCATCAGTAGCGGGTTACTCAATGAGATCACCGGCGCGGATGTGCAGTTCAAGTGCGAGAATCTGCAGAAGGTGGGTGCCTTCAAGGCACGCGGCGCCAGCAATGCGGTATTTGGCCTGACCGAGGCGCAAGCGGCGGGAGGCGTTGCCACGCACTCGTCGGGCAATCATGGCGCCGCGCTGGCGCAGGCGGCACGTGAGCGTGGTATAGCGGCGCACATCGTTATGCCGGCGAATGCTCCGGCAGTGAAAAAGGCCGCGGTTGCCGCCTACGGTGGTCTGATCATTGAGTGTGAGCCAACGCTTGCGGCACGCGAACAGACGCTGGAGCGTGTGGTGGCGGCCACCGGCGCCCACGTGGTGCACCCCTACGCCGACCCGCGCGTGATTGCCGGCCAGGGTACGCTGGCGCTGGAGGTGCTGGAGCAGGTACCCGACCTCGATGTACTGGTTGTGCCTGTTGGGGGTGGCGGCCTGCTGTCTGGTGTCGCGCTCGCGGTCAAGCATCTGCGGCCCGATGTCGAAGTGGTGGCGGCCGAACCCGAGGGTGCCGACGACGCCTTCCGCTCCTTTGGCCTTGGCGCGCTGCAACCGTCGGTGGCGCCTCGCACGATTGCCGATGGCCTGCTGGCGGGACTGGGCGCCATCAATTTCGGTATTATCCAGCGTCATGTCGACACCATTCTCACGGTGTCCGATGCAGAGATTGTACAGGCCATGCGCTTGCAGTGGAGTCGCCTGAAAACCGTGGTGGAGCCCTCTGGCGCGGTCAGTTTCGCAGCGTTGCTGGCGCACCCGGAACGCTTCCGCGGGCGTCGCGTGGTAGCGGTCATCAGTGGCGGTAATCTCGACCTCGATAACCTGCCCTGGTGACCGGCATGGATTATCCCCGTTTTCATCGCAATTTCGACACACTGTTTGCCAGCGACGAGTTGGATTACCCGTGAAACTTCTGGCGCTGCGGCCCAGGGTGTCGCGCACGCTGGTTGCATGCCTGTTGCTCACCTGGCTTGCCGGGTGCAGTAGCACGCAGTTTTTTTACAACCGGCTGGATTTCTTCGTGCCCTGGTATCTGGGCGATTATGTCAGTCTTGACCGCAGTCAGGATGCGTTGCTGGAAGAAGAATTGCAGCCGTTTCTCGCCTGGCACCGGCAGGACGAACTGCCCCGCTATATCGAGTTGCTGGACCGAGCTGAGCGCAGCCTGGACCAACCGGTGACGCGTGACCAGCTTGCGGCGTTGACGTTGGACGCCGAGCAGGCGCTGGACCGACTGCAGCACCGGGCGCTGGACTGGATGCTGGTGCTGGGTGATGCCCTGCGGGAAGAACAGTTGCAGGAATTCATGCTGGCGCTGCGCGAGCAGCAGGCAGAGTACGAGGAAAAATACCTGGAACGCGATGACGCGCACTACCGCGACGACGCCTGCGAACGCTTGCAGGACAATATACGCCGTTATATGGGCCGCCTGCAGACTGAGCAGAAAACGCGCCTTGCGGTGGCCTGCGCGAACCTGCGGCGTTCGGACAGCGTGTGGTTGGCCGAGCGGGTCGCCTGGCTGGAGCGCCTCGATGTGCTGCTGCAGCGCGCACCCGACTGGCAGGCATCACTGCGTCAGGCCGTGGCGCAGCGTCGGCAGAGTGTTTCCATCGAGTACCGCACAATCTGGGACGCGAACACGGAGGTGATCCAGCTTGCGGTAATCGATCTGGTGAATACGCGCACCGAGCGCCAGGATGCCCATTTACGTCGTGAGCTTGGCAAGTTGCGCGAAGACCTGATGGCGCTGGTAGAGCAGGGCCCTGCCGACGGCAGCCTGGTAGCGACGACCGCAGACGAGGATTAAGGAGATTTATCATGTTTTTGCGACGAATCCTGTTGGCGCTGGGTTTTGCCGGTGTAATTGCGGCCGGGGCTGTGTGGTTCCAGGTGAGTTCATCTGCGGTGCCGGCCCAGGGAGGTGACCTGGCTTTGCCGGGTCTCAGCGCTCCCGTCACTGTGCTGCGCGATGGGCTGGGTATTCCCTACATTTTTGCTCAAAACACGCCGGATCTGTTGCGTGCCCAGGGGTTTGTCACGGCTCAGCATCGCCTGTTCCAGATGGAGCTGTTCCGCGCCACCTGGCAGGGGCGCCTGGCGGCGAGCATCGGCGAAGCGGGGCTCGCCAGCGATATTCGCATGCGCGTGCTGGGTATTGAGCAGAACAGTCGGCGCCACACGCAGCAATTGAGTGCGGACAGCCGGGCGTGGTTGCAGCCTTACGTGGACGGGGTGAACGCCTACATTGATGCGCACACCGGGGACCACCCGCTGGAGCTGGGGGTCGTCGGGCTGGACGCGCGCCCCTGGGAGCTGGCGGACCTGGTAGCGCTGATCCACTTTGTTCATTACACCCACGCCACCAATTTCAAGGCGGAAATGCTCGCCCAGCAACTGGCGGATCATCTGGGTGCGGAACGGGCGGCAGAGCTGATGCCGTTAATGCGCAATCGCAGCAGCGCACGCGCAACCGACGGCGAGCAGGGCAGCCCCGGCGGCGATATCGCTGCCGCGCCCCCGGCAACCGGTGCCGCGCACGGCCTTGGCAGCGTCCGGTTGCTGTTTGCGCCGGAGCCGCCCCGCAACGGTGGCATCGGCTCGAATAACTGGGCGATCAGCGCTGCACGCAGCGCGTCGGGCCACGCCATGCTGGCCAACGATCCGCATCTGGATAACCGTATCCTGCCGGGCATGTTTCACCCGGTGGGCCTGTTTGCACCGGGTATCCAGGCTGTGGGTGCCACCCTGCCCGGCTTGCCCGGCCTCCTGCTGGGGCGCACCGAACATGTCGCCTTCGGCGTCACCAATGCCTACGGTGATGTGCAGGACGTGTATGTCGAAACGCTGGACCCCGAGAACCCGGAGCACTACCTGGAGGGAGGCCGGAGCCTGCCGTTCCGGCGCAATGAGCAGCTGATTTCGGTGAAGGATGGCGATGCCCCGGGTGGCATGCGCGAACACCCCCTGGTCGTGCGCTACACCACGCGTGGTCCGGTGATCAGCGACCATCAGGGCCTGGGCTCAGCGGGTGACAGGGTGCTGGTGCTGCGTACCACGGCCTGGGAAAAGCACGCGCCACAACTGGGTATCGAGGGCCTGCTCGATGCGCCGGATGCGCAGGCGTTTGATACCCGCGTGCAGGATATCGACCTGATGATGTTCAATTTCGTGTTCGCCGATGACCAGGGCAACATCGGGCACAGGGCATCGGGGGCATTGCCGCTGCGCGCCGGCGGCGATGGCAGCCTGCCGCGTGCGGTACCCGCCGATGGCAGCGACGACTGGGTTGGCTGGATTCCCAAGGCGCGTATGCCCGGTGCATTCAACCCCGCAGCCGGCTGGGTTGGCACGGCCAACCACGATACCCGGCCAGCCGATTTCCCCTGGTACTACACCAACTATGTGTCGCCGGACTACCGCTATCGCCGTATGGGCCAGGTGCTCAACCAGGCGAGCCAGATGACGGTGGCGGACCACTGGGCGCTGATGGCGGATGACCGCAACCTGCAGAGCGATACCCTGTTGCCACATATCCTCGCTGCGCTGGCCAACGAGTCCGCGCAGGCGGATCTGCACACATTGCTGTCCAGTTGGGACGGTGTCGACCGTGTCGACAGCCCGGCACCACTGATTTACCAGGCGCTGTATCGGGAAATTGCGCTGGGCACCTTCACCGATGAGCTGGGAAAAGACCTGGCGGCGGATATGCTCGGCACCTGGTATTTCTGGCAGCAGCGCTTCGAGGCCCTGCTGGCAGCGCCCGACGCGCACTGGTTTGATGACAAAGGCACGCCCGCGCGGCGCGAAACGCGGGACGATGTCATTCGCGCGGCCGCGCCACGGGCCCGTGCCCTGCTCGAAGAGCTGCAGGGCAGCGATCCCGCCGCCTGGCGCTGGGGCACCGCACACACCCTGGGCTTTGTCAGCCCGCTGCGCCCCCGCGGCTTCGGCAGTGGCCTGGCGGGCGGCTTTGAGGTACAGCGCAGCGGCAGCGGCGAAACGCTCAACCGCGGTATTTACGCATTCGAAAAGCCCTTTGCCGCGATCTTTTTCGCGTCAATGAAGCTGGTGGTGGATTTTGCCGACCCGGACAAGGTCGAGGCGATACTGGCCGGTGGCGTGGTCGAGCGGCATTTCCAGCGCCACCAGAACGATCAGGCCCACCTGTGGGCGGACGGTGAGCGCAGGCCCTGGTGGTTCAGCCCGGTGCAGGTGAGGGCCCATGCGCGCACGGAAACACGCCTGGTGCCGGATTAACGGGTCGAAAACCCGCCCGCGTTAAGGAAAGCTTCAGATTGGAAGTGCACAATAAAGGCGTTTCGGGCCTTGTCGGGGGTAATGATGAGCGATCAAGCAAAGTCAGGTGTAGTCAGGGCGTACCCGGTCTGGGATGCCACCACCCGCTGGTTCCACTGGATCAACGTGCTCTGCATCGTCGGCCTGCTCGCCGTTGGCGTGGTCATCCTCAACGCCGGTGCGCTGGGCGTCAGTGGCGAGGGCAAGGTGGCATTGAAAGCCGTGCACGTCTGGGTCGGTTATGTGTTTGCCATCAACCTGCTGTGGCGCATTGCCTGGGGTTTTGTCGGCAACCGCCATGCGCGTTGGTCGGCTGTGCTCCCGGGTGGACGCGGCTACGGTCGGGCGCTGTTGGATTACCTGCGCGGTGTGCGCGCCGGCGACCCACCGGCCTACCGCGGACACAACCCGGTCGGGCGCCTTATGGTCGCCGCCATGCTGCTGTTGCTGATTAACCAATGTGTCACCGGGCTGGTGCTGGCGGGCACCGACCTGTATTTCCCGCCCTTTGGCCATCTGTTCCTGGAGTGGGTGGCGCCTGCGGGTGCCAGCGGCGAACAACTCGCGGGCCTGAAGCCGGCGCAAAGCGCACTGCTCGATGCTGATGCCTATGCGGCCATGCGAAATTTCCGCAAGCCCTTCATCGAGTTGCACGAGCTGGGCTTCTGGGGCTTGCTGATCGCCATCCCGCTGCACATCGCTGCGGTGGTCATCACCGAGTTGCGTGAGCGCAGTGGCCTGATATCGGCGATGTTCTCCGGCCAGAAGGTGCTTTCCCGTGAGCCGCGCGATTGATGCAGGCGCGCTGGCTCAATCCTCGCGTACGTAAATAGACGTATAGCCAGCGCGGGCGAACAGCTGGTAGTCATGCGCCTGCAGGTGCTGGCATAC
>CENL01025845.1_pt1 | contig 11924 bp, 8 predicted proteins | sample 530221 | NCBI WGS metagenome assembly CENL01 (sample SAMEA2619791, study PRJEB7988) | marine metagenome | isolation source: saline water (ENVO:00002010), including
CAAGACGTGCGGCCCGGTGGGAGCGAAAATGCGACAGGCTCAGCTCTTCGATGTAGAGACGGCCCATTGCTGCTCACTTGTCTTTCAGGTGGTTGAACGGCTCAAACCCGCATCGGCATGACGACATAGACGGCGGAGGTATCATTGCCTTCGCGCATCAGGGTCGGGTCGCCCGAGGAGTTGAACAAAAACACGGCATTCTCGCGGTCCACTTGCGAGGCGATTTCGAGCAAGTATTTGGCATTAAATCCAATTTCCAGACGCTCATCATTGTAGGCCACGGCCAATTCTTCCTCGGCGGCACCCGAATCTGGGGCGTTCACAGAAAGGATCAGCTTGTCTTCTTCGAGGGTCAATTTGACCGCGCGCGAGCGCTCAGAGGACACGGTGGCCACACGGTCGACCGCCTTGGCAAAATCCGCTGCATCGACTTCGAGTTTGCGAGTGTTTCCAACCGGGATCACACGGGTGTAATCCGGGAAGGTGCCGTCGATCACCTTGGAGGTCAGGGTGATTTCCGGGGTGGCAAAACGTACTTTCGCCTCGGACACGGAGACCGCGATGGTCATATCGTCGTCATCCAACAGCTTGCGCAATTCGCCGACGGTTTTGCGCGGCACAATCACGCCGGGCATCTCGGCGGCCCCATCAGGGAGCACCGCGTCGATGCGCGCCAAACGGTGACCGTCCGTCGCCACACAGCGCAGCGATTTGCCATTTTCACTATCCGCAATATGCATGAACACGCCGTTCAGGTAATAGCGGGTTTCTTCGGTCGAGATGGCGAATTTCGATTTATCAAACAGGCGGCGCAACACCGGGGCCGGGATCGCGAAATTGCTGTCATATTCCGAAGAGGCCATCATCGGGAAATCTTCTTTGGGCAAGGTGGCCAAAGAGAAATTCGACCGACCCGCTTCAACCGTCAAACGGCCATTTGTGCCATCATCGGTGAGCTGAACCATTGCACCATCGGGCAATTTGCGCACGATCTCGTGGAGCATGACGGCGGAGACCGTCGTGGCCCCGGCGCGTTCAACCATGGCGGTGCATTTGTCCACCACCTCGATGTCAAGATCGGTGGCACGGAAGGACACCATGTCGCCCTCAGCCTCAATCAATACGTTGGCGAGGATCGGAATGGTGTTCCGACGCTCAACGACGGATTGCGCTTGGCCGACGGCTTTCAAAAGTGTGCCGCGTTCGATGCTGATTTTCATGCCACCCTCGTAGAATTCATAAGCCGGGGAGTTGAGCCTAAACCATTCATCCCCGGGCGCAAGATATTGTTTAACGGGACTGTGTTGTTTTGGGACCAGAGCGTCAAGGGCCGCACGCATCGCCAGAGACATTTGTCACGGCGATGCAGCGGATTGGGCTCAGTTTTTGTCCAATTATGCCTTCAAGCGCCCCCGCACTTAGGCTTCAAGAGCGCGGCGCAGCATTTCGACGTCATCGGCGATTTGGCTGTCGGTGCCTTTGAGTTCCTCAATCCGACGCACGCCATGCATTACCGTGGTGTGATCTCGCCCGCCAAAACGACGACCAATTTCCGGCAAGGACCGCGAGGTCAGTTGTTTGGCCAGATACATCGCCACCTGACGTGGACGCGCGATGGAGCGGACCCGTTTGGGGCCGATCATGTCAGACAGGCGAATGGCGTAATGCTCGGAGACTTTGCGCTGAATTTCCTCAACCGTGACCTTGCGATCCGATTGTTTGAGAATGTCGGCGAGGCATTCTTGGGTCAAATCAAGGGTGATCTCGCGGCCCACCAAGGAAGCGAAAGCAAAGAGGCGCATCAAAGCCCCCTCCAACACGCGCACGTTGGTCGAAATGCGATGGGCCAAAAATTCCAACACACCATCAGAGAACTGAAGCCCCGGATATTGGGCGCGGTAGGCTTCGGCTTTGGTTTGAAGAATGCCGAGACGCAGTTCGTAATCGGTCGGGTGCAGATCGACCACAAGGCCGCATTGCAGACGCGATTTGATCCGGTCTTCGAGGTTCTTGATCTCCCCCGGTGCGCGGTCGGCGGAGATGATGATTTGCTTGCCCTGATCTACCAACGCATTGAAGGTATGGAAGAATTCTTCTTGGGTGCTGTCTTTTCCGGCGATGAATTGAACATCATCGACCATCAACACATCCACCGAGCGAAAGATTTGTTTGAAGTCGATCATCTGACGATCACGCAGGGCCTGAACGAACCGATACATGAATTGTTCGGCAGAGAGATACAGAACGCGCAGCTCCGGGTTGCGGGTGCGGGTCTCGTGAGCGATGGCGTGCATCAAGTGGGTCTTGCCGAGGCCAACACCGCCGTAAAGGAACAATGGGTTAAAGGTCACGGGGCCACCTTCGGCGACACGCTTTGCGGCGGCATGGGCCAATTCGTTGGGTTTACCCACGACGAAATTGTCAAAAGTGAACCGTGCATCAAGCGGCGCACCGGGCAATTCGGCGGGCTCGACCGGGGCCACAACGGGTGCGGCGGCGGGCTTTGGCTCTGATGTTGCAGGCTGCGGCTGATGCGCCGCAACTTTAAATTCAACACGGGACGCGGGGGCATTTGCGGCCTTGAGATGTGTCAGAATGGTATCGGCAAAATTGCGGGACACCCAGTTGGCCATAAAGCTGGTCGGCACGGAAAAGACCGCAACACCGTTGTCCACTTTTGTCAGTTCGAGCGGCTCGATCCAGTTTGCAAAATTGTTCCGCCCTACGGACTCGAGCAATTGTTGTTTAACACGTCCCCACGTATCGTTTTTCATTTTTATGTTCGACCCATTATCGTTGTTTATGCAATGCCGGATTTTCCGACATCGGGCGCAGGCAGCAGACTGCCTGAACCGTGGCTCTTGCGCCTCGGATCGTCTCGATATTCATGGGACCAGCATACAAAGGCCGTTCATACGACTCCCTCACAAAGTCGCATGTTTCCGGCACCAGTGCCCATGTTTGTCGCGCCTAACCTGTACAAACCCATAGAAAACAGGGGCCTCACACCCTGCTAAACAGAATTTGCACACGACAGGCGCGGGTTGTTTGGACACATCAAAACCGACAAACGCCAAAGCGTTATCGGCCTAGATAGCCTTTGGCCTGAGTACCCCTACCCAGACGAAAAGCCTCAACGGCGTGCAAGCGGATCAAATTCTAATCCCGGACGGGCAAATGTAGCTGTCCGTTTGCCTTGCACGATTCCTGAATGTCCCCCAAGACGACGTGAATCGCAGGGGCAAGCTAGCAACCTGTGGAGCACCCGCGCAATCGAACTTCGCGCTTGACTCTGTCTTTCCTCAAACCGAATCCAAAAAGGCCTTTTGTCACCACAGCCTGCGTGATGAAATTGTCTCAGGTTTGCGTATTTGACGACCGGATACAGTTTGTCCCGTTGCGCCCTGTAAGCGAGATTTGGCAGACGCTGCGGCTGCGAAAGATTCGCTGCACGGCAAAAATGTTTCGGCAAAAAATATGCTGTTAAAATACGCAGATCACGCGACCGTGGCGATGGTCGAATACAATATGGCCGCACCTGAAGGCCGGAGTCAAAATGTCCGGACGCGCGGTATGCGCATCCGGTCTTTTGCAGAAACGATCTGGGGCACCAAGGTGGCCCGAACCGTTACAAATCCGGCGAAACCTTCCAGTCACGCAAGCGATAGACGGTGCCCGGACGCGGGAACGGCGTATCCGATTTCTCACGCAGGCGGCGTTTGAACGAATGGATCGGGGTTGCCCGATCATCAATGCGCACCTCGACCACCGAAGGTCCGTCATGGGCAAAAGCACGATCCAAAGCCGGGCCGATCTCGTCAGGTTTTTCAACATAGATGCCCAAAAGCCCAAGCGCCGCCGCTGCGCCCGCATAGCCCGGAACCGAGCTTTGACTTTCCAGATCAACCGACTGGACGTTGTTGAAATACAGCTCCTGCCAGAGTTGAATCCAGCCCAATTTACCGTTGTTGATCACCACGTTGACAACCTTTTGGTCATATTGGCACATGGTCGCCAATTCGCCGATCGTGTAGGAAAACGCGCCATCGCCCGCGACGGTCACGATCCGCGCATTTGGCCGCACGGCTGCCGCGCCAATCGCCCCCGGCACGGCATAGCCCAAGCCCCCCTGTCCGCGCGCAAACAGGAACTGACGCCCCGGTTTTTTCGCCGGAATATAGCCGGAAATCCAACCCGCCGAAAACGAGGCGTCGGAGACCACGATGTCATCTTCCTCAAGCCGTTTGGCGATCTCATTCATAATACGCGGCGGTTGGATCGGCAGCATATCGGAGGCAATTTCGACGGCTTTGTCAGCGTCACAGGCCGCTTTGACCTCGGAAATGCGGGCGAGCCACTCGTTGTGCTCTGGCACATCGCCCAAAGCGGTGCCAAGCGCCAAAACGGTCTCGCGCACATCGCCCATCAGCGCCACGGTCGGTCGGAACGTCCGGCCATGTTCGAGCGGATCGAAATCAATGGTGATGGTCGCTTGTTCCGGCAGCGGCAAAGACCAGTTCATGCCCGTGTTTTGGCTGACTTTCGAACCACACCAAACCACCAGATCGGCCTCTTTGATCAGATCAATGGCCGCTTTTGACCCCAGAGGATTGAGCACCCCCGCCGCATAATCGCGCGTTTCCGGCACCGATCCTTTGCCCGAGAGGCTTGTCACCACAAGGCCATTAAACGTGTCGGCAAACTCGGTGACAATCTCGGCGGCATCCGAACCATGCACACCGCCGCCACAGACCAGAGCCGGACGTTTGGCTCGTTTGATCAGCGCGGCTGCGGCGGCAATCTCGCCTGCGGGCGCACAGCTGCGCATGTAAGGCATCTGAACCGAACGATCATCGACCTTGATTTTCAACAGGTCTTCGTCCCAGTCCGCATCGAAAATATCATGCGGAATAATCAACGCCACGGGACCGGGGCGCGGCGAGGTGGCCACCCGAAATGCGGTACGGATCAATTCCGGCAGGGCCGCAACCGAGGGCACCAAATAAGCCTCTTTCGAGCAGCTTTTGAAAAAGCTGAGCTGATCAAAGCCTTGGCTGGCAATGCCTTTTTCTTTCAGCGGCAACCAATCGAGCGGCAGCTCGCCAATGATCCCGATCATCGGGATCGAGGCATTGAGCGCCTCCAAGAAACCTGCGGGAAGCAGGTTCGCCCCCGGCCCCACCGTCACGTCACAAATGCCGGGCTTGCCGGTCAGACGCGCATAGGCGTCAGCGGCATAGGCGGCATTGCGTTCGTCGCGCATCAGGATATGGCGGATACGATCGGTGCGGCGCGAAATGCCATCATGGAGCGCAGTGGTCTGTCCGCCGGGCATCCCGTAGACATATTCGACCCCGTATTGTGCAAGCATTTCAGCGATGAGGTCTCCGATATGAGCCATGATTTTTCCTTTCATTGGCAGTAGGATTCCGGGCCACAGCCGAGGGCTGCAACCGAAAGTCGATAAAAATGAGATGTTTAGGCGTTAATGCGCGGGTGGGCTGGCCCGGCTTCGCGCGGCTTGGCGATGCATCAAGGGACGCAGTGCCGCATGGGTTTCAAGATAGATCTCCATCTGTGAACTGAGCTGCGCATGGCGCGTGGGCTCAGGATGAATTTCGGATCGAATGCGCACCATCGCATCGGCGGCCTGTTCCAGCGACGGATACAGCCCCGCGCCGACCGCCGCCGTGATCGCGGCGCCAAAAGCGGTGGCTTCGCCCACTTCGGGAATGCGCAGAGTGACGCCCGTGGCATCGGCGTGCATCTGCGCCCAAAACGGCGAGCGCAACACCCCCCCGGCCAACGTCATGGTTTTGACCTCCAGCCCTCGTGCCTGCAAACGACCCAAAATATTGGCGGTGCCAAGCGCCACAGATTCCATCAGCGCACGGGTGATGTCGGCGCGGCCATGTTTGAGCGTCAGCCCCCAGATCGCGCCTTGCAGATCGTAATCGGTGAAAGGGTTGCGATTGCCTTGCCAGAAATCGAGCACGACCAAACCATTGGCGCCGGGCGGGGCGGCTTCGGCTTGGGCCAACATCTCCTCATAGCCGTTGTCGCCCTCATGCAGCAGATCATGCCACCACCGCAGAATCCCGCCTGAGGAGACCTGCCCGCCCTCCATGACAAACGTGCCTTGGCTGACGCAATCGGGATGCGGACCAAACAAGCCTTCGATCTCGACATCCTCGGCCACCACCGGCAACACCAGATGCGAGGTGCCGGTGATCAGCGCGGTTTCGCCGGGGCGCAGGGTGTTGAGCCCGACCATGGCGACATAGGCATCGGTGCCCCCGGCCACGACCAGCGTTTTGGGCGACAGTCCCATCTGCTCGGCCGCCTGTGCTGTGACCGGACCGATTGGATCGCCCAAGGCAGGCATGTCTTTGGGAAAGCGTTCGGTGATGCCCGCAAGCCCAATGGCGTCGAGAAAATCGACCGGCCAGCCGCCCGTGCGCGGATTGTAAAACCAGCGATTGATGGTGTGGTTCTGGCCAAGAGTGAGCGTCCCCGACAGCCGCAGCGCCATGTAATCGGTCATTTCGACAAACCAACGGGTGGCCGAATAGGCCTCTGACGCATTGTCTTTGAGCCACATGATTTTCGGCAAAGCGGTTTCGGCAGAAACGCCCGCACGCGATCGGCGCAGGGCCGGGTGTCCGGTGTGCTCGATCCGGCGGGCTTGCGGCGAGGCGCGGTTGTCCATCCACAAAATTGCATCGGACACAGGCGTCAAATCGGCATCCAAAGACACCAAAGTGCTTGAGGTGCCATCGGCACAGACCGCCGCAATGCGCGCGGGATCAATGCTGGCCTCAGCAATGGCGCCACGCACCGCCTCACAGGCTGCGCGCCACCATGCATCCGGGCTTTGCGTCGCCCAACCCGCATGGGGGTAATGGGTGGGATAGGGGCTATCGACGATGGCAAGCACATCGCCCGCCACCGTGGCGATCAGCGCCCGCGCCCCGCCGGTGCCACAGTCGAGCCCGAGGATCAGATCTTGGGTCGCATTGGTCATATCTGGGGTCATATCACTGCCCCGCCGTCCGCGCGCCGTGATGGCTTGCGGCAATTGTGGCCACGATCAACCCGGTCAAAAGCAGGCCGCCTTGGATGATCTGACGTTGGAAATCCGGCAATCCCAGCAAGGTCGCCCCACTGAACAACACGCCGATAAACAGCGTGGCGGTGAGCGTACCCAAGATATTGGGCTTGCCCACCCGCACCATCATGCCACCCAACAGGACCACGGTCAGCCCGTTGATCAGAAAAGGTCCGCCAATCATCGGCTGGCCCGAAGACAGGCTTGAGGCAAGCAAAATCCCCGCAAGGGCAGAGCTTACACCGGAGAGCACAAAGAGGATGACGGTGAGTTTCACCACGGGCACACCAACGGCGCGCACAGCCGCTTCGTTTTGCCCCAATGCGTAGATATAGCGCCCAAAGCTCAGCCGTTCTTGCACGAACCATGCCACGGCGGCGATCAAAAGCACCGGCACCACGATCATCGGCACCGCACCGCCCAATGCGGGTTGCAACAGCGGTTCAAGCGGCCCCGGATCGGCGATGCGGATCACCGTGCCCTTGCCCAGAGCCGCCGCGATGGAGGCGCAAATTCCGGCAGTGGAAATGGTCACGATCAGCGCGGGCAAGCGCATCGAGGCCACCAGCCAGCCATTGATCAACCCGACCAAAGCCCCCGCCAAAAGCGCCACAACGATGGCCCCGCCCCAACTCCACCCCTGCGCCAAAGCATAGGCACAGATCATGTTTGACAGCGCTGCGACCTGCATGAAACTGACGTCAATCTTGCCCGAGGCAATCACCCATGTCAGCCCCAGCACCATCACCACCATGATGGAAAAGGATTTGAGCACGGTGGCAATATTGACCGCATCCAAAAGCTGTGGACGTTGACTGGCGATCCCCAGGGTGACAACGATCACCGCCACGACCAGCCACAGATCGGTTGTGAGCCGCGCGATCTTACGCCCACGCGGACGGCTTTGTGCGAATTTTACTGTTGAGGTCATGGTCATGCGTCGCTCCCTTTTGCGGTGGGTTTTGTGGGTTTTTGCGGCCAAAAGAGGAACCGAAGCGCCTCCAATGTGCCACGCGCACCGTCAGAGAAGGCCAGCACACCGATCAACAAGATCAAACTGACCACGCCGTCGCTGTAGTAGTAAGGCAGACCCATCAATGCGAAACCGTCGAGCAGCATGGTGATCAACAAAATCCCGCCAAAGCTCGCGATCACGGAGGTGCCGCCCATAATGGCCGCGCCCAAAAACACCCCGGCATAGGCGGGCATCATCAGATTGGCGCCTTTGTTGGTTTCGGCTGTGCCGGATTCGGCGAGGATCAGAAGGACGGCCAGCACGGTACACATGGCGCAAAGCACATAGGCCAAGGCGACAAAGCGGCGCGTGGCGATGCCGGAAAAATGCGCCGCCATCGGGTTTTCTCCCGTCGCGTAAAACGCAAGTCCGGTGCGGGTGCGGCTGAGTACAAACCACGCCAGCGCGTAGATCGCCACCAAAAGCCACATCGACACCCCCAACCCCATGAGCTTGGCGTCATTGAGATCGGTGATACCGCTGGTGAAGAAGTTTTGAAAAATCGAACGCCCGCCGGTGTAGATAAAGGCAAGCCCTGTGCCGATGGAGCCCACCGCAATGGTGGTCACAATATCGGGCAGACCAAAGCGACTGATCGCGATACCGGAAATCCCCCCGATCACAGCGCCCAGCGCCAGCCCGGCGAGGATCACCGACCAGAGCGGCCATCCGGCAGCAATCAGCGCGCCCATCGACATGGCACAAAAGGCCGCGACACCCGCAATCGACAGATCAAATTTGCGCACGATCACCACGAAGGTCAGCCCAAGAGCGGCCAAGCCATTGGCGGCCATATGTCGGGCGATGCCATTGAGGCTGACGTAGCTGAGAAAGCGCGGTTCAAGCGCGCCAAAGATCGCGGCCACGATCAGGACCAGCGCAACAAACCCCAGCCCTCGCGTCGAATGACGCATACGGTCTTTCCAAGTTCTCATAGCGATCCCTTCCCCATAATCCCGGCCATCAACAAATCATCGCGCGAAAACACCCCGCTTTCGGGTTCGACGTGTCGGCCTTTGTGCAAAGCGATGGTCCGGTCCGCCACGCCATGCACCTCATCACAATCGCTCGACACAACAATCACCGCCGCGCGCTCTGACAAGTCGCGCATCAGACCGTAAATTTTGGCGCGTGCGCCGATGTCGACGCCAACGGTGGGTTCGACGAAAATGTAAATATCCGCCTCGCTATAAAGCCCTTTGGCCAAAACGATTTTTTGTTGGTTGCCGCCGGAAAAACCCGACGCGGGCGTGTTCAGATGCGGCGGATGCAGCGCGACCTGATCGGTCAAACGCTGAATATCACTGCGCAATTGGCGACTCTTCAGACCCCAACGCCCGCCCGCCGCACGGCGCAGGTTGGCCATCGGCACGTTGAACAGGGAATGTCGGCTCAACGCCAAACCTTCGGTTCTACGATCCCCCGGCACAAGAAAAATCCCGGCATCCAACGCCTCACGCGGCTTGCGCAGGCTGACGGGCTTGCCGTGAATGCGGATCTCGCCCTGATCCGGGGGATCGACGCCAAAGATCGACTTGGCCAATTCGTCACAGCCGGACCCGACCAGACCGAAAAGCCCCAAAATCTCGCCGCGATGGGCCGTAAAAGACACGTTCTCAAAGCCATGCGTCAGGCTCAGATCCCGCACCTCCAAAAAGACATCGCCGCGCGCGTCTGGATCGGCTTTTTTGGGGAAAATATCGCCCACCGCCTCGCCCAGCATCAAATCGGCCAAGGACACGCCAGAGCTGCGGGCTTCGTCCACGCTCATCCGTGCGACACAGGCACCGCCACGAAAGACCGAAAAACTGTCAGCGATGGCAAAGACTTCTTCGAGTTGATGGGTGATGTAGATGATCGCGATGCCCTGCGCGCGCAACTGGTTCATCAGAGCAAACAGGTCTTCGCGCTCAACATCGGTCAGCGTCGAGGTCGGTTCGTCCAAAATGAGCACGCGGATGCCGTCGACGGCGATGGCTTGCAGGATCGCGACGGCTTCGCGTTCGACGGCGGACATTTGACCCACCTCCTGGCTCAGATCAATCGGCACGGCAAAACGCGCCAAAAGCGCATCGGCGCGCGCCTCAAGTGCTTCGCGATCAATCCGGCCCATCAAACTGCGGGAGGCGGTTTCACGACCCAGGAAAATATTGTCGAGGCCACTCATATCCGGCACCAGTTCCGGGTGCTGTTGAACGGTGGCAATCCCGGCGCGGATCGCATCTTCTGGGGCGCGAAAATGAACATCCTCACCGCCAATGCGGATCGCGCCGCTGTCCTTCTGGAGCGCGCCAGACAGAATTTTGATAAAGGTCGATTTGCCCGCACCGTTGATGCCCAAAAGCGCGTGCACCTCTCCGGGTTCAAGGCGAAAATCGACGTTGCGCAGGGCCTGAACGGGGCCAAAACGCTTACAGACATCCGAGGCGATTAGAACGGGCGCACCCATGATCTCAACTCCTGTGATAAGCGGAAAATTGAGGGGAGGGCAAAACCATCGGCCCTCCCCCCGGATGAAATGGTCTTAGAGCGCGCGGCTCCAGCCCATTTTTTCCGCTTCGCCCGGAACATCGAAATTGTCCGGAATGCCGTCTTGCAGCATGTCTTTGGTGACCGCGTAGGTCGGGGTCGAGATCAGGCGCGGCGTGTTGCGCCCGGCCAAAAGTGCATGCGCGTAGAACACATCGAGATAGGCCATCTCATAGAAGCTCTGCGCCATGGACAGTTTCAAAGGCGTGTCGGCCGCGATGTAGTTGAACGCCTGAGAGCCACCATCAATCCCGGTCAGGATCAGATCATTGCGCCCAGCAGCGCGCGCCGCCAAAGTGCCCTCAACGGCCGCGCCATCCCAAGCACACCAGATCGCATCGACATCCGGGTGGGAGGTGAGGATGTTATCCACGGCCTGACGCGGCGAGACATTGCCCGCCAAGGCAAAGGCCCATTCGGTGACGATTTCGACCTCTGGATAGCGACGCAAGGTCCATTCCATCCCCAGGGTGCGCTGATCCCAGCTTTCGTTTTGCGGCAGCATGACGCGGGCAATTTTGCCTTTTCCGTTCAGGGCCTTACAGATGTATTCACAAGAATACTGGCCCATGCCGAAATTGTTGGACATGGCCGTTGTGGTGACGATGGCGCCGGGCACGGCGCTGTCGGCACAAAACACCGGAATACCTGCGGCAATGGCGCGTTCAACCGCGGGGGCGATGGCAACAGCATCGGCGGGGGTGATAAACAAGGCCTCGGGCTTTGTCGCCACAAGCGAGTCGATCTGATCGGACTGGACGCGCGCATCAAAGCCCGCATCGGTCATGGTCAATTCACCGCCAAGTTCCGCCACAGCCGCGTTAAAGCCGTCCTGCAAGTGACGACCAGAGTCATATGTGGTCCAGCCAAGCGATGCCGCGAATTTCCGGCCGGCGGCCTGAGCGCGCATCTCTTTCGGCCAAAGTGCGACACTGGCCGCGACCGCCGCCGTCCCAGCCATGAACATCCGGCGGTTCAATCCGCCTTGGGTCATTTCCTCAGTCATTGTTCTTTCCTCCACTGTTTTACCGCCCTGTTTGGGTCGGCTTTTGTTGCCCCATGGCCCCCTCATCAGGGTGCATGGGCCAGATTTCAGCAGCTCGCGACCGCGCCCTTCCAGCGATCAAAAGCCTCCGTATAACTGTCCAGATATGCGGGCTCAGGCCCGATGGAACCCTTCAGATCGGGACGACGCAGCACCGAGGCCGGGACCGCATTGGTCGCCGCGATCATGCCCAACCGGGCCGCGCCATAGGCCGCGCCAAGCGCGCT
>CENL01005784.1_pt1 | contig 11914 bp, 7 predicted proteins | sample 530221 | NCBI WGS metagenome assembly CENL01 (sample SAMEA2619791, study PRJEB7988) | marine metagenome | isolation source: saline water (ENVO:00002010), including
GGCGTAGCGTACTTCGTGCACCAACCAGGGCCGGCCATCCTGAGTCCGCTGGAAGGAGTTCTGTTCCAGAGGCTGCACATAGGCGTTGTCCAGCTGTAATTCACTGACGCTGCGGGAATCCAGGTTGATCGCCTGTTGAATGCGTACCGTCAACAGAATCTGACCCTGTACGTAGACCTCCTGGCTATCCACTTCAGCGGACACCACAACGGTTTGATTGGCATCCGTTGGCGCGGGGGGCGGGCCGACCTCGACAGCGACCGGCTCGCTGGTAGAGGCGCCGATGCGCAACCCGGGGATCGCCAGCAGACCTTCGCGCCTTGGGCTCAAGTCCAGCAGCACCTGACGCGTCTGGCTGCGCTGGCCATTGACGATGCTGGTGCTGCTGGTGGCGCTGCGCTGCAGTATCTCAAAATCTGCCAGCAGCCGGCGCAGGTCCAGCGCGTCGAGATCCTCATTTGCGGTGGCAGTGATGACCAGTCGGATGCTGTCGCCCAGGGCCACCTCCTGCCGGTCGACGGCCACCTCCAGCGCTGCCTGGCTGCGTGCGGCCGCGAAGGCCACCAATAGCGGTATCCAGAAGCGCCTACCACTCAACATCATTGCCTCTCTCCGGTGCCTGTTGGCGTTTGCGGCTCTCGTAGCGGAACTTTTCGCGCAGCAGGCCCGATGGATCATCGGGCACCCGCCGCAGCCATTGCTCCATGGCCTGGTTGCGCTCCGCTTCCTCCATGGACAGCTCGGGCACGGGTACATTCTCCAGTGTACCGGGCGCTGCCGACTGCTCAGTCACCTCGTTGTCCCCCGGCTCGTCCGCTTGTGCCTCTTCTTCCTCTGGGTTCGCGCCTGCCTGCGAATCCTCGTTGTTGCCCGGGTCGCGTGGCTTGCCGGCCGGTTCATTGCCGGGATCTTCCGGTGTTTCGCTATCCGGTGTGTTTTCACCGGGTTCCGAAGGGTCCGCAGCGTCCCCGCCGCCCTGTTCCGGAGGCTGTGAATCACCCGCGTTCTGCTCCTGGGAGTCCCCCTGCTGTTGCTCCTGCTCCTGTTGTTGCTTGAGCGACTCCAGCAAGGCGAGATTGGCCGCGGCATCGGGCTGGTCGGGCGCCAGTTCCAGGGACTTGCGGTAAGCGTCGATGGCGGCATCGAGCTCACCGCTGCGCGCCAGAGCGTTGCCGCGGTTGTACCAGCTGTCGGCACTTTCGGGTTCGGCAAATAGTGCGGCTGCGCGCTCGAAGTCGCCACTTTGGTAGGCCGCAGAACCTTTCCAGGCCGGATCTTCAAACAGTTCCGCGGCGCGTTCGGCATCGCCCTCGGCCAGTGCACGCTGGCCCTGTTGGTTGGGGGTAAGCCAGAGGTCCTGCCAATCCGCCGCGTGGGTGGGGGCAGGCTGGAATACCAGCAGCAAGGGCGCGAGAGTCAGCAGCCAACCGCGGCGGAAGAGGGCCAGGGCGAAGGGCAGCAGGAGGATGATCAGCCAGTAACCCTGGTCCTCCCAGGTGTCGGCGCTGCGCTCGTCACCGCTGCGTGTTTCGCGCGAGGTGGGCGCGGCAGCGAGGAGTTCACTGAGGTCGCTGTTATCGACCCGCAGCGAGCGGTAGAGGCCATCGGTCGTGTCAGCCAGCCTCTTCAGGCCTGGCGCGTCCAGCCCGGGCATTGCGATAGCGCCGCTGTCATCGCGTACAAAACCGCCACGTGGAAGCGGCATGGGTGCGCCGTTGGCTGTACCCAGGCCGAGTATTGCCAGGTGGGCCGAGGTGTTTTTCAGCAGGGCTTGAACACGCTCACTCTGTGCTGCGGGCACACCATCGGTCAGCAATAGAATGCGCCCGTCACTCACGCCGGCCGAGGCCAACAACTCCAGAGCCAGTTCAATGGCGGCGGAGGTATTGCTGCCCGCCACCGGCATCATGTCGGGATTCAGGGCGGGCAGCAGGTTGGCGATCGTTCCGGTATCGTCAGTCAGTGGTGTTACCACGTGCGCGTCCCCGGCATAGGCAACCAGGCCGGTCTGGCCTTCATCGCGCACCTGCAGCAGGTCCAGCAGCTTTTGCCGCGCCCGGTCCAGGCGCGATGGCGCCTGGTCGGCTGCCTTCATCGAGTAGGACAGGTCAAGTACCAGAACCAGTGCGTCCTGAATCTGCTCCACGGGCTGCGGTATCTTTTTCAGGCTGGGGCCCGCGGCTGCAAGCGCGGCGAGTAGCCACGCGACGAGTGCCAGCCAGACGATGCGACGGCGGCCCGCCCCGCTCGCCGCAGGGGCAAGATGGGACAGCAGCTGCGCGTCTATCACCTGCCCCCAGTCGCCCGCGAGCGCTCTCTGCCGCCACAGTAGCCACGCCAGGGGCAGGGCGGGCAGGCCCCAGAGCAGCCAGGCGGGCCGGATGAAATGAATGAATACTCCAGGCTCAATCATCAGTGGGTTCCCGCCGGGTCGGTGCGCTGGCGGTGTAACTGCACGCCGTGTTGTGCCGCGAGCCAGAAGCTGATCAGCAACGCCAGTAGCAGCGGCCAGTGCCCCAGTGCCTGCCTGGGCCGGTAGGTGGCGCCGTCGAGGGTCACCGGCTCCAGTTCGTCCAGCAGCTGGTAGATCCCCGCGAGCTCCTGCGGGTCGCGAGCGCGAAAATACCGTCCACCGGTCATTTCGGCGATGGCCTGCAGGCTCTCTTCATCGAGATCAGCGGATGGGTTCACTCGCCGGCTGCCGAAACTCGAACCGAAAATACCGGGTACCGCAAGCTGGTCAGCGCCGATGCCGATGGTATACACGCGTATACCCAGTCCCTGGGCAAGCCGCGCCGCGTCCAGCGGATCGATGCTGCTGGCGGTATCCTGGCCATCAGTGAGCAGGACCAGCACCCGGCTTTCCGCGGGCCGTTCGCGCAAGCGTTTGACCGCGAGCCCGATGGCGTCACCGATGGCGGTTTCCTGTCCGGCAAAACCTATTTGCGCCTCGCGCAGGAAACGCTCGACGGTGGCGATATCAAAACTCAGGGGAGACTGCACATAGGCATTACTGCCGAAGAGGATAAGGCCAACCCGGTCGCCGCGGCGGCGTTCGATAAACTCAGCGCCCACAGCCTTCACGGCGTCCACGCGGCGCACCAGGTTGTTGCCCACCTGCATGTCCTCCACGCGCATGCTGCCGGAGATGTCTACCGCGAGCATCAGGTCGCGACCACTGGCGGGTAGTTGCACCGGGTCGCCGATCCAGGTCGGACGCGCCGCGGCCAATAGCAGGCACAGCCAGAGCAGCCAAAGCAGCAGCGTGGATAAACGGGCGCCGCCAGCCACGCCATCGGCAGACTGTTCCAGTGTTTGCCAGTCATCGAAGAAGGGCGCTCGCAGCGGTGTGAGTTCGTTGCGCGCAGGCGGCCACCAGCGTCGGACCAGCAGTGGCAGCGGCAACAGCAGGCCCATCCAGGGCCAGAGCCAGGTAATCATGCGCCCCCCCGGTGGCGACACAGCCAGGTATCGGCACACGCGAGCAGGGCAGGGATGTCGACGGGCCCTGGATCGGCTGCATGTGCCCTGGCGATAGCCTCCGGAAAGCGCTGCTTGCTGTCTGCCGCGGTGAATTCCCCGTTGAGGAATTGCAGCCAGCGTGTGCCGCTCAACGCCGCCACTTCACGACGTGGATACACCTGCAGACACACGCCTTTCAACAGCGTGTTCACGGCACTCAACGTGTCGGTCACGGATGCGTCTGTGTGATATGCCGCCTCGATTGCCCGCAGCTGCGCTCTGGCCAGGCGCCGGTAGCGGTTGCGTTGGTAACGCCGCAGCAGGCTCCAGCTGAGCAGGGCGAACGCCGCGCAGCCAAGGGCGGCAAGTATCCACCAGCCCGGAGCCGGTGGCCAAAAGGCGACCGGGTCCGGACTGCGCAGTGGCTGCAGTGCTGCCAATGGGTCCTGCGGCGTCACTGGCGTGGTTCCCCGAAATAGCGCTGCAGCAACAGGAAAGGTGAGTGATCGGTGCTGGCGTGTAACAGCGGAATACCCAGGCGTTGTAGCTCAGTGTGCAATGCCGCGGCACGCTGTGCTGCCAGGGCGGCATAACGGTCGCGCAGTGTGCTGTCCCGGGTCACCAGTTCCGCGCGGCGTGTCCCGTCGGTAACGGCGTAACGCCCCGGCGGTGGCAGCGTCGTCTCCAGTGGATCGCTGCAGGCGATGGCAGTGATTTCGGTGTGCTGCGCCAATCGAAACAGGTGCTCGCGCACGGCGGGATCAGCTGCGTCGTGGAAATCGCTGATCAGGTACAGGCTGGTACCTGGTCGTGCGATGTGGCGCAGCGCCTCCAACATGGCGGCCAGGCCGCGTGTCTCGGTATTCTCTGTGTGAGCGGGCAGGCGCGCGTTGAATGCGACAATTTGCGAAAGCAGTGCCAACACCGTCTTGCGGTTGCGGCGCGGGCGAACCTCCTGATGCCCGGCTTCATTGAAAACCACACCGCCGATACGGTCACCGTTGCCCAGTGCACTCCAGGCGAGCAGGCTCGCAAGATGGGCGGCGAGGACGGACTTGAAACAGCATTGCGAGCCGAAGAACAGCCGCTGGCGCTGGTCCACGACGACCAGTACGGGGCGCTCGCGCTCCTCACGGAACACCCGGGTATGGGCATTCCCGGTGCGCGCGGTCACCCGCCAGTCGATAGTGCGAATGTCGTCTCCGGGTTGGTAGCTGCGGACTTCCTCGAAATCGATCCCGCGGCCACGGAAATTCGCCTTGTTGGGGCCTGTGAGTGAGGCCAGCGCACGTGTGCGCCGCGACAGGCTGAGGTGCGCCGCGGGGAAGCGCAGGGCAATCAGCGCATCGAGACTGGCGTATGCGCCGCGGGCGGGGCCTGTCGCGTCAGCCAAGCTCACCTGCACATTCCTAGGCGGTGGGGACGAGGGTTAGCAGCTCGTCGATAACGTGATCCGGGGTGATGCCATTGGCTTCCGCTTCGAAGCTCAGGATGAGGCGGTGGCGCAGGACATCCGCGGCAATCGCCTGCACGTCATCCGGGCTGACAAAATCGTGCCCGCGCAGCCAGGCATGTGCCCGTGCGCAGCGGTCGAGCGCGATGGTGGCGCGTGGGCTGGCACCGTATTCGATCCAGTTTCCCAGACGCTCGTCATAGGCGGCCGGTTGCCGCGTGGCCATCACCAGTTGCACGATATAGTGCTCCACGACATCGGCCATGTGCAGGCCCAGCGCTTCACTGCGTGCGTCGAACACCGTTTTCTGTGCCAGTGGGGCGGGCGTGGCAGCGCCGCCGCTGCGGGCCTCGGCGCGGGTGAGCCGCAGAATCTCCGCCTCCGCCGCAGCATCGGGGTAGCCGACTTTGACGTGCATGAGAAAGCGGTCCAGCTGGGCCTCGGGCAGGGGATAGGTCCCTTCCTGCTCGATCGGATTCTGGGTCGCCATGACCAGAAACAACTCGGGCAGCGGCCAGGTTTCTGCGCCCACACTCACCTGGCGCTCGGCCATGGCTTCCAGCAGCGCCGACTGTACTTTCGCCGGCGCGCGGTTTACTTCGTCTGCCAACACCAAATTGTGGAAAACCGGGCCGCGCTGGAAGTGAAAGCTGCCTTCCTGCGGCCGGTAGATCTCGGTGCCGGTGATATCGCCAGGCAGCAGGTCCGGGGTGAACTGAATGCGGTGGAAGCTGCCCTCTATGCCGTCGGCCAGCGCCTTGATGGCGCGGGTTTTGGCCAGCCCCGGCGCGCCTTCCACCAGCAGGTGACCATCGGCCAGCAAGGCGATGATAAGGCGTTCGACGAGGTGGGATTGTCCGATAATCTGGCCACTCAGCCAGCTCTCCAGCGTTCTCAGTTCAGCGCTAGGCACGCAGTCTCCTTATTTGACGACACAGATCGCATTTGCGGCGGGGGCGTATTGTAGCCAATACCCCGGGTTTCTTCACGCATCCCACACGCTTCCCACGGATGCAGCCCTTTGAGCCCGACGCTTGTGTAAAAGTTCCCTCTGCAGCCGTCACGTCCCGGCCGCCATTGAGGTAGACTGGATGCATATATGACATTGGAAACTGGGCCCTCAAAGGCGCGGGAGCATTGCACCATGGCGTGGGACGAGTTCAAGAAAAACCTGCTCAAGGACCTCGCGGCATGTATAGATGCACGCGCGGCGGAGGGCGACCGGGCTTCGCTGCACGAACTCGCAGACGACTTCTTTACCCGCTATCCGGCAGAAGATCTGCGTCATCGCTCCATCGATGACCTCTACGGTTCGCTTTACAGCCTGCTGCACTTCATGAGCGAGTGGGATGCGCCGGAGCCGAAGGTGCGCATTTTCAATCCCAACCTTGAGGATCATGGCTGGGAGAGCAAGAGCACGGTCATCGCCGTACTCTGCCGCGACCTGCCGTTCTGCACGGCCTCGGTACGCGGGGAGCTGAACCAGCGCAATATCCGCATTCACGCGCTCGCCAGTTGTAACCTGTTGGTGGCGCGCAGTCCCGCCGGTGAGTTGCAAGCCGTGCTGGGCGCACTGCCGGAGGACGCGCGGCAGGTGTCCAACGAAAGCCTGCTGTTCTTCGAGATCGGCCGTCACTCCCGCCCCGAGCAGCTGGGTGAGCTGCACGATACCTTGCGTGACATTCTGCGCGAGGTGGCGTTGGTCGTGGACGATTTTGCCGCCATGCGTGATTGCCTGCAGCAGGCGCGCGAAGCGGTCAGTGCCAATGCCGGCCCCGACGAGGAGAACCGTGCAGAAGCGTTGGCATTTCTCGACTGGCTGCAGCAGGACCGTGTAACTTTCCTCGGCTACGAATATTTGCAGGTCACTCGCGAGGGGCCGGATTACCGCGTGGCAGAAGACCCGGCCGCGAGGCTCGGTATTCTCCGCCAGCGCGACACACGCGGAGCGCAGGACCTTCATGCCGATCTGCACGCCATGTCCCCCGATGAACTGCGCAGGCGTCAGCTGAGCTTTGCCAAGTCGGGGCTGCGCTCCCGCGTGCATCGTCAGGCGTATCCAGACTACATCGAAATCAAGGTCTACGATGCGGCGGGCGATGTTGCAGGTCAGCATCGGTTTATCGGTTTGTACACAGCGGCTGTCTACACCATGAACCCGGCCCTTATCCCGATCCTGCGCCGTAAGGTCGCGCAGGTGGTTGAAGGCTCGGGCCTTGATCCCCGCGAGCACGATGGCCGTGAGCTCGCTCGTGTACTGGAACTGTTTCCGCGTGACGAGCTGTTCCAGTCCAATGTGAAAGAACTGCGCGATACAGTGCTTGCGGTCAATCGCATCCAGGAGCGTCGTCAAACCCGGCTTTTCGTGCGTCGCGACGTACACGGGAAGTTCTTCAGCTGCCTTGTCTACATGCCGCGTGACCGCTACAGCACCCAGCAGCGTTGCGTGATGCAGGAGATCCTCTGTCGCGCGCTGGGCGCTGAGGAGTCGGAGTTCACCACCTACTTTTCCGAGTCCGTGCTGGTGCGTTGTCACTTTGTGTTGCGGGTCGACCCCGCAGTGAACCGGTCCTGGGACGTCAACGAAATTGAGGAGCAGATCGTGCAGGCAACACTGGCATGGGAAGACCGGCTGCGGCTGCGCCTGATCGAGGAGTTCGGCGAGGAAAACGGCGAGCAGTACGCACGCGAACTGGGCCCCGGTTTCCCTCCGGGCTACCGGGACGATTTCGACCCCCGGGTCGCCGTGCTGGATATCAAGCACCTGCTCAACTTGCGCGCGGGACAGAAGCTGGGCATGAGCCTGTCGCGCAAGCTGGAGGAGGAGGAAGACCGCTTGCGTCTGCGGCTGTACCACCGGGGTGAATCGCTACCCCTGTCGGATGTGCTGCCGATTCTCGAGAACCTTGGCCTGCGCGTCATGACCGAACGCCCCTATGGCATCCGTGCGGCGGATGACACGCGCTTCTGGATACAGGAATTCAGCCTCAGTTATTCGCTGTCTGACAATATCGATCTGGAACAGGTGCGCGACGAATTCGAGGATGCCTTTGCCCGTATCTGGTTTGGTGAGGCAGAAAGTGACTCGTTCAACCGCCTGTTGCTGGGAACCCGTCTGAGCTGGCGGGAAATTGCCTTGCTGCGCGCCTACGCACGCTACCTGCGCCAGGTGCAGTTCCCTTACAGTGTCGAGTACATTGCCGAAACCATGGCGGACCACCTGCAGATTACCGCCGGTCTGGTCGAGTTGTTCCTGACGCGCTTTTCCCCTGTGTTCGATGGTGATGACGACTGGCGCAGCCAGCGCGAACAGGTGGTGGAAGAGCGCGTACTGGCGGCTCTGGAGGAGGTGCAGAATCTCGGTCAGGACCGCATCATTCGCCAGTATGTGAAGGTGATCAAGGCCACGTTGCGTACCAACTTCTTCCAGCCTGGAAGCGACGGCAAGTTAAAACCGTACTTCTCGTTCAAATTGAGCCCGCGCGACATACCTGATGTGCCGCGCCCGGTACCGCTCTACGAAATCTATGTGTACTCACCCCGAGTGGAGGGTGTGCACCTGCGCGGCGGCAAGGTGGCCCGGGGTGGGTTGCGCTGGTCCGACCGCCTGGAGGACTTCCGCACGGAAGTGCTCGGGCTGGTGAAGGCACAGCAGGTGAAAAATGCGGTGATCGTGCCCGTGGGGGCGAAAGGCGGTTTCGTCGCCAAGTGCCTGGCGCCGGGCATGTCGCGCGACGAAGTGCAGGCTGAAGGCATAGCCTGTTATCAGACGTTCATCCGCGGGCTGCTGGACATCACCGACAATCGCGGTGAGAGTGGCATTCTGCGCCCCGCGCTGGTAGTCGCCAAGGACGATGAAGATCCCTACCTGGTGGTCGCGGCCGACAAGGGCACGGCGACGTTCTCTGATATCGCCAACGGACTGGCACGTGAATACGGTTTCTGGCTGGGCGATGCGTTCGCTTCCGGGGGCAGTGCCGGCTATGATCACAAGAAAATGGCCATCACCGCGCGCGGTGCCTGGGTGTCGGTGCAGCGGCATTTCCGTGAGCTGGGCATCAACGTCCAGCAGACCGATTTTACCGTGGTCGGGATCGGTGACATGGCCGGTGATGTTTTCGGTAACGGCATGCTGTTGTCGCCCCATATCCGACTGGTCGCGGCCTTCAATCACCAGCACATATTCATAGACCCGGAACCGGTTGCGGCGGCCAGCTTTGCCGAGCGCCAGCGGCTGTTTGCGCTGCCGCGTTCGAGCTGGGCGGACTACGATACGACGCTTATTTCCGCCGGCGGCGGGGTGTTTGAGCGCAGTTCCAAGTCGATTGCCATATCCCCCGCGATGCAGGCGAGGTTTGCGATCGACGCCGATCGACTGCCCCCCAATGAGCTGATATCACATCTATTGCGGGCAGAAGTGGACCTGCTCTGGAATGGCGGCATCGGCACCTACATCAAGGCCAGCAGCGAGTCGCACACGGATGTTGGCGACAAATCCAATGATGCCCTGCGCATCAACGCCGATGAACTGCGCTGTCGCGTCATTGGCGAGGGCGGGAACCTTGGCATGAGTCAACTGGCGCGTGTTGAGTACGGCCTGGCGGGAGGACGTTCCAACACCGACTTTATCGACAACGCCGGCGGCGTGGACTGCTCCGACCACGAGGTCAATATCAAGATTTTGCTGAACGCGGTGGTAGAACGCGGCGATCTTACCGGCAAGCAGCGCAATGTGCTGCTGGAGGACATGACTGACAGCGTGGCGGCACTGGTGCTGCAGAACAACTATCGGCAAACCCAGGCGATCAGTCTGGCAGAAGCAGAGGTCCAGGAGCGCAGCGGTGAGTATAGGCGCTATATCAGCAACCTCGAGGCCGCTGGCAAGCTCAATCGCCAGCTGGAGTTTATCCCCTCGGACCAGGACCTCGCAGACAGGCGGGTGCAGGGGCAGGGACTCACGCGGCCGGAGTTGGCGGTGCTGGTGTCGTACAGCAAGGCCATTCTGAAAGAGGAATTGATTGCGTCCGACCTGGGGTTGGATCCACACCTGGCCGCGGCGGTAACGACGGCCTTCCCGCCACAATTGCTGGAGCGCTACCCGGAAGAGGTGGCCGAACACGGCCTGCGTCGGGAGATCATGTGTACCCAGGTTGCCAACGATATCGTCAACCGACTGGGTTTCAATTTTGTGCCGCGCCAACGCAAAGCTACTGGCGCACCGGTGGCCGACGTGGCCAGGGCGTACACCGCGGTCATGCATATCTATGCGGTGGATGAGCTGTGGGCGCGTGTGGAGGCCTTGGATTACACCGTAGACGCCGCGGTCCAACAGACCATGATGCATTGCCTCATGCGCCTGGTGCGGCGCGCCAGCCGCTGGCTACTGCGCAACCGGCGTCATGAGATGGCGCCGACACGAGCCATCGCCGAGTTTGCCGAGGGCGTCGCGCAGTTGCGCGAAGCGCTGCCGACGATGTTGCGCGGCCGGGCGGCGGAGCAATACCGCGCCATGTCGGAGCATTGGCAGCAGGCGGGAGTTGACGCCTCACTGGCAGAAGCGGTGGCGGGGGCGCTGCAGGGTTACACGGCGCTGGGGATTGTGCAGGCCGCGCGCGAGACGGAGGCGCCTCTAATGCATGTGGCTGAGCTCTATTTCGAAATGGGGGAAAGGCTTCAGCTGGACTGGTTCAGCGGGCAGATTCTGGCGAGCAAAGTCGAGAATGAGTGGCAGGCGCTGGCCCGCGACACCTACCTCGAGGACCTCGAGTGGCAACAGCGAACATTGGCGGTAGGTGCCTTGCGCTACCTGACCGCGGACGGATCTCTGGACGGCTGCCTGCAGACCTGGGAGGAGCAGCAGGCTGCGCTGCTGTCCCGCTGGCAGGATATGGTCACCGAACTCCACACTACCGATTCACCGGACTTTGCGATGTTTGCCGTCGCGGTACGGGAGTTGCTGGATCTGGCTCAGAGCAGCCTGCGCACCTGAGCGAGGCAGGCGCCAGAAGGCCGTGCATGACCTTCCGGCGCGCTATGGCGTCTCAGCTGACGCGGAGTTTATGAACGCCTGACACGCCGGTCAGGCCGTCCCATTGGTCGACACGACCTTCTCGCCAGCCCGATACCCACTGTTGGCGATGCTCCTCGTTGGCGTGCGGACAAAAATCGATACTGCGGCCCGTTACTCCGGCCTGGTAGCCGCGGTCATACGCCCGGGAATTCATGTCGCGTTTCTGTCTTCTCATCAATACTGCCTCCTGTTGGAACCTTGTGCCTGGGGGGCACGGTTCCATCTAAACAGACTGCCAAAGGCCTCGCAAACATCGATTGGGAGCAAGGCTCTGCCCGGTTATAACCAAAGCGGGTGTACACTGCAAGATCACCCACAACCGGTCGACGAGGGGGCGGTATGGCTGCGGATGGCAAACACATCGTCATTTGTGCCGATGGCACGTGGAACGACCCCGAAGATGAAAGCCCCACCAACGTACTGCGCATGGCACGCGCCATCAGCCCCCGCGCGGTGAATGGCTGCAAGCAGGTTGTGTTCTATGACTGGGGGGTTGGCTCCTACTACGCCCAGGCCGCGGGCGGCGTAAGCGGTCTCGGGATGACCAAGAATATCCAGGATGGCTATCGCTTTATCGTGCAGAACTACGATCCGGGGGACCGCCTGTTCCTGTTTGGCTTCAGCCGCGGCGCCTACACGGTGCGCTGTCTGGCGGGCATGCTGAATAACTGCGGGGTGCTGCGGCGCGCGGAGGCTTCGCGCATACCCGAAGCCTTTACCTTGTACAAACAGCGCAATGCGCCGCCCGGATCACCGACATCAGAGCAGTGGCGACAGGCGTTCGCGGTGGGCGGGCAGCGCGCCGAGGTCGACTTTATCGGCGTGTGGGATACGGTGGGTGCGTTGGGTATTCCAACGCGCGTGCTGGCCTTTGCCGGGGAAAAGGATCTGTTTTATGACCCGGTGTTGGGCAGCAACGTTCGCGTGGC
>CENL01042349.1_pt1 | contig 11880 bp, 10 predicted proteins | sample 530221 | NCBI WGS metagenome assembly CENL01 (sample SAMEA2619791, study PRJEB7988) | marine metagenome | isolation source: saline water (ENVO:00002010), including
ATGATCGCCTCGTGCTCACCTTGGTAGAGCTCGCCCTTGTGGCTGATCAATCCCTTATAGATCGGATTCTTGAGGTGGGCGTAGAGTGTCGCCTTATCGAAGGACTTGCCCCCGATCACCCGCCCCTTCTTCGTGACCCGCTTCTTGTTCGTCCACCCGCGACGCTCCAGTTCCCGCGCCACCGGCTGCAGCGACTGCTTCTCGAGGTACAGCGTGAAGATTTGCCGCACACGGGCCGCCTCCTTGGCGTTTACGACGAGTTTGGGGCTCCCCCCGGACCGGTCCACGTCATAGCCCAGGATCGGCACACCGCCCGCCCACTTGCCCTTGCGCTTCTGGGCGGCGATCTTGTCGCGGATCCGCTCGCCGATGATCTCCCGCTCGAACTGGGCAAAGCTCAGGAGGATGTTGAGGGTCAACCTGCCCATCGAGCTGGTGGTATTAAACTGCTGGGTCACCGACACGAACGACACACTGTTGGCATCGAAGGTCTCCATGATCCGCGAGAAGTCCATCAGCGAGCGGCTGAGCCGGTCGACCTTGTACACCACGACGCAGTCGATCTTCCCCGCGGCGATGTCGGCCATCAGCCGGTCCATGGCAGGTCGATCAAGGCTCCCACCTGAAAACCCCCCGTCGTTATACTGCTCGGGCAGGCAGACCCACCCCTGCGCCTTCTGGCTGGCGATGTACGCCTCAGCGCTCTCGCGCTGGGCGTCAAGGGAGTTGAACTCCTGGTCGAGCCCCTCTTCGCTGGACTTGCGGGTGTAGATCGCGCAGCGGATCTGCTCGGGCTTGGGGGGTTTGGATCGGCTCATCGCTTCTTCCCCAGCCCAAAGAACCGAAAGCCGTTGATGTGGCTGCCGGTGATGTGCTTGGCGACCGCGCTGAGGGTGTCGTACCGCTGCCCGTCATACTCGAAGCCGAGGTCACCCTCGAGCACGACCACACGCAGTTTCTTGCCCTTGTAGGTCCGCACGATGGCCGACCCCGCGGCCGGGATCCTCGGGTCGCGCTCGATGAACCGTGCGGTGCGGGTTTCAGACGCTCCGCCCTGCGGCGGGCAAACCAGCGTCTTGGGGGCCATGACCCGGATATCCGCGTCGTTGGCGAGCTCGGCCGCCCGGCGTTTGGCTCGCTCAGAGAGCCCGCCGAAGGCGTTGGCCTGGATGCGCCACGCGTTCTTGCGGATCAGGTACTGGCGGTGGCGGGTGCGGGTGGGCTGGCCGTGGAGCTGCTCATACTTCTCGGCTAGCTCACCAGTCGTCATGTCATAGAGATCAGCGATCTCGGCTTCGATCGTTTCGGTCACGGCTGCCTCCCTTCGATGGCTGTGGCTTGGGCTTGGGACCACCTATTGGCCCGAGTCCCGCGACACTCAGGTCTGCATCTTCCGGTTCTTCAAGTTCCTCCGGTGAAGATTCAGAGACCTCGGCTTTGGGCTCCTTGAGCAGGCTCGAAGCGCGCACAAGCCCGAGCGCGAGGAGCTTGGCGATCTCGCGTTTGCGTGATTTGGGGGTCATGGTGTCAGGGTCGGTGCTGCGGTCAGCGGACGGTTGAGTGCTCATCAGATCAGTCCTTGATGCGGGCGTCATTGCCCTTCATCAAGCACCTATCCCATCCATAACCATGCGGTCGGGATTTTGTGTAGATTATTGCGCCAGCCCTCTGCTTCAAACCATGGAGGTTGAGTCGGCTATAGCGCTCAAAGCCTTCGCATCACCCGTGCACCGTCTCTGAGAGAGACCAGAGACTCTGGGGTCGATTTGATTGATTTGCACGCTTTGGCGACGCGACTCGGGTTATGAATCGCGCGACATCAGAGACACCTGGCCCCGCTCCGACCGCTGAAAATCACGCGTGAATCGCGGGGAACAAAGAAAAACACCGCCGTATCTCTCGGAGGTGTTCATCGTTTACTTGGGGGCCGGAATCTTTCGACACCGACCGGTTAATAGTGGTCTCCTAACCCTCCTCGAAAGACCGCGCGAGACATAATCTGAGCGTCGGGTGTATGGGGCGTACATAGCGCACACATCGACGGAGCGGATCACGGGAGTAGAGCTCAATCCATCCCTTTATACAGCGAGAGGAGAGCGGGTCCCGGAAATCACAGTGAGCAGACACATCGCGCGGCGAACCGAGGCTCTTCCGCTTGGAATTCCGGGTGCGGTAGCGCGAGAGGGCCGCGGGAACAATCGTCCAGATACCGAAATGGGAAGGCCACAAAATCGCTGGACCGCTAATCTCGCCATTCCGCTCGCGGGGACCCGAAGCTCTTGTGGCTCGATATCATGACCGGAGAGAAACGGAAAGCTGCTTGAAATACCGACCAAAGACCAATATGCGGAGCACCACAAAGTGCTGGACCGCTAGTACGGCTACTCAATCTTAATCAAGCAGATCCGCTCCAACTTGAAGAATCGCATTGCTATTCTGAACCGAATCGAACTCAACATCTACGAGCTGCCCGTCAACTAAGACCACTTTAGCTACGCCTTGGGTATCCAACAACAATTGACGACCATCTTTAACCGCACGCCATAGCGCTACCACATCATCACTACCGTACATTCCAGCCGCGACATAGTAAGTTCCAGATGGCCCTAATGGGGTTGGCTCATCCACGCTCCAACTATTTCCAACTGCAGCCGTACGCGTCTGATTCGTAGAATACATTAGCATGTATTGTGCATCCTCTTCCACCAAGGTCACATTCGCATGCTTGAGACGAAGAGTGCCTAGATCTACTGGATCATCCTCAGGATTTGCAAATGTGATTGAAACCTGTGCATTCGATGGCAACGACTGCACACTAACCTGGCCTAGATCTACATCTGTACTTGTTTGCGTAGGTGATAGCGACTGAATAAAAAGTTGGCGCGAGTCCGGAAGCATATACAAGAACTCTACATACTCGCTCTCTCCCACGCTTAGCTCGAATCCGCCGCTCGAATCCGTAAGAAACGATGACAAGAACGGAAGCACTCGCCCACCAACCCCAGATACAGGCACACCGGAAACCCCATCAACAAACACACCCGAAACTTTGACCGCATCAACAGCCTGGACGGAAATTGAGTATTGCTGGACCTGAGCATTCAGATCGACCTGATACTCCGATTGAAAAGCATAGCTTGATGTTAGAAATCGGTACCGATAATCAAAGTTGTGACGCTCTTCCAACGAATAACCAGCATGCCAACTTCCATCTGAGAGACGTACAATCGCGACATCATCCTGGCTTGGCGCATAACTCGGCTCAAGTACAACCACACCTGAGGAGTTTGTCACCCCGAAATCAATTCCATGACTTGTATAAACCTGGACGGGAGCGTCAGCCAGATCCATGCCATCAGGATCTTTTACATGGACAGTCAAAGTAAGAGGAGTGGTGAAAATGACCGGATCACCAACATCATCCTGATCTTGAGCTATGGCTCTACCTGCGAACATAAGCAATGCAATTACAGTGCAGAACAAAGTGCATGCGTATTGGTATTTCATCAAAATCATTGCGATATGTCTCCTACCCAGTCTTCAGGCTCACCAGAGGACAACAACTCGTGAACATCGTCGACAATGAACACAGAACTTGTCTCATCAAAGAATGCTGTTCCAAGATATTGATTGATTACATCTGCAGCAGCATGCACAGTATTATTGTGGATAGTACCGATGCTGTCCGCCTGCCCATTGAGCTGTGATAATTTATACACAACCAAGTCACTTGTTGCAGCATTCAACTCTCCCGACACACCTGGCAAACCCGTTATGATCGCCATTATGGACCTCCCAGCCAGCTGCTGAAGAAGCGACCAATCTGCGGATTGCACTGCGATCCCTACCACCGGGTGCCAGTCGACCTTCCTAGAACCTGGCGGGTAGTTGGCCGAGTCCATCAAACCCTGCAGAACACTATTCGGCTGGAGATCGATAAATGCATTTGGGAAGTAATAATCACTATCCAAGTCGACTGTAAGACCCAATCCATCATATGGATCATTGTTCTCAAGCAGATTCTTGTATGTATTGAGATCAAACCAATCTGTTTCTCGCAGATCGCGTGTGTGACGCTCCGCCTTGAGTGCCAGCTCCGCCGTAACTGCCCAGCTTGAACCGTCCAAAGGCGAGCCAATTGTGATGAGTCTTCGAAATGATCCCGAACCCCAGTTCTCTGGGTTATGGTAATGCAGACTAGTATCATTACTCAAACGACTAATTTGGATATGCTTATGTCCTAGTTGCCGCCTGGGTTCATTGACATTGTTTAGATCTGAGCAATAAAGACGAGCAAGCACGCCACCCATGCTGTGGCCAACAAAGTCCACGCGCGAAGCAGCATACTTCTTTCCATCGAGAGAACCATCGCGATATGGCTCCAGCGCTGCCTTTACTGCAAGCGGGATTCTTCTCCAATTCTCATCATAACCCGCATCGTTGCTAGGCTCATAATCGATCTTATGGATACGCGTACTAAGATTGCCTTCGTTCCAGACGAGAGGCTTCCATGTCGCAGCCGAACTATTGAGACCATGCATGAGTAGGACTGGCGGGCGTCTCAGAAAGAAATCGTGATGCCCCATGATCCCACCATTCCAAGATAGCTCAAACGCAACACGGCACTCTTCTTCGCTGTTCAAGCCACTACCTTGAGCAACAAACTCGGTATCCATATACGATACAGGTGGCAAATAGTAAGCCAAGCCTTTATTCAACGCACCGCCCGCCTCCTGATCTCCTTCGCCAATTGAGAATGGGATGTTTGGCAAATCAGTTCCATCAATCTCACCGCCGCTACCGATAGGTACCGGCGAGACTCGCCCGACTACAGACTCAAGGAAGCTACCTAGCTCGTTCTCGCGATTCTCGATAACGCTTATTTCCAAGGTATCGGGATCCAAGTCCAATCCTCGTGGCATCACTCGGATCAAGCAAAGGCTTGCACCATCAGTCAGTACACCATCCACTATTGTGGAATCAGGGGTATCCCTATCGAAATCCGTCTGCGCGAGCCTAACAGACTCGTAGAACCCATTGGAATCGAGCATGTTCGATCGAGGTTCCCAGTACTGAAGATCATGGAGCTCGATCTCAACACCCGTAAAGATGACCTTGTCATCTGCCTCGAACTCCTGCTCATCACCATCAACAGAAACCGTGATAGCGCAACTAAACTCTAGCTCTATATCACCCGGAGTATCACTTCGCGTAACGCACTCGACAAATACTTCGTCAGGAACAGGAAGTTCATACTGAACCCCACTCTGCAACTCTTCACCCTTAGTCTTCTCACGAAAAACTTTAATGCTTGATCCGAACACTAAAGACCACGAGCCCTGATCAGCAATCACAAGCTCGTCAGGTGCCAATACTATCTGAGCAGGAACAAGCTCAAAGCCGAACTCATCCTCAATCGAGTCCTCTGAGTCAGGAATGCCATTGCCATCATCATCGTCTGAGTTGACCATAATGAGACGCCCAGGTGAATCTTCTTCTATTTCATCATCATCGCCATCTGTAACTCCATTGAAATCCGTGTCAATATCAAGATCAGCAATTGGGATTATCAGTGTCGCCACTTTGCCATCAGCAATATTGGTAGTACCGCCGTAGACTATTCCCTCAACCATCAACTCATCAGGATCAATGACTATGATGGATTCCTCTGAGTCTACAGCTTCAATCCATGCCCTGTAATCATAGTCTGGTGTATTTCTGTTCGAGCCCAAATGCTGAACTGTCACTTCATGAGACTCGCCCTTACGGAACTTGAAAGTCTTAGAGATGACCTCACCGTGACCAGGTGCCCGAACAGAGAATGGGCCAACATTCAACGCCCAAATCTCCGAGTGACTACCACTAGGATCGCCAATGATGAGCCTCAGCTCAATCAGCTCGTTCTCTGGCGGCGGCAATCCATTATCACTGGCGTCATTAGGATCACTCCCTTGATCGATTTCATCGCCGTCATTCGTGCCATCACCGTCCGAGTCCGGATTGTTTGGGTTTGTACCCGCAATAATCTCATCGTGATCGTTCAGGCCATCACCATCTGAATCCTCATCTCCGTCAGGAGTTCCATCTCCATCCGTATCATTGTCTGATGGATCTGTCCCATTGTTCACCTCGTCACCATCGGGGATACCGTCATCATCAGAGTCATAGTCTCCAGGATCGGTTCCCAAGTTACATTCTTCAATATCCGTTAAGCCATCTCCGTCACTATCCTGTCCGATTGGAATTCCTGGGTAGTCGCTTGGATCAAACGGATCAGAGCCATAGCTTTGTTCACAAGCGTCCGAGTATCCATCAGAATCTGAGTCATCACCTACTCCTCCGAGAATGACTAGCATTCGAACCGATGGAGTGGCGCAGTCAGGTAGTCCGTCGTATCTCAGCATCACCGTGACCACACCGTTGTTGCCACCTGAGGTGATATATAGGTCATCCCCAATAGTGTCTACTGAATCAAGCAACTCCTGACCTGACAGAATTTCCCAAGTAAAGACACCGCCACCAGGAGTTTGTGCGGACACCGCTGGTTGAAGCACAATTGATTCCGCGAAACCGACTCTCCAAGAATCTGTCAAAATAATTGCTTTGTAAGGGCATTCAAGGAGATTCACTCTGATGAGCCTGCTAGTCGTTAACCCACATCCACCATTGTATGTAGCCTTGAATCGAACTTCACCCGCAGAACCAGGGTTGGGCACGTAGGTTACCTGAGAACCAGTATCTCCTGAGCCGTTCGTGCTCCAAGAATGCAATTTCTCCTCACCGAGTACCACTTCCCAAACAACAAAGGGATGCTCCTCTTGCTGAAGTGTTTGTCGGTTGATTGAGTAAGCAGTGATGGTTTCGGACTGCCCCTGGGGAAAGAGCTCTCGGTTGTAGTCAAAGCTAACCAATATCAAATCGCCACAGCCTGGGTCTGGATCACCACCATCTGGACATTCAGAACATGGATCATCGCGGACTCCATCACCGTCACAATCACAGCAAACTCGGAAAGAAACGACATACCCACTACTATCTACTGTGAAAACCGACTGCCCCACAAAGACCCCTCGAGCTGGCCCTTCTGGCCTTCCAACTGGCCCGTCTACATCACAGAGCAATGCCCCAGCTCTCACCCCCCAGCTCGGCAAACCTGAACCTGGAATAGGGAGTGGCTCCTCTACCACGCTGTCTACTGGAGCTAACTCACTACCAACGGAACCAACCGCGGCCATTAAGTCGGAGTTGTCAATCCGACCATCAATAACCAAGTCCCCCTCAGAACCCGGCGATACCGGTTGCCCTAGATGTGATGTCAATATCAGGATATCTTGGGCATCGACAACTTTGTCCTTGTTCAAATCTGCTGTGGGCTGCGGAATAGACCACACTTCGACAGGATTCGCCATTATGGGCCAGACTACATCTGGATCTGGACCATCGTCGATTCTGTTACCTGTGCTTCCTGAGAAGATCACCCAATGCTCTACCAAGACACCTTGCGGGTTGAGCTGTAGCGAACGTACTAGCAAATCACCTACCTGGTCACCATCTCGATCAGAAGTTCCTGCCATGTTCCAGAGTAGAAACTCGCCCGGTTGTGCGAAACTTACCGATATCATAGAGAAGGTGATGCCATCATAGAGATAGACGGCCCCGATCTGATCCGTACCAAAAATCTCCATCGGCGCAGAAACTGCGAGCTCGGATACTCCATCCCCATTCAAGTCGCCAACTGCGAGCGCATCGAACCCAAACAGGGCGTGATCCACAGGAGATTGTATGGCCGCAATGAGAGCAGCATCAGTCTTCGAGTAGATCATGACCTCGCCAGTCACGCCATCTAATCCGCTCTCAGGCGCTCTGACGAGAACATCAGCTACGCCATCTCCATTAAAATCACCCGGAGTGGCAATCGCATACTGACAGAGCATGCTGAGGCATAAGTACACGGCAAACAATACCAATCGCGACTTAACCGACTGACAGAACCTCATAATCCACTCTCCTCGAATGCCATGTCGCATATATTGTCTATCTCATTTAATCATGCAAGGGTACGATCTCGGGCGTGCTTGATCATACACTTTCCTCTGAGAATATGGGCTTCATTCCGAAAAAACTTGCTCTGGCCAATGTGTCTCTCGAAAGCCAATCGCCCCCAGAGACATGAATTATCCCATGGATAAGATACTGTTAATGGCGATCTTGAAACACCTTTAGCACAGTATCTGAAACGAGATGATCCAGATACTCAATCGTCGTCATCAGCGACCGATTCCCGAGCTGCCGTTTGATCACCGCGATGTCCACGCCCCTCAGCTCGTGGCGATCCGAAGCTCTTCTGGCTCGAGATCAAGATCAGGGAGAAGCGGAAAGCTGCTTGAAAGTACTACCATAATCCAGCTAGCGGAGCACCACAAAGTGCTGGACTGCTACTTTACAGACAATGTGCTATTCAAACTTTGACCGCAGCCCTACTCACAATGGCAGGCCAAAGGGAAAATGTCAACGCCCACGAAGTCTCGAGAAAATCACTTCCAGAGATGGCAAAATCAATGTATTGATAATGCTGTGGTTGTGGTAGGCCATTTCCCGCACTCTCGCGTACTCTCGCAGATCAAGCTTGCCTTCACTCGTCACTCGATTACATTCATCCAGTGACATCTCTGGAGACAAAACGATAGATTCGCTTGTCGATTCGGCATGTTGTATTTCTGTATTCATCTCATACCTTCGGCGAAAGTGATTTCAAATCTATAGCACCCAGGCAGCGAGAAGTCAACTCACAAAGACTGATTGACTCGTATGTAAACCCTCGTGGCTTCGCATCTTGAAACACGAGCAGAATGGCCTTGACAGTCTGACTTGCACTCTCATTCTTCGTTGAAAACACAGGGTGAGCTGTCACAGAGCTACGGCCGATGAGAGAAGCGAGCGTATTACAGCCCTCTCGCTTCAGATCCTCAATCACGCTCCACTGGTACACCCTGCAGTTCGGCAGGTATGACACATCCTTCTGCTGAGCATGCTTGAACACATACCCCGTAAGGCTTGAAACGACTTCGCCTTTATCGGCGCGATCAATCGACCTTCTTTGATATTCTTTGCTCTGCACCGTATGGTCTTTGATTCCATCGAGTTCGTTCATCAGAGCCCTAAATCGCTCCTCGTTGTGCTGCATGGTAACTACGAGTTCCTTCGCGCGATTCAACTCTGATCGCGTTTCCGGCCCGAGCCCAAAATCTGCAACATCGAGGCAGACAAAGTGGTCTTCGATCTCACCTATCGAGGATGGCGAACCATCTTGTTTTGCCTTGTGACCCACTTCATTTTTTAGAACTGGCACCATCAGCCAAACTGAAATTTGTGGCTGTTGAAGAAAACACTTGGGCCACCATTTCTTTATCGAGTCGTATGGAGTTGTGGCGATTTGATTCGCGACAAAGGCAAGCAACCTTGCCACCTTGTCCCGATCTGAACTCTCGTGATTTCCCAATGCTTCATCGACAGCACGCCTCTGGCTGTCGGTCAGGTAAAGGTAGTACCATTCCTTTTGCATCCGGGTATGAGATACCATTGCCAGACAGAAAAACGCTGCACAGACGATCGCCAATGCCGCTACTGCGCGAACGACGTGTGAGTGAGCGGCCACATCATCTACACGCAGAGAAACATAGAGATTCGCAAGCGCATAGATGAGGCTGGCGTATGTAACTCCTGTTACAACTGCGGCCAGCTTCTCCCAAGTCACCTGCTTGCCGTGAGACGGAAGCCTTATGCTCTTCGCCGACTCTGAAAGGTAAGTGATAATTCCAATCACCGATGAAGTCATACCGATGCTGTACTCGCTGATGACGAACACGACGAACACAATCGGCAATGCACAGATGTTGAGCAACCTTCTCAGACTGATATGTCGCCTTGGCTTTGCACTGATCGGATCAGGTAGGCTATCGGTTGTCGCCTTGGTTGAATCCTGTATTTCGAGTACTCGATCAATTTCATGCCCGGTGATCGCATCACTTCGCCGCAGCAGTTCTCCGATTGGAAGACTGTTGGATTTACCCCTGATGCGCTGTAGCCGTTGCTGATGTAGGAAAGCTCTGCAAGCCTGCTGCCTCGTAACGATCCCCTCGTCTACAGCGATCTGTAGAAACAACGGCTTTTCGGGTGTTCGCTTTTTCCCCATGTGTGAGTCCCGAAACTTTGGTGATACATCTGAATCTCGTCTTCAGCATAGTAATCCTTATGTCTAGTGAACGCAAATTGATTGAAGAATGCTGCTAGGGTCATTGCCTGGCGACTCATGACCCGCCCCCAGTTACGCTAAGTTCGAGACTGAATCACCAGAGGTATCGAACTCGAATCGATATGGTCTAAATATCTGATTGTAGTGAGTAGCGAAGCATGCCCCAGTTGCCGCTTGATCACCGCGATGTCCACACCCTCAGCACGCAGCTCGCTCGCGTGCGTGTGCCGTAAACCGTGCGCATGCACGCGTTTGTGTATCCCCGCTGCTCGCGCCAGCTCCGGGATCTTCCGCCTCAGGTACCCCTGACTCAGCGGCAATCCGCTCCGCGTGACGAAGAGTACCTCGCCGCTTGTGTACCCCATGCTCCGGTGCTCTTGCATCCAGCCTTTGATCGCTTCGATCCCTATCTGATCAATCCCTACGGTCCGCGCTCTCCCACCTTTGCCTCGCAGCACCCGGATCGCCCCACGCTCCACATCCACATCGCATGGCCGAAGAGCCAACGCCTCAGAAATGCGCAGCCCCGTCCGCCACAGCAGCACCAGCAGCGCGTAGTTCCGCCGATCTGTCCACGATTCTGAGCCACATGCTTCCAGTATCGCCTCAATTTCGCGCCGCGTGAGCACCTCCGCCGGGTACCGCTTCTTCATGTCCTCTCCCTTGCTGTGCGTATCGATGGATACGGATTGTCCGTAAAGTCGTATCCATCGTGTGATACCTCAGCGGGCGAGCATACATCAAGCGTTATTTGCTTGTTTCCCGCTCCCCTTCCACCCCTCCGGGGGCGTACCGCGGATGATCCGCACCACGTACCATTCCCGCCCGCACCGATGGCACGGCTCGGGCAGCGGCTCCTCCTCGCCGAGGAGCATCTTCACGCGCGTCTTACCCCCGCACACCCTGCACGCGCCCTCCTTGCGTACGCGCTTCTCCAGCGTGCCCACGCGTATTCGAAGACGCGAGCTCACGACTGTTCCTCCTGCATTGCCTGCTCCAGCCGCACGATCCGCTCGGCCAGGTCATCAAGCTCGATGCTCTCGCGCGCAAACTTGAGGATGCTGTTTGAGGCCGCCACGCGCGACGCCCAGGTCGCCTTGGGGTCGTGCATGATCCGCAGCAGCGTTGCCACCGCCGCGGCCGCTGATCGTTGCGTGAGACCGATCGCCTGCGCAAAGGCCTCACGACGCGCGTTGCGGTACGCCAGACCAAACTCCTCCTGACGCATCCACCGGTGCAGCGTGCGCTCCCCCACGCCCGCCTTCTTCGCCGCCGCCGCGATCGAGGGCTCGCTCAGCAGCGCGAAGATCGAGCACTGCTGATGGTGGTTGAGCTTCTCAAGGTCCGTGGTATCAGGTTCAGGCACGATCGCCTCCCTTCGTCAAACGATCAGAATCTTCGCGAATCATCCCAGATCCGCCTTGCAATGCAGCGCGTCTTCCGCCTTCATGTGACACACGACCGGGCGACGAGCGCTCGGCTTCAGCCCTCGTAAGGAGAACATCATGACGACAAAGACCAAGGCCGCCCCCTCCAAGAAGACCACCGCCAAGGCATCCCCGCCCAAACGCGCCGTGTCGGCCGCGTCCCGCAAGAGCGCAAAGAAGGCGGCCACGCCCCCCACCGAC
>CENL01054548.1_pt1 | contig 11825 bp, 8 predicted proteins | sample 530221 | NCBI WGS metagenome assembly CENL01 (sample SAMEA2619791, study PRJEB7988) | marine metagenome | isolation source: saline water (ENVO:00002010), including
TACTCAAGACTTATCAGAAGACGAGGTGGTGGATATATTGGCACTGGACACCCGCCGCTTGTCACGAAAGATGCAACAGACCGGCGAATTTTAAATTTTTGTTTTCCATATCAACGTCCCTCTCAAATGATTCAACAAATCGCTGAGTGTTCAATACCCGAAAAAGATGAGCGATCCTCCAAGACTGATGATCTTGCTACAGGAGTAGAAAATGCTGGATACGTTTTTTATGAAACTTTAGAAGGATTTAATTTCAGGGCTGTAAACTCTCTAATGTTTAAAGAACCAAAGGCTGTGTTTACACAGTTTGACAATTTAAGAATTATGGATTCACCAGATGGAGAAACAAACAACTTTTCAAAAAGAGCAGAGGAAATGTCTGTTGATGTGGTGGGTCAAACTGCCTTTGATAGAGTATCAAACAAAAAATTTGGTGTGTTTGGCAGTGCAAATTACTCACATGACATCACAACAAAACGATGGAATTTTGAACCATACAATTATGCAACTAATGCAAAACCCTTTGAGGGATTCACTCCTAAATCTGTTCAAATCGGAAACAAGGATTTTGTTTTAAAACCACGCAAAAAAGTAATTAATACCTTAGACTCATCCAACTCAGTTTCCCTTACAAAAACAAATTTAGTCAATACACAATCGGAACCACTAAGAGATGCCCTTTCTGGTAGAGTTATCCTTGGTCTGAATCGAACCCCCGGTGAAGAACTTTACAAAGTTAAAAGATTTGCAGACTCAAACATGTCACTTTTAGGTGACACCCAATATGAAGTCACAGTTTCCGGTGCATCCGACTTGAGTGCAGGGGACACCATCTTCCTTCAACTTATTAGGAACTCAACACCACGACAGGGTGAAGATGAAATAGATGATGAAAAATCTGGAGTATATTTAATTAAATCAATTCAGCACTTTTTCGTGATTGGTAGCCAAGATGTTCAAACGTATAAAACATCAATGCGGGTTGTTAGAAACTTTAGACACAATGATGTGCCGCAATCGCCAAAATTAGATTTTAATGGAGTGATTAAACAATGACAAATATGTATCAAGGTGTTGTCGAGGACAGACAAGATCCTCTTTTATTAGGTCGATGTAAAGTCAGATGGATGGGGTTACACACTCATGTCAAAAAAGGTGGTCTGGGAATTGAAACTAAAGATTTGCCTTGGGCGCACCCTGTTCAACCAATTACATCAGCAGGGGTAAGTGGTATTGGCGAAGCCCCGGTAGGTCCAGTCGAAGGATCTTGGGTTGTGGGATTTTTTAGAGATGGTGATAAATTTCAACAACCTGTATTTTTTGGTACACTTGGTGGACTTCCAGTTGATCTGGCAAACACCGATGAAGGTTTTTATGATCCAAGCGGAAAATATCCCCTAGAAGAATTAATCGGACAACCAGACACCAACAAACTTGCAAGAACAGATACTACAGATACACCAATTCAAGTTAGAAGAGAAAATCTTGACGAGATGCAAGCACCTGCTGGTGAAGGATCATTAAAAAATATTAAAGAACCTGAGACTCAATATGCTGGGCAATATCCATTCAACCATGTAAGGTTCACCGAGTCTGGTCACCTTCAAGAGTTTGATGATACAGCGGGTGCAGAACGAATTCATGTTTACCACAAAGCAGGAACATTTGAAGAAATTTACCCTGATGGTTCTCGTGTTGTCAAAGTTGTCAGTGACAACTACACCGCCATTTTAGGTGAAAACAACATTCATATCACAAAGGACACAAATGCTCAACTCGTTGGTGACGTTAATGTCCTTGTAAACGGTAATGTAAACTTAGAAGTTGAAGGTAATATGGACACCCACGTTGACGGTGACTATAAACTACGAGTCGATGGAAAAATTGATCTTATCGCAGAATCACAGGTAAATGTTCAAGGATCACAGATTAATCTAAATTGAGGTAATTATGTCACAGTACACACAGACAATTACAACCAATCGAAGCGATGATGATTACTACAATTTTCTCAAGTCCTCTGGATTTAGAATCTTTGAGTATCAAGAGGAACCTGAGTACGCAGCCGCCTACGACTCTTGGAGAGACAAAGCACCCTCAGCCAGATATCACTTTGTAGAGATGATCACAGAGGGCGGACACGGCATTAATAGACCTCTGACAGACCTCGAAGTGTTGCAGTTTCACCCCGACCTCACAAAAGAAAAAGTTGAGTTACTCCGAGCAGTTTACGACTTGAATGCAAACACTCGATCATTCAAACAACCAATACAAGTGAGCAAGTCTGGACTACCACAAAAAGATAAAGATAGAATTAATTCAGAACTTGATTCATTTTATAACACAGTAAAAAAAGTTGCACCTTTAATCATTCGTGATGTCCCAACATATGTTGCAGCCAGTCTTGATGTCAGACCCCCCACGCTCACTGGAACCACTATCAAAAATGTTTCGGTCAACCCACCGACTCGACCAGAGGTTGGTGATCTTTGGTTTAATTCTGGAAAGGGAAAATACTTTGCCTTTCTCGCTGATGGCAAGTCTAAATATTGGGTGGAGGTCTGATGTCGTTGTGTGTTGCAAGATATGGTGATGTGTGTGGTGGTCCAATTTATGCTGGAGCAAGCACTGTTTTAACAAATGGATTACCAACGGCACAAATTTTCAACGCTGTGGCAGGACATGGTGATTGTCCACACTGCGCACCAGTGACCGTGGGTGCATCAAGCACGGTATTCGCTCAGGGACAACCCGTCCACAGATTTTCTGATGCCTGTTCGTGTGGTCACTCCACATCCACAGGTTCACCAAACGTATTCGCAGGAGGATAATATGTCATTGTTTGATCCACAATTAGTAAACACGAGTGGGTGTGAGTTGCCAACACTTCCACTAACCGCAGAACAAAATCAAATTTTGCAAAGCGTGCTTAGTGGTGAATTTTTACGAAATCCACTTGAAGGTATTAACAATTTTGCCACTGAAACACTCGTAGATTTGTTTGATGAAGTTGGCTCGGTTGTTGCTCCGGGTCAGGAGGGTAGTCTAAGTGCTATCCAAGAGATTTTGGCGAATGCAAGTAATGAATTAACATTGATGGCAGCACATTCTGATAGACTCAGTGGGATTGATTCAAATCCACAAAATATTCAGGGTCTTCAAGGTATCCAGTCGATTGCCAGAACTTTCAATAATTTTAAAAATTCTATTGAAGGTGGAACCATTGGCGATGATCTCGTGGATTACTATACTCCTTTCTTTTCGAGTATTTTGGGTCCGGGTACAACAAATTTTGAAATCGTCAAGGGACTTATAACAGGAGATTTTACGAATGCTTTACAAAATGCACAAGGTCTTCCGGGAGCAAACGGTGAAGCAATCGCTGATATGTTGAGTATTTCTCAGAGTGTAGACCAAGCAGTTGGCGTTCTAAAAGCACTCCGCGAAAGTGATGTTGATGCTTTGGCAGGTGCGTTGGATTATCTCGCCAAAACAGGTCTTGGCTTCTCAATCTTGGGAATGGCAGAAGATCCATGTTTTAGTCAAAAAGTTCTACAAAATATTGTAAATCCAGACCTAAAGGGGCTACTTAATCTGTAACAGATAGATAATAAGATGGCGTACTATACCACCAGAGATGTTGAGACTTCCCAAAAAGAATCTGTAAGATTCAGTGATATCGATTTGAATTTTGACCTGAATCCTATCACTAAAGACATCAACACCCTGAAAAATGAGGAGGCTGTTAGAAGGTCTGTTCGGAATATTGTAATGACTAATTTTGGTGAAAAGAAATTCCAACCATTTTTTGGTGGTGACGTTATCTCAAAGTTATTCGAGAATATTACACCGTTCACATCGTTTGAAATGGAAAAGGCAATTTCAAAGTCTATCATCAGTAACGAACCCCGTGTTGAGGCACTTTCTGTTGAGGCAAATACTAACAATGATCAAAATTCTGTGAATGTAACGGTTCGTTTCACACTAAGAAATTCACAGCAACCTGTGATTCTTTCATTCACATTAGAGAGGATTAGGTAATGACCACAGAGAGAAAAGAATTATCAGTCAATCAACTTGACTACTTTGAGATTCGTGAAAACATTAAAAACTTTTTAAAGTCTCAGGAACAATTTTTAGATTACGATTTTGAAGGTTCTGGACTGTCAGTTCTTCTTGACGTTCTCTCGTATGTCACGCACTATCAAGGCATTTACAACAACCTCACTGCAAACGAGTTGTTTCTGGACACAGCGATTAAAAGATCGTCGCTTGTTTCCCATGCTAAATCTTTAGGTTATGTACCACGCTCTAGGACATCACCTGTAGCCACGGTTGATATCACATATGCGTCAGGCGTGCCAAATGTTTTTCCCGTTGGTCAGGTGTTTACAACAAAGATTGGTAATAAATCATACAGTTTTGTAAACACCGAAGCCTACACTCCAGTTTTCGGTCAGTCTCCCAACCTGCAAGATGTTGAGATCCGAGAGGGTGTTTTAAAAACAATCACATTCGTGGCTCCCAACTCAGCCTCGTATCAAAAGTTTAGAATTAAAGATGATGCTATTGATACAAAGACAATCAAAATTACTGTCACCCAGTCACCCTCTGATAACTCTGGTATCTCAGACGTATGGTCACTCGGCACAAACGCAGTAACAATTGATGGGGATTCCCTTGCATATTTTGTCGAAGAGGACTACGACGGAGCCTACTCTATCGGATTTGGTGATGGTGTGATTGGTAAAAAACTTGAAGCCGGTAATGTGGTCACGGTCACTTATCTACAAACAAAAGGTGCGGAGGCGAACGATGCAGGTTCGACCGACACCGAAGAAACTCCTTCTTTTTCTTACGCAAACAATACGGTTGCTGTTAAGAGTCAAGCAGCCGGTGGGGCAGAGAAAGAAAGTATTGCAAGTATTCGTTTCAACGCTCCAAAGTCTTACGCAGCACAAAACAGAGCGGTGACTACGAGTGACTATGAAGCATTAATCAATAATAACTTTTCTGGGTTCCAGTCGGCACTGGTGTACGGGGGCGAGTTTGCAACACCACCAGAGTTTGGTAAAGTTATTGTTGTACTTAAGCCGAACACGGCTACTTTAGTACCATCAAGTTTGAAAAACTCAATCCAGAGTTTCTTGCGAAGTCGATGTAGTGTTAGTATTACTCCCGAGGTAAAGGATCCAACGCCGCTGTATGTGCGTTATGCTCTCTCAGCAGTGTACAACCCGTCAAAGACAGTTCTCCGTGAGCCGTACTTGGTTTCAACAATCAAATCGGTTACATCACAATTTATTCAAGACAACACGATTGGATTTAATTCCTCTGTTTCGTTTAGTAAACTTGAAAAAAGACTTCTTGAAGGAGTTAGTGGTCTTGAGACTATTGAAATTGAACCCTCTCTTGAGTATAGATTTTTCCCGATTCAAGATACCTCAACGAACTATGAGTTTAAATTTAAAAATCCTATCTTACACGAGTTTGATGGTTACACCCCAGTAATTTCATCTAGCGAGTTTAGATTTGTTGATGCCGATGGTGTTGAGAAAAATGTTTATCTCGATGATGATGGGTTTGGAAAACTAAGAATTTACCAACTTGTGGGTGGATCAAAAGAATATTTTACTAATGTAGACTTTGGTAAAGTGAATTATAAAACGGGTGATGTCTCATTCAACTCTTTTGCTCTTTCAACAGTCAACACAACAATTCCTATTAGTATTTTTGTCAAGGTTAGCGGCGGTAGACTCATTTCCTCAGAAACCTTTATTCTTCTTGAAGACACCAGAGATCCCACGAATGCCGTGGTTAATTTAACCTCTGACAATAGACCAGACTCTAGGACAAACGCTGCGGGTGAAATCTACTTAGGCACATCCAGCCTGTCTTCAGTAAGCCCTACAACCTCGACAAGCACAACGAGTTCAAGCACATCTTCACCTAGCACCGGAGGCGGTTACTAATGCCTGTTGGTGGATCAATGATGCTTCCGTTTCAGGTATTTGTCCCAGACACGCTGGGCGATCTTGGTCCCATTTCCGTTGATGAGAGATTTTCAACTCTTGTATCAACCTTAATGCCTGAATATGTGCAGAACGATCACCAGAAATTTGTAGTCTTTATCAAAGCATATTTTGAATACTTAGAAATTCAGGGCAATCCAAGAGCCGAAGCAGTTAGGCTTGGGTCTTACACAGATATCGATAGAACACTCGACGACTTTGTTCAATATTTTAAATCAACATACCTTAATAATTTTCCAGACACGTTAGCCGATGGTGTTAGTGATAAACTCGCTGTTATCAATTCATCTGATTTTTATGGGGAAAAGGGTAATATTCAATCAATTAATTATCTCTTTAATCTTCTGTTCGACACTCCTGCCAGTGTTGAAACACCCAAAGATAAGTTGTTTAAAATTTCTGATGCAGATTATGAACCAACCACTATTCTTTTCACTTCACACTACAATGGACAGGATAGTGTTTCATTGTTTAAAGGTAGTTTAATTGAACAAAGGCTTTTTGATGATTTTACGAGTGATGTCGTTGCAAGTGCATTAATTGATGATATAACTTTTCATCTAGACGATGGTGTTGAATACGCAAAGATTTTTCTTAAAGAGGTCAGAGGAACTTTCAAGCCAAACCATTATGTTGAGTTTTATCGAGCGAACAGAAATAGAAAAATCACTGAAAGAACTTTTCCGATTGTAAGTAATCTTAGTGTTACCAAGAAGGGTCGCAACTATGCCGTGGGTGATGATATTACGGTAAGCGATTCCAGCAAAAAGTTAGTCTTGTCATCTGAAGTCAGAACGGTTAATAGTCTTGGCGAAATACAAAGTATCTCGTCAAAGCCATATCAAAATAAAATTTACTTTCCGGGTGAAACTTATACGATTTCTGTTTTCTCTGCATCTGGTGTTGATGGTGGATTTACTCTCGACGGAGCATCAACAACCTCCACCAATAAAAATAATTTTACATCATCAAGATCACTGCTCTCTTCGGAGTCATTCATTCAGGACAACTTTAGATTCCAGTCTTACTCGTACGTAATCAAAGCAGAAAAACAATTAAAAGAATATGCTGATCTTGTTAAAAAGATTTTCCATCCGGCTGGTTCTGTTATGTTGTCTGAGTTTACAAATGTGAGTTCATTTATCGGTGTGCTTTTTGAGGATAAAATTTATACCAATACCTTCGTAGTCAATCCGGTGATCGGAAACTTTATGCCATATACCTTTTCGGCTACCGCTGATTTTCGGGGTGACACATACGGGGTTCTTAATGGTGATTTTTATCCAGAAGGATTTAATGGAATTACTGCCGCAACCATTGGTAACTTTGATGGTTTAGGAGATCCTGCTAAACACGATCCCTACAACAGCGGAACTTTTGTCGCTGGACCAATTGGTGGATTTACATTTGGTGATTTTGATCCTGATTTCTTTATTGATGGTAGCACGAAAGAGGGCTACACCCGTGCGGAACCACCACAATCGACATACGTTAGCACAGACGATAGCAATTCACAATTTTATATTGTATCGAGCCATCCCAAAACTTTTCTCACACAGAATCTTGCATCATCCACAGTAACTTCGCTCGGCTTAGAAAATGTAGACCCTGTTACAAATCGCTTTATAAAAAGTAGAGACGGTGTGGCGAAAATACTGACAAAAACAATTAAATTGTATTTTGATACTTCTGCTGGTATCAGCACTGGATTTGCCGTGGATGATCTGGTTAGACAAAAAATTCCAAATAAACCAGAGGCTATCGGTAAAGTAATTAGCGTTGATGAGTTGAGAGATAGTTCAACTAATTTCTATTCAAATAAATCTGTGAATGAAATTATTGCTGAGTTTAATAGGAAACGGTCAAGTCTGGATCTTGGTGTTGAATCAGAAACCGACACAGTAGTCACCGAAACAGTGGAAAGTGGAGTGGGTAGCAAATTTACATCGAGTGAAAATACTTTCGCCACATCAAATGAGGCATCTTTTGCAACTTCATCGGATCTTGTTGAAGTTGACCTGACCACTTTTAGCAGCGGAAAAACAAGCCTTACTACCAAAACCACTGAAAACACACCTCAAGATATTATTAAAGAAAATCCTGATGGTAATTTCAAGAAAAGTGTTGCAAACAGTGAGGTTATCTCTGGACAAACTCTCAAAGCATCGGCGATCACAATTAGAGTTTTGAGTGGAGAGTTCTCAAATGAAGCAGATAGACAAGGAAACAGATTTAGTATTAAAAGTGATAATACTGGAGAAGCCTTCCTTGCAAGTGGACTAAATACAGATAAGTCAGTTAAAGGCACTGCGTCATCAGAAACTATTTCAGCCGCTGTGCCAGAGTTTCTTGACATCAATATTGGTGACTTTTTAAATTATCTTGAACTTGGAAATTAACGGAGAAGACAATGGCTCAATACACATTTGATGCTCAACTTAAAACTCAAATTGCAAAGAATTTTATTTCTGACTTCCAACCCTTTGGAAAAAATAGGGTGTATGTCGGTGTGGGACAAGTATACGATCCGGGGTCGTTAGCACCATTGGAAAAAAGAAGTGTTGAGCGGGATCTCGTAACTCGTCGAAATATTTCATTTGCCCGAAGAGTTGCTCCGTCTGATGTCACTATGATGATTCCACGAGTCAATTGGTCAAATGGAATCACAATGTCTCCTCTTGATACCTCTGATGATATGTCAGAGACATTCAACGAATCAACCGGAACCACTGCACCATTTTACGTTGTGACAAATTCAGATAATGTTTATGTTTGTCTTGAAAATGGAGTTGGAGATGGTGGACTCACTGGTTCTGTGTATGAGCCAATCGGAACGGACACAAGCCCCATCACTTTGCCGGATGGATTTAAGTGGAAATATATGTACACTATTCCCGGCACTCATCTTAAATTTAAAGATGAAAAGCAAATTCCAGTAGTGTCATTACCGTATTATGAAGGTATTTTTAATGTTTACAATGACGAACGACAAAGACAATATGCCGTTCAGTATGAAGCCAATCTCGACGCAGCATCAGGCATTGTTGATGGTGTAGCGATCACATCAAATCCCTCCACTGCAATTTTTGAGCGAGGTGTTCCAGATAACATAAACAACGAGGTTGAGTTTTCGACAAACAATACGGTTATGATCACTCAACCAAACCTTGCAGGAACGGCTATTGAGGATTATTATAAAGACTACCATATCAGATTTATCAGTGGTCAAGCAGCAGGTGTTGTAAGAAAAATTACAGCATCGGCTACAAATGGAGATGCACAAGACATCTTAACTTTAGACTCTGATTTTGACACAAATCGTTCGCCACAAAATAAAGATAGATTTGAGATTGGTGTAGGTATCACAATCACGGGCAATGGTCAAAATGCAGCGGCTTTTGGTTCTTTGGATAGTGACAAAAGACTTAGGCAGACTGTTGTTTACAATAAAGGCACTGGATATAGCGATGCTAGTGCTGTGGTGTTTACTGGTGGTGTTGGAGACGATGCCTTTCCGTCAGACCTTCCTACTCTAGATCCATTGATTTCACAGAGCATCGGAAAAGATCCTGTGTTTGAACTTTTTTCAAATATTGCCAGAGTCCAAGTTTCGATTCCGGGTGATGGTGAAAATAATGTTGAACAACTTCTTGGAAACGATTACAGAGATGTTGCTCTTTGGGTCAATCCTGAAATTGAAAAGGGTCAAACAGGTGAAGGAAATATTGCTGGTTACCGTGACAGAGTTAGGACTCGTGTTGACATAAGCGGAAGCACCGGGTCGATTGCCGAACTTGTTAATCCGGCACGATTCGTTGGTGAAACTAAATTCTTGTATGGAACAGATACTAAAGAGTTTGTTGAAGTCGTGGGTCAACCATCAAAAACATCAACCTTGTCTGCATCTGCACAAGTTAGAGACATGAGTAAACCTTTTGTTCGAGATGAAAATCTCACACTTCTTAGAACCACAGAAGATGGTAATTTCACGGCTACAAGTTTAACTGGAGATTTTAAAGTTGTAAATACTTATTATGAAGATTCATCTCTTGAAATTGAAAAATTAGACTGGAGATGCACCCACAAACTAAGAGTTGATTTTGGTGAAGATGGGGACTATGTTCCAACTCTTGATGGTGGTGCAACAGGAAGTTCGGGAAGCAATGGTATCATCACTGCTGTTCTGCCGTACGATGAAACAGGCGGTGCTATATTTGACGCATCTATTAACAAGCGTATTGTTCTACTGACTGATGTTTCAAACGTCTCTGGTTCAACCCACGGATTTGTTGAGAATGAAACACTAACTTACCTTGTTGGTAATAATCCCGTATCGGGATCAATTGAAAATGTCGAAGGTCCAGAACTTGATCTATTTTCTGGAGAACTATTATACATAAAAGGTCTAACACAAGAAATCAGTCGCGTTGTTGAGCAAACTGATGTCTTTAGATTTACTTTTGAATTCTGAGGGGAATTAAATGCCTATCGAGCAAAAAGCATATGACTCTACCATCATGGGTGGTGTTCCATACTACGACGATTTTGATCAACAAAAGAAGTTTCTGAAAATGCTTTTCAAGCCGGGGCTTCCTGTTCAGGCAAGAGAACTTTCACAGGCACAAACGATTCTTCAGAATCAGATTGAGCGATTTGGTTCACATGTTTTTCAAAATGGTTCCGTCGTTCTCGGAGGTGGTGTTTCAACGTCTTCAGCAAATTTTGTACGACTGACGAGTGAATTGCCTCTTGCTACGCTCAAGCGATTGATTAATCAAAAAGTTAGAGTTACTAAGAGTGACGGGTTAAATGTGGATGCAATCGTATGCGGCTACGCTGATAAGTCAACTCTTGAAAATGATGCCTTCCAAATTCTTTTTGTTAAGTATATCACAGTTGGTGAATACGAGTCGGGCGAAAGAGTTTTTACAATTGGTACGGGTAACATTGGTGTTGAATTTACTGTCTTGGATAATGCAACCACACCCGGATCCGGTTTTGTTCAAACATTTGTGACTGTCGATCAGGGCGTATTCTATGTGGATGGATACTTTTGTATCGCAGACTCGCAATCAGCAGCGGCAACAAAAGATGATTCGGATTTAGGGTATAGAACCTTTCTCAGCACAAATAGTTCTGTTGGATTCAACGCACAAAAAACAGTTGTAGATGCGGAATCTGATTCGTCTCTTAGAGATCCATCATTTGGTTTTAATAACTTTAATGCTCCGGGTGCGGATCGATATAAGATTGATTTAGTTTTGATGTCTCGTTCTTTAACGGGAAGTGGCTCTGATTCAAACTCATATAAAATCGCAGACCCGACCAACTTTTTTGAACTTGTTCGTGTTATTGACGGACAGGTTACTAAGAAAATTAAGTATCCAGAACTTGCAGAACTTGAAAAAACTTTAGCAAGAAGAACATTTGATGAATCTGGAAACTATACAACGGTTCCCTTTGAAATTGAAATTGGTTCACACGAAGAAATTTTTGGATCTGTTGACGAAAGTAAATTTGGTGTAAAACTTTCTCCGGGTAAAGCATATGTTAGTGGTTTTGAGTTTGAAACAATCGCTCCAACCCTTTTGACAATTGATAAATCGTCAAGCACCCTTAGTAGTTCTAAATCATATCGTCTTGTCCAAGGGTCTTACTTTGGTCTTAGCGGTGTCGTACAGTCAGCAGACTTTGACAGTGATGCGTCCACCAGTGAAATTACTGGGATTACTCTCGACGGATTCATCGATAATACCACAACACTATTCACAGATGGCAATCCCGTTGATCTTC
>CENL01121977.1_pt1 | contig 11800 bp, 10 predicted proteins | sample 530221 | NCBI WGS metagenome assembly CENL01 (sample SAMEA2619791, study PRJEB7988) | marine metagenome | isolation source: saline water (ENVO:00002010), including
GCTTCAAATGTGGGGAAGAGCGCCCAAGCGATGAGCGCAATGAGAACAGTTACAGCGCCACCGGCCAAATAGACCCACTTGTAGTCGAGCCCGATCCATTCCCAGATGATGAATATCAATCCGTAAGCGAGGAGGCTTGCGAAACCACCGACCGCGAGCAGCCTCCCAAGAACGACCGGTGCTTCCCCCTTTGGCAGCCATTGCAGGGCCAGAGATTGTTGGGCGGTTTCATAGTAATGGTAGCCGACTGACATAAGGACAGTCGTGCAGTAGAGGCCGATTGCTGAGGGGAAGAACCCGGTGAGGGCCGTGCCGATGCCCAAAATTGCTAACGAGATCAACGCAAAGCTTTGCTCTTTGAGGATCAGCAGAACAAACACGAAAGTGAACGCTAAAAAGCCTGGCACCTCGCGAAGCGATTGCAGGATGCCCATCTCAGCGCCATCAAAAGCCGCGCGTTCAATCGCAAAATTGTTGAGTAGAGAATTCCAGGTCGCAAAGGAAAGTGGCACGGCAACAGCCATCAACATCAACAGGATGTCTGGTCGTTTCCACGTGCCACTTTTCAGCTGATTGATGATCTGCATCATTTTGTTCCACCCTTAGGGCGCGGAGAATAGCGGAAACCCGTGGCTTTGGTAGTCGCATTTACGCAAAGGAACCTTGTATCAGTCTCGGTATATGCCATTTTAGCAGTGTAAAATTTGAGTGGCGCACCAGGTCGAGTCTGACCAGGGTTTGTTTCAAGAACAAAAGAGGCCGTTGTGACAAGAAGCCGTTGGATCATTGGGGTGGGACTCGCTGGCATAGTCGCGGTTGTATTTCTCTACCTTTCGCTATTCGCTCAACCGGCATTGACCGCTGTTCAGCCTACGAGAGGTCCCTCGGTCGTTGCTGTATATGCGACAGGCACGGTGGAGCCGGTGCATGTGGCTCGTGTCGGTGCCAACGTGTCCGGACGCATCGAACAGGTTCTGGTGCAGGAAGGGGATGCTGTCGTTGAAGGCGAGGTGCTTGCCATCCTGGATAATCGGGAAGCGAGTGCGGCGGTGCGGGAACTGGAAGCACGGCTTGAATATGCGACGTCGGATGTTGAGCGCTATCGCCGTCTGTTTAGATCAGGCAATACGAGCGCAGCTTCCAAGGATCAATCGGAAGCCAACTTCCGATCTGCAGAAGCTGCGCTGGAAGCTGCGCGTGTTCGATTACAAGAACACTTCATCCGTGCTGCCATCAGCGGCGATGTGATGCGGTCTGAGATGCAGCTTGATGTGGGTGACCTGGTCACGGCCGGTAAAGTTTTGTTTGTCCTTGGCAATCCCTCTCACCTGTGGGTTGAGGCGGAAGTGGATGAGGAGGATATTCCGCGTGTTCTTGTCGGTCAGAAGGCCCTTATTCGCGCGGATGCTTTTGAAGGACAAGCCCTTGAAGGACGTATTAAGGAGATTACGCCGTTCGGCGACCCGATTGCGCGGACATACCGTGTGCACATTGCTCTCCCCGACGACACGCCCTTGCTGGCAGGAATGACGACTGAGCTCAACATCATCCTAAGAGAAAAGCAGGACGCATTGCTTGTGCCAAGCAGTGCGGTGATAAATGGCGTCGTATGGACGGTGGATGACGGCGATGTCCTTGCGAAAAACTTGCCGAGACTCGGCCCAATTGATGGAACGTTTGTTGAGGTGCTGGCAGGCCTTGATGAGAGTGTCTGGGTAATCCGCGATCCAACGTCAGACCTCCACGCAGGGGAAGAAGTGCGTGTGATTAGAGAAGGGCGCTGACCCAATGTTTCGCTGGGTCAACATCCAGATCGCCCTGGCGCATCTGACGCATCGGCGGCGCCAGACACTCGTCTCGGTTCTGGGTGTTGCGTTGGGGGTTGGGTTTTTCATTGCGACTTCGGCAATGATGCAGGGGTCTGAACAAGACCTGACAGACAAGCTGATCAACAGCCAGCCTCATGTCACCATCAAAGATGAGTTTCGAAACCCGTCCGTCCAGCCATTGTTTCAGGTCTATGACGAGGGCGCGGTTTCTCTGAAGGGCGTGAAGCCCCGTGAGCGTCTACGCGGTATCAAGGATTACAAGGGCAAAGTAGAGCAGATTGAACGGCAGGAAGGGACCATCGCCTCCGCAGTGCTCACGGGCCAAGTGATTGTTCGCTATGGCGGGAAGGACCGCAGTGTGTCCATTCTGGGAGTTGATCCGGACAAAGAGGTGGAACTTACCACCATTGAAGAAGACATGATTGAGGGTGATATGGCAGCTCTCAAGACCACGTCTGATGGCATTGTGATTGGGACCGGCCTGTCCAAACGGTTGCAGCTTCAGGTCGGGGACCTGGCGTCAGTCGTTTCTCCCACTGGCCTTGTGGTGCGGATGAAGATTGTGGGAATTTTCCGCGCGGGTAACGTTCTCCTCGATGAGGGTCGAGCCTATGTCCTGCTGAAGGATGCGCAAGTCTTGATGAATAAGCCGAACATCGCTGATCAAATTCGTATCCGGTTGCCAGACCCCAATGAAGCGATGGAGATCGCCGCCAGAATTGAGCAGAGGTGGACCTATCGCACCGAATCCTGGCAGGAGGTGAATGAAGATTTCCTCTCGCTCTTTGTCGTGCGCAACGTGGTTCTCTACTCCATCGTGAGTGCCATCATGGTTGTGGCTTCCTTTGGCATCTTCAACATCATCTCAACAGTGGTGATGGAGAAACGTCGCGACATTGCCATTCTCATGTCGATGGGATTTCGCGCCTACGATATACGCCAGATATTTTTACTGCAGGGCATCGCTCTGGGTGTCATTGGCATGGTGATAGGGTGGGGCGTTGGCTATGGCCTGGTTGAAGCTCTTGGCAGTATCAAGTTTGAGCTCGAAGGGTTTTACGATGACTCGCGATTGCCACTAGACCGTGGCTTCTACCAGTATGTGATTGGCGCGGTCTTCGCACTGTCATCGTCAATCGTCGCGGCGTGGATTCCAGCTCACCGTGCCAGCCGTGTGCGCCCTGTTGAGATTATCCGGGGGGCGGCATGAGCGGGGAGACGCCCAGGGTTGTCTTGGAGACTGAAAATGTCACGCGGATCCTGCCGCTCACCGTCCCGGTCACCCTTGTGCACGGCATCAGTTTTTCTGTCACGGCAGGCGAGTTTGTCAGCATTACGGGGCCGTCGGGGTCGGGAAAGTCTTCGCTGCTCTACCTTTTGGGGCTTCTTGATGCCCCAACAGAGGGGCGGGTGATCGTGGAAGGTCAGGACACAAGCCTGCTCGACAGGGATGAGCTGGCGCAATTTCGCTTGGCTCATCTGGGGTTTGTCTTCCAGTTTCACTTCCTCCTGCCGGAATTCACGATCCTCGACAATGTGACGATCCCGATCAAAAGACTGGGTGGTTTGTCAGAGAAAGCAGCCAAAGACAGAGGGATGGAGCTTCTGGAGGATCTGGAGATTGGCGACCAGGCGCTGAAACATCCAGATCAGCTCTCAGGTGGACAGCGTCAGCGGGTCGCGATTGCACGAGCTCTAGGCAACGCTCCAACCTTGATCCTTGCCGATGAGCCAACGGGAAACCTGGACACAAAAAACTCGGATATTGTGTGCGATATTTTTGTGCGGCTCGCGAAAGAGCAAGGCACGACGATCATTGCGGTTACCCATGATGTTGAGTTTGCGGAAGCCGCTGACCGGAACGTGCATCTGGTGGATGGTGCGATTGCGCGCGATGGACGCTATCAGCGGACTTAGTTACTTGTCGCCGCGTTTTCGGACGGATAAGTGCTGCAACTTATCCTGAAAACGCTCTAGCGCGGCAGGTGTCCCGATTTGGAGTAGAGCAAGCAGCCTTCTTCAGTGGTGACCTCATGGGAGCTGCCATGTTCCTGACGGACCCAGGTGCCGGCCGTGTAGGTGCCTTTGGCGTCCGACAGGGAGCCTTCGATGACGAAAAACTCTTCGCCGCCCACATGCTCATGTTGCGGCACTTTTGTGCCCGGCGCAAAGCGGAAGAAGCCTACTTGCTCGCGTTCATCTTTATGTACTTCTAACACCGTTAGACCGGGAACACCGGTTTCCGCATACACGCCTTTGGTTGTGTCTACGTTGACCTGGGCCCTGTCACTTGGGTCCATCTGGCGGAGTTTCACGAGGATGGTGCAGCCATCCTTGGAGTGGGGGCGATGGCGCGAGCCTGGCGGGTTGCGCACATAGAAACCTTTGCCGAAGTCGCCATGCTCATCGGAAAACGTACCCTCCAGCACCACATATTCTTCGCCCAGTGCGTGTACATGAGGGTCGAAAGTGCTCTTTGGTGCATAGCGCACGATGGTCGTTGCGCGGGCGACCTCGTCGCCGTCCCGCTCCAGCATGCGGCGTTCTACGCCGGCGAGGGGAGAGGCAACCCAGTCAAGCTCGGTGCTGTCGACGACAGCCCGTTTGGTCAGATCTGCGTTTAGCTGCATATGCATTCTCCTCAGCTGCGCTCAAGATAGCGTGTCTCACCGCCAGTATAACCGGCGAGGAGCTCAAAAGAATGTGAAGCGAACCTAATCGTCTGGAAAATTCAGATAGTACGTGCCTTCTACTCGCCGACCTCTACTCTTATGGGACAATCGCCGCAGGCCACCGCGTCACAAAGACGGCAGATTCTTAGCTTGTGGACGTCATCTTGCGCGACAGCGTTCAAGAGCATGCTGAGCAGATTGGCCAGACTCTTCTGGTCTGCATCGCTCAAGTTTGACACCAGAGGTGCTAGAGCGGCTTCCCGGTCGGCAAGAATCTGGCGCCGGACCGATTTGCCTCTTGCAGTCAAGAAAAGCGCAACACTGCGTTTGTCGAGGGCACTCTGTCGCTTCTCCACAAGACCGTCGGCAACCAAACGGTCGACCAGCCTCACCGTGCCAGTATGCGTTAGGTCCAAGAGACTACTCAGGCCATCGTTCGAGAGGCCGGGCTGATGACCGAGCGCGGTGACCGCTGCAGATGTCTCGCCAGAATGACCAGTCCTCTCTTCGACTGTTTTCTTGATTTCATCATGCAGGCCAAGCACGGCCGCGCCCAGCAGGTTGGCGGCGCGTAAGGTTGTCTTTTTCATCCAGAAAATATGTGACTCGCACACTTGAAAATCAAGAGGACCCTTTTTATGTGACTGAAGCACATAAAATCGAGGAGAAGAATTATGCTCAGCCAACGCAGCTATAGGTTTTCCCGGCGCCGGGTTCTAGGGTCAATCGCCGGTGCTTCTGCACTTGCCGTCGCGGTGCCCGTAAAGGGTCAACCTGCTTCAACAGGCAAGACGATGCCCACGACCGGCATCTTTCCTGCAGTCGATGCCGAGGAAAATTTCGCGGGAACCTGGCCGTTTCAAGCGCATTATAGCGACGCGCCCGGATTTCGGATGCACTATATCGACGAAGGCGAGGGCCCAGAGACCTTGCTCTTGCTGCATGGCGAACCGACATGGGGCTATCTGTTCCGTCATCAGATTGCCCATTGGACAGACCATGCCCGTGTTATTGCTGTCGATCATATGGGCTTTGGTAAAAGCGCAGCGCCGCAGGACAGGACCTATTGGTTGCAGGATCACATCGACAATCTGGAGCGTTTTGTTTTGTCGGAGGATTTACGGAATCTCACCCTCGTTATGCACGACTTCGGAGGACCGGTTGGTATGGGGCTCGCTGTTCGGCATCCAGATCGGATCAAACGCATTGTTTCGGTGAATGGTCCAACGCCATTAGGCCAGGCAGACCTCATCGATAGGCTGACAGCAAACGCCTCCGCCGCTCCGTGGTTTCAGTGGATTGGGAAGGCAATCAATGATGGCACTCTTGAAGATGTGCTGGGCCAGCTTGATTACAATATTCTGTCGACATTGAAGCTGAACGGTTTTGAGCGAAATGAGATTATTACAGACGCTTGGCTTGCTGCCTATCGTGCACCGTTTCCAACGCGTCAGCATACGATCGGTGCTATCGGTTGGGCCAAGGGATTTGCCCTTGGGAAACACTCATTTGAAGAACCAAGTTCTGCCGTTGCAGAAAAGCTGTCTGCCAAACCAGCGTTGGCTTTGTGGGGTGAGGCGGATCGGACGCTCTCTGCCGACCAATTCCTGCCCTTGTTTCAGCAGGCTTTCCCCAACGGACATGTTCATCGGCTTGTTGGGGTAGGGCATTACAGCCCGGAGGACGCACCCCAGGACGTGGCGGAACATGTCTTAAGGTTCATGAACAGCGCTTGATCGTCGTCCGACACCAAGGACTAGCTTGGGCGAATAGGGGCGCGCGTAAGCTTGGAGGCGCGCGCCCCCTTGTCACAGGAAGCCCGGGTCTTAGGAGGTCCGTGTCTTATGACGCCCGGGAAAGTTCCTTCATAGCGTTGTCCAACCCTTCCAAGGTGAGTGGGAACATGCGGTCCTGGAAGACCTGTTCGATCACCTGAATGGAAGGTGTGTATTCCCAGTGGCGTTCGGCAACCGGGTTCAGCCAGATGGCGCTCTCATAGATCTGCTGAATGCGCTCTAGCCAGATGGCGCCTGGTTCTTCGTTCCAATGTTCCACGGACCCGCCGGCATAAGTGATTTCATAAGGCGACATGGTGGCGTCGCCTACGAAGATGACCTTGTAGTCGGACGGGTATTTGTGAAGAACGTCCCAGGTTTCCATCCGTTCCTGGTGACGGCGCTTATTGTCCTTCCAGACATGCTCATAGAGGCAGTTATGGAAATAGAAATATTCCATGTTCTTGAATTCTGTCCGCGCAGCGGAGAAGAGTTCCTCACAGAGCTTGATATGGCTGTCCATGGAACCGCCAATATCAAAGAAGATCAGGACGTTGATCTTGTTCTTCCGCTCGGGGACCATCTTGATATCCAGATAGCCCTGATGTGCGGTTGACTTGATCGTATCGTCCAAATCAAGCTCTGTTGGCTGCCCGTGCCGCGCAAACCGGCGGAGACGGCGAAGCGCCATCTTGATATTGCGAGTGCCAAGCTCAACGCCATCATCCAGGTTCTTATATTCGCGTTTATCCCAGACTTTGACGGCTTTGCCGTGGCGGCCTTCCTTCTGGCCGATACGCACGCCTTCGGGATTGTAGCCGTCAGCGCCATAGGGTGAGGTTCCCCCAGTGCCGATCCACTTATTGCCGCCTTCGTGGCGTTTTTCCTGCTCTTCGAGCCGCTTTTGCAGCTCTTCCATTATTTTTTCCCAACCACCCAGGGCTTCGATCTGGGCCTTTTCTTCTTCGGTTAGGAATTTCTCGGTGAGGGACTTCAGCCACTCTTCCGGGATCTGGGCGATATCGCCTTCTTCGAGCGAGTCCAGTCCCTTGAATACGTGGGAAAAGACACGATCGAACTTGTCGAGGTTGCGCTCGTCTTTAACGAGAGCGGAGCGGGAGAGGTAATAGAAGTCCTCTACCTTGTCCTCAATGACCTTCTTGTCCATGGCTTCCAGGAGCGTGAGATATTCACGCAAGGATACAGGGACATTCGCCGATTTCAGCTCATGAAAGAAGTTAACGAACATGTTCGTCTCCTTTTGCTGTTGAGGCTCTAGTTACGCTCACGACGGGCAAGGAACGCCAAACGCTCAAACAGATGCACATCCTGCTCGTTCTTGAGCAATGCCCCGTGAAGTGGCGGAATGAGTTTGGACGGGTCGCGTTCTTTGAGGTTTTCTGGGGAAATGTCTTCCACCAAAAGCAATTTCAACCAGTCCAGCAGTTCAGATGTGGATGGCTTCTTCTTCAGTCCCGGAACATCGCGGATTTCATAGAAAACGTTCAACGCTTCCTGAATGAGACGGCCTTTAAGATCCGGGAAGTGGACCGCGATGATCTGCTTCATGGTCTCTTCGTCGGGGAAATTAATGTAGTGGAAGAAACAACGGCGCAGGAAAGCGTCCGGCAGTTCTTTTTCATTGTTGGACGTGATGACAACGATGGGGCGCTGGGCAGCCTTAATCGTTTCGCCGGTCTCATAGACGAAGAACTCCATCCGGTCGAGCTCAAGGAGCAGGTCGTTTGGAAACTCGATATCTGCCTTGTCGATTTCGTCGATCAGCAGAACAGGGCGTTTTTCACGCTCGAAGCTTTCCCAGAGTTTTCCGCGTTCGATGTAGTTGGAAATGTCGTTGACCCGCTCGTCGCCCAGTTGGCTGTCGCGCAGGCGGGAGACCGCGTCATATTCATAGAGACCCTGTTGGGCCTTTGTGGTGGATTTGATGTGCCAGGTGATGAGCTCTGCATCGAGCGCCTTTGACATTTCTTCCGCCAGAACGGTCTTCCCTGTTCCTGGCTCACCCTTGATCAGAAGGGGGCGCTCCAGCGTGATGGCGGCGTTGACTGCGATCCGCAGATCATCTGTTGCGACGTAATCTTTAGTACCTTCGAACTTCATGCTTCCTCGGCCTTATATGGTCGGCCGCCTCGTGCGGCCTGGTTCCCTGTTCATAATTGCCACAGAACCTAGGGCTAGCCGGTCTTACGTTCAAGCAAAAGGCCAGAAACCTGTTGGGAAATGCTCGCTCAACATTGAACAGAGGGTCTCTAAAATCGTTGCCGACGTTGCGGCAGATTTTGCCGGGCAGGGCGCTGATTTTGCCCGGTTGGGTGCGATGCAATCCTACTTAAGTCATTGAAAATAATAGAAAAAATGTCTGGCCCGGTCCTTGCGTTCTTTCCACCAACGCGTATTCCCCCACCCATGGGGCAGGTTTAAGGAGATAGGACAGATGAGCTTTAACGGTGCGATGTCGACAGCCATTTCAGGGATTCGGGCACAAGCTACAGCGCTGTCCCATATTTCGGATAATATCGCGAATTCGCAGACGACAGGCTTCAAACGGACAGACACGAGTTTTTATGATTCCGTGACGTCCAGCGGCCAGAACTTCCATTTGCCCGGTACGACCTACGCGCAACCCGCCTACACCAACAATGTGCAGGGCGCGATCAATGCCAGTTCGGTTGCAACCAATATGGCGATTAATGGTGAAGGGTTCTTCGTCGTTTCAGAAGCCGTTGGGACGCTGGATAACCAGCCGGTGCTGCTCGATGTTGACCGCTATACGCGGCAGGGCGATTTTGAGATGGACCGGAACGGCTTTCTCGTAAACAGCTCGGGCTACTATCTGCAGGGCATCGATATTGATATTGCGACTGGTAACCCAGTGGGCGATGTTCCATCTGCAATTCAGATCAATCGGTCGTTCCTTGATGCGAACCTGACCACCGTGATCGACTATGAAGCTAATTTGCCGGCCTATCCGGAAACCGTAAATTCCGACCCGACGATTGCCGGTAGCGAGTTGCTGCTAGCCGGTACATTCGCCAATGACCCAACAACAGTTACCGGCGGTGCGGGTAATGGCTTTGTCCAGGCAAACGAAGAGGCGCTCTTCCTTGATCGATCTCTCGCTGGTGGTTCCATTACGGTTTACGACGATCTGGGTGCGCCCCTTCAGGTGCAGATCCGATGGGCGAAGGTTGAAAACACGGACGGTGACGGTCCAGCAGGGCTGGCGGACAGCGACACGTGGAACATGTTCTACAAGACCAGCGACACCGCGGCCGGTGTCACAGCCAAATGGAACAATGTTGGTCAGGACTATGTCTTCGCAAATGGACAACTGACACCCGCTGTTTCGTCCGCAACAATCACGAACCTCACAATTAACGGCAACAATCTTGGCAACGTGACACTTGATCACGGGACTTCAAACATCACGCAGTTTGAAGACACGAACGGAAATGTCACTGTGAACACGCTGGATCAGGACGGGTTTGCGTCCGGCTCCTTGCTTGAGGTCGCGGTTTCCAATGACGGCCGGATCGTCGGAACTTATTCGAATGGTAAGTCTGTTGACCTCGCCGAGGTGACAGTGGTGCGTTTCAATGATCCCAATGAGCTCCAGAAGATGGATGGGGGTGCCTTTGCATCCACACAAGGCTCGGGCGAAGCGCTAACTGGCAGCGGTGGTGCGGTCGTAGCGGCGGCTCTTGAAGGGTCGAACGTCGATATCGCTGATGAATTTTCCAAGCTGATCATTACTCAGCAGGCCTATTCAGCTAACACGCGAATTGTCACGACAGCAGATGAGATGATCACCGAAACGCTCAACATGAAGCGCTAATAAGCTTCTGAGGGGTTCTGGATAACTCTGCATCAAAAGTAACGGTATTGCGATGACACTCACTAACGCGCTCCATGCTTCAATCAGCGGCCTCAATGCCACGCAGGCGGGTATTGACGTGGTTTCGCGCAACATCGCGAATGCCGGGACGCCTGGCTATACCCGCAAGACGCTGACGACCCACAGTCAGCTGGTCGACGGGCGGAGCATCGGTGTTGCCTATTCAGCCGCTCAACGTGACATCGATCTGTTACAACAACAGCAGCTTCGTGTCGCCAAGGCAGACACGATTGCGGCTCAAACCGCAGCCGATTATCTGTCGCGGATTGATACGGCAATGGGGTCATCGAACTCCGGTATTGCTGTTTCTTCTCGCCTGGCCGAGCTCACGGACGCATTGCAGGCGATGGCAACGACGCCTGAAAATGCCGCAATCCGTGCGAACGTGCTCAATGAAGCAGATGATCTCGCGGATTCTCTCAATAGCATGTCTGACCTGGTTCAGAGCCTGCGCCTTGAAGCTGAGGCAGGCATCGGAGCGGCAATCGAAGAAGCCGATGTTCTGCTGAAGCGTATCGCTACAATCAATGAGCAGATTGTTCGTGCAGGTGCGACGACCGGTGATACGGCAGACCTTGCAGACCAGCGTGATAGCGCCATTGATCGGCTTGCCGAGCTGATGGACATCAATGTGGTTTCCCGGTCGGATGGGGCGGTAAGTCTCTTCACGGGCGGTGGCTTTGCCTTGCTTGACTCCGCTGCGGCCGAACTTTCATTTGACGAGCGCACCTCGATGGATGCGACGTCTGTTTACAGCACCGATCCAAATCTACGAACGGTTGGGACCATTTCTCTGACGGCCGGGTCCACGTCTGTAGATCTCATTGCAGCCGGTGCGTTCAGGTCTGGTGAGATCGCAGCGCTTGTTGAACTCAGAGACAGCACGCTGACTGAGGCGCAATCTCAGCTTGATGAGCTGGCTTCAGAGCTCATGCTGTCTCTCTCAGAAGAAACGACAAATGGCACAGCAGTGGTTGCAGGTGCGGCCACTGGTTTCGAGGTTGATACGGCCGGGATGCTCTCTGGCAATACAATTAATCTCAGCTACACGATTGCGGGCACAACAACGAATGTCACCATCGTCAAGGTTGAAGACCCCAGTGTTCTCCCTCTAAGTAACACAGCAACAAACAACCCGAATGACACAGTCATCGGGATTGATTGGACGCAGCCCATCGGGACCATTGTTACGGATCTGAATGCAGCACTCCCAGCGGAAGTGGTTGTGTCTAACCCAGCTGGTACGACGCTGAGGTTCGTAGATGACGGTGCTGGTGCTACGTCAGACATCGATTCATTGTCGACGACAACAACACCAGCGTCTCTCACCGACGCCGGTACCGGCATGGCTCTATTTGTCGATGGTAATGGCCAGACAATCTATTCCAACAGCCTCGACAATGGGGGGCAAAAAACGGGTATCGCACAGCGTATCCGGGTGAACGATGCCGTTGTCGCTGATAGCTCAATCCTGGTTGCTTACAATACCACACCGGCCACAGATGTGGGTGACCCGACGCGGCCTCTTGATCTGATTGAGCGATTGACAAACGATATCCGTAGTTATGCAGCTGACGTGGGTATTGGGAGTTCGTCGGCCCCTTTTCA
>CENL01049048.1_pt1 | contig 11714 bp, 9 predicted proteins | sample 530221 | NCBI WGS metagenome assembly CENL01 (sample SAMEA2619791, study PRJEB7988) | marine metagenome | isolation source: saline water (ENVO:00002010), including
AGTAGTATGCTCGCATTAAATCTGCGTTTTTTTGCAGTCGCAGATTATTATTTAAAGCACGACGTGGATTCATTTCAAAGGCAACTCACTGAAGCTGCAGAGTTAGAGATTGGGCTTTTTCTCCGACATGCTGCAGGGGAGCCGATAGATGATTCGCTGGTTTCCATGTTGTCATATAAATCATTATTCAATGCTTTAGCAGCAAATAACATGGACGTTGCGAAACGGCTTGCGCTGAATATGGGAGGACGAGACGTCCTTGAAAAAAAATATGACCACCCTTTTGACTATGTGATGGGATATACTTTAAGAGCCTTTGTACTCAATGATTTCGCTGAGATGGAAAGGTGGCTTCCGAAGCTGTTTGTCGCCTGCGAACAGCATAAGCTGACAGATCTCTCGGGTTATGCCCAGGTATTTCAGGCAATACTTGAGAAGAATTCCCTCCTGGCAAATGAAGGTTTTCAATCGATCGTTCGTGGTCATGTAAGACAGACGAAAGCGAACAGAATCTTTGCCAACACGGACGATGAAATTATATGCATCTGGGGAATCGGAATGGCCAATCTTGCTGCTGCCCGTCAATTACAGATAGCAGCCATCCCCCCACTTCTTCCAGGTGACCTTATTAATCCTACTGATATTCGCGAATGATGTCGATCACCCGCTGCGGTGACTTCAGTCCGCGAACGTCGATCTCCATGTCATCCTGGCCGGAGCTGGAGATTGCTATGTGTCCGACGCCAACCAGGCGATCGAAGAAGCTCTGATCCACCTGCATGTTGCGAACGTCATCGTGCTGCACTTCGCTCGTTTGTTTGGAAAAGATGCCCTGAGTGTAGATTGTTCGTTTTGAAGTCACGGTCACGGATCGGAACCGGGTCTGAAGCCACCAATACGACAGAATTAAGCCCCCGGCTAAGGCGAGAATCAATCCGGAATACAACTGGATCAACTCCTCGCGAAACATTACCGCACCGACAATACCCCCGATGATAACCAGCAGACACCCAAGAAACGAGAACGGATGATTACCGAATATCGCCGGGTGCACGGTGAAGAGTTCCTGCTCAGCCTGAGATACCGAGGTATCCCGATGATGGGCCCGCGCCTCGACCACCTTTGGATCGTCGTCGCGAAGCAGGTGACCGGCCGGGGCATCAATCTTGAAGATCTGACCACAATTTTCATTCACACACGTGACGAGCTCGCCAATCCTGGTGGGATCGACTGTATTAGCCGCTCCACAGTGGGGGCATTCATAGGCGAGAGTTCGCGTTGCATCGCTGGTATGTGTTTCGGAATCAGTCATCGGTAAATCCCCTGCAGTTGCTGTGAACGGGGCCGCCCCTGCGGCCTCACTGAGTTTCACTTCAACATGATGCGAATATCGTTCCACCTGAGCGGGATTCGTGGGGCGATGGCTGATTGTTCCCCAGGTGAAGGTGTTTTGCTGGCAGGATCGGTCGGCTGGCGATCACTGCGGTCGTTCGAGTGCCAGTGATCGCCGGTTGAAAATCCTGCCGACATTGTCGTAGTCAGTCCTTCCACCCAACAGTTTTGACCCTGACACCTGCCTGCTTGAAATCTTTAAAAGCTTTATAGGGATCATCTAGAGACAACTCATCAACTACTGCATTGTCAATGAAACGATATGGTAACTTGCCTATTGGCAAGAATGAATCATCTCGTACTAACCATATTTCACGATTTAGGTTGGCAACACTTAAAACTGAGTTATATAAATCAACATTTTTTAGCGCAAGTTCATGAGCGATAGTTAGACCCTCTTGTTTAAGAAAATCTGTTCTGGTCACACTATTATTCATTGCAAATACCTACACAATCGTTTCATAAATACCATATGTTATGCCACCAAAAACAGTATAGCCTATTAGAGTATCCCTTTTTCCTGCTACGCCAAAATTATGGGAAGATAAAAAGGGGCAGGAGTCAATAAAAACGGCTCCAGGCCATCCGGGCTCACTCCTTTATTACTTTCGTGTGGTTTCGTGTTTTTCGTGGTAGTTCATTTCCTGGCTTCAGCCATCAAGAGGTAGACGCGGTTGATGACAAGTTCGTAACACAACCGGGGCTAATGCCCTTCGGCTAATCTGTTCTACTGTGAATTGTGTTGAACTTACTAAGTCCGCTGTTTCTTCTGCAGTGGTTCGGGATTTTCATCTGCGGGGGCGGGTGTGGTTCTTTTATAATGCTTTGAACTCTGAAATAAGCTGGTTGTGACAGTCACTGTTGGGCGAGCCAACAGTGCCACTCGATGGCTGATTATTTTCTACCACGAAAAATTCGAAACTTCACGAAAAAGGAATGAGTTGGATGTCGGGTTCTGGGTGTCGTGAGTCGCTTTTCAATAATGCTTTCGCCTGCATGGTCGAGGTATTCGGTGTTTCTCATATGGCTGGTTTTGTGCTTCGTTTTGAATCGGTTATCGGGAACTTGGTTTTCCGTTCGAGGATGAATCTTATGCAAGGGCGCGGGGGGAGCAAGTGGAGATGGGGAACAATGTGGCGATACAGGTTGATCCGGGGGGGATGTATTGCGATGTTGAAGCGGTGCCGGGGCGAAGGGCTGCGATGTGCGGCGACCCGCACGAGTACTTTCGGAACCTCTGTGGTTACGGGCAGTGCAAATCTGGAAAAAACGGGCTGTTTTATAGTGAAGAAGTGGAACAAGCGACGCGTGTTTCAGTGCACTGTAAACTGGTCACGCGCGCGACACGTTTTAGCGTTTATCTCTGTTGGCCTGGCGGAGTCAAGACGAGTTTATTCAGGAAGAATCAGATGAGAGGGAGACAGAGCAGCAGTGCTGCGATTTGTGAAGCAGGTCGGAAGCCTGGTTCCGGTCCTGCCAAAACTGCCAGCTTACTTGATTCAACCGGGCAGTCTGGTACAGTGAAGTCTCAACCAATTCGTCCGCGTGCTCAGACGAAGATTTATGAATCTCAACCAGGAGCAGTTTTCGTGAAACGTTTTCCCCGGTTCGTCATGGTGCAGACTCTGGTCTGGTGTTGTCTGGTTATCTGCCTCTGTCTGAATGCAGTCTCTGTGAAAGCCGCTCCCGCACAGCCTAACATGGTTGTGGTGCTGGTAGATGATCTGCGCTGGGACGAACTGGGCTGCATGGGACATCCGTTTGTGCGGACGCCTCACATCGATCGGATCTCCCGCGAAGGGGCTCGGTTCCGCAATGCCTTCTGTTCGACGCCGCTCTGTTCTCCCGTGCGGGCCTGTCTGCTGACAGGACGATACACGCACAACCATGGAATTTTCGATAACATCAATCGCAGCGAACACAGCCATACGCTGAAGACATTTCCCCAGGAGCTGCAGAAAGCAGGTTACGCGACCGCGTATGTCGGAAAATGGCATATGGGGAATGACGATACGGCCCGTCCCGGTTTCGATTACTGGGTGAGTATGAAGGGGCAGGGGACTTCGTTTGATCCGACGTTGAACGTTAACGGCGAGCGGATTCAGTTTACAGGGCATACGACGGATGCTTTGAATCAGAAAGTGAATGAGTTCGTCAAAGCGCAGGGCAAGAAACCGTTCTGTCTTTACATCGCACACAAGGCGTTGCATCCGGAACTGACACAGCGCGACGATGGGAGTATTACCGATCCGTCTGCAGCGAAGTTCATGCCCGCCAAACGACACGAAAAACTATACAGCGATGATGCGATTCCGCGTCGTCTGAACGTGGTGGATACGCTCGAAGGAAAACGGGCTTTGAAACGCAGTGTGCCGGGACTGCCGCCTTTAAGTCAGAAGACGGGGACCGATGATGGTGTGATCCGCGATCGTCTGCGGATGCTGGCTGGCATTGATGAAGGGGTGGGCTCGCTGTGCGAACTGTTAGAGTCGCAGGGGAAACTTGACGACACGGTGTTTGTCTTCACCAGCGATCACGGTTACTGGTACGGCGAACATGGTTTGAGTGTGGAGCGCCGGTTGCCTTATGAAGAAGGGATTCGCGTGCCTCTGCTGGTACGTTATCCCCCTGTCATTAAAGCGGGGACTGTGATTGATGAATTTGCTGTGAGTGTGGACCTGGCACCCACGATGCTGGATCTGGCGCATGTGAAATCGGATCAGAAGTATGATGGTCGCAGCCTGGTGCCTTTGCTCAAAGGGGAGCACCCGGCGGACTGGCGACAGTCGTTTCTGGTGGAATACAACAGTGACACCGTGTTCCCGCGGCTGGTCAAAATGGGATACACGGCGGTACGCACGCCACGCTGGAAGTACATTCAATTTAATGAACTGACAGGGATGAACGAACTTTACGATATGCTGCGTGATCCTTATGAAATGCAGAACCTGATCAACGATCCGGCTGCGAAAGAAACGGTGAAACAGCTGCAAGCAGAGCTGAAACAACTGATGAAAGACTGACGGCTTTCATCACGGAAAGAGCCCTATAGATCAGCGGATACTGATTTGTAGAAAATGTGTCAGTTTCTGGATCGCATACTTCAACTTGCCGTGATACCTGCTTTATAATGCAGAAAACATATAAATTAGGGATGTTAAATAAAGTCCCTTTCCCGCCTCCTGAGCCTTCAACAGGATTGATTCATGCCTTCCTCTATTTCTGCCTCGCGTTTCCGTCTTTCTGTGTTCGCATTCGCTCTCATTTCGATTCTGCTGACGGGACTGACGCTGACCGTTCAGTCGGCTGATAAAACGGAGAGCAAACCCAAGGTCGATTATTCAGCGGAGATGCCTCGGATACTGCCGCTCACGCCGGAAGAGGCTGTTAAGTCGTTCAAAATTCATCCGGATTTTGAGATTCAACTTGTGGCGGCAGAGCCACTGGTTCGAGATCCCGTCGCGATGTGCTTTGATGCCCGTGGTCGTGCGTATGTGGTTGAAATGCCGGAATACAATGATGCGAATCAGGAAGGCTACAGTTCGGTCAAACTGCTGGAAGATACCGACGGCGATGGCCGATTCGACAAGAGCTACCCGTTTCTGTCTGATATGACGCTGCCAACTGCTGTTTTCAGCTACAAGGGGGGCGTCTTTGTCGGGGCACCACCTTACGTGTATTACTGTAAAGACACCGATTGTGACCGCATTGCGGATGTACGCGAAGTGGTGATGACCGGATTTGGTCGCGATAAAGGCGATGAGGGGATGATCAATTCGTTCCGCTGGGGGCTGGATAACAAAATCCATTTCTCCACAGGCATTGATGGCGGAAATGTGACGCTTGCCGCCGACAAAGAGAAGAAGGTTTACAACACTAAAGGGCGCGGCGTGATTCTGGATCCCGAAACCCGCACGATTGAACTGACGACCGGCGGCGGACAGCATGGGATGAGCCTGGGGAACTGGAATCGTGAGTTTGTCTGCGCCAACAGTATCCCGATGCAGGTGCTGATGTACGATGACCGGTATATCGCCCGAAATCCTTACCTGGCACCGCCGGCAGCTCCCGTTTCCATCGCACCCGGTGGTAAATTCACGAAGCTGTTGCGCATCAGTCAGGTTGAACCGTGGCGTGTGCTGCGGTCCCGGATTCGTGCAGCAAGTGAGCGGGGTGACTATGAAAAAGGTCAGCCCTCCGGTTTCTTCACTGCAGCGACGGGGATTACCGTTTACCGTGGAGGTGCCTGGCCTGCAGAATATCAGGGGAACCTGTTTGTCGGCGAACCGGCGAACAATCTTGTTTATCGTGCAGCTCCTCAGCCGGACGGACTGTCGCTGGTGGCTCCGCGTGCTGACCAGGATGCAGAGTTTCTGGCTTCGACGGATGTCTGGTTCCGACCGGTTCAATTTGAGAATGGGCCTGAAGGCGCGCTTTACGTTTTAGACATGTATCGTGAATTAATCGAAGGCGCTCCTTTTATTCCGGAAGAGGTGATCAAGCATCTGGATCCGGTGGGAGGACAGGACAAGGGGCGAATCTATCGGATCGTTCCTAAAGGATTTCAACAGCCTGAGCAAACCGATCTGACAAAACTCAGTTCACAGGCACTGGTTGAATTACTGGAAAGTGATAATGGCTGGACACGCGATACCGCGCAAAGACTGTTATATGAGCGTCAGGATACGACGATCGCTACAAATCTGAAACAACTGGCGACCGGTTCCACAAAACCCATTACGCGGGCGACGGCACTCTGGTCGCTGCAGGCTTTAGGTTCACTTGATTCTTCGACGCTGCTGAAGGGGCTGCAGGACAAAGAATTTCAGGTTCGTAAGCAGTCGTTGAAAATCGCCGAGCAGTATGCTGATGCGAAAGCGATTCAGCAACAGATGATTTCATTGGCGGCTGATCCTTCACTCGAAGTGCAGTACCAGGCTGCTTTCTCGCTGGGGGCATTTGAATCGTCGGCACGCAATGCGGCGCTGGCTGATCTGCTGAAACGACATGCAGCCAATCAATGGATACGGATGGCGGTACAGAGTTCGCTGGATCAGGGAGCCGGCGAGGTCTTTGAATTTCTGATCAAGAATAACAAGTCACTCAAAGAAAAGCAGATCCAGCAGTTCCTGGTTGCGTTAGCCGTCCAGATTGGTGCCCAACAGGAAGCGGGTAATGTGAAACGGGTGCTGGCTGCACTCGAAGCTCTGCCGGAATCACATCAGAAGCTGGCGGAAATTCTGTTTCGCAATCTGCTCTCTCGTGCTTCGAATGAGACAAAGCAGGTGATTGCCAAATCGGACAGTGATCACACGGCGAAGCTGCTGAAAGGGATGATGCAGTCAGCGATTGTCCAGGCAACGAATGACAAAGCGGCAGTGAAAGCACGTGTGGAAGCGATTCCGACTTTGAGTATCGGTCCCTTTGATGAGACACAACCGGTTTTTGAAGAGTTGCTTTCAGTGCAGCAGCCTTTGCCGGTTCGTCAGCGGGCGATCACAGCGCTGGGGCTGATCAACGATGATCGCGTGGCGGAGCTGTTGATTGAAGCCTGGCCTGGCCTGAGTCCTCAGTTACGGATGAGCGCGGTCGAGACGCTCTTTTCCCGAAAGCCGTGGCTGGTCAGTCTGCTGGAGGCGGTGAAAGCGGGCGACATCAATCCCGGTGATATAGGTCCGGAGCGAGTACAGCTGTTGAAGAAGAATCAGGACAAAGCAGTCAAAAAAATGGCGGAGTCCCTGTTTCACAATGAGCGTTTGACCGGGCGTTCCGATGTCATCAAGGATTATCAGTCTTCTTTGAAACTTAAAGGGGATGCGGCCAGCGGGAAACTGGTTTTCAAGAAATCGTGTTCGGCCTGTCACCGTCTGGAGAATGTCGGCGTACAGCTGGGAGCGGATCTGAAAGCGATTAAGGACCGGGGAACCGAAGCGGTGCTGCTGAATATTCTCGATCCCAACCGCGAGGTGAAGCCACAGTATGTGACATATCTGCTGGTGACCACCCAGGGGAGAACGATTACGGGATTGATCAAAGAAGAAAATGCGAACAGCATTACAATTGCCCGTGCGGATGGCACGAGTGATACCGTGTTGCGGATCGACATTGATGAGCTGATCAGCTCGCGGCTGTCATTCATGCCTGAGGGACTGGAAAAGCAGATCAACAAACAGGAAATGGCCGACCTGCTCGCTTATTTGAATTCGATCAAATAACGGATGAATCGTGTGATGTAGAATAATTTCAGTTCATGATACGAGTGAAACAGGCGCGGAATTCACGGGGGGGCTGTCCAAACCGACGACGAAAATGAATGGTGAATCGAGATGGATCGGCATATCCCAGGCGGCGGGCGATTTCCTGAATCGGTTTGTCAGAGCGCTGTAGCAGTTGGGCCGCCTTCTGCATACGGAGCTCAATCAGATAATCGCTGAAGCTCAAGCCGAGCTTATCGTGAAAGAGCCTTGCCAGATGGCCGGGGCTACAGCAGGCAACTTCCTGAGCCAACTCCGGCAGGCGAATCGGTTCATGAAAATGAAATGCCAGAAATGCACATGCGCGAGAGAGAGGATCGCGAGGCAGAGACTGATCGTCAGTCGCATCCGCCAGGCGAAACCAGACTGCATCCAGGTGCGCCATCGCTTCCTCTTCTGCTTCCTCGGGATACCCGGAGGCGATCGCATCGACCAGGGGACGATGTGATTCAAACAGGACCGCGAGATCAGGCCAGCATTGTTCGAGGGTTTTAATCCGGAATGTATTCTGCGCTTCAAATGCTGCCAGCCAGGATGATTTCAGGCCGGGGACATCTGCCAGCTCAATAATTGTTTGATGCAGCTGACGATCTGCGGTGGCAAACCGCCGGTAATTACCTGCATCGGATGCCCGTTTGAGATCGGTAAACTGCTTGAGCAGGTGTTGAGGATCACTGCCTTGTTTGATCTGTAATGCAGCAGACCGCGCTGCAAAAGCTTCCAGTGTCGCCCGGAGTTCGGTAACCGATTTCATCGGGCTCTGAGTCATTTTCATACTTTCCCGTTTCCAAGACTATGTGAATTCGCGCGCCGGGCTGCATCTATGCAATATTGTATCGACTATAACCACCCGTAGAATGAAAGACTTGACATAATACAGTGTTTTAAATGAATCGCACGGACTCTCCTTTTAATAAAGGCGCTCGCTCATGTCCAGGAAATGTCGTGGATTTACGCTGATTGAACTACTCGTTGTTATTGCCATTATTGCTATTTTGATCGCCTTGCTGCTTCCGGCGGTCCAGCAGGCCCGCGAGGCAGCACGTCGTTCTGATTGTAAGAACCGCCTGAAGCAGATCGGGCTGGCTTTACACAACTATCACGAGACACATCGCTGTTTTCCACCAGGGTCGATAGTGACCAGCTCAAGTTGTCCGCCTGCGGGATCAGCTCGACGCGGGGCGACCTGGACGATTCTGATTCTCCCGTTTCTTGATGATGTTCCCCGCTACAACAACTTTAACTTTGAGGGCACCTTTGCCGGAATCGCTAACGAATCGGCACATACAAACGAATCGGAACAGATTCGTCCGAATTCCAAATTCCAGTGTCCGACGGACCCGAATGCTGCTACCGGAGAACCGAATACTAATTATCGGGGAGTGCAGGGGGGCGGTGGTGAGTCAGAGGCTTTCTGCACGACTGGAACAGCCAGTAATCGTCGTTTGTTTTATAAAAATGGCATGCTGTTTATCAATTCCAATGTCAAGATGCGGGATGTCATAGATGGTACATCGAATACTTTTCTGGTGGGGGAATCCCGCTGGTGGTTTGCGGTAGGGCAAAATTCACCTTATGGCACATACTTTACCTGGGCCTCCAGTACACGAAATGCGGGTGGTTCCAGTCATGTGAATGTGGTCGCGAGTGCAACAGACCCGATCAATGCCCCGCTGGTTGATTATTTTCCTTCCGATGGTCCTTATACAAATCATCCCGCCGGGATCGGTGCTGTCGTCGGGACGCACACGCGTTGTTTTGGCAGCTGGCATCAGGGGGGCGCTCACTTCACGCAGGCAGATGGTTCGGTGCATTTTATTGGCGAAAATATTGATCTGAGTGTCTATCGCGAGTTAGCTCAACGGGCCGATGGTCTTCCACTGGGAGGGCTTCAATAACCATGCCTGTGCAATGGATGTGGAAGCTTTCTTTAGTCAGCTGCAGTCTGATGTTGTTGTCAGGCTGTCAATCGGCTGGAGAGGGACCTGAGCGATTTACTCTCTCCGGGACCGCATATTTCAAGGGAGAGCCGATTCCTTTCGGACGGATTTTACTCCAGCCTGATAACGAACAGGGAAACAAGGGGCCTGCCGGTGTAGCCGATATCAAAAACGGTCAGTTTCACACTCGTGAAGGAAAAGGGCATGTCGGAGGACCGCATCAGGTTCTGATTATGGCTACGGATGGAACACAACCTGCCTCGGCTGATGTAGATAATTCACTCTTTGCTCCAGTCAAATTAAGTGTGACACTGCCCAAAGAAAATACAACCTGCGATTTTATTATCCCCGAAGAAACACAACGTCTGTGATTGCAGGTTTGGGGATTTCCCTGTCGCCCAGGCATTTCATTTTAATTAAAGAGCACGCGAATGTACGAAGAGCTATTTGGTATCATACCTCCCCTGGTCACTCCCTTTCGAGCAGATGGTTCGATCGATGAAGGAGCCTTACGCACAGAAACGGAATATCTGATTGCGACTGCCAAAGTACACGGACTGGCGGTTTGTGGCAGTACGGGAGAAGGGCATACCCTATCGACAGAAGAAACACGTCTGATTACTTCCGTTGTCATTGATACTGCTGCGGGGCGCGTGCCTGTCATTACCGGCATCATTGCTAACAGCACCGCTGCCGTGATTGAGCGGGGGCGGGCGGTCAGAGACCTGGGAGTTGCTGCGCTTCAAGTCACTCCCGTACATTATGTCTTCCGTCCGAATGATGATGCGATGGTTCGGCATTTCGATGAAATTGCGGCTGCTACCGAATTACCAGTCATGATTTATAATGTTGTACCCTGGACGTATCTCTCTCCTGAATTACTGACTCGGATCATTGATGAAGTTGAAGGTGTGATTGGTGTCAAGCAAAGTGCAGGTGACATGAAACTGCTGGCGGACCTGCTGCTGATGTCGGGGGATCGTGCGCGGATCATGTCGGCCGTCGATGCCTTGCTGTATCCTTCTTTCGCGCTGGGAGCGGTAGGCTCTATCGCTGCGATACTGACTGCCGCACCCACTTTGTGTGTCGAACTCTGGGACGCGGTTCAGGCGGGCAATCACAAAAAAGGGCTGGAACTGCATGAAAAGCTGCTTCCCATCTGGAATGCCATTTTCGATGATAACCTGCCTGCCAATACCCGCTATTGCATGGAATTGCAGGGGCGCGAGGGGGGGATTCCCCGTCCGCCGATGCCGGTCACTTCCATTGACCAGAAAGGTCCTATTCGGGAAGCGTTACTGAATGCGGGGTTGATTTAGAGTAAGATACAGGAAACCTTCAATCGAACTAATTAACTTTGAAAGAACCTCATATGAAACCTCTACTCGCCCTGCTGTTCTTGCTGATGTTACCGCTGCAGGTATTCGCAGCCGAAGATCTGCTCTATCACAGTGGATTTGAATCCGATCGGGTCGGGGCGGTTCCCGCGGGCTGGTCTGTTTTTCTGCCGAAAACTTCACCCAACGTCAAAGTCGTTGCGCAGGGGGCAGGGGAATCGAACCATGCTTTAAAAAGCGTGCGTTCTGCTTCAGGCGGTCTGACTGCGATCACCAGGGCATTTTCTCAGCCACAACAGAGAGTGTTGATTGAGCTTTCGTTTGCATTTTCATCCGGTGCCGGTCGTTCTTTGAATCTGTGGACCTTCGCACCGGAAGGCACTGATGCCAGCCAGTTGAACCTGTGTATTCAAAATGGGAAACTGCAACAGTATGATGGTCGCACACGTTCGTGGCGCGTGATCTCAAAGGACGTGGAACCCTCAACAGATCCGACAGATCCGATCTGGCATCGCCTGCGTATCCTGGTTGATGCAGGACTACCTGGCATCGATTTCTGGTTATCGAAACCGGGAGAGTTCAAACTGCCAGGCTCTCCCACCGGAACTCTTCACGCCTATTGCAGTGATCTTGATCTGGCGGGGTTGGCACTGGTTTCGGGTACGCGCCTGGCGAACGATGCCTGGTACCTGATTGATGATCTGGAAATCAAGGGGGGGACTCAACTCCCGAGTCCCGGCAGTGTCGAACCACTGCCAGAACCGTTTGCTCTGTGGGGTGGACCACCTGTC
>CENL01018922.1_pt1 | contig 11602 bp, 8 predicted proteins | sample 530221 | NCBI WGS metagenome assembly CENL01 (sample SAMEA2619791, study PRJEB7988) | marine metagenome | isolation source: saline water (ENVO:00002010), including
ATGTTTGAAGGCGAGCCTTGGGATCATATATAAAATGCCCTTAACAAAACTTACATTTCAACCCGGTATCAATAAAGAAATGACTGACCTTATGGATAAAGGTGGCTGGGCTGATGGTAATTTAGTTAGGTTTAGAAAAGGTTTACCAGAAAAGATAGGTGGTTGGACTAAAAATAGTCTTAATACTTTTTTAGGAGCATGTCGAGCTATGCTTGGTTGGGTGTCTTTATCATCCACTAAGTTTTTAGGCATGGGAACTAACTTAAAATATTATGTCAAAGAAGGTGCTAACTTTAATGATGTCACCCCACTTCGATCTACAACAGCAGCCGGCGATGTTACCTTTGCAGCAACCAATGGATCTTCAACCATTACAGTTACCGATACAGCTCATGGCGCAGTAGCAAATGATTTCGTAACCTTTAGTGGTGCTTCTAGTTTAGGTGGCAATGTTAATTCAAATGTTCTCAATCAAGAGTATCAAATAGATGCTATAACAAATGCTAACACTTATACCATAACTGCAAAAAACACCAGTGGAGTTACAGTTACAGCCAATGCATCTGATAGTGGCAATGGCGGTAGCTCAGTTGTAGGCAAGTATCAAATCAATACTGGCCTTAATGTTTATGTGCCATCAACTGGTTGGGGTGTAAGCACATGGGGCTCTAGCACATGGGGTTCTGCTGCAGCGGCAAGCTTTGCCAATCAATTAAGATTGTGGTCGCATGATGCATTTGGTGAAGATTTAGTTATCAATCCTAGAGCTGGTGGTGTTTTTTACTGGGACACATCAAGCGGAACATCAGCCAGAGCAGTAAATATTACATCTTTGTCAGGAGCTAATCTTGCTCCAACCAAAGGCTTGCAAACAATTGTTAGTGATATTGATCGTCATGTTATTGTTTTGGGCGCAGATCCTATCGTAGGAAGCGCAAGGACAGGAAACGTAGATCCCTTGCTTATAGCTTTTAGTAGTCAAGAAAGTTTAACAGAATGGGAGCCAACAGCCACCAATACAGCTGGAGATATAAGACTGTCTTCAGGCTCACAGATAGTTGGCGGCCTAAGAGCAAGACAAGAAATACTTATTTGGACAGATACATCTTTATACTCCATGCAATTTATTGGTGCTCCATTTACATTTGGCGTTAACTTAATCAATGAGAATGTAGGCATGATGTCACCTAATGCTGCTGTTAATGCACCAGATGGTGTTTACTGGATGGCTCGTGATGGCTTTTATAAATACGCAGGAGCTGTTCAAAGAGTTAATTGTAGTGTGCTTAACTATGTCTTAGATGATTTAAACGTAACTCAATCTTTTAAAATATTTGCTTTTAGCAATAAAGAATTTAATGAAATAGGATGGTTCTATTGTTCTGCAAGCAGTGACGATATAGATAGATATATCACATACAATTATTTAGAAAACGTTTGGAGCATAGGAGAGTTGTCAAGAACAGCTTGGTTAGACGAAGGGATCTTTGAAAATCCATTAGCAACAGAAGGATCAGCAAACAGCAGTGTTTTATATAACCACGAGACTGGCTCAGATGCAGACGGTGTACCAATGGACAATGTCTTTATTGAGTCTGGTGATATTGATATTGATGAAGGCGAACAATTTGGTTTTGTTAGTAGAATTATTCCTGACGTTAAGTTTTTTGGTTCTACTCCTACAAGCGGCCAAATAAACTATGTTTTAAAATCAAGAAATTATCCGGGCGAAAGTTTAACAACGAATTCAACCAGTGATGTTACGAGTTCTACCACACAAAATTTTGTAAGAACAAGAGCTCGTCAATTAGTATTTAGAGTCCAGTCTGATGATGATGCAGATACAGGAGTAAGAACTGGATTTAAGTGGAGACTAGGAGCCAATAGATTTGATATAAGAACTGATGGCAGAAGATAATGGCAAAGCTTCTTGATAGCAGGTTACCATTAGCGTTAAACGAAGTTGATGCAAGTTTATTCAATAGATTAGTTAGAATACTAGAAATTAATCTAGGAAAGTTTGATCCAAATTCAACACCACAGTTTAATGATAGTGAAATAAATACTTTTGCTTTTAACGCTGGAGATGTTATTTGGAATACATCTATTGGCGTACTTCAGGTTTATGTTGGCAACAAATGGATAGATCTACACACCCCTGTAGACCCTCATGGGTTTGAAGCTAGCGCAGAACTTGGTAATATAAGTATTAAAACTAATGGTGATATCACCTTAACATTATAATCAGGAGCAAATAATGCCTGCAAAAAAAAGAAAAACAACTAAGAAAAAAGGAGCTACGCCCACTAACCCATCATTATATTCTAGGGTAAAGGCTGAAGCTAAAAGAAAATTTAAAGTATATCCAAGCGCATATGCTAATGCTTGGCTTGTTAGAACTTACAAAAAACGTGGTGGTGGATATAGATAATGGCTAAACCGACTGGAGGCTTAACTGAATGGTTTGGTAAAGGGCCAAAGGGAGATTGGGTGGACATAGGTGCACCTAAGAAAAAAGGTAAGTTTCAAAAGTGTGGTCGTAAGTCTGCTAAAAGTAGCAAAAGAAAGTATCCAAAGTGTGTACCAAGAGCCAAAGCTAAAGCTATGACAGCATCACAAAGAAGCAGTGCAGTCAGCAGAAAACGTGCGGCTGGTAATCCCGGTGGCAAACCAACCAATGTTAAGACTATAATAAAAAAACAAAATGGTGGTATAGTATCTCGTATGCATAAAGGCTGTGGTGCAGTTATGTCAGACAGAAGAAAGAGAACTAAGTTTTCATAAAGTAAACTATTTAAAATATGCAAAATAAAAGTAACCTTGAAAAAATTTACGAATTAAGAGGATATGCAACAGGAGATGCTGTTGGCCTATTGCCTGGTGGAGGTATACCATCTATGGTTATTAATACTCCTAAAATAAATATGCCATCTAGTCTTCCAGACAAAGCTGTTGATATTTTTGATGATGACTTTGAAGTAGAACTTTTTGAAGCAAAATACGATTCAGATAATCCTTATGACATTGATAAGTCTGCATATGAAAATTATATGGACTCGACTAGAACAGCCGAAGATGATGCTCGTGATGATTTAGAAGAAGGTGTTAATAAAGTTAAGAAAGAAAAAAATGCAGAAAAAATGAAAGTTCTTGGAGAAATGCTAGAAATGGTTGGAGCTTCTAATGATTTCTCTCCACTTGTAAGAGGCCAAATAATTAAAGGATCTCAAGCCAGCATACCTCAATTACAAAGATTTCAAAACGGTGGCATAGCTGGTTTTGACTTTAGTAATTTTGATATTAACGATTATCTAGAAAATATTTTAGGTGTAGATACAGTTGAAGATACTGAAGAAGGCATGGCTACAGCTCTTGCTAGAGCTTATGGTGCAAAGTCTGGCATAGGTTCTTTAGGTTACAGTGATACAAAACCAGGTGCTAGAATTAGTATCGATGCCAAAGATGTAACACCAGATGTTTATAGGTTCTACCCATCTGAGGTATCTAAAATTTATGCACAAGCCAAAGGCGTACCTTTCTCTCCATTGGTAGCACCTCCAAGAGAAGCTACTTTCATAGACGATCTACAGCCTAGGCGTATAGCCAGTCAACTCTATGCTAAAGATGGGACTTTTGTAGAAAGAGACCAACTTGTTACTGGGCCTGGCGGCGAGAAAGGCGATGAGATTCCAGCTATGTTAAGCGATGGTGAGTTTGTAACCAACTCAGCAGCAGTAAGAGGTATGGGTATTATGGCTGGTGCAGATCCTCAAGACGAATACGAGCAAAGATTACTAGGTGCTCGTGAAATGTACAAAATGCAAAAGTTTGGAGAAGACATAGCTAAAAAACTTGCATGAATCTAAGTATAAAATCCGTGTTGGCCACCCCTGAAAATGGCAAACACATAGCTGATTTTCTATCAGAACACTTTTGGAATGAACATTCTCTATCAGACAAAGGATCTCCTGAAATAGATTGGAGTAGAGCTTCAGCCCACATAAATCATTTCCTGTTTGAAGGAGTTGTGTATAATGTATTAGATGGTGATACAATCATTGGTAGTATTGCAGCTGCGCCAGATGCATATTGGTGGTCAGCAGAACAATACATAGGCGATGGTTGGTTTTATGTTATGCCAGAGTACAGAAACATAAAAGATCAAACACCACCGTCACATCTTTTAATAGATGCAATTATAGAATATGCTAAGAAACAAGATAAACCTTTAATTCTTGGTATTTTTAACCTAGATGGGGTAGAAAGAGCCAAGAAACTTTTTATTAAAAAAGGTTTTCACCAAATAGGTGGTATGTATTATAAGGATTAAATGAAAAGATGTGTTTAAGTAAAACTAAATCAGCACCTCCAGCAGAGGTTATAACAACACCTCAAACAGGTTATAGTTTTGTTTCTCCGTATATGGAGGATTACTCACGCAGATTATTATCATCTTACTTTGGCGCACCCGGTGAATACGAAGGTCTCATATCTAGACCTAGAGATATTCCCATTGAGCAAACTGCTGGGCTCACTCCTTTACAAATACAAGCCCGACAGCAAGCCGGAAGACTTGGTGAGTATCAACCCTATGTAACTGAAGCTGGTCGACTCTTCGGTAGACAGGAAAGAGCTTTAGATGAAGCTTTTGGATATTTACCGGGTGCTCGTGATGCTGTTACTGGTGGCCTTGGTGCATTACAACGAGCAGAACAAACATCCATGGGCACTACAGGAATGTACGATCCATCAATGGCTCAAAACTTTTTTAATCCATACGAAGATCAAGTTGTCCAACAAACATTAGAAGACATAGGCAGACAGTCAGCACAAGCAGACATAGGTCTTAGGGATAGAGCTGTATCAGCCGGCGCATTTGGTGGATCTAGAGGAAGAATTACTCAAGAAGAATTAGCACGTCAAACAGGACGTGGAGCAGCAGAGGCTGTATCTGGTATTAGAAGTGCTGGTTTTGGTCAAGCACAACAACAAGCGCAACAAGCATTTGAACAACAGCGTGGTGCTCAACAAGGACTTGCAACCATGCAAGCAGGAATCGGCGGCCAGCAAGCACAACTAGGCCAGGCTCTTGGTGGGCTTGGACAATTAAGCGCAGGGCTTGGCGGCCAGTTCGGACAGATTGGTGGTGGGTTAGCAGGACTAGGACAGCAAACTCAACAACAGCTAGGCACTCAAGTCAATATGTTAAATCAACTTGGTCAACAAGGCCAAGCCACTCAGCAAGCAGCACTATCAAGACAGTTTGCTGGAGCGCAACAGCTTGCTCAAGAACCTTTACAAAGATTGCTCACAGGTCAACAGCTTTTAGCTGGATCTCCAATGGGAGGTATCTCTGGAGGTACTGGCACAAGCGCATATCAACGTGGTGTCTATCAGCAACCCACAGCATTAGGACAAGCAGTCGGTGCTGCAGGAACTATTGCTACTGGACTAGGTTCTTTAGGATACACACCTTTTTCTGATGTAGATTTAAAAGAAAACATTAAAAAAATTGGTGAGCTAGAACCAGGTATCAATTGGTACACATGGGATTGGAACGACAAAGGTAAAGCACTAGGTGCTGAAAGCGAGCCAGCTGAAGGCGTACTAGCTCAAGAAGTTCTAGAGGTTAAACCGGATGCAGTCATTGTTCAAGATGGCTACTACGCTGTAGATTACAGCAAGGTGATGTAATGCCGGGAATAATGTCAGGCCTTGAGCCAGTAAGATTAAAAGACGGTGGCTTCCCGGATCTAACAGGCGATGGCAAAGTAACACAAGCTGACATACTTAAAGGCCGAGGGGTAGAAGGTTTTGCAGAAGGTGGAGACCCTAGGTTTATGAGCCGAGAAGGTTTCTTCAGTATGAAAGACGACCCTGAAAGACTTAACGCACGAGATATTACTGATCTTATCTTTGATCCAAACGATCCATTAGATTATGCAGCAGCTGGTATAGCAGCCACAGGTGTTGGATTACCAACAGCAGCAGCAATGAAGACAGCCAATACTGGAAGAAAAGTTCTTGGTGGCATTGGGTCAACACTTGCTACTACACCTCTTGTTAGGGAAGGTATAGAGTTTATGCAAAGTCCAGTTGAATACACTAAAGGAATTTTAGATCTTGTAACATCAGCACCAGAGGCAGCTGGTTCAATGGGCGAAATAGCACAAGCGTTAAAAGCAGATCCAAAAGGAACAGCTTCTATTATCTATGAAACTGTTTCTGAAACATCTGGCTACCCTGTTGAAAGAGCAGACGGTGGCATTATGGGAATGGTAGATGGTGGCATACTGCCAACCAGCGCAAAGACTCCGGGCGGTAAAAAGAAAAAAGCTGTTATGACTGTCATGGATATGATGGATGAGATAGCAGAAAAACTTCCTACAAAACCTAAAGCTAAACCTAAACCTAAAGCTAAACCTAAGACTGCGCCAAAATTAAAAAATGAATTTAAAGATGATCCTGTTGCGACAGCTAGAAATGCAGCGGCTCAAAGAAAAGCTGCAAGAGAAGTAGCAGAGCCAGAACCAATTAAAGGCCAAGGAGCTAATGTTAATAAAGCAGCAGATGATGCTTTTGAAGGCAGTGCTGGTTCTCAAAAATCTATTCTTCAGCAAATGAAAGATAGACCCATAGCTGGAATAGGAGTTAGAAATCCTATTAAGACGGCCATAGCTGGCGGTGTAACAGCAGCGGTTCTTCCAATTGGAGAAGATCAGTCAACAACAACAGAGCAAGATGAAAGTGGAATTATAATAAGTGATGACAATGCCATAATTACAGACAATTCTGTAATTAACAAACCAACATATAATCCTGCAACTGATAATTCTTTAGCTTTTTATGTAAGAGAAGAATTAAAAGAAAAAGGATTTGAGGTAGATGACAAGGGTGAGTTTGTAACTAAGCCTAAGTTTTTTGATTATATAAAAGCATTACCAGCAGGATACATGGATAAAGTTGGAAACGATCAAGACTTTGCTAAAAAAATGATGGCAGGTTTTTTAAATATGATGAAGCCAGTAGAAGGTTATGTGCCTATTAATCCAGCAGTTGCATTTGGTGAAGGGTACTTTGGCGAAGAAACAAGACAAGCTGATATGTTGCCTGCTGATGTGCAAACACTTAAATTTTTACAAGACAATCCAAGGTTTGCTGATCTTTACAAACAAATGCAAGCAGCTAAAGTTGGCATGACTCTTGGAGAAGTTAAAGAAGGTCAACCAGAATATGTATATGAAACTTTATTAAGAGATAAATTAGAAACTGGTGGCTACACTTCTGACCAATATCCTAATTTTATTTTAACTTATAATGGAAAACCAGTTGGGCCGGGTTTTGTAGGAGCTCAATTAGGTCAAGGTGTTAATGTTTACTTAGATCCTCTATTCGGAATACAAATAAAACCAAAAGCCAGCGCACCGTGATCTTATGCCATATATTACTTTTCCAGATGGCATCTCAAAATACATACCAAACAAAGATCCAAAAACAATAGAAAAAGCTAAAGCTGAACATGCGCTTGAAGTTAAATCTTTAAGCAAAGGCAAGGCTAATGTTTTAGGAGATGTTGGTAGACAAACCGTTGCTGGTGTTCAACAAGCAGTAAGAGGGGTAGCTGAAACAGGAGCATCTGTTTATGATCTTTTTACTGACGAAGATTTAACTAAAGATGTTGGTGAATACTTTGACAAGATTGCTGTTGGTGAAGCTGAAACTACTCAAGGACAAATAACTAGATACTTAGTTCAATTTGGATTGCCGGGCTTTGGTGTTGCTGGAGTATTAAACCGTTTTGGAAAAATGAATAAAGTTACTTCAGCTCTTGGTGGTGGACTAGCTGATGGTGCAGTAGCAACTGATGATGTCGATACTATTAAAGATATATTTATAGATCAACAATCAGAATCAGATCAAGCAAGACTGGCAAGACTTAATGGTGCAGAAGCAGCATCTGAAAGATTAAAAAATAAATTAGAAGTAGCAGCGGAAGGCGCTGGTTTTATATTAGGATTACCATTAGCGTTAAAAGCAACAAAGGAAACTATTTATGGAGCTAGTGACTTATTAGCTCCAGGTGCATCTGTTGTGGCCAAAGGATTAACTGCAGCTAAAGGTGGTTTAAAACCTAATGAGTTGCAAAAAACAGCGTTTGATGCAAACCAAAACACATTAAAAAAATGGTTTACTTTTGCTGGAGACAGGCCTGACGAATTAGTTGCACAAACAATGGCCGCAAAAACATCTCAAGTTAAAGCTATGCAAGATCAAGTTGACACTGCTTTTGACCAAATAATAAAAACAACACAAAGAAGTGTAGATGGTGGCAGACTTAATCAAACCAATGCGCTTGCTTTATCTAGAAACATAGAAGATTTTATGTTTCCAAGAATAAGAGTTGATTATCAATCTCCAAATTTATCACGATCAGATAAGATAAAAAAAGCTAGAACTATTCAAAAAGCTGCTGAACAAAATATTTTAGACTTAGAAAAGCAATACATAGACTATCAAGGGCTAGGTTTAGGAGAAGGCTTAAAAGTATCTACGTTATTAAAAAATAATAGAGATATTTTTGATACTTATTCTAATCAAGTTTTAAATTACAGTGATGAAGGTGCAGATGGGTTTATGCATTTGTTTATACCAGATGAGTTAAAAAGTATTATTGCAGAAAACGCTGGCTTGTATGGAACAAGAGTTTACAGATCTATATTAGATAAAGGTTTTAAAGTTCAGCCAGAGTTTCAAGAAAGAGCCGTTAAAGAAATACAAGAAAACTTTGGTGTTGACAGACAAACTGCACAAAGAGAATTTTTTGAGCTATTAAATCCTGGCCCAAAAAATAAAAATGGTTTTGATTTTGAAACCAATGAGATGTTGATGGAGGGATTGCAAAGAGAAAAAGGTATTCTTAAAGGCAGACAATTAGATAACTTACCACAAGTAAGAAGAGCACTAGGAGAAACAGCAGGATACTTACAAACAGATTGGAAGAGTGCTCTTGCTAATACCAAACTTACAGCAAATGTAACCTCACAAAAACTTTCAGGTCTCATAGGTAAGACAGAAATGTTTAAGCAAATTAAACAACTTGATGAGCTCTCACCACAAACAGGTGGCGTTAAGTTTTTAAAGCCAAAGGAATTTGGTATAGATCCTAATACTGGCAAAGCTCAAAAAGAATTAAGAGACTTTGATGCTCAAGGCAATTCAATAGTATTTAAACAGTTCGATGAAGATGCTGGCGCACTAGCTGGATCTTATGCAAGAGCAGACATATTTGATTCTTTAATGGGAGCTACATCAGATATGAAAGCTCAATGGCCTGTTCTTGGAAAGCTTTACACAGGAATGTTATCTGTTAAAGCTGGATCACAATATGGTAAAACAGTTTTATCTCCCGGAGCACAAGTAAGAAACTTTACAAGTATTCCATTCTTCTCATTATTAAATGGAAATCTTGGAAGCACTGGAAGGTTCGTTGATTCTGTTCAGACAAGTTTTGCTGGACTAATGGATCCAAAAGGAAAAATTTTAAGAAAAGATAAAATTGCTGAACTTATGGAAGAAGGCATCATGCAAAAAGGTGGTGCTCAACTTGGTGAAACTTTAGAAATTGCAAAGCTTGCAGCTGAAAGAAGTGGATTAGTTTCTGGCATAGGAAAAGCTGTAGATAAATCAGGCATTAGATTTTTTGAAAAAGCATATGGTATGACTGATGATGCTGGTCGTGTATTTAATTACATGAGCGAAAAAGAAAGAATGATTCAAGCATTATCTAAGGCTCCAGAGTCAGTGGTTCCAATAGAGTCAGCAAAAAATATAACAAGGTTTGCAGATTTAATTGATGGATCTAAAGGAGGTGCAATTATAAGACCACAGGACATAATTGATAAGTATGGCCAAGAAGGGTTGGAACAATTTGCTAGATCTGAAGCTGGAGAAATTACTTTGAACACTGTTCAAAACTATCAAAGGATTGTGCCATTTGTTTCAGAAGTTATTAGAAGATCTCCATTTGGTAACTTTGTTGCATTCCCATCTGAAATTATAAGAAACACCACTAATGCTGTGAGTAGAGGTATAAAAGAATTAGCCAGTGATAATCCAGAGCTACAAAAAATTGGCATGAGAAGACTTACTGGAGCTGTAACAACTACTGCAGCTTTGCCAACAGCATTAACTAGCCTGGGCATGGCATTAACTGGAGTAGCTAAAGAAAAAATAGAAGCCTATCAAAGAACTGGAGCAACTCCATGGGATAGAACAGGAACACTAATACCTGTTGCTTCTGACAGAAACGGAAACCCAACTCAGTTTTTTAATTTTAGTTATATGAATCCATACGACTATTTAAAAAGACCTATCAATAGAGTGTTTCAAGAAGTTGCTAGTGGAAACAGAGATGAAGAATCATTACAAAAAATACTACTTGATTCTTCAATGGGAGTTATTGGTGAGATGGGGCAAAGTTTTGTTGAGCCAGCATTTGCTGCTCAAGCTGTGCTTGATGGAATTAATGGAACAACATCAACAGGTAAAAAAATATGGGGTTCTTCAGATAGCACTGGAGATAAAGTTGCAAAAGGTTTTTATAATTTTATAGACACAGCATTACCAACAATTACTCCATATAGAATAGAACCTGACTTAACAACAAAAAAACCTATTGGCATTTCTGCTCCGGGATTTACTCCTAAAAATTTTCCAAAGTCTGTATTTGGTAGCACTAATCAACAAGGTGATGACCAAAAAATATTAGACCGAATGGGCAATGAGATTGATGTTGCTGAAACAATGGTGCAAGCATTTACTGGATTTAAAGTTGTTAAACCTCAACTAGAAAGAACTGTAAGATATAGAGGCTTTGAAGCAAACGATGCAATCAGAGATGCTACCAATCAATTTAATAGATTGCTTAGAACCAATGATAGAAAGACAGCAGAAGAATTTTTACAGGGATATATTAATCAAAATGAAAATAGATATACAGTATTAAGAGATTTATATACCACCATAGAAGATGCTAGAACTTTAGGATTAACTGATAGGCAAATAGAAAAACAATTAAAAGATGCTAAAGTTGCTAACTATAAAGATGTTATGAGAGGAATCTTTAGACCAATAGATGTTAGTAGAGATTTAGTAGAAGCTTCAAGAGTTGGTAACATAGGAGTTCCTCAACCTATTAGCAAAGGAATGTTTGACTTATCTAAACAGGAGTTAACTCAAGGCTTAACTGGCCAATACTTAACACCAGACGTTAGAGCTCAAAGAGCATCTCAAGTTTTAAGAGAAGAAGAAGAGCAAAAAATATTAACAGGCACACCCTAGAATATATCTATTACTAGCTCACATCTTGGATCGTCTTTGTCCACTCCACCAAACCTATAAACCACTTCTTTTATTTGTTTGAAGTCATCGTCTTGTATGATCTGTGCTTTTACCAAAGCATCACAAGCAAACTTATCTATGACCGAACATGGATTGCTTATGTCAAGTCGCCTATTGCTCCTAGCGTAGTATGTGTATGTTAATCTAACTGGCTCTGTAAACTTAGGTAAGTCTTGTATCTCTGGTAAGAGATCATCTGAGT
>CENL01012667.1_pt1 | contig 11586 bp, 9 predicted proteins | sample 530221 | NCBI WGS metagenome assembly CENL01 (sample SAMEA2619791, study PRJEB7988) | marine metagenome | isolation source: saline water (ENVO:00002010), including
GTTTTGAGCAATACGGGGCTTTTACCGGCAGAGCTGTTGGGCATAGATGGTCTGAGGCTGAGGTTGGGGGCCGCGAGCACGCTGGACGCCACTCTATCGGACGAAAAATCGCCGGTCGTGCTCTGTGCCGCGACGACTGTGGGATTGCTGGCGCAGCGCGGCGTAAGTTTGAGCGCACTCACTTCCTATGACGACCGCTTGCAGCGCTTTGGTCTTTGGTTTCGGCAGCTTTGGGGGGAAAGCCTTGGAAAAGAGGGCAAAGGCCTGACGCCGCTCGCCGGAGTGGGCCCTGTCGATCAGCACAGCCAGCTTCAGCTCTACCTCGCGGGCCCGAACGACAAGCTCCACACCATCATTACACGCGACGTGAAGGGCGAGGGACCTCTGCCCGTCTCTGATTTTGCCGCAGGCCCTTTAAGGGCCTATGCAGGAACCACAATGGGGGATCTGCTGGACGCGGAACAACGCGCAACGCTTGCGACGCTGGCAAAAAATGGTCGCCCAGTCCGGCACCTGAATGTAGCGACGCTAAATGAAGAAAGCATGGGCGCACTCCTCATGCACTTCATGCTCGAAACAATTCTTGTGGCGGATATGCTGGGTGTCGACCCGTTTGATCAGCCGGCCGTTGAAGAAGGAAAAATTCTGGCGCGCGACTACCTGGCGGACAGTGGTAGGTCGGCGACATGAACAAGGTCAGACGTCTTAGTGAAGGAACCATCAACCGCATCGCGGCAGGTGAAGTGGTCGAGCGGCCTGCGAGCGCGGTTAAAGAACTTGTCGAAAACGCCATCGATGCAGGCTCGGGCCAAATCGACATAGTTGTTGTCAGTGGCGGACGCGACCTCATTCGGGTGTCCGATGATGGCTGCGGCATGTCGCCCGAGGACCTGCTCACCGCGGTTGAGCGTCATGCAACCTCAAAGCTGAAGCAGGATGAAACCGGTCGCGAAGATCTGCATGATATCGACACGCTGGGTTTTCGCGGTGAGGCCCTGCCGTCTATTGGCGCTGTTGCCCGGCTCAGCATCACCACACGCGATGCGGCCGCCGACACAGCCTCTAAGCTGACCGTCGAAGGCGGGACGCTTGGGTCGGTTGAACCGGCAGCCGGACCGGAAGGCACGCGCATTGAGGTGCGCGATCTGTTTTTCGCAACGCCCGCACGATTGAAGTTCCTGAAGTCTGAAGGAGCGGAAACCCAGGCAGTGTCGGATGTTGTGAAACGGTTGGCGATGGCCCATGAGACCGTCGGGTTTTCGCTCACAAGCGGTGATCGCAATCTGCTGCGCCTGCCGCCTGCCCAAGGGGATCTCTTTGAAGCGCGCCTCTCGCGACTGTCCGGCATCATGGGCAATGACTTTGCGGCGAATGCGCTTCGCGTTGATGCAGAGCGCGAAGGGGTGCGGCTCACAGGCTATGCGGGCCTGCCAACGTTTAACCGCGGGACAGCACAATATCAGTATCTGTTTGTGAACGGGCGCCCGGTTCGTGACAAGCTGCTTACCGGAGCGGTGCGTGGGGCTTATATGGATTTCCTGGCGCGCAACCGGCATCCCGTTGTTGCGCTCTTTCTGGAAATCGACCCAGCACTCGTGGACGTCAATGTACATCCGGCAAAAACAGAAGTCCGCTTCCGAGATGCGGGTCTCGTTCGCGGGTTGATTGTCGGCGCACTGCGTCAAGCACTGGCGGAGGCAGGGCACAGAGCATCCACCACCGTGGCTGAAACCGCCTTGAGCGCCATTCAATCAGAGTTTCCAGGCAGCGCCCAGGGCGGGGCTGCCGGGTCTCCCGCCGGTTCGGGTTGGCAGGATGGCGCGCGCAATTGGGTGCCATCATCTTCTGCCCTGCAGGCCCACGCTTCCGCGCAAATGCCTCATCAACAAGCGCCCCAGGCAGACTGGGGCAGCGGTTTTGGCACCAGTGCCCGTGTGGAACCGGAGAATATCCAGTCACAGGCGCTGGAGGCGCGGCCCTTAGGTGTTGCACGAGGACAGTTGCATGAGACCTATGTCGTGGCCCAAACCGCAGATGGCATCGTCATTGTGGATCAGCACGCGGCCCATGAGCGTCTCGTGTATGAGCGGATGAAGGAAGCCATTGCTGCCAATGGGCTTACCCGGCAGATGCTCTTGATCCCCGAAGTGGTGGAGCTGGAAGGCGATGCCGCCGACCGCCTGGCGCGCCGCGCGGAGGATCTTGCAGAGCTTGGGTTTGTGCTTGAGAAGTTTGGTGAGGGGGCCGTCGTTGTGCGGGAAACACCGGCACTTCTGGGCAAGCTCAATGTGACAGGTCTCGTGCGGGACCTGGCGGATGACCTGACAGAACTTGATGAGGCCTTGTCTCTCAAGGAACGGCTGGAAGATGTTTGCAGCACCATTGCCTGTCACGGATCTGTCAGGGCGGGGCGTCGCCTGACAGCAGAAGAAATGAACGCCCTCCTGCGCGAGATGGAAGCGACACCTCATTCAGGGCAGTGCAACCACGGGCGCCCGACCTATGTGGAGCTCAAGCTCGCAGATATCGAGCGGCTCTTCGGACGGCGTTAAGCCTCGGCGCGTCGTACTGCTTCAAGCAGAAGATCAATCCGGTCCTGACCCCAGAAGGGTTCTCCCTGATAGACAAAAAACGGGACGCCGAAAGGTCGGTCCCTCTCCAGCGTTTTTTCAAGCTCCATGCAAGAGCGCGCGCGAAGGTCGGCACTGTCGGCGGCAACCAGCGTGGCATCCGGGTCAAGCCCTGCCTCAACAGCGATGTCACAGAGGACATTATCCTCGGAAATGTTCCGACCTCCGACAAACCGGGCGCGATAGGCTGCCAGCATGAAAGCAAGTGCCCGGTCTTCTTCTTTGGCGAGTTGAAAGACATTGTTGGGACGCGCAAAGTCGATGTCGAACGGGTCTGGCAGAGCAAAATCAAATCCCAGGCGTTTGGCAAGGCGCACAACATCCCGGGCGACATAGGCACCTTTGGCCGGGCTGGTGATGGGATTGGGCTGCGGCGTGTCGGTCGGGGGCTTTATGAAGGCGACCGGATCAATGGCGATCCCTTCCTGCGCAATCCGCTCTGTTGCCACCCAGGAATAGGGGCTGCGGAATGCAAAATACAGTCGGACTGGTTCAGTGTTCTCGCCCATGGAAACCCCTCGCTTGCTGCTGAGAGTGTATACGCGTGAGGGCGGTCAGTGGATTAGGACGCCAGCTGCATCAAAAGGATTTGGGTCGTGGCATAGGTGCGCCTGTCCACTTCCACAAAGCCTGACGGCGGAGATAGAGTCTGATCTCGGTCTTCTTCCAGGGCGATTAAGGCGTCCGGCGCAATCCAATCGCCTTCTAGGGCTGCTGTGAGCGCTTTTTCGCCCAGGCCTTTGCCATAAGGCGGATCTGCGAAAATGAGGTTAAAGGCGGGCCCTGCACTTGCTGGTCGCGGTCCAAGCTTTGTGGCGTCGCGCTTATAGAGCTTGATGCGCCCGGTAACGCCAAGGTCTTCTGCATTGGTCCGAATGAGGCCACGCGAGGCAGTGTGATCGTCCACAAAGAGCGCAAATGAGGCGCCTCTGGAGACAGCCTCAAGACCGAGTGCACCGGTTCCCGCGAAGAGATCAAGCACCCGGGCATTCTGCAGCGAGAAGTCGCCAAAATTCCCGTGCGCGAGCACATTGAAAAGGGCTTCGCGTATGCGGTCACTCGTCGGACGAACCCGGTCATCAGTCGGGTTCTGGAGCTTCCGGCCTCTCAATTCACCGCCGACGATCCGCATTTTTTCCCGTTCCTGATTTGGGTCCAGTTTTCGGCCCTGTCTTCTTCGTCATACTTGTTTTCTTAGAAGAGCTTTTGCCGCTTGGACCGCCGGATTGTTTACCTGTTGGCTTTTTGCCAAACGATTTCTTTCCACCGCTTCGTGCACCCCGGGCCCCGGATGTTTTCTTATCGGTCGATTTCTTTTTCGCGCGCCCTGTCTGATCGGCATTTTTTTGACGGTCTGTTTCCCCCAGCTGATCCATCAAAACGCGCTCAGGGACCTCTTGCACAACGCCTTCTTCCAGATCGCCCAGTTGGAAGGGGCCATAGGACGTTCGGATAAGGCGGTTCACATCAAGCCCGAGTTTCTCAAGCACCCGCTTGATTTCTCGATTTTTGCCTTCCCGAAGAGTCATGTTGATCCAGACATTGGTCCCTTGGTCGCGCTCAAGTCGTGCCTGGATGGGGCCATAGCGAATGCCGTCAACTTCGATCCCTTTTTGGAGCGCATCAAGCTTCGCCTGGTCTGTCCGGCCATAGGCGCGCACCCGGTAGCGCCGAGCCCATCCGGTAGAGGGAAGCTCAAGCTTGCGAGCGAGCTCTCCATCATTGGTAAGGAGCAACAGCCCCTCCGTATTCACATCAAGGCGCCCAATGCTGATGACCCGGGGAAGATCCTTGGGCAGCGCGTCAAAAACCGTGGGGCGCCCCTCTGGATCGCGGGCCGTTGTGACCTTGCCGCGGGGTTTGTGGTAGCGCCAGAGCCGTGTGGGTTCTCTGGAGGGCAAAGGCTTGCCATCCACAATGATTTTGTCTGTTGAGGTGACGTTGAGGGCAGGGCTCGTCAGCAGCACACCGTTCACCGAAATGCGCCCGGCTTCTATCATCCGCTCTGCATCCCGCCTCGAGCAGACGCCAGCGCGCGCGAGCACTTTGGCGATCCGCTCACCCTGCGGTGTTTTTGCTGCTTCTGGGGGCTCAGCTGATGGGTCTTTGTTGTCCGTCATAAGAGGGTGCATAGCACTCAGGCGCCTACCAGGAAAGCTCGATGGCAGGAAAGCTTGACGGCTGGTGAGGGGACACGGCAGGGTCCGGCCATGAGCACTGACGAGACAACCGATACACCCATGGCCATCGCCCTTGCGGAGGCAGAAGCCGCGGCAGGCCGGGGCGAAGTGCCTGTGGGGTCGGTGATCCTCAGCGCGGATGGGGAGCTTTTGGCCACAGCCGGCAACCGGATCGTGGAGCTCAAAGACCCGACTGCCCACGCAGAGGTTCTTGCCATTCGCGCCGCGGCGGAGCGCCTGGGGAGCGAAAGGCTGATTGGTTGCGATCTCTATGTCACCTTGGAGCCCTGTGCCATGTGCGCCGGCGCGATCTCCTTTGCGCGCATCAGGCGTCTCTATTACGGCGCTGAGGACCCCAAAGGAGGCGCCGTAGACAACGGTCCCCGCTTTTTTGGCCAACCTACCTGCCATCATGCGCCAGATGTCTATGGTGGATTGTCTGAAGGGCCGGCCAGTGAGCTGCTTAGGCAGTTTTTCGCAGCCCGCCGCAGCTAGAGAGCGACTAAATGGCTCACCCACTGAGGCCCGCCCAAAAGACTCTTTTGCGTGCTTCCAGGAGGGCAACGAGCTAATATGCCCCCATTGGTATTGGAACCGGGGGGCCAGCCAATGGCTTCCCATAGAACATCATAAGAACATGAAAGGAAGTCCGATGGATTTTGCCTATTCAGACAAGACTCGCGAGCTGATTGACCGCCTTGAGGCGTTCATGGATGCTCACATTCATCCAAATGAGAAAACCTATAACGACCAGATGGACGCTTTCCGCGCAGAAGGCAATCCATGGCAGGTGCCGCAGATTCTGGAAGACCTGAAGCCAAAGGCCAAGGAAGCTGGCCTCTGGAACCTGTTCCTGCCGGAATCAGAGCTCGGTGGTGGTCTGACCAACCTCGAATACGCACCTCTCTGTGAGATCATGGGCCGCGTAGGCTGGGCGTCGGAAGTATTCAACTGCTCCGCGCCGGACACAGGCAACATGGAAGTGTTTGAGCGCTATGCGAGCGAAGGACTGAAGGAGAAATATCTTCAGCCTCTGCTCAACGGCGAAATCCGGTCCGCCTTCCTGATGACTGAACCACTTGTAGCGTCTTCGGATGCCACAAACATCGAAACACGGATTGAACGTGATGGCGATGATTACGTCATCAATGGTCGCAAATGGTGGTCGTCGGGCGTTGGTGATCCACGCTGCGTTGTTGCGATTGTGATGGGTAAAACGGATCCTGATGCGGATCTATACCGTCAGCAATCTCAGATCATCGTTCCAATGGATGCGCCCGGCGTTGAAGTGGTTCGTATGCTGCCGGTTTTCGGTTATGACGATGCGCCGCATGGTCATGCCGAAGTGATCCTCAAAGATGTCCGCGTCCCAGCTGAGAACATTGTTCTGGGTGAAGGCCGTGGCTTTGAGATTTCACAAGGCCGGCTTGGCCCTGGTCGTATTCACCACTGCATGCGCACCATTGGTGTTGCAGAACGTGCACTTGAAAAAATGTGCCAGCGTCTCCTGTCCCGGACTGCCTTCGGGAAAACTGTTGCAGAACATTCCGTATGGGAAGAGCGGATTGCCCGTGCACGGATCGACATTGAATGCGCCCGTCTGCTGACGCTGAAAGCGGCGTACATGATGGACACAGTCGGCAACAAGGTTGCCCGGGCTGAAATCGCCATGATCAAAGTGCATGCACCAAATATTGCGCTGCAGATCATCGATGATGCCATTCAGGCACATGGTGGTGGCGGTGTGACATCTGACTTCGGTCTCGCCAAAATGTACTCCGGCATGCGGACACTGCGCCTGGCAGATGGTCCTGATGAAGTACATGCACGCACCATCGCGAAACTTGAGTTTCGCAAGCACAAAGAACAGCTAAGGGCCGCGGCCGAGTAATCGGCCCCAGGGACAATCAAGTGACAGCCAATAGGTCACAAATGTCTTTAAGGCCTTGAAGAATCAGGCGGTCGGCTCCACATGGGGTTACGGCCGCCTTTTTCATTGGCACCCCCCATATTGGCAAACGGGGACGGGAGGAAGAAATGGCATACAAACTCTACAACGCGCAACTGTCGCCTTATTCGGCTCGGTGTCGCATGCAAATGTACGCAAAAGGCCTCGATTTCGAAGCCGTGAGCCCGTTTGAGACCCTCAGTCCGGAGGAGTTCGCCCGTCTGACGCCGCTCAAAAAAGTGCCCGTACTTGACGTCGACGGCCTGATTCTGCCGGAATCTCAGGTCATCGCGGAATATCTTGAAGAGATGGAAACGGATGTGCCGCTTCTGCCCGCTGACCCTGCAGAACGCGCACGGGTGCGACTTCTTTCGCGTATCGGGGATCTCTATCTCATGATGCCCTTGGGCAAGCTTTTTGGGCAGGTAAACCCGAAGGGCCGAGACCCGAAGCTCGTTCAATACATGTTTGGTGAGCTGGATAAGGCAATGGCCTGGCTGGCGCACTATGTTGATGGTTCGAAATATGCTGTCGGCGACAGGTTGAGTTTGGCGGATTGTACACTTGTGCCGATGCTGTTTTTCGCTTCCAACATCACGCCTCTCTTTGGTCGTGAATGTGTCTTGTGTGAAACGCCCCTAATCCATAATTACTTCACGAAAACCCTGGAAGACCCCGCTGTTGGCCGCGTAGTCGCGGAACTGGAAGACGCGTTTGCCAAGATGATGGGCCCCAAGACAGAATCGCAAAAACAACCTGCGGAATAGAAATCCGCATTATCGGGTTTCATTCGGCAGCGTTTCCAACGCTCAGCGCATGAGGCAATAAGGGTCAGGCGCTCACGGCACTGGGTGTTAGATCACCTTGTGCATTGGGAAGGATAACGATGGCGCGGGTGCCTTGACCCTTCTCGCTTTCGAGATGGAATGTTCCGCCCTGCAACTCTGCAAATGATTTGGTGAGTGCGAGCCCAAGGCCAGATCCTTCTTCGGCCTGACTTGATTTGTCGGCAACCTGCTCAAATGGCCTCAAAAGCCGGGGAATATCCACCGGATCTATGCCAACCCCATTGTCACAAACGCTCACCTCCAATCCGTCGGACTGGGTTTGAACATCCACCCTGATCACCCCGCCTTCGCCGGTATACTTGACCGCGTTGGAAAGGAGATTGATCAGGATCTGTTTCGTCGCTCGTATGTCGGCATATGCTGTATTGTCGCTTTGGGGAGTCAAAACGTTCAATTGCATATGCTGGTTTTTGGCCGCTGATTTCGATTCCAGGAAACGCATACAGGTTTCGATGGTTTCAACCATATCAATGGGTTCGGGACTGATCTCCATCTTGCCAGCTTCAACTTTCGACATATCGAGAATGTCGTTGATGAGGTCAAGAAGGTGCGTACCGGACTCATGAATAAGGTTGGCATATTCATCATATACTGGGTCGCCCAACGGCCCGTACATCTTCCGTTTGAGGATTTCAGAAAATCCAATCACCGCATTGAGGGGTGTGCGGAGTTCATGACTCATATTCGCAAGAAAAGTCGATTTGGTCCGGTTCGCTGTTTCCGCCTTCTCCCGCGCATCAAGCAAACGTTGTTCGTATTCTTTGCGCTCAGAAATGTCCCGGGTAATGGCGATCGCCTCAACCATTTCACCGGTCTGTTCATCGTTGATACGATGGGCCGTGCTTTCGAGCCAGACGAAATTTCCAGCCGCATTCCACAATCGGAAAGTCATGAGAACGCTCTCTGCGCCGTTCCTGAGCTCCTCCATTTTCTGCTCAACCATCGCTTTGTCGTCGCGATGTGCCCAATCGATCATCTTCTGACCAATGGCATCTTCAGGCGTGTAGCCGAGAACTGTTTTGATAGCTGGCGAGATAAAGTTCACGCGTCCGTCTGGCGCATGGCGCGCAAACATATCGTGAGCGTGGTCCGCGATCAGCTTGTATTCTTCCGCCGTGCGCTTCAGCGAGAGTTCTGTATTCAGGCTTTCCGTGACATCATCCATGATGCCCACAACACTTGTGATTTCATTGTTGGTGTCGAGCTCTGGGAATCCGTGCGAGACAAAATGGCGATAGCTTCCATCTTGTTGCCGCAGGCGCATAGCGAGCGAGAAGGGTTTAGGGTCATCTTGGAGTGATGCGAATGTTGTGCTAACCCGGTCCACATCGTCTGGGTGCAGGAGTTCGTACATAGCAGCGTCGGGAAGTTTCTCAGCCTCATCTGGCAGATCAAGCATGCGCGCGAGGGCTGGAGAGATAGCGGGGGCATCGCAGCCTTTGTCCCACCGGTATGTACCAAAACCTGCTGTGTGTTCTGCGATTGAAAAATGGTCTTCGATGCGTCGGCGGGAAGTCACGTCACGACTGACCACAAGCACACCTTGTATGTCTGGGTCATCGAGCAGATTGCGTACATCTGCTTCTACCCAGCGCCATGACCCGTCAGCATGGGGCAAGCGGAAATTCTCGCTCAGCCGCACACCCCTGTTGGCCAGGCAGTAGCGGATCCTACCGGCAACCCGGTCGCGATCTTCGCTATGGACAATGTCAGCGGCGAAAAAGCCCAACGCTTCTTCAGGTTCGATGCCGATCATCTCCTTGATGGCCGGGCTGTGATAGATGTAGTGGCCCTTATCGTCGAGCAAGGTCAGCACGTCACCAGAGTTCGCGAGCAAAGCCTCAAAGAACTTCGCTCCACGCGTGTGGGTTCTTGCTTTGTCTGCAGAACTTTCCGCTGGTTGCTTCTGGTCCGTCACCGGACATGCCCCCTCGCCTTGCTTAGCCGGCTCGAACCGGATTTATCTCTACTCGGAGGATAGGGGCCGCAAGGAAAGGAAGCGTTAAAGGGATGCGGGAAGGTTAACGGTTTCTTTGCGCAACCTTCCAGGCGGTTTCAGCAAGGCGGCGGCACATATCGCCATACTGCGTCGCCTTTTCTGAGCTGGCATTGCCATCGAGTCCGCGTTTGTAGACACCCTGAGTAATCGAGGCGAGACGGAAGATGGAAAATGAAAGGTAAAAATCCCAGTCTTCAATGCCATCGCGCCCGGTGCGTTTGCAGTACGCATCCACATATGCCTCCTCGCTTGGGATGCCGAGTGATGCATAGTCCAGATTCATTATGGTGCCCTGACTTGGACTGTTGAAGTGATAGAGCATGCAATTATAGGCAAGGTCGGCGAGCGGGTGCCCGATGGTTGACAGTTCCCAATCCAGAACAGCGATCATCTTGGGCTCTGTTGCATGGAACATGGTGTTCTCAAGCCTATAATCGCCATGAGCGATGCTCGTCGCATCATCTGCCGGAATATGCGCGGGAAGAAAGGCAATCAGATCTTCCATAGGCTCAACAGTTTCGGTCTCTGCGGCGCGGTATTGTTTAATCCAACGACCAATCTGCCGTTCGTAATAATTACCCGGACGCCCGTAATCTTCAAGGCCGATGGCTTTGTAGTCGACCTTATGCAGTCGGGCGAGCACATCATTCATCTGATCATAAATGGCGCTGCGCTCCTCGGCGCTGAAACCCGGCAATTGCGGATCACGCAACACACGACCATCCAGAAAATCCATAATGTAAAATTCAGTGCCGATAATCTCCGGATCTGTGCAAAGCGCGCGCATGGTGGGGACGGGCACATCCGTGTCAGCCAGAGCCTTCATAACCCGGTATTCCCGGTCCACCTGATGAGCACTGGCAAGCAGCGTCCCAGGCGGTTTTTTGCGCATCACATAGCGTTGGCCACCAGCACAGAGCATGAAGGTTGGATTGGACTGTCCCCCTGAAAACTGGCGGACGTCCAAATTTCCTGAAAAACCATCAACCTCTGCTCGGCAGAAATCCTCCAGCTGCCCGACGTCAAATCGGTGTGCGTCGCGAATATCAATGGTTTCAGCGTTTGGGGCGTCTGGCTCGGCCATGTCTCTCTCCTAAATCTCTTTGAGTTAGGGATAGCAAGGGATCCAAGCGCATGCAAAGGGTCAAAAAAAGCCGGGCAATCCGTAGGGATGACCTGGCTCTCTAGCAATGCAGCAAATCGTCTAAACGGCGCCGGCTTTCTGAGCATAGTGCCAGCCAAGCTCTGCGAGTGTGCGAACCTGAGACGCATCCTGTGCCGCATGTTCGCTGGCAGCAGTCCCGTCGCGCACCCGGCCAACAATGCCCTGTAAAATACCACCTAGTCTGAAAAGATTGTAGGCGAAGTAATAGTCGAGATTGTCGATACCGCTGCGGCCGGTCTGATCACAATACATTTTGACATACTCATCGAGCGTGGGAATGCCGAGTGCTGGCAGATCAGCATCCCCGAGGGTCTGGGTGCCTGGCGTGTCTCCCATGCTTGGCATGATCCATTGCATCATGTGGTAGGTGAAATCGCCGAGTGGGTGTCCAAGAGTAGAGAGCTCCCAATCAAGGACCGCGAGAACGCGGTCTTCAGTTGGATGCAGCACCATATTATCCAGTCGGTAGTCCCCATGGACGATACTCACCGCATCATCTTCGGGAATATTGCCCGGCAACCAATCCATCAGCTTGTCCATTTCGCTGATGCTTTCAGATTCCGATGCCACATACTGCTTTGACCAGCGGGAAATCTGGCGGGCAAAATAGTTGCCAGGCTTTCCGAAATCGCCAAGACCGATCGCCTCATAATCCACCATGTGAAGCTGGGCCATTGTCTGGTTTTTGGCTTCAAAAATTGCCTTTCGGCGCGCTGGCTCGTATCCCGGCAGCAATGGTTCCCACAGGATGCGGCCTTCGACCATATCCATCACATAGAAGATCGTGCCGATGACACTTTCATCCATGCAGAGGCA
>CENL01046186.1_pt1 | contig 11574 bp, 14 predicted proteins | sample 530221 | NCBI WGS metagenome assembly CENL01 (sample SAMEA2619791, study PRJEB7988) | marine metagenome | isolation source: saline water (ENVO:00002010), including
TCTCGATAGCTCGGCTTATGGGACGCACACCATGCGCCGGACCAAAGGCGGCTCAGATTTACCGGAAGACTGGTAACCTACGCGCCGTTCAGCTTCTCCTCGGTCACACAAAGCTTGAGAGCACGGTGCGCTACCTCGGCATAGAGGTCGAAGACGCATTGGCGATATCGGAGCAGGTCGAATTATGAGGAACAGCCGCCGCTCGTGATACTGTGAGCGGCGGTCCTCATCCTGAGTGTATCCCGGTTAGGCGCGTGATCTCGGGGCGACGAAAATTGCCGAAATGATGAAGGAGAGCAGCAGCATGATGCTGCCGGTCAGGATCGAGGCGGAGATCTGATGTGCCAGCATATGGTGGTCCGCCACGCCTTCGCGTGATGCCGCGGCGAATACCACAATCAGCAGACCAAGGCCGAGAGAGCCGCCGAGCTGGTGCGCGACATTCACAAGGCCGGAAGCCGCACCTGCCTGAGCCGCAGGAACCCGGGCAACGCCGGCGACGGTCAATGGTCCGAGAGCAAAACCGTTACCGAAGCCGATCAGCAGCATGGGCAATGCAATCGCGGTCCAGTAGGAGGCCTCGGCGCCCGCAAAAGACAGCCACACCATACCGGCGGCTGTGAGGCCGAGGGCGGAGCACAGCAATCCGCCATTGCCGAGGCTCCGGGTGAAGGCCGGGACCAGCGTGGCAGCGATGAAGGTCGGAACGGTCATCGGCAGGAAGGCGGCTCCGGCAATGAGGGGTGTATAGCCAAGCACGCCCTGCAGGAACTGCGTGGTGAAAAAGAAGAACCCGACCATAGCGCCGAGAAATAGCATCCGGGCGGCATAGGCGCCCGACCGCTCCCGGCTGGCGAACAGCCCGAGCGGCAGGATCGGCTCGCGCACCCGGCGTTCGATCAGGATGAAGGCAACGAGCAGGATGATGGCGGCGGCAATCGACGCGACGGTTACGGGCGCGCTCCAGCCTTCTTCCGCAGCATGCACGATACCGAATACCAGAGCACCCATGCCAAGCGTCGAGCTGATTGCTCCAGCCACATCGAAGCGGACGGAAGCGCGGGGTGTCTCCGTCAGGACCCGGAGCGAAATCAGGATGAGGCCGATGCCGATCGGCACGTTCATCAGGAAGCCGACCCGCCAGGAAAGCAGGTCCGCGAATACACCGCCGAGAACAAGGCCTGCACTGGCGCCAACGCCCGCGACCATCGAATAATAGGCAAGAGCGCGCGTGCGCTCCGGGCCTTCCGGGAAATTGATGGAAATAAGAGCAAGCACGGACGGACCGAGAATGGCCGCACCGATGCCCTGCGCGGCCCGCGCGGCGATCATCTCGACTGGCGTCTGTGCCACGCCGATCACGAGCGACGCGGCTGTGAACAGCACCAGCCCCACGATGAACATGCAACGGCGCCCGAACACATCGCCGGCCCGCGCCGCGAGCAGCAGGAAGGCGCCGAAGCAGAGGAGATAGGCGTTTTGCACCCAGGACAGGGTGATCGGCGAGAAGCCCAGATCTTCACGAATGCTCGGCAACCCGGTGATGACGATGGAAATGTCGAGCAGGATCATTAGATAGCTCGTGAGTACGATTGCGAGCACGGCGGCGGGCCGTGCCGCTGATCGCACTGGCGATGCGGCATTGGTCATTATCTTTTCCTTATGGCGTTGGAGTTCTTGGTCGGCCGAGACAATTCATTCTGGCGACTTGCTCCATCGCGTGGCGGGGAGCCGTTTACCGGCTCCGCGATTACGATTTAAGGTTGTCGCGGCCCTGTCGATGACCCCAACCTTGTCTGTCTGTTGCTGTGTGCAGAGCAGCTTGGGAAATGCGCCCGGATGAGGCGTTTCGATACGCTTTCGTCACTCACCGGTTCATGTTCCGCTCCCAGAACATGACGGCTTCACGAAGCCATCCTTCAGCTGAAGTTCCCGTGCCGGCTCCAAACCCATGGCCAAGATCGTCGAATTTGCGGTACTCGACCGCGGTTCCGATCGACGTCAGGTTCGCTATGCGCTTTTCCATGGAAGAAGCTGGCGATATCCGGTCGCGGCCGCCGACGGTAACGAAGGTCGGCGGCTCTTTCGCTGCGATATCGGAATGCGCCGTGTAGGCCATGATCACGGCCGCAGGCTTAGGGTAGCCGGCAGCTCCGAATGCCGATGTTCCGTGTGATCCGATGGAGGCGGCCATTCGCGCGCCGGCGGAACTTCCCCATAACGAGTAGGCGCTTGTTCCGACGCCAAGCGCGTCCGCGTTTCTGAAAATGTACGCCACGGCGGCGGCCATATCCTCGGTCGCCACGCGGCCACCTTGTCCCACGCGGTAATTCAAAACAAAGGCATTTAGCCCCCGGCCCGATATCTCGCGGGCGTAGGGAAACCCTTCATGGACCGAGCCGACATAGACAAAGCCCCCACCAGGGGCCACGACGGCGAAAGGCGCGCCAGCCTGTCCCCGGAAGAAAAACAGCCCTGTCTGTTCCTTGTCGGGCCGTGCGCGTTTCTCCGCCTCATCATAGATGTCGTAAAAGACAGGCCGTCCGGCAGCTACCTCATCGATCATATGGTTGAGGGAAGCAAGAACCGTCCCAGGATCGACATGGGTGTGATAGGGCAGGAGCGTGCCGATCTCACGCAGCTTCAGATCCTGATCATAGTTGCGACCCTCCCAGGGGAGGATCTGCTCCGCATATCCCGAGAAAGCCGGATGATGGAGGAGGCTCCCGATGGAATCGTCTGGGCCGAGGTGCTGCCCCAGGACGTTATCGGGAGCGCCAATCTCAAGAGTGTGTCGGCTGGCTCGGTCCTGAATGCTCCCCTCCGCCCGGACTTCGGTGCAGCAAGGCGCCAACACCAAGAGTGCCGCAAGCTAGGCGAAGTCCGGAGCATAGCCATGGGGAGTTTCCTTCATCACCGGTGATCAGAGACCGGTCATTTTCAGTGCGGCTTCAGGTAGGCGCTCGCCTTGAATTTTTATCTTCGTCGTCAGAGCGTCGATTTCGGCGAGATCCTGTTCGCTCAGATCAACGCCGGCAGCGCCAATATTCTCGATCAGGCGGTGCTGTTTCGTGGTGCCAGGGATTGGCACGATCCAGGGCTTTTGGGCAAGCAGCCAGCCAAGTGCAACCTGTGCCGGAGTGGTGGATTTACGAGCAGCAATTGCTGTGACCCCATCGACCAGCGCCATGTTTGCCTTGCGGGCTTCGGGAGAGAAGCGCGGAACGGCGTTACGGAAATCCGTCGGGTCGAACTTGGTGTTCGCGTCGATCTTCCCGGTCAGGAAACCGGCCCCGAGCGGGCTGAACGGAACGAAACCGATCCCGAGCTCTTCCAGAACAGGCAGCAGTTCTGTTTCCGGGCCACGCCAGAAGAGCGAATATTCGCTCTGCACGGCATGGGCCTGCCGGATCGTCTGCACTCCGGCTTCCGAAAGGCCGAAATGCTTTACCTTCCCAGCATCGATTAGCTCCTTCACGGCTCCGGCGACATCCTCGATCGGCACGTCCGGATCGACGCGGTGCTGGTAGAAAAGATCAATCCGATCGGTCTTCAACCGCATCAGACAGGCATCCGCGACAGCTTTGATATGTTCCGGCTGGCTGTTCGTTCCGCCCGTTCGTTCGGCTGTTTCCAGGTTGATATCGAAGCCGAATTTCGTGGCGATGACGACCTGATCGCGGATCGGTGCGAGCGCCTCGCCAACAAGCTCCTCGTTGATGAAGGGTCCGTAGGCTTCGGCCGTGTCGAACAGGGTGACGCCGCGCGCATGTGCATCGCGGATAAGGTTGATCATTTCCTGCTTGTCGGCAGGCGGGCCATAGGCCGCGCTCATGCTCATGCAACCGAGGCCGATGGCCGAGACTTCGAGGCCGCCGTTTCCAAGTTTACGCTTATTCATTTCTTTCCTCTTATGGTCAGACGGTTCCTGACTAAAGTCGGTATTCCGTCGGAGTACCTGGAATATGGTGTTCGACCTAATCAGCGATTAGTGGCTACAATTCGCATTCCGTTATTAGGTGAGCTAATTAATGGCGATCGAAAACTTCAACGACCTTGCCGCTTTTGTGGCCGTTGCGAAGGAGCGGAGTTTCACCCGCGCTGCGGCCAAACTGGGCGTATCGCAATCCGCGCTAAGTCAGACAATTCTCTCGCTGGAGAAGCGCTTGGGCCTACGCCTGCTCACGCGGACAACGCGCAGTGTTGCCCCGAGCGAAGCCGGTGAACGCCTCCTGCGGACCGTTGCTCCGAATTTCGAGGAGATCGAGGCAGAGCTCGCCGCGTTGAACGAGTTGCGAGATACGCCGGCAGGCAGCGTCCGTATCACTGCGGGAGAACATCCGGCTATCTCAATCCTGCAACCAGCGCTCAAGCGATTCCTGCCAGAATATCCCGATATAAATGTCGAGATTATCGTCGATTATGGCCTCACCGACATTGTCTCGGAGGGCTACGATGCCGGTGTCCGCATGGGTGAGCAAGTGGCTCAGGACATGATTGCAGTCCGTATTGGCCCGGAAATGCGTATGGCTGTTGTAGGCGCACCTGGCTATTTCCAACACCATCCGCCGCCGCAAACGCCACAGGACGTCGCCGCACATACCTGCATCAACATGCGGCTGCCGACTTATGGTGGGCTATTTCCATGGGGGCTGGAGAAGGGCGGGCGGGAAGTCAAAGTACGCGGCGCAGGCCAGCTCGTCTTTAACAATCTCGCCATGCGTTTGGCTTCAGCACTTGATGGTCTTGGCCTTGCCTATATGCCGGAAGATCAGGTGCTCCCCTATATTTCCGATGGTCGGCTCATACGTGTCCTTGAAGATTGGTGTCCGGCCTTTCCCGGATATCATCTCTACTATCCGAGTCGCCGCCATTCGTCTCCGGCGCTCAGCCTGCTTGTGGACGTGCTACGGTACCGTGACCCTTGATCAGGACTGGGACCCGCGCCTCGCATGCAGGAAAACCTTCATGGCATAGTAAGTCAGAAAGATGTAAAGCCCGGCAATAGCACCACAGTGGATAAAGAACCCAAGGCTGGATTCCTCGAAGTTCCACCATTCAAGTGTCATGCGCATGGCCAGTTTGTCGCCAAGTCCCAGCACGGATGAACTCCACACACCATGGATCGCGATGCCCGCGGCGATCAGCCGGAGCGCGGCCGTGCGCCAGGGGTTCGTCCGCTGGATGCCAAACAGATTGCGCGCTGCGCCCATGATCAGCGGCCAGCGCAGGCCGAGATGGATGGCGACCAGCACCAGAGCCCAATAAGCCGCAAGCGTGTGGATCTGCCGCACGGTGAAACCGCCGAGCTGCGACATGATTCCGGACAGGGCGTTGGAGATCAGCACGCTGGTGATCAGCAGCACGAGCATCGCCGCCAGCAGCGCCCCGGTGGCCAGGATATCGATCCGGCCACGCGGCTGCCTCCGGGCACGCGGAATGACTCCGTACCAGCGGCGATTGAAGACATTATGCGCTATCAGCAGTAGGAACATCGCGGTTCCGGCCAGCTCATGCGCCACATTGCCGAGCCACCAGTAAGAGAACCCGAACAGCAGAAGGGCTGCCGCGAGGGTGTCAAAGACCAGACGCAGATGGAGCGAGGGGATCACGGCGCGGCTCTTCCCGTTTATTCGACAGGTGTATGGCCGTCGAAGCGTGGAATGCGATAGGCGGTATAGAGATAATCGCTGTCTTCCTGGCTGCTGTGGCAGGACTGACAGCGTGCGGTGTTCTCGTCCATGTTGATCGACTTGTCCGCCCAGAACCACTGGAACTGCCAGTCGTCCGTACGCCGCCGCTCGTCATAGTCGGCGCCGAATTCCTCGCCTTTTTCCATGACGAAATAGCGATGGACCGCACCGTCCCGGTAATCGACCAGAACGAAATGCGTTCCGTTCGGGATTGGCTGCCCTGCCCGTACCGCCTCGACCGCCTCGGGCGTAGTCATGATGTGCTCGGTCACTTCGCCGCGCCGGACTGTGGTGTAATGCACCAGCTCGTCGAGATTTTCGGGGAATGTGACGCGGTTCGGCTCGGCCTGGGCCGGCCAGGCGGTCAGAAAGGTGTCGGTCACTAGGACTGCCAGAGTAAACAGGTGTGATGCCTTCATTGCATACCTCGTTTGATGGAGAGAGTGGGGATCGCCATATGAGTTCGGTCGGGCGTCAGCGCTGATATTGCGCGTCGGTGACCAGCTCCATCCACTCGACCGTCCTGCCGTCGAGGACTTCGGAGATCGCAACGTGCGCCATTCCCACTTTCGCGGAGGCGCCATGCCAATGCTTGGTCATTGGCGGGATCCAGACAATGTCCCCGGGTTTGATTTCCTGGACCTCTCCGCCCCAGTTCTGCACCCATCCGACCCCGGCGGTGACGATCAGGGTCTGGCCGAGAGGATGTGTATGCCAGGCCGTGCGCGCACCGGGCTCGAAGGTCACTATACCGCCACCGAGGCGCCCGGGCGCGGCCGCCTGAAACCGTGAGTCGACCCGCGCTGACCCGGTGAAATGGTCGGACGGCGCAACGGTCGACGGCTGCGATCCGATCCGGGTGACGACGAGTGCCTGATCCGCCTCGGCCGGTGTCGCCGACGCGAGCAGGGCGAGTACCGGCAATGCCTTGGTAATCTTTTTCATGATGATCCTTCGGGGTGATTGCGGGCCGGGACATGTGACGGCGGCGTTACGCCGCCTAGTCCTCCTTGAAGACTTCCTTCGCGATCAGCGCTGCCGTGACGGAGCTGGGCCAGCCCGCATAGAAGGCAATATGCGTGATGGTCTCGGAGAGCTCCTCCCTGGTCACGCCGTTGCGGAGAGCGAGGCGGAGATGGGAGCGCAGTTGGTCGGGACGATTGAGAGCAATGAGCGCGGAGACCGTCGCCAGGCTCCGGTCGCGTTTGGAAAGCTCGGGACGCTCCCAGATATCACCGTAAAGGACTTCATCGGTGAGCTCGGCCAGTTTCGGGGTGACGTCGCCCATCAATTGCTGTGCCCGGGATTGTTGTTTCGGTGCCTGATCCTGGGCGTAAGCCGGGACCGCCATGGTGCCCAGAAGCAGAACCGGGAGGGCCATCTTGCTGATAGGATTCATTGCAAACTCCATGTGAAAGGCTCGAGATTGGGTGAAAGACGTGTGCTGGTAGACTACGAGCGACTGGCGGCAAGGGTGCGGGCGAAGAACGGCGTCAGCCTGCCCATCGCGGCATCCACATATTCGGGAACCCAGTAGGTTTCGATATGCGTCGCCCCATCGATCACGAACAGCTCCTTGTCCGTCGTGCCGGAGGCCTTTGCGAAGGCATCCTCGGTCACGTAAAGGCTGTCGGCCTTGCTGCCCGCGATCATCAGTAACGGCGTGCCGATCAGCTCTATCTGGTCGGTAGCGTCCCAGCGCATCAGGTCCAGCAGACTGCTCATCGTGTATTTGAAGGTCGAGTTCGGGTGTGCGTGGCTTTTCCAGTAGTAAGCATAGCCCTGGCGATAGAGATCGAACGGCAGCGCAGCGATTTGCTCATCCGTGAGATTGGCATCCCCGGCATAGAGAATTTCTCCGCCAGCCGCTTCCTGGGCACGGGCGGCCGAAGCCTGTGCCAGACGTTCCTGGATACTATCCAGTTGTGAATCCACGTAGCCGTTGCGGCGGACCCGTCCGGAATTGAACATGCTCAGGGTAGCGATGGACTGGAAGCGCTTGTCGGTTTTCGCCGCCGCCGCAGATCCCGAGCAGCCCAAGGCGCGAGACTTCGGCGCCCGGGTAACGGGTGATGAAGTCCGCCATGCCGTGGACGTCCTCGATGCGGTTCGAGGGTTTGTCCACGTTGCGCGGCTGCCCGCCGCTTGCCCCCTGATAGGCGGCATCTGCGGTGATCGTGATATAGCCCTGCTCGGCCAGGTGCTGGGCATAAAGCCCCGCGACCTGCTCCTTCACGCCGCCATTCGGGTGCGCGACGACGATGGCCGGATATTTCTCCTGCGGATCGTAGTTCGCCGGGGTGTAGACGTTTGCGGAGATGTCGATGCCGTTGAGCTTGTAGGTGACCGGGTGAATATTCACCTTGCCCGGCTCGTTCTTCGAGATCGCGCCTTCATAGACCAGGGTGAACGGGTTCTGCCGGTAATCCGCCGCCTCGGCTGCGCCAACCGAAGCGCCTGTTACTGTTGCCAGAATGGCGGCTTTCATAAGTGTGCGTTTCATTTGACTGCTTCTTTCATGTTCAGTGCTTGCTCGGAGCCGAAGGCGGATCGCCGTCACTCCAGATCTTTCTCGGTCAGGAATTTCGATACGAGGTCCGCGATCTCGACATTGTTCAGGTCGGAGAACGGGAAATGCGTATTGCCGGTGATGCCGGCCTCAGGCAGATGCACAAGGGTGACATCGCCGCCATGCTTGTTGACCGTCTCTGCCCAGATCCGCGCCATGTCCAGGCGCACGCGCCAGGCGTCCTGCGTGGGGATGTCCGTCGGCGTTGCCGGGATGTTGTCCCCGTAGAAAATGATGATCGGGATCTTCGTCAGCTTCAGGAAGTCTGTCATCGCGACCGGAACACCCTTCAGCGTGTCGAAGGAACTCGGCATGGGATCGGGCACTTCACCTTCCGGGAAGACGAAACCGCTGCCCGGCTCGAAAGCGACGACGGCCTTGATGCCGGCAGTCTTCATTGCGGCAGACCAGCCCATGCCGCCGCTGTGGGAATGGGTGAAGAGGATGCCGGGGCCGATCCTGTCGAACAGCGCAGAGACAGCGTTGGCATTGAGATCAGAGTCGATCGGGCCCGTATCTGGCGTCATCGCCCGGAAATACTGATCCAGCGATTCCGCGTCGCGCGGGAACTGCACGCCCTCGAAGTAATCCGGCCAAACACCAACACGGAACTGACCGAACCAGAATTGCTCGTCCGGTCTCGGAGCTATCGTCGTCCCGACGGTACTGCGGCCGGCATTGCCCCGGCGGGGCTGGTCGATGAGATAGATCGGGAAGTTCCGGCGCAGGAAGATGTTCTGAAAGCCTTCCCGCCCGTCCGGTGTGCTCTCCCAGGTCCTGGAGAACTGGCCGTAGCCGTGCCACATCACGATCGGAAGCGGCCGGGGCTCGACCGGGATCTGATAGAACGCGTAGAGATGGTCGCCATGATAGGTCTGGCCGGCTGGCTCCAGCGGCTTCTTCGGATCAAAGCTACCTGGCGCCGTCGTCACGGTCCCGCCGACGGCGAAGCTGCCTTGTTCCTGGATCATCAGGGGCGCCGGTTTGGCCATATCTTGTGCCCGGACGCCTGACGACGCTCCAGCGATAACGGATATGAGCAGCAGCGCTGCCAGACTTGTACGAGACCTCACGATGGTCGCTCCCTGCTAAATTGCGGAACCGACCCCTATATGGCCTCGGATGAAATATCGATTAGATGGCTAAATACGATAGGCTTGATTAGAGAGGCTAATGAATGAGTGTAGCTGATGACCTGCGCCCCGCAAACTCCTCCAGATTTGGGATCACTCCATCAGTTGTCGGGGTCTTTCAGATGACCGCAATGGATTGCTGCCAGCCTAATAGGCATCAGACTCAGCAGGTGGAAGTCGTCGCTCGCGGCAAGCCGCCGAAAGTGAAGCCAGCGATTATGGAATTAAGCGCGCGGTGTCATTCAGAGGTCATACAAAGATGTAAAGAGCTATCGGGTGTCGAGACCAACTGTCTCGTCATTCGATAGGAGTGCGCATATGGACAGCATGAAACGCATTGCCGGGATCGGTGCCAGCCTCGGGGCCGTCAATGGCGATCTGGACCGGGTCCGGGAGCAAGCCGACGCGTTGGCGGCGCTCGATGCCGATGTGATGGAGCTTTATGCGTCTTCACTGGGCGTGGTCGCCAACGCCAGATTGCTGCCGGCACGCACGACTGAGCTTCGGGCGCTTTGTCAGGAGCGGCCGTTGGTGCCGACCCTGCACGCACCGATCCCGATCAACTTCATGGACCGCGACAACATCGCTCTGCATCGCTCCGCCGCACGGGTTTCAGTCGATCTGGCTGCCGAGATCGGCGCGCCAATTGTTGTCATCCATGCCGGACGGGCAGATCCCGCCGATTGGGCCTCGGACCCTGACGGCCTGCTTTCATTTGAGCGTGAGGAATTATTCGCCCTCGGTGATCACGCGGCACAATGCGGCGTTCGGATCGCCCTTGAGAACATAAGCCCGAACTTGGCTGTTATTGGTGGCAGAGCCACCAGCTACTCGCTTGATCCGGCGGCACTGGCCCGGCAGCTCGGCGCATTGGATCACCCGGCCGTGACCGGTTGTCTCGACTACAGCCACGCCAAGCAGGGTGCCGGTCTTCTTGGTCTGGACCCGGTCGCGGGTGCGGCGGCGATGGCGCCCTTCACCGGCCACATTCATATCAGCGAAGCGTCCGGTATGCCGACAATTCCCTCGATCACCTCTCAGCCGGACTGGATGTATTTCGGTGTGGGAGATATGCACGCGCCCTTGGGGATTGGGTGCATGGACCTGACGGCGCTCACAGACGCGTCACCGGTTCTCCCGGGCACGCTCGCCGTTTTGGAGCTTCAGGGCCATGCCCGCGCGATGCTGGCCGACAGCCTCCGCCATCTGCGTGCCTTCGCCGACAGGGTCAATGCCCATCCGATTGCGGCATGAGCCCCGCACGCCCCTGGGTGATCGCCCATCGCGGCCATTCCGCCGCAGCAGCGGAGAACAGCGTCTCTGCGCTGGAGCGGGCAATCGCCGCCGGCGCCGATGCGGTGGAAGCAGACGTTCGTATCTCATCCGATGGCATCGCAGTGGTATCGCATGATGCGCATCTTTCGCGGCTCGCGGGTGATGATGGTGCCGTTGCCGACCTCTCCGCCGAGGAACTTGATACTCGTGCCCGGCGCGCCGGGGCCGAAATCCCGCGCCTGTCCACTTTGATGCGGGCAGCGCGAGGGCGGGTTCCGCTCATGCTCGACGTCAAGGCCCGGGATCCGATCGTTCTCACACATATCGTTTCTGCTGCAAACGAAGCCGACTTCCCGGCATCTGCGATCATTCTTGGTCTGCGGGATGCGGCCTTGGTCCGGCCGTGCAGAAACCAGCTGCCGGATGCCGATATTCTGGCCCTGCATGGAGAGAGCGCACCGCTGCTCTCGTTCCGTAATGCCGGCGTTACCCTTGTCCGGCTGTGGGAGGCGCAGGCCGATCCGGCAACGATCTCCGGTCTGCGCTCGCAAGGCTGTACACTCTGGGTGACGACCGGCGGACCGGACACCGGCCGTGCTGTCGGAGACGCAACGCCTGAATCACTGGCTCATCTGATCGCAGCCGGTATCGACGGCATCCTGGTCAATGACCCCGATCTCGGTCGGCATGTGATCGATCATCATCTCTGACGCCTTTAACGCTGGGTCGGGTCGAGGCGTGTCCGCAGCCAGTCACCGAACAGGCTCATCGACAGCGTGGTGATGAAGATCACAGCTCCCGGGATCACCGCCAGCCACCATGAAGTCAGCAGATAATCCCGTCCTTCGCCCAGCATTTGGCCGAGAGAGGTCAGTGGCGGTTGAATGCCGAGCCCCAGAAAACT
>CENL01052244.1_pt1 | contig 11509 bp, 6 predicted proteins | sample 530221 | NCBI WGS metagenome assembly CENL01 (sample SAMEA2619791, study PRJEB7988) | marine metagenome | isolation source: saline water (ENVO:00002010), including
GTTGATGCGATTGAACGCGCCGCCTGTCCGACCTGCGGGTCGTGTTCTGGCATGTTCACCGCCAACTCGATGAACTGTCTGGCCGAGGCTCTGGGTTTGGCACTGCCGGGCAACGGGTCGACTTTGGCGACACATGCGGATCGCAAACACCTCTTTTTGGAAGCCGGTCGCAAGATCGTTGAGATCACCAAAAAGCATTACGAGGACGAGGTTCCGGGCCTGCTACCGCGTGACATCGCGACCTTTGAAGCCTTTGAAAACGCCATGTCCCTCGACATCGCCATGGGCGGATCGACCAACACCGTTCTACACCTGTTGGCCATCGCCTATGAGGGCGGCGTGAACTTCACGATGGACGACATTGACCGCTTGTCCCGCAAGGTGCCGGTGCTGTGCAAAGTCGCGCCCTCCGTGCCGAACGTGCATATGGAAGACGTCCATCGCGCTGGCGGCATCTTCTCCATCCTCGGTCAGATGTACCGTGGCGGCTTGCTGCATGGCGATGCGCGCACCGTGCATTCCGACACGATGGCCGCGGCCATTGCCAAATGGGACATTTCTGTTGCCAACAATCCCGAAGCCGAAAGCCTGTTCAAGGCGGCGCCGGGTGGTGTGCGCACGACACAGGCGTTTTCTACTGAGAACCGCTACAAAGAACTCGACACCGACCGCGAAAACGGCGTGATCCGCTCCGTCGAACATGCGTTTTCCAAAGACGGTGGCTTGGCCGTTTTGTTCGGCAATATCGCCGAACGGGGCTGTATCGTGAAAACGGCAGGGGTCGATGACTCCATCCTCAAATTCACCGGCAAAGCCCGCGTGTTTGATTCCCAGGACGACTCGGTCAACGCCATTCTGACCCGCCAGGTTGAGGCTGGTGACATCGTTGTGATCCGCTACGAAGGCCCGCGCGGTGGTCCGGGGATGCAGGAAATGCTCTACCCGACGTCCTATTTGAAATCCAAAGGCCTGGGCAAAAAATGCGCTTTGTTGACCGATGGTCGTTTCTCGGGCGGCACCTCCGGCCTGTCCATTGGCCACGTCAGCCCGGAAGCCGAAGAGGGCGGCTTGATCGGTCTGGTCGAAACCGGTGATGTGATCGAGATCGACATCCCGAACCGCACGATTGAGTTGAAAGTCGACTCTGATGAGATCGAAAAGCGCCGCGTTGCCAAAGGCCCGCTGCCTTGGGGCCCTGCCGAGGTGCGCCCGCGTGCTGTCTCCACCGCGCTCAAAGCCTATGCCCTGTTTGCCTCTGCGGCTGACAAGGGTGGCGTTCGGATTTTGCCCGAGTAAGCCAAGCGGAACGATCAGATGTGAAAACGCCGTCCTTTGGGGCGGCGTCTTTACGCCGAGATGTGAGGTCCGCACAGGCCTTGAACACATCCGCTCCCCTTATTTTAGAGATTTTTCGCCGGAATGGCTGTATACATCCGGGCAAACTGTCGGTAATGGTGCCGACTTCTGTAGTCAAAGACGCAGGATAGCGGCATGTGCCGCGATGACCCCCTCACGGATAGACCTTATTACATGATTAAAACACTTTCCGATGCACTCGCGGAACGCGGCTATGACACGCTGACTGCGGTCCAGGAGGCTGTGAACGCCCCCGAACTTCAAGACGCCGACCTTTTGGTGTCTGCACAGACCGGTTCGGGCAAAACCGTTGGCTTTGGCCTAGCGATTGCGCACACTCTGATGGGCGACAGTGACCGCCTTGAACCCGCCTCATCCCCGCTTGCATTGGTTGTGGCTCCGACCCGCGAATTGGCCTTTCAGGTCATGCGCGAACTTGAATGGCTCTATGCCAAAGCCGGGGCGCGGATGGCGTCTTGTGTGGGCGGTATGGACATGCGCGATGAGCGTCGCAAATTGGAACGTGGCGCCCATATCGTCGTCGGCACGCCGGGCCGTTTGCGCGATCACATTCAGCGCGGTTCTTTGGACATGACCGGACTGCGCGCCATCGTTTTGGACGAAGCCGATGAAATGCTTGATCTTGGCTTCCGCGAAGACCTTGAGTTCATGTTGGGCGAAGCGCCCGCAGACCGCCGCACTCTGTTGTTCTCGGCCACCGTTCCGCCGATGATCGCCAAATTGGCGAAGCAATTTCAGCGCGATGCTGTGCGTGTCAGCACCCAATCGAACACGACCCAACACGCCGACATCAGCTACCAAGCCTTGCGTGTGGCGCAAAGCGACTCGGAAAACGCGATTTTTAACCTTCTGCGTTTTCACGATGCGCAAAACGCGATTGTGTTCGCCAACACCCGCGTTGCCGTCAATCATCTGACCGCACGTCTTGCCAACCGTGGCTTTTCGGTTGTGACCTTGTCTGGCGAATTGAGCCAGAATGAGCGCACCCATGCGTTGCAGGCGATGCGGGACGGGCGGGCGAAAGTCTGTGTTGCCACAGATGTTGCGGCCCGCGGCATTGACTTGCCGGGGCTTGATTTGGTGATTCATGCCGATTTGCCGACCAACGCCGAGGGGCTATTGCACCGTTCTGGCCGGACAGGTCGCGCCGGTCGCAAGGGCATTTCTGCGCTGATCATTCCGCCACGCTCGATCCGCAAAGCCGAACAGCTTTTGAAATTTGCGAAAATTCAGGCCGAGTGGACCACCCCGCCGTCCGCCGATGACATCAACCAGCGCGACGAAGAGCGGCTTTTGGCGGATCCGGTTTGGTCTGAGGAGATGACCGAGGAGCATAGCGCCTTTGCCGCCAAGCTCTTGGAGTTGCATTCGCCAGAGCAGATTGCAGCCGCTTATTTGCGCCTGTTCCGCGCGCGTCAATCCGCGCCTGAGGACCTGACACCGCCAGATGCGCGCCCTGATCCGCGCGAGCGCAAACCGTTTGGTCCGAGTGTCTGGTTTTCCGTTTCGGTTGGCCGCGATGATCGCGCCGAGCCGCGCTGGCTTTTGCCGCTGTTGTGTCGCTCTGGCAACCTGACGAAAGACGACATTGGCGCGATCCGCATTCAGCAATCTGAAAGCTTTGTCGAGATCAAAGAGAGCAGCCTCGCAGGATTTTTATCAACTCTTGGTGGCAGTGGTGAACTTGAAGAAGGCGTCGTTGCCCGTCAACTCGCGGGTCCGCCGACATTTTCCGCCACCGCGCCGCGCAGCAACTCCGGCCCGCGTTCGGATGCGAAGCCGCCTCGTCGGGATGTGGACACTGCTCCGCGTCGTGACTACGACACCCCCCCCCGCAAGGATTTTGACGCTCCACGCAAAGAGGGCGCCTATGGTTCCGATGCGCCTCGGGAGTTCAAAAAGCCGCGTCATAAGAATGCGGGCATTCCGAAGACACGCCGCGAATTGGACGAAGCGCATCAGGCGGCCAAACCCCGCACGGAGCGCGCTCCGAAACCGACCGGAAAACCGAGCGCAGCCCCCAAGCGGGCTAAGGGCGCGGGGGATACATCTGGAAAAACCTATGGTGGCAAACCCGCAGCCAAATATGCCGCTAAGACTGGCAAGCCGGGAGGTAAACCCAAAACGGCTGGCGCGAAACCGGGCAAGGGGAAAGCTGTGCAGGGTGGCGGGTTTGCCACGCCGAAACGGCAGAAAAGTTAACTAGGCAAATTTTGGAGCTCTCATAGCGGGGATGAGAACATCACAGAGGCCATGCTTGGCGGGCGAAACGGCATTATGGAGCAAATTCATCAAATAAGGGTGGTATGTGGTGCCCCTAGTATCCCAGACGCCTGCCTCGTCCATTCTCTGTTGTTTGATTTCATCGTCAACGGGTGAGAGCCTACCGTGTTGGTGTGCTTGCGTTTCGGTTTGTAGAACAGATCGATCGCGACCGATAGATACGGCCAGCCCTCGTGGGTCTTGACTTAGATAATATCGGTCAGCTTGCGATAGCCATAGACTGTACCACTGTCGGTTCAGGCCTGCCGGATCAACTCTGTCTGCCGCGCATCGTTCAGCGCACGCTGGCCTAACGGTTCTCTAAGCCATGCGTAAATGCCGCTGACGTGAATTCAGCACGCGGCATATCGTTTGCAGAGAGTGAGCCGCTGCCGTTACCTCCCGGCCTCGCGTCACCCACTTTGATGTCTGAGAACCTTTACGACATTGCAGGTGACGGACTGCGCATGATGCTTGACACCTGCCGACAACATAACCGGCCCCTCAGAGACCGCGACATCGTCGAGGCCGCCTGACGGTTATTGCCGATGCTCGATATCCATTCGTCAGTCTGGTTTGAGGGACAGGGCACCCTTGGCGATCACGGATCGGCGCTCTGCTTTCTTCTGGTCGATGCTGGGCGAGATCATCCCACATATCCTGTCCGCAACCCGGGCGGCTTGATGCGAGAAATGATCCGGCATGGCAAGGTTGGGACGCTCGACATTAATGCACGCGTTGCAACTCTTCGGAGGCGGCGCGAAGGGTTGAAGAGAATTGCAGATTTGCCTCTGTATCCGCCAGAGCTTCACTCATGCCGTAGTGCTTCTATCGGGTCCATGCGTGCGGCACGGCGCGCCGGGAAATAGCCGAACACGATCCCGATCAAGGCGGCGAACGCAAAGGACGCAAGAACAATTCCTAAGCTTGGCGAAAACGGCACTGACAACCAGGTCGTGCCTGCGGCTGCAAGAAGCAGGCCGCCGACGATTCCAATCACGCCACCCATGAGTGACAACAGGATGGCCTCGACAAGAAACTGCATCAGCACATCATGGGAGCGCGCTCCTATGGCGAGACGTATGCCGATCTCTCGGGTGCGTTCGGTCACGGAAACCAGCATGATGTTCATTATCCCTATTCCGCCGACAAGAAGGCTGACGGCCGCGACAGCCGAAAGTAACCCGGTCAGGATATCCGTAATCCCAGTCAACATCGTTGCGAATTGTTTCATGTCGAGCACTTCGAAATCGTCATCCTCGCCGGTTCGGATACGGCGCAACTCGCGCATTACGTCGGTGATTTCAACCATCGCACCCTCGACCGAAGCACCGTCGCGGATCGACACATACAAGCTTTGTACATCTGTGTTTCCCGCGATCCGGCGCTGAAATGTGGCAAGCGGCATGATCACGAAATCATCCTGGTCGCTTCCGAATGTGGACGCGCCCTTGGATTGCAAAAGTCCGATGATCCGGCAGGACAGTGCGCCGATCCGTATTTTTGCGCCGACAGGGTCACCGCTGCCGAAAAGCTTTTCGTGTACGGTTTTGCCGATCACGCAGACCGCGCGCCCCGAGGCGATCTCTCCGGGTTCGAAGAGCCGCCCTGCTGCCAGATCCCAACGCGCGGCCTGGAAGTAGCGGTTGTCCGTTCCGACAATGTCCGTCAATCGGTTTTCCGTACCGAAGATGACCCGCTCTCGGGTCTGGCTGATCGGCGCAGAGAGCACGACATCCGGAATTCGCTGTTGCAGAATGTCATTGATCCGAAGCGTGAACATCGACGCGGTCGTGCTGTTAGGACCGCTGCGCAACGCGTCCTGACCGGGAACGACGATCACAATATTCGTGCCCAGTTTCTGAACATCGGCGGCGACCTGCTGCGTCGACCCCTGGCCGACCGTTACCATGGCAATCACGCTTCCGACGCCGATGACGATGCCGAGCACTGTCAGGAAGGAGCGCAGCGCGTTTCTGAAGATCGCCTGTATGGCAAGCCGGATGGTTTCCCCAAGCATCTCAAGCCGCCCGCACTTTGCGTTCGTCACGGTCGATGCGGCCATCCACCATCCAGATCAAGCGGTCCGCGTAGTTGGCCATGTCTTGTTCGTGCGTGACCATGACGATTGTCAAGCCAGAGTCGCGATTGAGCCCGCGCAACATGTCCATGATCTCGACCGAGCTTTTTGTGTCGAGGTTCCCCGTCGGCTCGTCTGCCAAAATGACTTTCGGGTTCCCCACAAGGGCCCTTGCGATGGCAACACGTTGCTGTTGCCCGCCTGACAGCTCATTCGGCTGGTGATGCGCCCGCGCTTCCAGCCCGACTTTTCGTAGGGCGTCCAGAGCTGCCTTCCGACGGACGGCGCGCGCCTGACCCATATAGATCAGCGGCAATTCAACGTTGTGCAGGGCCGACGCCCGCGGGAGGAGGTTGTACCCCTGAAAGATGAAACCCAGATAGTGACGCCGGAGCAGGGCACGCTGATCCCGGGAGAGACCCGCAACTTCGTATCCCATAAAGCGGTAACGCCCCGACGTTGGGGAATCGAGGCACCCTATCACGTTCATGGCCGTCGACTTGCCTGACCCGCTTGGCCCCATGATCGCGATGAACTCTCCAGCATCGACCCGCAGGTCTACCCCGTCGAGTGCACGGACGGCGATATCGCCCTTGCCGTAAATCCGCGAAATCTTCTTGAGTTCTATGACTGGGATGTCATCCATTCGTATCACCCGTGATAACAAGGTCGCCCTCGATCAGGACCCCTTCAAGGATTTCGGTTATCTCTCCGTCCGTATCCCCCGGCCGGACCGCAACCTGCACCGGTTGGTTGTCCCGAAGCATCCAGACAGCCCTGCCGGAGCTTGCCGCCGGCGTTTCGGGCGTTCTGGGGATCAGCATGCCAAGCAGGCCGCTGCCACCGTCATCTCTCGGGGCATTTGCGGTCTGTCTGGGAGCATAGCGCAGCGCACCGTTCGGCACGACAAGCGCATTCGCAACTTCTGCCACTATGATTTCTGCAGTCGCCGTCATGCCGGGCCGTAGCAGCATGTCCGAATTGGCGACGTCGAGCACGGCCTTGTAGGTGACAACGCTGCTGACGACTTCCGCCGCAAAGCGGATTTGCGAGATCGTGGCCGGAAACGTCTTGTCCTCATAGGCATCCACGGTGAACGTCGCCGCATTCCCCACGGCAACACGACCTATATCTGCCTCGTCGATGTCGACCTGCAGTTCCATCTCTCGCAGATCTTCGGCGATGGAAAACAGAACGGGAGCCGTAAGCGAAGCGGCAACGATCTGACCTGGATCGATGGCACGTTGCAGAACGACGCCCTGGATCGGCGAACAGATGCATGCATTTTCGAGATCCGCGCGGTGAAGATCCAGCGTCGCCAGTGCAAGTGCCTGATCGGCCTCAGCCGATTGCAACTCTGCCTCTGCCTGACGCAACATGGCATTCTGGGCGGAGAACGCCTGATGCGAGGTCACTCCGCGATTTTCCAGTGTCCTTGCGATATCGTAGTCGCCTCGCGCCTTGTCCAATGCCGCCTGAGCGACGACAACCCTGGCGCTGGCAGCATCCGATGCCGCCTGGGCAATCGCCAGTTGTGCCTTCAGCTTGCGCGTGTCCAATGCCGCAAGCACGGTGCCGACCTCGACGGTGTCGTTGAAATCGACGTAAACTGATTCAATCGTACCGGAAAGCTCACTGGAGACGTCCACGAGGTTGGTCGGTTCGACGGTTCCCGTTGCCGTGACGGTCACTTTAAAGTCGGCACGCACGACGGGTGTCGTGACGTAGCTGTCGCCCCGCCCCGTTCCAATGCCCTGAAATACCATCCAGCCCAGAACTGCAAAAGCTATCCCGGCAACGACGAGGGCTACCCGAAGCAAAGGGCGCCACGTCCCTGTTGTCTGCGCGAGTGTCCGGGCAATCTGATCCGGTGTGTCTGTCATGGTGCCCCGTGTGCCCCGTCTTCTGCTGATGAAAGCAACATACCAAACATGAAGACGATCGGTCATTGACGGCGGCCAATGACCATGTGCCGCGCAATGATTCCAACAGGCACATACCCGCCAACCGGCGATCTTGATGTCCGTGACGGCGCGGTCCCGGTATGATTTCATCGCTGTTCACATAGATCATCGCACCGACCGCGAAAGCAGGGCATTCAGAACGAAGCGCCGGCGCGACCGCCAGTCCCTCAGGAATGTTGTGCAAGGTGATCGCAATTTCAAACAACCAGATCTTCCGAAGCGTGTCCCATGCTGGGCCCTCAAGGCGCTTGATGAAGTGCTGTGAGGGACCCGCTCGTCCAGAAGCCAGATGGCCATGGCACCAAGAATGATCCTGCCAACAGTCATCAGGGCCGGCAGCAAGACTGCCAAGGGTGCCGAGCAAAATGACATTCCTCTCCTCACGCGGTATTCCTCGTTGCTGAAATACGGTTGCGCGTTGAAACAGTTCCTCAAAGTGCCAGAACTACGAAGCGTTGGATTAACCTGCCGGGGTAATCCACCAAGGATTTCGGCGGCTGCAAGCGCTTGTGGTTTTGAGTTGGCCGTTGCTGAAAGACGGTTGAGAGTTGGCCGCATCCGCTGTGATGGAGATGTATATTGCAGCCTCTTGGGGTCTTCTTCTGCCGGACCAGCAATGACCCCAAAGCACGCACCGTTTCCATTGCGCCAGCAGGGCGCAATCAGTCAGAATCTTACCCAAACTAGGGTTTGCCTCCGATTTGGTTGCGCCGGATGTAAAGCTATCGTGCCACTGCCTGATCAGCAAACCATTGACGGAAGACAACGGTAATCGCCAATGCTGCCTGTCCCAGAAAGAGCGGGATCAGGCTTGCGCTCGCCGCCAATACCAAGCCGTCCTTGCCGGGCGCGACCAGGTTCAGCACTGCCGATAGTCCCGGCACCCAAAGCGCGGCGCCGATCAGGACCAGACAGAGCGCCAGCGCACCCCAGACGAATGGGTTCCGTGTCACGTCGTTGGCAATCAACTGTGTGTCGGAGGCACGGGTGTTAAAGACGTTCCAGAGTTGCCCGAGTGCCAGTGTAAGGAAAGCTACAGTCACCGCCTGGTCTACCGAAAGATTCATCTGAAACAGCGCCAGCACGAAAGCCGCCAGCGTCGCGACGGTTTGCGCCGCGCCCAGACCTGATATCCGCAGCCACTCGGTTCGGCCAATGATGGGTTCGGACGGGTGCCTCGGCGGGCGGTGCATCTCGCGCCCATCGCCTTGCCCCAACCCCAATGCGAAGGCGGGGAAAACATCCGTGATAAGGTTAAGATAGAGAATCTGCAGCGGCAGGAGCGGCGCGGGCAGGTCGGCGCCCACCGCCAGCGTCACGACCAGCACCTCGCAAAGGTTGCACGACATCAAGTAGACGATGAACTTGCGAATATTCCCGAAAATAACCCTGCCTTGGCGAACTGCCTCGACAATCGTGGCAAAATCGTCGTCTTTCAACACCATGTCTGCGGCCTCGCGGGCCACCTGCGTGCCGCGCAGCCCCATTGCCACCCCGATGTCCGCCTGTTTCAGCGCCGGGGCGTCGTTGACGCCATCGCCTGTCATCGCGACGATCTGCCCGTCCTGCTGATGGAAAGAGACGAGCGTCAGTTTCGTTTCGGGCGCGACGCGGGCGAAAACGTCTGCCGCGCGCAATCTCCCTTGTGTCTCCTCCCCCGTGTGGTCCAGATCGAGGCCCGCCAGTTCGCGCCCCTCGATCACTGTCGTACCGTCATTTCCAATCCCGGCATCGGATGCGATCCGCGCTGCTGTGGCGGCATGGTCGCCGGTGATCATGACGACCCGGACCCCGGCCGCGCGGCACGCGGCGATGGCTGGCGGAATATCGTCGCGAAGCGGATCAGCCAAACAGACCAGCCCGATCAGTGTCAGCCCCTCATAAGGCTCTGCTCCTGCGGTGCCCTCGCTCTTCATCGCCAGTCCAAGCGTGCGCAATCCTTCGCCTGCCACCCGTGCGTTGCGGCGAATCCAATCCAACTTCGCCGCGTCGGAAAGTGCATGCGGCCCGTCGCGGTCGAGGACTTGACTACAGGCGTTGATAACCGCCTCGGGGGCACCCTTGACCGCATAGAAGGCCCCATCGAAGTCGGCATGGACGGTCGCCATCATGCGCTGCTCCGGATCAAAAGCGTGCTGTTCGAGCCGCCTTTCCGGAAGCGCCACACCAACACGGTCAGCGGCTTCAAGCAGCGCGAGTTCCATTGGATCACCCGTCCCCTTCTGGTTCCCCTGCCCCAACTCCGCAGTTGTGCAGGCCGCGCCGGCTCGCAACGCGAGTTCCACAGACGGATCGCTTGAATCGGGTTCAAATTCGCCATGCTCCAGCACAAAACGGACGACGGACATTCGATTTTCCGTGAGTGTGCCGGTCTTGTCCGTCAGAATTAAGGTCGTCGCCCCCAGCGTTTCGACAGCCGACAGGCGGCGAATGAGTGCATTGCGACGGGCCATTCGCCACATGCCGCGCGCCAGTGACATGGTCGCAACCACCGGCAATCCTTCCGGGATCGCCGCCACGGCCAAGGCGACCGCGGTCTGTATCATGATGGCCAATTCCTGTCCGCGCAGGATACCCGTCAGGGCAGTGCCCGAAGCAAGGATCAAGGTCAACCAGATCAGGGTACGACCCAGCCGTTCCAGCCGAACCTCCAACGGCGAGGAGTCTGCTTTCGCCGCTTCGGCCAGTTGGCTGATTCGCCCCAGTTCGGTGGCCATGCCCGTTGCGGTGACGATAGCCTCACCGGCCCCTCTCGTTATCGCGGTGCCCTTGAAAACCATAGATGTTCGTTCGGCCAGGATCGCATCCTCGGCAACAGGTTCCGGGGATTTGGCCACCGGAGCCGCCTCGCCGGTCAGAATGGATTCGTCGGCCTGAAGGGAAGACGCCTCGTTCAGACGCAGGTCCGCTGTCACCACGTCGCCGCCTTCGAGAACCACAACATCGCCGGGGACCATCTCGCGTGCGTCGATCATCTGGACGCGACCGCCCCGGCGAACACGGGTACGGACCTCGGCGATGCGGAACAATGCTTCCATCGAACGGGCAGCCCGCAGCTCGGTGACAAAACCGATCGCGCCGTTGAGCAAGAGCACAATGACTATGGCACCGCCCTCTGCAATGTCACCAATGATCAGCGAGATAACTGCGGCCGCTGCAAGCAACCAGACGATCACGCTCCGAAACTGGTGAAAAAGGATCACCATCGCACTTCTTGGCTTCTGGCGGTGCAGGCGATTCGGACCGTGAGACCTGAGCCGTTGCATAGCCTCGCCATGAGACAGCCCTGTTTCTGGCGACACAGCCAGCAATTGAGCAACCTTGCGTGACGAGAGCGCATGCGGCGGATCGGAGAGCGTCGGGTTCACCGGCTGTCCCATCTGGTCCAACCCCGGAGTCTTGATCGTTCGCAGCCCAAATCTCTGGTCCTTTCTCGACAAAGTGGGTTCTCCCGCATTTCCCAGCAGCTTCTCCTACTGATCATTTTCTGAATTACGACCAGCCCGGCGTTGACAGCCATCAATGAATGGTGCCGTGACTTCGACAAACCGCAAGTACCGATTGACGGAAACCGGCAGATCGAGACGTATCAGGTGGCGTGCAAGGATTTGCTCTTTGGATGCTAATGTGGCGGCCACATAACGCATTGATCGCTCGCAACACCGGTCTCCGACCCGATTGACAGCCGTCAATGCCGACGCAACGGGAACGGTCTAGCGTCGGACTATGAAACTTCTTGTCGCCTATGCCTCGACCGATGGTCAAACCCGCAAAATCTGCCGCGTCGCAGCAGATTGGCTCGTCGATGCAGGCCATATGGCCGAAC
>CENL01007339.1_pt1 | contig 11448 bp, 11 predicted proteins | sample 530221 | NCBI WGS metagenome assembly CENL01 (sample SAMEA2619791, study PRJEB7988) | marine metagenome | isolation source: saline water (ENVO:00002010), including
AGCATATACAGTACAGTTTAAATATGTGACTGGGTCTGGTGATTCTTTTACTTTTTCAACAACAGACAAAGGCGATCAATTAATATTTGCATCAGCTAATGATGGAACTAATCCAGACATTATTACTTTAGGTTTTAACGATGGTGACGTAACACTTACTGGAACTCAAACTTTAACAAACAAAACTTTAACATCACCTAAAATTGGTACTTCTATTTTAGATACTAATGGTAACGAACTAGCTTTACTTACAGCTACAAGTTCAGCGGTAAATGAATTTACAGTTGCTAATGCTGCAACTGGTAATGGTCCAACTTTATCATCAACTGGTGGTGATACAAATATCGATATTAATGTAACACCAAAAGGAACAGGAGACGTTGTTCTTGCAGGTGATACTGTAAAAGTTGGTGACTCTGGAGCGGCAGCAGTTCTAACCTCAAACGGAGCTGGAACTTTAACAGTCACGACTGGTGGCACAGAAAACTTAGTATTAAATACTAACAGTGGAACGGCTTCAGGTGCTATTACAATCACCGACGCAGCTAACCAAGATATTTTAATTACCCCTAATGGCTATGGTAGAGCAACTTTTGATGGTCAAGGTAAAATTCAAAGTGTTGCAGAAAAAGTTACAATTGAAGCTACGGCAGCCACAGGGACTGTTAACTACGATGTTCTAACACAAGCTGTTTGGTATTTCACAAGTAACGCTTCAGCGGATTGGACAATCAATATTAGAGGGGACGGTTCTACTACATTAAATAGTATTATGGACACCGGAGAATCAATAACTGTTGCACATTTAGTAACTATTGGTGGATCTGAGTATAGAAATAGTGCTGTTCAAGTAGATGGCTCAAGTATAACACCTGAGTATCAAGGCGGATCTGCACCAACAGAAGGAAATACTAACTCAATCGACTCCTATACATATACTATAATTAAAACAGGCGACGCTGCATTTACAGCTTTAGCATCTTTAACGCAGTACGCATAATAGGGGAGATATAGAATATGCCTTTAATAGCAACAAGAGGCGCAGCATCTTCAAGAGGTTTTGGCCAACAACAAGGCGGCAGAGGTCCTTATGATGTCAACTGGCTGGTAGCAGCGGGTGGATCTGCAGGTTCAAATTTATCAGGAGGATCAGGAGGAGCTGGTGGATACAGAACTGGAACTCTAACTATCGTACCATCAACATCATATCCAGTAGTAGTGGGTGCGGGATCAAGCGGTGTAGGAGCTAATTCAAGACCACCTAATGGCAGTAATAGTACTTTTGGACCTTTCTCTTCCACTGGTGGAGGAGCGGGCGGACATGAGTCTAGTCGTAATGGATCATCTGGAGGATCTGGCGGAGGAGCTGGAGATTCGGGAGGAGGATCGGGCGGATCTGGAAACGCGGGTGGTTATAGTCCATCTGAAGGTTCAAGTGGATCACCAGGTGGACCGGGCGGCGGTATTAATGGTACAGGATCAGGCGCTTCACAAAGTAATAGTATAACCGGATCATCGGTTAATTACGCTGGCGGTGGAAATAAGAACGGTGGCTCATCAGCAGCTCCTAATAATACGGGACATGGAGGAAACGGTGCTCACTGGGGATCAACAAGTAACGGAGCTCCAGGGACAGTAGTAATTAGTTATTCAGGACCACAACAAGGGACGGGAGGAACTGTAAGTAGTTCAGGTGGTAACACAATACACCACTACACTTCAACAGGTTCTTCTTCGTACGTAGGGTAATCATGACAACTAGATTTGCAGAAATAAAAACTTCAAATAACGAAGTTATAAGAGTAATTGAAGAAGAGGATGTAATTAACGGAGTTGATGTTAAAAGTAATCCTGGAGATACTTCAGTTGAAACATATCTTTCAACTATTGTAGCTCAAGATTCTTTTATACTTTCTCAAAATGGAGGAGTTTACCCAGATACTTTTTGGAAACAAAGCAGAGCTTATGATGATGTCGGCAATTGGAGAAGAAAAATTGCAAACATTTCTGATATTTGGGACCCTGTAGGTGAAACATTTACAAGCCAAAGAAATGGTGCTCCTGCTAGTTATGTTTTAAACACAACAACTGGAATATATGAACCACCTGTTGCATATCAAATAGTAGACACAGGAGGCCTATTAGTAAGTTGGGAAGAAGATAATTTAAGATTTGTATTAAGAGAGACAGCAGATGGACCTGCAGTTAAGTATTGGGATCCATCTAGTTCTACATATATAGATATATAGAAAGGATTTATGCAACTGATTGATCAGTGTAGGGTATACCCTAGGGCTATTCCCGAAAGAATATGTAAGTATATTATAGATGAAGGGTTACAAACTAGACCTATTAAAGGAGAGACTGGTTTGTCTGCAGATACAAAACAATCTCCATTTTTAAATAAAAATAAATCTTTTAAAAAAATAAGAGACTCAAAAGTTTCATTTTTTAAAGATCATAGATGGATTAATATTTTAATTAATCCTTATATATTTGATGCTAATAAACAATCACAATGGAATTTTGATATATCAGATAACGAATCATTTCAATTTACTAAATACGATGTAAGTGAACATTATGATTGGCATCAAGATTGTTTTAAAGACTCTTTTCCTCAAGGACATGAGTATGCTGGGTTGTATAGAAAGCTTTCTTTTTCTCTTGTCTTATCAGATAAAAAGAAATATAAAGGAGGAGATCTATGTTTTTCGTACATAGACAACCAAATGAAAAAGAAAGAAATTAAACATAATTTAGAAATAGGGACGTTGGTAGTGTTTCCATCTTTTGTGTGGCACAAAGTTGAACCTATTACTAAAGGAACCAGGTTCTCTTTGGTGGGCTGGTATTTAGGAGATAAATTTAAATGATAAAGATTAATACTATATTTATGCCTTATGTAGAATACACTGTTAAAGGTCATAAAAAAGCTAAGAAAAAAATACAAGGACTGTTAAAGAAAAGTTCTTTTGAACCTGTAATAAACACACAGATGCATCTTAGTCAAACAGACTATCTTATACCCTGGACTGTTCCAAGACCCTATCAAGTTGAATTAATTAAATTGTTAGACCCACCTATTCAATACATGACAAAATCTTTGGGATACTTATCCGTTGATGTCCCCAACTTATTTTATGTTAATATGAAAAAAAACGATGCCACAGATTGGGGAACATACAATTGCAATTTTGTAGGAGTATATGCTTTTGATATGCCTGATAAAAAGTTTGAATTAAAATGGTTTAACTCAATAGAGAAAAAAGTAAATGTCCTTACTATAAAAGAGGGGGACATATTATTTTTTCCAAGTTATTTAAGTCACGCTATAATGAACCTTGGTAAGACTAAATCGTTATTTGTTTTTTCTTTAAATTTTTCTAAAGGACAGAATATAGAAAGATGGCAGGAAGATGTGGAAAAAAAATAAATACGCTATTGTAAAACAAGCGCTATCTAAAGAACTCTGTGGGTTTGCTTATCAACATTTATTAATGAAAAAGAAAGTAGCCGATTGTTTATTTGCAAACAAAGACATACCTTATTTTTCTAAAGAGTGGGGACACTACTCTGACCCCCAAGTTCCAAACACTTACGTATGTTATTCGGATTTAGTTATGGAACAAATCCTAACAAAAATAAAACCTTTAATAGAAAAAAAGGTTGGAGTTAAAGTAATAGAAACTTATTCTTTTGTTAGATTGTATAAAAAATATGACATCTTAGCAAAACACATAGACAGATTTTCTTGTGAATATTCTGCTACTTTAAACTTAGGTGGAGACCCTTGGCCATTTCATTTAATTTCAAATAAAAAACAAGTCACAATTAATTTAAAACCAGGAGACTTATTAATTTACAAAGGATGTAAGCTACCTCATTGGCGAGATGTTTTTTTAGGCACACAGTGTGGACAGACTTTTCTTCATTATAACGATGCTAGAGATAAAAACCTTTGGGACAAAAGACCTTGCCTTGGATATCCTTATCCACCCAACTACGATGAAAATCCAAAAAAATGAATAGTATATTTATTCATGCTAGTCACCATGGGTCTATAACTATTGTTAGTGATAACGAAATTATTGTGCATGCACAACTAGATAGGTTTAACAGATATAAGAACTCCGGTCTTCCTAGTTATTTAGTTATAGAAAAAATATTAGGTCTTAAGATAAAGTTTGATAAAGTTTTTATTACATTCCTACAAAACCAAAATCATTTTAAAGAGTGGATGTCTTTTTTAAAACAATTTAACATAATTAATAAAGATACTGAAGTAATGTATGATTTTAGAAATCACCATCTTTATCATGCGTATTCCTCTAGATATGTATATGCTAGTGCGTGGGATTTTATTGTGTGTGATGAATCTGGTGCAGAGAATGAAACAGAAAGTTTTTATCAAAAAATGAATGATCAAATGTTTATAAAAAGATCTCAAATAACTACACTAGATAAAACAAACATTGGTCACCTATATTCTAAATATACATTGGACATTGGTTTTGATTTATTTGAAGAGGGAAAGACAATGGCCTTAGCTAGTTATGGAAAGGTAGATGACAAACTATATAATCAAATATACAACAACTACTGTTTAACTTATTCACCTTCTAGTTTATCGGATAAAGATACTGCTGCCACGATACAGAAAGTATTTGAAGATCACACGTTTGATTTGTTTAAGATGTGGACACATCAGTACTCACACAGATATTCTTTTGTTTGCCTTAGTGGTGGTTTTGCACAAAACATTGTTAACAATACAAAGCTTCAAGACAATGTTTTTAATGTTATATTGCCAGATCCGTTTAATGGAGATTTTGGAATTAGTTTAGGTGCAGCTAATTATTACAATCAATTAAAACCATACAAAGGTATTTACATAGGGTTTAATCAATCACTAGATACTTTTATGTTTAAAAAGGTAATAGATGTTAATTATAATGATGTAGCTAAAATACTTTTAAAAGAACCTGTGGCTATATTTCAAAGTAAATCAGAACAAGGTCAAAGAGCGTTAGGCAACAGATCTTTATTAATGAATCCATTAGATAAGGACTGTGTGGCTAAAGTAAATAAAATAAAAAAGAGAGAATGGTTTAGACCTTTTGCTGGAACTGTATTAAATGAAAGCAAAGACAAATATTTTGAAATTCCTATAATAGAAGGTTACGAAATATCCAATCCATATATGATGTTTATGTTTAAAACAAAAGATAAACGTTTAAAAAACATATCTTCTGTAGATGGTTACAGTAGAATTCAAACATTATCTATTGATTTTAATAAACATTACTATAAATTAATAAAAGAATTCGAAAGCTTAAGTAATCTACCTATTGTTTTAAACACTAGTTTAAATATGCCTGGTCATACAATTGTAGAAACTTTAGATGACGTTAAAGAAATGATGAATAAAACAGAACTAAAATATTGTTACTTACCAGAGGTAGGTAAATTAATTGTAAATGATTAAAAATATAATTGTATTGGGAGGTGGGTCTGCTGGATGGATGACAGCAGCAACTTTGTGTAAACGTTTTCCTACAAAAAATATTACTGTTATAGAATCTCCAAACACACCTACAGTCGGTGTGGGAGAAAGCACACTAGGTCAAATAAAAAACTGGACATCTTTTATAGGTTTAGATGAAAAGTCTTTTATAAAAGCAACTGGTGCTTCTTTAAAGCTAAGTATAAAATTTACAGACTTCTATAAAAAAGGAACTCACTTTCATTATCCATTTGGTGGTGCACACATTAAAGGCAACATTAATGAAACTAATGATTGGTGGTTTAAAAAAATTCTTTATCCTAAAACTAAACAAACAGATTTTGCAGATACAATGTATCCCGCAATGGCTCTGGTAAATCAAAACAAAATGACTGACGAACCAATACACGAGCTGCCTTTTAATTATCACACAGATACCGCATATCATTTTGATGCAACTAAATTTGGTATTTGGTTAAGAGATTATTTCTGTAAACCAAAAGGTGTTAAACATGTTGTAGAGGACATTGACGATATAAAAACAAACAAAGACGGCATAGTGTCATTAAACAAACACAAGGCTGATTTGTATATAGATTGTACAGGATTTAAATCATTGCTTTTAGATAAGACAATGAAGATACCATTTGAGTCATACTCTGATCTATTGCCTAACGATACAGCGTGGGCTACTAGAATGCCTTACAAGAACAAGAAAAAAGAATTAGTTCCTTATACAAACTGTACGGCTTTAAAAAATGGATGGGTATGGAATATACCCTTGTGGGCTAGAGTAGGAACTGGTTATGTATTTTCTAAAAAATTTACCACAGAAGAAAAAGCCTTAAAAGAATTTAAAGATCACTTAAAAAATAAAACAGATGTTAGCAAATTAGAGTTTAGAAAGATAGATATGCGTGTTGGTATTCATAACCAATTATGGGTTAAGAATGTTGTAGGCATTGGTTTGTCGGCAGGATTTATAGAGCCATTAGAAAGTAATGGTTTATTTTCTGTGCATGAATTTTTACATCATTTATGTAGGGTTTTAGAGAGAGGAGAAGTTAATCAATTAGACAAGGATTCTTTTACACATATATGCAAATTAACATTTAAAAATTTTGCAGAGTTTGTAGCTTTGCACTATGCCTTTACCGTTAGAGAAGACAGTGAGTATTGGAGATACCAAAAAAACAAACAATGGTCCAGTAGTATAATTAATTTAAAAAATGATTATCAAAATGGTTTACTACAATCAGTTAGGGGAAAGTTTATTGATTTTCAGTTTCCACTTAACTCTGGTTTATCTGCAATAAGTGCAGGTTTTAATTGGGCTCCATGTGATGAGTCTTCTATCTGTTACAACAATTATTCTTCTGAAGTAAAAGGAAGAGAAATATGGGAATCACAAATTAAAAACCTTGAAAGAAGAAAAAAAATATGGGACAACAGTGTTAAAGATCTACCCAGTCTTTACGATTTTTTGAAAGATAAATTTTATGAGTCAGACGCATAAGTTTTTTCCTACGTGTGTTTATGTAGAGGAAGATTGTTTAAATCAACAACAAATAAAAAAAGCAATTAATTTGTCTAATAAGATATCTAAAAAAATACCGGACACTAAAAATCCTTTTATTAATCAAACCTATAGCACCATAAGAACATATGATATTGTTAAAGACTCAAGTTTTAATTTTGTTACAGAAAAAATAACAAAACATGTTAATCTATACAACAAAGAATTTTTATCTAAATATACATACCAACCTTTAGGAGGATGGATAAACATATATAGTAAAACATTTCACTATCAAGAAGCGCACATTCATGCACACTCTACTTATAGTGCGGTATTGTTTTTACAATCTAATGAATATTCTTCTCCGTTATATTTCGAAAACCCTAATTCAGAAATGACGCCACCACACGAAAGAGAAGGATTTAATGACATGACTTACAACACAGTAAACTTTAAACCTATACCTGGACAACTACTAATCTTTAGGTCAGATATTAGACACTTTGTTCCACCAAGTTTAAAAGAAAACAAACGAATGACTCTATCTTATAATTACTAATGCTAGTTCCAAATATAATAGCTGATAATTTTTTTGATGATTGTGATGACATTATAAAAATTGCTAATTCATTACCTTATAAACCGGACCCAGAAGGTAAATGGCCTGGTGTAAGATCAGAACCGTTAGAGCTAGTAAACAGAGTTTTATGGACTAAGGTATGTAAAAAAGTAATCTCTTTAATGTACCCAACTGATAACTACGATATGTCGTGGGATGGAACTTTTACTTTTCAAAAAATTAAAATGGATAAGAAAGAAAAAGAATTTACAGAAGGTTGGGTTCACCATGATCACCCTTATTTATTTACTGTTATGATTTATCTTTCAGATCACACAGATGTAGGAACATCGATAGCTTTGCCAAAATCTTTAACTTCATATGTTAAACACGTGCCTATTAAAAACATGAGAAATAGAACAGGTAAAGCACCTGAGTTTAGAGAAAAACTGTTAGACAACAACAGTCAGTTTGAAGAAAGCATTAGAGTAAACTCTAAGAAAAATAGGGTGTTTATTTTTGATTCTTCTCAATATCATTTTGCTCACAATATGGTTAGTAAACAAGACAAAGGGGATAGGCTTACTTTAGTTGGTTTTTTTAATGATTTAAAACTTGATAAAGGAATAAGGTGGGGTATACCTGAGATGAAAAAGAACCAAGAGATGTAATTTTTTTAACATTGAATCTTGGCACTACTTATATATAGTGAGATAATGCTACAAAAACTAGGTTTTTTACCGGGATTCAACAAACAAGTCACTGAAACAGGGGCCGAAGGTCAATGGTTTGATGGTGATAATGTTCGTTTTAGATATGGCACACCTGAGAAAATAGGTGGTTGGTCACAACTAGGACAAGATAAACTGACCGGTGCAGGCAGAGCATTGCATCACTTTGATGATAATGCAGGTATTAAATACGCAGCCATAGGAACAAATAAAATTTTATATGTTTATTCTGGTGGGACTTACTATGATATACACCCTATTAGAACTACACTTACGGGCTGTACTTTTACCAGCACATCTTCTTCAACAACTGTAACAATAAACACAGTTACCTCTCATGGTTTAATAGAAGATGATATTGTTTTATTTGACAGTGTAAGTGGATTGACCGGATCAACTTATACCAATGCATCTTTTGAAGACATAAAATTTATGGTGACGTCGGTTCCGTCTTTTAATACTTTTACTGTTACCATGGCATCTGCAGAATCAGGGACGCCTTTGAGTGCAGCAGGATCTGCATCTGTATTAGCTTATTATCATGTTGGCCCTTCACAACAACTAGGTGGTTTTGGTTGGGGTACTGCAAACTATGGTGGAACTGCAAACGGACCAGCAACTAGCACGTTGTCCACTGCATTAACTGACACAACTACGACGAACATTGTGTTAGCCAGCACCACAGCGTTCCCATCATCTGGAGAAATAAGAATAGGGACTGAAGACATTAGTTTTACAAATAACGATACGTCCACGGGAACTTTAAGTGGTGGAGCAAGAGGAGTAAACGGAACAACAAAGGCCACTCACAGTGCCGGAGTGACAGTAACCAATATATCTGACTTTGTAGCTTGGGGTGATGCGTCGTCTGCTGACTTTACTATTGATCCGGGCTTATGGGTATTAGATAATTTTGGAACAAAACTTATTGCATTAATTTATAACGGAGCATGCTTTGAATGGGATGCAGCCGCCGGAGGAGCAACATCAACAAGAGCAACTATCATACCAAATGCACCAACTGCTTCTCGTCATGTATTGGTATCTACGCCAGACAGACACTTAGTATTTTTTGGAACAGAGACGACTGTAGGAACGTCATCTACACAAGACGATATGTTCATACGATTCTCTTCTCAAGAAAGTATTGATCAAACAGATTCATACACAGTCACTGCAACCAACACCGCAGGCACACAGAGATTAGCTGATGGTTCTAAAATTATGGGAGCTATTAAAGGTAGAGACTCTATTTATGTTTGGACCGACACAGCATTATTTCTTATGAAGTTTGTAGGTCAACCGTTTACATTTGCATTTGAACAAGTTGGTACTAACTGTGGATTAATAGGTAAGAACGCATGTGTAGAAGTCGATGGTTCTTCTTATTGGATGTCAGAAAATGGTTTCTTTACTTACGATGGTCAGTTAAGATCCATGCCTTGTTTAGTAGAAGATCATGTATACGATGACATCAACACTGTAGCCAGAGATTTAATTAACTGTGGTTTAAACAATTTGTTTGGAGAAATAAACTGGTTCTATTGTCAAAATGGATCTAATGTAATTGACAGGGTAGTAACTTATAACTACCTAGACTCTTCAAGTAAAAGACCTATATGGACTACAGGAACTTTACCTAGAGCAGCGTGGAAAGATTCTTCTGTGTTTGCAAAACCACATGCAACTTTTTATGATTCTAGTAGTAACACCTCTTATGATGTTGTTGGAAACACTGATGGCTGTACGATATACTATGAACACGAAACAGGGACCGATCAAGTAAACGCTGGTGGTGTAGTCACGGCTGTAATAGGAACTATTACATCAGGAGATTTTGACATTACACAGAGACGAAGTTCAACAGGTCAAACTTTAGGAGCCCCTGATTTAAGAGGAGACGGAGAATATATAATGAGAATTAGTAGGTTTATACCAGATTTTATTAATCAGGTTGGAAATACACAAGTAAGTTTTACAACTCAAAACTTTCCAAACAGTTCCCAAACTACAACAGATTTTACAATCTCGTCTTCGACTACAAAACGAGATACAAGATTAAGAGCAAGATCAATCGCTATGAAAGTTGCTAACACAACTTCTGGAGAAGATTGGAAGTTAGGTACGTTTAGATTAGATATACATCCGGGAGGTAGAAGATAATGGCTAGTTTATATGATTTTGGATTTAATCCAAGAACTATGTTTATAGATGAAGAAGGTCAAATAAGATTAAAAAACCCGGACGAAGCTAGAGCTATGTTAGCTGCAAATGAACCTAATTTTGATTTGACCAACTACATAATGTCTACAAAAAATCAAAACAACGAACCTGTTTTTTCAAATCCAGGAGAAGCAGAATTAGAACCTACTTTTCAAGGTAATTATGGGGATTCAAACGATGGGTTTATAGATGCACCTGATGCAAAAAATAAATTTAATATATTAGAGTTTCTTCCGTTTGGAGAAAAATCTCTTTCTGGTTCTCTTTTAAGAGGTATTGGAAGTTTAGTACCAAAAATGGATCCACGTCAATCAGCCCTTAGAGAATTTTATGGAGTTGATGATATAGGTAGAGTATCAAGTGGATTAATGAAAGATTACAATCCTGTATCGGGTGGTGGTTTGTATACATTAACGGGCGGTAAGTTTGGTGAACCACCAACTTATGGTCTACAAAATGCTTATCAAAAAAGAATGGATAGAATAGAAAAAACTTTAACGGGTGATAAATATGGATTAGATCAAGATGCCATAAATGCTATCTATGCAGGAACATATGATGAAGAAGACGATAACTTTGACACTAGTCTAATAAAAAGATTACAAGATTTAAACGCAGCTAAGGCTGCAGAGCTTGAAATAATACAGGCAAATACTCCTGGGGATTCAAACGATGGGTTTATAGATACATCATCACAGGATAATAAAGGTGGTAAAAAATATATAGGTGGAGGAGGTTCTGGAGTTCCTGATCAGATTGGTGGCAATCAATTTAAAGGAGACTCAGGCCCAACAACTCAACAAGAAGCGGACTATGGTTATGCGAGTGATTATGGTTTTAAAAGAGGGGGACTAGCAAGTTTATTATAATGGCAAAAATAGTAGAATCATTAACTAGAGCAGAACCAGAA
>CENL01054503.1_pt1 | contig 11370 bp, 7 predicted proteins | sample 530221 | NCBI WGS metagenome assembly CENL01 (sample SAMEA2619791, study PRJEB7988) | marine metagenome | isolation source: saline water (ENVO:00002010), including
TATTATATTATATTATATTATGGAAACAAAAGAAAAGAAAAAGCCTGAGGCTAAAAAAGATACTTGGGAATATAAAGATAGACATTATTACTTAACTAATAACAAAGAACCTTTAACGTATACAATACCTAGCAAACATACTAGAAAGTATCCATTAACTTGGTTTGATAAAGATTTTGGTTACGAAAGAGAATTAAGATATGCTACTAACCAAAAAAGTATTTTTGTTGATGAGCAAAAAGGACCTGTAACATTAAAACATATAGTTTTTGAAAGCGGAGTTTTACATGTTGCTAAAACAAAAAGAACATTGCAAGAGTTTTTAGCAATACATCCTCATAATGGTATTATTTTTAAAGAATTAGATAGTCAAGTAGAAGCTGTAGATCAATTAGAATATTTAGAGTTAGAAAGTGATGCTATTTCTTTAGCTAGACAAATAGATATTGAACAAGCTGAAGCTATATTAAGAGTTGAAATAGGTTCAAGCGTTTCTAATTTAAGTACAAAAGAGCTAAAAAGAGATTTACTTTTATTTGCTAAACAAAATCCTGCTTTATTTATAAACTTATCTAAAGATGAAAATGTTGTATTAAGAAACTTTGCTATTAACGCAGCAGAGGCTGGTATAATAATTTTATCTTCTGATCAAAGAACAATTAAGTGGGCTACTAATGGTCGTAAACTAATGACTGTGCCGTTTGATGAAAATCCATATTCAGCTATGGCTGCTTGGTTTAAAACAGATGAAGGTATTGAGGTTTATAAATCAATAGAGAAAAAACTAAAATAACAAGTGATTATAAAAAGGGTGGCTTTCCGCCACCTTTTTTTTTTAAAAATATTAAAATGGTAAATGTAGATATAGTTTATAAAACAGTGCTATATATCTTGAACAAAGAACAAAGAGGATATATAACACCAGATGAGTTTAATAAATTAGGTACTCAAGTACAGCTTGAAATATTTGAGCAGTATTTTGAAGAACTAAACCAGCAATTACGTTTGCCAGAAAACGATAGTGAATATGCTAATCGTGTTAAAAATCTAGATGAAAAAATAGATATATTTAAAACTACAGGAACTACTACATATAACGGAGCTGGAAATCCCCCATATTTTTATGGACCTAGTGATATACATAGGCTAGGAACTGTTATTTACAAAGATGAAAAACAAGTACAAAAAGTACAAAGAAATGATTTTCTTTTAATAAATAAATCTCCTTTAACAAAGCCAACTACAAGCTTCCCAGTTTATATAGATGAAGGCGAGCACCAATCTTCTGCTGGACCACCACCAGTTCTTCATCCTGTATTCTACGTTTATCCTACTACAATAGCAACTTCTGCTGACATTACTATATCATATATTAAAAAACCTGCAGATCCAGTTTGGAATTATAGTGTTAATACTACTACTGGTGCTTTTATATACACAGATGCAGGTTCTACTCAGTTTGAACTTCATCCAACTGAACAAGTAAACATTATTCTTCAAATATTATTATATAGTGGCATTATAATAAGAGATCCACAGATTATACAAAGTGCTGCTAAATTAGTACAAGAGGCTGAAATAATTGAAAAAACTTAATAAAAAATGGCATTACTAACAGAGACTAACGAACAATATTATGCTGGGCAACAAGCAATGGTTGCAACTGGCACAGCTTCGCCTAATGAAGTTATGCCTGTTTGGGGCGGTGACACTGTTTTATTAAACACTACATCAACAACAAATGCTAATTTTAAAGTAAAGCTTAACAATGTTGTTTTGGCTACCACAAAATACACTATGGCTGCTGGTGTTGTAACAATGAATAATGCTACTGTAGCTGGTGATATAGTTATAATAGAATTATTAGATAATGCTAAGTGGAGTAACTATGGTAGTTACGAATATATTAAGTTAAATGATGTTATAAACAACTTTTTAGTAGCTTATGTGGGTGAAGGCAAATTAATACCAAGTGTTAAACGTACTGATATAATGTTTCATGCTAAAAGAGGTTTACAAGAATTTTCTTATGATACTTTAAAAAGTATTAAATCACAAGAACTTTCTATACCATCTAGTCTTTCTGTAATAATACCACAAGACTATGTTAATTACGTAGAAATGTCTTGGATAGATGAATTAGGTGTTAAACATATTATATATCCTACAACCTTAACTAGTAATCCTTACACTGTACCATTACAAGATGCTGAAGGTAATTTTACTCAAGATAGTATAGGTAAAAACTTACAAGCTGCTCAATCTAAAACTAATGAACGATGGAGATCTGCAGAAGATTATAAAATATCTGGAGCTTTAAGCAATCAAATGTATAACGCCGGTGTTTATGACTGGTCATGGGATAAAGTTTCATATGGTAGAAGATATGGTTTAAAACCTGAAACGTCTCAAAACAACGGTTGGTTTACTATAAATGAAAGAGAAGGTAAATTTTCTTTTAGTAGTAATCTAAGTGGTCAAATAATTATACTACAGTACATATCAGATGGCTTGTCAGTTGATTATGATATGAGAATACCTAAAATGGCCGAAGAAGCTATATATATGCATATTGCTCATGCTGTTCTAGCAGGCCGTGCTAATGTTCCTGAGTATGTAGTACAAAGATATAAGAAAGATAGAAGATCTGCTCTTAGAAATGCTAAGATTAGGTTGTCAAATATAAAATCAAATGAGATTGTTCAAGTTATGAGGAATAAATCTAAATGGATTAAACATTAATATATGCCACAAAGTAAAAACACTTTCATAAAGTCTAAAATGAATAAAGATTTAGACGCTAGACTTGTGCCAAATGGTGAGTATAGAGACGGTTTGAACATTGGTATAAGTACCTCTGAAGGATCAGATATTGGAGCTTTAGAAAATGTATTAGGAAATATTAAAGTTGCTGACTTTGGCTTAAATAGTACATGTAATCTTGAAGTTATAGGTACATGTGTAAACGAAAAAAGTGAAAGGATATTTTTATTCATAACAAATTTTAGTGATGGGTCAAATGATAGACTTTCTTCATTTCAAACAGGTGGTGAATCTTATATATGTATGTTTGATGCTTTTAACAATACACAACAAATATTAGTTTCAGGAACTTTTTTAAATTTTTCAAAAACTCATTTAATAACAGGTGTTAACGTTTTAGAAGATTTATTATTTTGGACTGATAATAGAAATCAGCCTAGAAAAATAAATATTGAAAGTGCTATAGCTAATTCTTCATACTACACAAAAGAAGAACAAATTTCAGTAGCAAAACCAGCTCCTATAAAACCTATAAAATTTTATAAAACATTTTCAAGTACTCCAGTTTCAACTTTAATAGATACTGTATCGCCTAAACTACCTGATGGGGCTGATAATCCTTATTATAATTCCGGTTGGGTGGGTGACTCAGAATACTTAAAAGATAAATTTTTAAGATTTAGTTATAGGTTTAAATTTGATGATGGTGAATATTCTTTAATGGCTCCTTTTACTCAATCAGCTTTTATACCAGAACAAGATGGTTACTTTATAGAAAACGATGGGGCTGTGCCACCAGTTGAAGATATTACTAAAACTTATCAAGGAACAGATGTAGATTTTATGAGAAATAAAGTTACTCAAATACTTATTCAAATACCATGTTTAGATGGAATAAGCACTGCGAGCGCTTGGTCAACAGCTTTTAATGATTTTCATATAACAGAAGTGGATATATTAGCAAAAGAAGCAGGTAACCAAAATATACATGTTATAAACACAATTAAAAGATCTTTTTTTGAAACTAATCAAGGTACTCCCATTACGCCTATTGACTTAGAATATATATATAACTCAGAACAACCATATAAAACTTTACCAAGTAGTGATATAACTAGAGTTTCTGACTTAGTTCCTATAAGAGCAGCAACTCAAGAAGTTACCGCTAATAGAATTATTTATGGAAATTTTACAAATAGACCTGCTTCACCACCATCATTAAACTACTCAGCCAGTTATGCTACTAAAGGAGGATCTGACATAGATAGTCCAGATAGGATTGAATATCAAAACCATAATATAAAACAAAATAGAACGTATCAAGTTGGTGTAGTTTTACAAGATTATTTTGGAAGACAATCTAACGTTTTACTCTCTGATCAAGATAGTCCTTTAAGTCAAGTAAGTAGTGTATATGTACCTTATAGAGCATCTAGTAGCTCTCCACCGCTGGTAAATAATTCTCCTGCAGATACTTGGCCAGGTAATAACTTAACTATTAATTTTGAATCATTAGTACCTAATGATCTACCAGCTGTTACAGGTTATCCAGGAATTGCTTCAAGCATAAATAAATTAGGTTATTATGCTTATAGAATAGTTGTAAAACAAAAACAACAAGAATATTATAATATATATTTTCCAGGTATACTAAATGGAGATACTCTTCCTGATGGAGCCGCAGGAACAGCGGCTAGTTCTGCTTTTCCTCAAGTAAACTTTGTAATTCATGGTGATAATATAGATAAAGCTCCTAGAGATTTAAAAGAAGTTGGGCCTGATCAAAAAATATTTAGATCTCAAAACAATAGCGCTTTAGGTGGATTAGATAATATGACAATGCCTACTATGTCTTTTGAAGATTATGCTTGGCAAACCTCTCAACCTCATACTGACGAAGAAATATCTGATTATTATGGTAATCAATGGGCTATTTATAGAGAATCTTTAAATACAGCTCCTCCAAATAGTAGTTTAAACGTTTTTTTAAGAGTTAATAATGAGGGTGTTGGTGTCCCTTCAACACCAGTTGGAGGTTTAAATAGTCAATATTTTTTTCCTAATACTTTAAATCCTAAAGCAGATATAGTTACATGTATAGCTAAGTTAACTGATTTAGGTTTAGCTCCTGACGATCTGGCATCAGGAACCGTGGCAGCACAAGCTTATTATAATTATTTTACCTCACCTTTAACAGCTCAAACCACTGTAAACGACACTTCTATAGGTGCTTCTGCAACAGCTGGGATGAGTCCAACCTTAGCTGTGTATGAAACAAAACCAGTAAATTCTTTATTAGATATTTTTTGGGAAACTACAACAGCTGGAACAATATCTGAGTTAAATACAGCTATAGCTACTATTGATAATACTTCAGCTCAATACGTGGAAGATAGTGTATACAGTGGAAGTGGAACTCCTCCTGGACCTGTTTCTATTTTAAATGAAAATTTAACTATAGGAAGTGATGCTACTCAAAGTTTTAGATTTGTTAACACCCAAGGAGGCGCTACTCTTACAGGTGCTACAGCTACTTTAGTTAGTGTAACAAATGGATATGGGGTAGACTTAACTAGTAAACTTACACTTTCATCTTTAGGAAGTGGTATTTTTAAATTAGTAACAGCTGGTGAATTTGTTCGTATAGGAGGTAGTCACGATTTATTAACAGTTGATTTAAGAGTTAACAGTAGTAATAAAATAACAAATCTGTCATTTAATATACAAGTTTTAAACACCGCACCTCAATTTGTTGCACCAACAAGTGGAACTCAATTAGGGCTAAGCACCACTACTACTTCAACTAGTAGTATTTATACTTTAATAGCTACAAATGGTAGTATTAATACGTCTAGGTGGTCAGAACGTATGTACTTTTCAATAAAATTTCAAAGTCCTGGAAATTACTTTTTTTTAAATGATCAAGGTGTTAATTCTTTAAATCAAGCTTTTATTAAATTGTATCACACTCAATTACCAACTGGTACTTATAACGTAGAAGTAGAAATGAGAGATGCTCCTATTTGGAGTGTTAATACACCTTCTAATGGTGTTTCAATTATTGCTGATTTTTATATAAATGTAACTTAAATACAACAACAAGTGATTATAAAGTATGGCTTATTCATTACCAATAAAATATTATAACTCTTTTTTATTAAAGAAGACTCAAGAAAATGCTAGCCCTAATTATTATAGTAAATGGCCAGGATTACCTTGGAATCCTAGCATAAGCCCTTATGATGGTACATCTCTTGGATCTTTAGCTTATAAAACGTTTCCTTTTGATAGTGGTACTTTTAGAGCAAATCAGTATAGCTGGTATGTAGAAGAAGCTAGAATAAAAGGCGGTTTTAACAATACTTCTATAGACTTTGGGGTAAGAGCATATGTAGTTGAAGAAAATAATAAACAAAATGATAATTTTTCTACACTTATATTTTCTGGAGTATATAATAGCGAAACTGGCACAAACAATACTAATGTTTTTTCAATAGGAGAAAAAATAACTAAACAAATAAACCCAGCAAATGGTTCAATACAAAAACTATATTCTAGTGACACAAATCTTATAGTATTTCAAGAAAGCAAAGTTAGTAAAATACTTATAAATAAAAATACAATATATAGTGGTAGTCAAGGAGCTCAAGAATCTGCAAAAGCTTTAGTTTTAGGTCAAGTTTATCCGTATTCAGGAAAGTATGGAATAAGCCAACATCCTGAGTCTTTTGCTGTTTTTAGTAATAGAAAATATTTTAGTGATCAAAATCAAGGTTTAGTATGTAGATTGTCAAATGATGGTATTACGGAAATAAATAGATATGGAATGAGAGATTATTTTAGAGACTATTTTTCTACAGTTTCTACTAATTGGCAAAGTTTTTTATATAATCAAAATATTTCTTTAACACTAGACGCTGATGGAAACTTAACGCAACCTACGGTTTCTGGTGATGTTGCTTGTAATTTTACAATTGGTTCTTCTATATATTTAGATAATCAAGTGGTTGTTGCTAATAATGCAGCTTCAAATAGAGTACAAGTTGGTAGTAATATATACTTAAGAGATATAAAAAGTCCTACTCAAGCCGGTATAATAAGTACTTTTTCTATTACAACACAAGGTTCAGGGTATTCAGCTGGTGCAAGTGGAACAACTGGAGGATCTTCAGTTAGTAACATAGATGTTACTTTAACAGTTGACGGAACAGGTGGTATTTTAACAGCAGTTCCAAATGCACCTGAAGGGTTTCCTGGTTATAAAGTTGGAGATGTTTTAAATGTAATTACAGGTGGCACTAGCGGAACTATAACAGTAGCGTCTGTAGTTAATGAAACTCAATTCTTTTTTAATTTACAACCTAGATTTTGGAGTCCACAACCAGCTTTTGGAGCAACAACTTCATATAATTTTGGTTTTGAAACTCAAAAAAAAGGAAGAATATTTGGAGGTTGGGACATTCATGCTGATAATTATGTTATTTCAATTCAACCAAACAATGGTAATAATACTTTTTCTACTATTTCTTTTGACGAATCTAGCAACGGTTGGACTAGTAGACATAGTTATAAACCTCAATTTATAAATAGCATGAGGGACAGTGTTTACACTACTAACCAAAACTCTTTATGGAGACATTATGATAATACTACTGAAAATAATAGAACAAGTTACTATGGAATTATGTATAGCTCTTCTATTGAGCTAATAATAAATCAAAACCCTTCTTTATCTAAAAATTTCTTAACTGTAGGATATGAAGGTTCAAGTGGTTGGAAGGTAGATTATTTTAAATCTGATTTTGAAGGTTTTGATTATAGTTATTACACAACTCCAGTTGGTGGTTTTGATCAAAGTCAAGATACTATAGACACAGTGTTAAGTTATTTGAGTGGGCGATACGAGGTTGCAAATCCTAATAACGTGGGTTTGTTGGCTGTAACACCACCTTTTGAATATGCTGGTTTTAAAAGAAAAGAAAATAAATATTTATCTAATTTAAAAAATAATAGTCAAGCTAGACCTGGTGAAGTAATATTTGGACAATCCGTTAGTGGTATAAAAGGTTATTTTTCTACTGTTAAACTTTCTACAGACAACATAACTCAAGTTGGTGGTGAAAAAGAGTTATTTTTAGTTTCTTCAACTTTTACACCATCATCTTATTAAATTAAATTAAATTAAATGAAACAAGAAATATTAATACCAAGAGACACTGGTGTTTACAAACCTAATAAAAAAATTAGAAATAAAATATTAACTTTTCAAAAGTATTTACAAAGCTTAGATACTGACAAGCATTTAGTATTTGATGATAAAGGGTCAGAAACGCATTGTCCTTTAGAACATAGTTTTTCTGATGGTATATATGTTAGAAAAATAACTATACCAGCAGGTATGTTTATTGTAGGTAAAATACATAAGCATGATCACCCTAACTTTTTATTAGAAGGTGAAGTTACTGTTATTACTGAAGATGGCATGGAGGAATTAAAAGGACCACTTTCAATAATATCAAAAGCTGGTACCAAGAGAGCATTGTATGCTAAGACAAAATTAGTTTGGGTTACTGTTCATGCAAATCCAACAAACACTGAAGATTTATCTAAATTAGAAGAAGAAATAATATCTCCTACTTATTTAGATTATGAAAAATTTAAACAATTAAAACAATAAAATATGGCATGGGTAATGGTTGGTACGGCTGCGGTTAGTCTAGGCGTAGGTATTTGGCAGTCTGCTAAAGCAAATAATAAAGCTAAAATAGAATTAGAAAAAGCAAATGAATTAGAACAAGATATAAAAGATTTTGAAGCATCTAGACAGCCTGTTATAAACAAAGCAGATGAAATAAGAGCAATGAAAAATAGTCTTACTAATCCTAATGCTAATTTACCAGTAGCAACAAAAGCTGCTGAAATGCAAATTCAAGAAACAGACAAAGCTTTAGCAAATACACTAGATACTGTTAGGCAAAGCGGTATGGGAAGTGGAGGTGCAACTGCATTGGCACAAGCGGCTGCAGCAAGTAAATCTAAAGTTTCAGCTAACATTCAACAACAAGAGGCTGCAAATGCTAAACTAGCAGCGCAAGGAGAAGCTAAGTTACAAGCTGATAAACTAAATATAGAAGGTAAAGCTATAGCTGAGGAAATAGCAGCATACGGAAGACAAGAGGATAGAGATATTGTTTCTTTAAATAGATTACAAAGCCAAATGGAAGGCGCTGATTATACAGCGCAGCAATTAGAAGCACAATCTACAGACGCTCTTATGGCTGGTGTAGGAGCTGGAGGAAGTGCTTTACAGGGAGCTGATTTTACATAATTAAAAAAATACAATGGCAACATACGAAAATCCATATGGCGGTAAAGGAAGACCTATTAGAACTAGAAATCAAGTAATTGGACAAGGCTTAATGAGAATGGCTCAAGGCTTTGCTAAGGATAAAATAGCGCAACAAGATAGAGAAAAAAGAGACGTTGAAGAAGCAGATGCACTATTAAAAGATAGATCTACTAAAGCTAAAGCTAATTTTAGTAAAGGTGTTAATGCAGCTAGTAATGATATAGCAAAATTTACTTCAGGATTTAGTGGTGAAACTAGAAATGTTTTGTTTGATGAAATAAGTAACGCTGTAGATTCTTTAGGTCAAGAACTTAGTGACTGGATGCAAGATAATCCCGAAGCTTCTTTAGATCAAATAAATTTAAAAACTCAACAACAACTTATGTCTGTTAAGCAATTACAAAGAGATGTTGGACATTTAGAACAAGCAAGACTAGAGTATATAGCTGCACGTGATAAGTTACCAGGAGAAGAAGGTGCTTTAGTACCGGGTTTTAATCCACATTTAATTAAGTTTTTTGAAGCTCAAGACAGGAATGATCCAGGTATTAGAATAGGATTAGAAGATAATGGAAATTGGAGAATAAGTGTTGTAGACGAAGAGCAGTTGGGTAATACTTTAAATACTATGTCAGATGATGCTTTATTAGAGTTTACTTCTTTTAATTTAACTCAACAAGGTGAAAGAGCAGAAGCTGGAGATGGTTATTTTCAACAGGTAGAAAAACCAGATTATACCAATTTACAAAAACAAATAGATAGTGATATAGAAAAAGGTAATACACAGTTTGGTAAAAAGAATGCTGATGGAAGTTATAGTTATAATCACCAAAATGTAAATGATTATTTTTCTGCAAAAGGTGATTATGCTAGAGTAAAAGGAGAACCTACTGTAGACGGTAAAGATATTATTACTAGAAAAGCTTTAGGTGTAGATAACATGTCAAACTGGATATATTTTGGTGGACCAGACAGCATGAATGACGCTAATAATTTTAATGAAGATATTTTTGCAACTACTTATATAGATAACTTTGTTCAAGGACTACCTGGATATCAAGACCCAACTAGAGTTTCTAACAAGCCTAGTGCTAAAACTAAACCTAAAGATGCAAAAAGTTTAATAAATAAATATTCAAACAAAGCTCAACCTCAAGATAAATCTACATACAGCGGTGCTAAGAAATCTCAACAACAAACTTTAAATGAAGCAATAAAAAGTGGATATATAAAACCTGGAACTACAATTAGTCAAATTACAGGTAAGGATAGAAACAAATATTTTATTGGAGATGGACAAAAAAAGTTTTTACAAATGATGAAAAAACCTTAATATGGACGAGGAATTAGAAGTTATTGTTCAAAAAATGCTAGACGCAGGTGAGCCTGAAGAAAATATTAAACTAGTTATAGAAGAGTTTAATAAACCTAAGTCAAAAGAAGAAACAATAGTAGAAACAGTTGAAGAAAAACCTGTTGATTCAGATCCTGATGAAATGGATATTTATGCAGATAAATTAACTGAAATAGCTGAAGCAGAGGCTAGCGATGAACAAGTTGAAGCCTGGAAAGCACAAGCTATTGAACCAGAAACTTCTTTTTTTGATTACTTTACAACTAAAACTGAAACAACTTATCCATGGCAAACCTATTTTAATACCGCTAAACAGTCATTACAAGAACAAAACAAACAATTGCCGGAAGATCAGCAAGTAGATATTACTACTGAAAATATAAAAAACAAAGCTATAGACATATACGTTTCGAGTCAAGAAGATGAATGGCAAACAGGTTTAGCTAGCGAAGTATTAGAAGATTTTGAAACTGAATATGGCGTGGATAGAACTTCAAGTTTTGGTTCTGCTGTTGAAACTTTAAGTCAATTTTCAGTTCCTGGTATAATATATAAATACGCTAAGGGCGCTAGAAATTTATATAATCAAGAACTTGATGATCAAGAAAAAGAAAAAAAAGAAAAAGACTATTTTGGTTTTTTAATTGATCAGGGTTATAAAAATTTTGGAACAGAACAGCAAGAAAATTATTTTAATAATAGAAAAAAATTATACAATAAGCTAAGCACTAAAGAAAGTGAGTTAGAAAAAGAATATGCTGGAAAAGTTTCTGATATTACAGCTAGAAGACAAGATATAGATAAATCTTTATCTGAGTTAAATAAATATGAAAAAAGAATTAAAGAAAAAGATCCAAATTTTACAGAAAAAGATTATAAAGATTATCAAAACTTATTTAACAAT
>CENL01014930.1_pt1 | contig 11366 bp, 9 predicted proteins | sample 530221 | NCBI WGS metagenome assembly CENL01 (sample SAMEA2619791, study PRJEB7988) | marine metagenome | isolation source: saline water (ENVO:00002010), including
AAGAAGGATGTCAGATCATGAACGCACCTACAGGACGGCTTGAGGGATACCAGGCCTGGGAAGGCGGCACCGACCCGTTTGAGGACTATGCCGGGCCCTATTTCTTCAAGAAATTGGAAGACGGATCCATCACATGTGCGTTTGAAGCCCTCCCCCATCACTGCAATGGCGGCGGCTTCCTGCATGGTGGGTCGCTGATGACATTTGCCGATTACGCATTGTTTGCCCTCGCAGGCGACGTGTTGGATGGACCCGGTGTGACCGTCTCCTTTAACTCAGAATTCATTTCCGCCGTCGGCGCTGGAAACCTGATTGAGGCGACCGGCGAAGTCGTTCGTAACACCCGCTCGATGGTGTTCGTCAGGGGTCAGGTATTCTGCGGCGAAGACACGCTTTTGAACTTTAGCGGTGTGATCAAACGCATCCGGAAATAGACCTAAACTCATGTTAGGATGCGTCTTATGGTAACGCTTAGCGCTCTCGATCAATCTCCCATCCGCGAAGGTGGCACCGGCGCTCAGGCACTGCAGGAGACAATTGACCTTGCGCGCGCCTGCGAAGCTGCAGGCTATCAACGCTATTGGGTTGCCGAGCACCATAGCGGCTCCTCTTTCGCCGGTTCAGCGCCTGAAATCTTGATCGGCGCTATTGCGGCAGCGACGAAAACAATTCGCGTAGGGTCGGGCGGCGTCATGCTGCCTCACTACAGCCCGCTGAAAGTTGCTGAAATTTTTCGGGTGCTGCACGCCCTTTATCCCGACCGGATCGATTTAGGACTTGGACGCGCGCCGGGATCTGATCAGAAGACCAGCCGAGCCCTTCAGCCAGGACCCCAGGCTTATGGGATTGATGTATTTCCGCAGCAAGTCCAGTTGCTGCAACAATTCCTGGAAGACGCCCAGGGCCTCAAAGGCGACGCGGGCGGTCTACCTGTCGATCATCCCTATCAGGGCATTCATGCAGTTCCGCGCGGACCGGGCATGCCTGATCTATGGATGTTGGGGTCAAGCTCGGACGGTGCCGCCTATGCCGCCCAATTTGGCATGCCCTATTGTTTCGCGCATTTCATCAATCAGGATGCTGGGCCCTCGCCGCTCGAGATTTATCGCAAGAGCTTCCGGCCATCCCGGATTTCCTCGCAGCCACGTGGATCGATAGGTGTGTCCGTCATGGTCGCCGACACGGAAGAAGAAGCCGAACGTCAATCTGCTTCACGGAACCTGTGGGTGCTCCACCTGCTGCAAAACAAGGCCGGGCCCTTTAAGTCGCTGGATGATGCGCTCGCTTTCCCTCTCCGTCCTGATGAAGTTCAGATGCTGCAGAGCGTGAAGCACCGTAGCATTACTGGCACACCGGAACAGGTGCGGGGCCGACTGCTCCAGATGGGCGCAGAATATGGTGTCGATGACTTCGTGATTCTAACCATCACGCCGGACCATGAGGCACGGAAGCGGTCCTATGAGTTGCTTGCGCAGGCTTTTGATCTGAAGGCTGCTGCCTAGTCAGCAGGAAGCGGCTGCACCGTCACGCCTGGAATGACCGATCCCTGCTCTGCATCCCCACGCCTTACAGCACGCCGTGCATAGGCCTCCCTGATGCGCGTCAGGCGCTCGGCCGTAATGGGGAAGTTCCAGACCACCAGCGCAGAGATTGTCCAAAGGCCAAGCGGCAGCAGGCAATAGACCATCACAATGCCAAATGTCCCGCTGTCGGTTTGCGCCTCAGCCTGGGGATCAAACCCGAGAAAGGCGATGAGTGGCAGCGCAATGCCAACTCCTGCTGCTTCAAAGAACTTTCGTGCAAACCCCAAAAACGCAAACAGGAGACCGGTGCGATGTTCGCCAGAACGCATCATGTCCAGATCCACAACGTCAGCGAGCATTGAAGCGCCCAAAATCGCCCCCGCGCCGAAAGCAAAGCCTTGCACCATCGTGACCAGGAACATGGCCACAAAGGTAAAGTCGGGTGACACGGGAACAATGAAATAGACAACAAGCGGCACTGAGCTAAAGGCGAGCATGGACAGGAACACTGCAACGCAAAGCGCGCGATGCTTGCCCATCTTATTGCCCAGCGACACCCAGAATGGAGAGCCAAGGGCAGCAGTACCAAAGAGCACAAGAATGAGCACAAAACCCGCTTCGCCCAGTTTCAGCACATGGTCGTAAAACAGGATCGCCACCGCGGCATTCAATGATCCGGCCAATGCGCTCACCATTGTGGAGATGAGCACCCGGCGGAATGGACCATTGCGCATGATCGCTTTCAGACCATCCATCAATGAAATCGTCTGAGTTGTTTGCGGTGCAGGTTCACGAATTCTCCAGAACAGGATAGCCGCGCAGACGGGCAACAGGATAATCACCATCCATCCAAGAGACGCCATGGCTTCTTTTGAAACTGAATTGAGTTCGCCCTCTTGCGTTTCTGCTCCTGACGCTACTGCCCAGACGACGGGGATAAGGATTGCCGAGATGAGGCCAATCAGCAGGAAGACCTCTCTCGCGCCAGTGATGCGGCTGCGTTCGCGATAGTCCGTTGACAGTTCCGCGCCCCAAGCGCCGTAGGGAATGGTGATCAGCGTAAACCCTAGATAGATCGCGGAGATCCAAAGAAACAGGTAGCCAAGAGAGACAGGTTCGCTCGGCACGAACAACATGAAAGCGGAAAGCGCCATCAGCGGCACGCCCAGTGCAATCCAAGGTCGGCGGCGACCAAAATTGCCTCGCGTCCGGTCGCTCAGGCGTCCAATCAGCGGATCAGTGATCACGTCGGAGAAACGCGCCAGCATCAGGACTACACCAACCGCCGCAAGGTTCAGCCCAAGTGTGCCGCTATAGAATGCGGGGATGTAAATGGCGATCGGAAGACCAATCACTGCGAGCGGCAAAGTCATTTGTGCGTAGGCAACAAGATGCCCAAAAGGGACCCTGTCTTGCGCGCCGCTTTCTGATTCCTCTGCGTGATCTTTTGCCGACATTACGCTTCCCCTGGCCCCTCAAACCTTGCGGCGAAACAGTAACACAAATTTACGACCCACCAAAAACCCATAAAAACTGCCAAAAACACATTGATTTCGTGATGAGCGAAACCTGTTCATCTAGTTCAGGAACCGTTCAGGTGAATCTTGTCATCTTCATTTCAACCGCTGGGAACGGCGGCCTGAATGCCCTGGCCAGATTGTCATGCGTTATCTGGTTGGGTCCTGAGGGGGCAAGGCGGTGTCTGAATGTACCCCCGGCCACCGCCTTCGCCCCTCTCAACTTTCCCCTCAAAAAACCATCAGGCGCTCGCACTCGGACGTGCGGAGACACGCTCGTGCCAGGCTTTGAGGTTGGCTGCATCGTCAGGAATTGGGATGCCGACAAATGTCGCAAAGTCGATGACACAAAGTGCCGTGATGTCTGCCACCGTAAAGCTGTCACCCGCAAAATAGTCGCGGCCGGCCAGATCTTCATTCAACCAGTCCAGAATGAACTCAGCGCGCTTTTTGCCCGCCTCACCTGCTTCCTTGATCTGTCCACCAAGAGCGGCTGTCAGGGGGTGGCAATGACGCCAATACGCCCCGACTGTGCCAAGCAGCTGAAACTCGATCCGTCGGTTCCACATCTCAACCTGCGCCTGCTCCAGCGGCGTTGTGCCAAATAGCGGATTTTCTGGGTGTGCAGCTTCAAAATAGCGGCAGATCGCGAGGCTCTCAGCGATGCAGGTGCCATCGTCCAGCTCCAGCACAGGGATCTGTTGCAGGGCGTTCTTCTCCTTAAACGCCTCGGTCCGGTTTGCCCGCTCCATCACCGGTGTTTGTTCCAGAGGCACGTCAATGCCCTTCTCCGCCAGAAAAATGCGAACGCGCCGCGGATTGGGTGCCCGTGTGTCGTCATAGATTTTCATGGGTGGTTCCTTTTTTGGGTTTATGAAATCATTCCAATGGTGGCACCTGTCATGGCCGCCGCGAGCGTACCGCCCACCAGGGCTTTCATGGCTAAAGATGTAATTTCGACGCGGCGCTCTGGCACAATGGCGGACAATCCACCGATCATGATGCCGACTGAGCCCAGATTGGCGAATCCGCAGAGCCCATAGACCATGATGAGGCGAGAGCGCTCTGAGAGGTCTTCCAGCGGCGTCTGGGTCAGGCTTACATAAGCCAGGAATTCGTTGAGGATGGTCTTAGTGCCCATAAGCTGGCCTGCGACTGATGCCTCACCCCAGGGCACACCCATGAGCCAGACGAGCGGCGCAAAAATCCAACCAAGGATGCGTTGAAGTGTCAGCGGCGCCTCACCCACATCGGGAAAGAGACCCAGCAGGATGTTCGCAAGCGCGACGAGCGCAACGAGTACCAGAAGCATCGCGAGGATATTGAGGAACAGCGCAAGCCCATCCAGCGTGCCCCGTGTCACTGCGTCCATGCTGCTTTGATAGCCCAGGTCTTCTGCGCTTACTTCACCGTCTGTTGGTTCTTCGTCAGCGCTGCCTGGCACCATCAGCTTGGCGACCAGCACAGCAGCTGGCAGAGAGATAAGCGACGCCGTAAGAATTTGCCCCATGGCACCTTCAAGGATGGAAGATAGCACAAATGCGTAGAGCACAATTACTGTGCCCGCGACGGTGGCGAGTCCCACCGTCATTAGGATAAAAAGCTCAGAGCGTGTGAGGCGTGCCATGTAGGGCCGAATGAGCAGTGGCGATTCCACCATCCCCAAAAACACGTTGGCAGCGGTGCCAAACCCCACCGCTCCCCCCAGGTTGAAGGATCGTTGCAGCGCCAGCGCAAAGCCTTTGGTGACCCAGGGCAGAATCCGCCAATACCAGAGCAGCGCTGAAAGTGCCGACAGGACGAGGACCAATGGCAGTGCCTGGAAGCCCAGCACGAACGCATTTTGCGGACTGGAAACATCGAAGGGCGCGTCGCCACCGCCGACATAGCCAAAGACAAAAGATGTGCCTTCGTTGGTTGCAGCCATCAATGTGTCGACAACACCATTGAGCGCAATTAGCGCCTCGCGGGCGAGCGGTACTTTTGTGAGGATGAGCGCAATCACGACCTGCAGACCGAGGCCGGTGGCGATCAAACGCCAGGAGCGCCTGGACCTGTCTTCGCTGATTGCCCATGCGAACGCCGTCAGCACCAACAGTCCAAAAGCGCTCTGCGCCGCATAAATCGTCATAAAGCCCCCAGCTAATCCGGTTTTGATGGAATTCAAAACCGGGTGCTATTTTTTCTTATTCACCACGTTTCCGGACAGAAAACCGCTTCGGACTTTTCTTGGAAACGCTCTTACCCTTCAAACTCGCCCGGGCATCTTAAGGGCGGGAGCGGCAGCGGCAACCACAAAGCCTTGAAATCTCACCCTTTTTGACCGCCAGCCCGGCCGCTTGACCCATAGGGCCTGCTCGGGCACAAAGAGCGCCAAATTCCCCGTAAATCCGCGAGCGGAGGGGCTTTTGTCCAGCTTGGGCGCGCCGCTCGCACATCTACAAGAAAACACCTCACAAGGAGACTGTCAGACATGACCATTAGCTTTGAAGGCAAAGTAGCCATCGTAACCGGCGCAGGCGGGGGCCTTGGCCGCTCGCATGCTTTGGATCTTGCCAAGCGCGGCGCAAAGGTTGTCGTGAACGATCTCGGCGGTTCTGTCGACGGATCTGACGGGTCTTCCGCTGCTGCCGACGCTGTGGTTGCAGAAATCAAAGCAGCTGGCGGTGAAGCCATTGCCAACGGGTCTTCGGTTACGGACGATGCTGGCGTTGCCAACATGGTCTCTCAGACCATGGACGAGTTCGGCCGCATCGACATTCTGATCAACAATGCCGGCATCCTTCGCGACAAGAGCTTCGTGAAAATGGAAATGGGCGACTTCCAGATGGTGATCGACGTTCACCTGTTCGGCACAGTGAAACCTACAAAAGCCGTGTTCCCGATCATGAAGGAACAGGGCTATGGCCGCATCATGGTCACATCTTCCTCTTCCGGCCTCTACGGTAACTTCGGTCAGACCAATTATGGCGCCGGCAAGCTGGGTGTTGTGGGTTTCATCAACACGCTGAAGCTTGAAGGCCAGAAAGACAATATCCGTTGTAACGCGCTGGCCCCAGTTGCATACACCCGGATGACGGAAAATCTGATGCCGCCTGAAGCAGAACAGATGCTGACACCAGAAAGCGTGACACCTGCTGCGATGTATCTTGTTTCCGAAGACGCCCCTACCGGCACAATCATGTGCGCAGGCGCTGGCGTCTTCTCAGTTGCTAAGATCATGGAATCTGATGGCATGTATCTCGGACGCGATGGCCTCACAGCTGAAGACGTTGCCGAAAACTTCGACAAAATCGCTGACATGTCGAACGCCAAAGCCTTCTTCATGGGTGGCGAACAGACCGGCAAGTTCTTCGAAAAAGCATCCGGCAAGTAAGCCGCACACTTTTTTGCGTTTAAAGGGGAGCCTCGAGCTCCCCTTTTTTGTGCCTGGTGTCCCGCACGCTTGTCTCTCCTGCCCTCTCGTTTCATAGTCGGCCCCAGAAAAGAACACCAAGAATTGGATGTGTCCCTTGCTCAAAAAAGTCAGCCTTTGGCTCCTTGCTCTCCTGGCAGTTCTGATATTTGGCGTCCTGTTCGTCCATCAGGATTTCTATTGGAACAAACGGGCGGCCGTGTTTGACCGCGAGGACGAGGTCCGCGGAGAAAATGGCATGGTTGTGAGCGCGCATGCGCTGGCGAGCCAGGTGGGCATCGATGTTCTGAAGCAGGGCGGCAATGCGTTTGATGCCGCAGTCGCGGTGCAGTTTGCCCTGGCGGTTGTGTATCCGCAGGCGGGCAATATTGGCGGCGGTGGCTTTCTGGTCTACCGGCAAGCAGATGGTGCCACCGGCACGTTGGACTATCGCGAACGGGCGCCAAAATCCGCCCACCGGGACATGTATCTGGACGAAGAAGGCAATGTTGTCCCCGGCCTTAGCCTCACAGGGCCGCTGGCTGTGGGTGTTCCCGGCACGGTCGATGGCATGGTGGAAGTCCATGAACGCTTTGGGTCCCTGCCCTTTGCGGATCTTGTGCAACCTGCCATCACACTGGCTGATGAAGGCTATGCCCTGACGTCCAAAGGGGCCGCCTCCCTCAACCGCTTTCGCAACAGTTTTGCGAGCGTGAACCGGTTCACGCCTGCAGCTCTCACAGACACGCCCTGGGAAGCCGGTGAGAAGATTTCCTATCCCGATCTCGCAGCCACGCTCACGCGGATTCGCGATGAGGGGCGTGCTGGCTTTTATGAGGGTACCACAGCCGATCTCATTGTGGATGAGATGCAGGCGGGTGGCGGTCTCATCACGCATGCGGATCTGTCTGACTATCGGTCGGTCTGGCGCGATCCCATTGTCGGCACCTATCGCGGTTATCGGATCATTTCCATGCCACCGCCCTCTTCGGGGGGCATTGCGCTTGTCCAGCTTCTCAAAGGGATTGAGCCCTATGACGTGGGCGCCATGGGACACAATTCAACAGACCATATCCACCTGATGACGGAGCTGGCGCGGCGCGTCTATGCGGACCGGGCGACCTATCTCGGCGATCCGGATTTTGTGGAGATCGACATTCCGCGCCTGACGGGCGACGGTTTTATCAGTGCGCGCATGGCGACGATCGATATGGGCAGCGCAACGCCCAGCGAAGAGGTGAAGCCCGGCACAGTTGAGGTCATCGAAAGTGTTGAGACCACGCATTATTCCATCGTCGACAAAGACGGCAACGCGGTGTCCGTCACCACAACGCTTAACGGCATGTTTGGGTCCAAGCTTGTGGTGAAGGGAGCTGGCTTTTTCCTCAATAATGAGATGGATGACTTTTCCATCAAGCCCGGTCACCCGAACCAGTTTGGTCTGGTGGGCGCAGAAGAAAATGCCATCCAGCCTGAAAAGCGCATGTTGTCCTCTATGACACCGACCATTGTCGAGAAGGACGGGGACCTCTTCATGGTTGTGGGCTCACCCGGAGGCTCCACCATCATCACGTCCGTGTTCCAGTCCATCGTGAACGTCATCGACTTTGGCATGAATGCGCAACAAGCCGTCGACGCACGGAAATCGCACGCGCAATGGCTGCCGGATGTCATCTTGATGGAAAAGGGCAATCCGGATGTCTTCACCCTCTTTGGCCTGCTTATGCGCGGCCACACCCCGGTCATCTACCCATTTTTCGATTGGGAGCTTGGGCGTCTTGAAGTCATCATTGTCGAGGAAGATGGCACGCTTATCGGCGCGCCGGACGATACGCGCGGATACGACGACACGGCCATCGGCTACTAGCTGATCGGCAGATTCGCCAGGTCGCCGGGTTTCCCGCTGAAGATCCGGTCTGACTGATGTGGGCAATCGGGGTGTCGCCAACGAATTTTCACACCGGTTTGACCGCATCTGCAGGGTCTCTACAATCAGCATACCTTCCATAACCTCTGCAGGTTCCCATCTCTTTTCTCCGCCTTTTTAGCCTCCTCCTCGTCGGCCTCTTCTGGCTCACACCTGCCGCCCATGCCGACACCTGCGACATTGACCGTCCGATCATGTTTGGCGGGCTCGATTGGGATTCCGCCGCCTTTCACAATGAGGTGGCGCGGATCATCCTTGAAGAAGGCTATGGCTGCGAGACCGATGCCATTCCGGGCTCCACGCTGCCACTGGTGACAGGCCTCGGGCGCGGCGACATTGATGTGCTGATGGAGGTCTGGCGGGACAATCTCGTAGAACCCTGGACGGCAGCCCTTGAGCGCGGTGACGTGATTGATCTCGGGATCAACTTCCCAGACGCCGTGCAGGGCTGGTATGTGCCGCGCTACCTTGTCGAAGGTGACCCGGCACGGGGCATTGAGGCGGCAGCGCCTGAGCTCAAATCTGTCTACGACCTGCCACGCTATGCCGCGCTCTTCACCGATCCGGAAGAACCCAGCAAAGGGCGCTTCTATAATTGTATTCTGGGCTGGCAGTGCGAGCTCCTCAACAGCGCGAAGCTGCGCGCCTATGGCTTAGACGAGACCTTCACCAATTTCCGTCCTGGCGCCGCGTCCTCCCTCGCTGCGGCCATTGCGTCCGCCTATACGCGGGGCAAACCCATTGTTGCCTATCATTGGGGGCCCACCTGGGTTCTGGGCAGCTATGACATGGTGCTGTTGGAAGAACCGCCTTATTCCCGCGAGGCCTGGGAAGCGTTCAGCGACAATCCTGACACTGCGCCACCCACCGCCTATCCAACGACAGAAGTCTCGATCGGGGTGAACACAAAATTTGCGGCGCAAGCACCCCAAGTGGTTGCGTTTCTCAAGCAATATAAAACCACGTCGGCCATGGCGAGTGAGGCTCTGGCGTTCCTCAATGCCAACAAGGAATCCACCACCCGGGATGCCGCGCGGAACTTTCTGGAAACCCGTCCTGACGTGTGGCGAGACTGGGTCTCGCCGGAAATTGCCGCTCGTATTGTGGGAGACCGCCGAGAGGAAGAAGCGTCCTCCTTCCCACAAGAATGGCGATTTCCCATCTCCGCCTGGGTCAATGAGTGGATCGAGGGTTTTGTGGCCAATTATGGCGGACTCTTTGAAGCGGCGGGCAACCAGGTTCTGAAACTCATTCTTCTTATGGAAGACGGACTGCAGGCGCTTCCCTGGTGGCTGGTGCTTGTCATCGCAGCGGTTGTCGGCTGGCACGCGACGGGCAGTCTCTGGGCACCGGTCGGATTCACGGTTGCGCTCTTCTCTGTGGGGGTCTTGGGACTTTGGGACCTCGCCATGCAGACGCTTGCGCTCACCACCGTCTCCGTGCTGCTCGCGCTCGTGATCGGCATTCCATTTGGAGTCATGCTTGCCAAACTCCCCCGCGTCCGGCGCTTCTCGCTCCCAGTGCTTGACGCCATGCAGACCCTGCCAAGCTTCGTCTATCTCATTCCGGCTTTGATGCTCTTTGGCCTCGGAAAAGTGCCGGCGGTCTTTGCCACGGTCATCTATGCCACGCCGCCGCTCATTCGTCTGACAGATCTGGGTATCCGCCTGGTGGCTGACGCGTTTACAGAAGTCGCGGCGGACCTTGGCGCGGAACGCTGGCAGCAATTGATCGACATTGAAATGCCGCTCGCCCTTCCCAACATTATGGCAGGTATCAACCAGACCATCATGATGGCTCTCTCGATGGTGGTGATCGCCTCCATGATCGGCGCACGGGGCCTTGGCGAGCAGGTGTTGCTCGGCATTCAACGGCTGGATGTGGGCCAGGGTCTTACAGCGGGCATCGCCATTGTGGCACTCGCAATCGTCTTTGATAGGATTACGCAGGCCTATGGCAAGCGCGAGATCAAACGGCCTGCCCTTCTTCAGCCCCTCAAGCGGCTCCTTCAGGGGACTAATCAAAGAGAAAGCTGATGGAAGCGCACCTCGTCGAAGGCCCGTTCTCTGAGCATTTTATCGACCGGTTTGTGCAGGCGTCCGAGCGCATCTTCGGGCAGGACGCCGATGACGCCTGGCTCAATTCTCTAAAGTGGCGGCTCACAAACATGCCCGACGTCACGGTCTTTACAGTCGAAAAGGATGACCGTCTGATCGGCTATAAAGCCGGGCACGCGTTGGCATATGATCGGTATTACAGTTGGCTTGGGGGCGCTGACCCGGATTATCGACGGCAGGGACTTGCCAGTGTTCTCATGGAAGCTCAACACGCTTGGCTGAGCGGCTCCCCCTTCACGCAGGTTGAAACCTATGTTGAGCCTGCAAACGCCCCCATGGTTCAACTCAACATGAAGCACGGATTCATTGTTGGCGGCCAGTTCATGAAGGGCGACAAACCCTTTCTCATCATGCAAAAGACGCTCTAGACATTGCCAAGTGCCTACCTAGTATACGACCCATTATGTCTGTCTCCCGTTCTCCCACGCCCTTCGACGAACTCAATCAGGTGCTGCGCTATTGGCTCGACGGCGTTAAAGCATCGCTCGGGGACAATCTTGTGGGTGCCTATCTTCAGGGGTCCTTTGCGCTTGGAGACTTCACCGCAAAAAGCGATGCTGACTTCATCGTGGTGACCGAGCGGGACCTCTCGTCCCAGGAATTTTCCGACCTTTCAAGGTTGCACAAAGAGATCCACACGCTGCCGTTCCTCACCTGGCGCAACGCGTTGGAGGGGTCTTATGTGCCACAAGCTATAGTCAAGCGTCTCACCTTCACACCCCGCAACCCACCTGGAGAGCCGCGTGACGCCAACTGGCGCGATCCAGGCCTGGCCGGACAATCTGCCCGTGCCTATCCCTTTTGGTATCTGGACCATGGGTCCGATGTGCTTGTGCGGTCTGAGCATGACAATAACCAAGTCGTGCGTTGGATCCTCCGGGATCATGG
>CENL01027365.1_pt1 | contig 11258 bp, 10 predicted proteins | sample 530221 | NCBI WGS metagenome assembly CENL01 (sample SAMEA2619791, study PRJEB7988) | marine metagenome | isolation source: saline water (ENVO:00002010), including
AACTCGACCGAAACTGCGGACAGAACCGGAATCGCTCAAACATTAACCATCGGATCCGGCGGCGGCACTGTCAGCGGATATTACTTTTGCTCACGACCAACGCACAGCAATGATTTGAATCTCGAACTCTGGATTGATGGGTCATACGTTTCAGAGTTTACGCCAAGTGCCACCCAAAGTTGGGTGCAGTTTTCGTTCAATCTCTCGGCTGGTAGTCAGACCGTTGCGTTGGTTCGTTATCAGGACGAGGACGCATCATCAGGGGTGATTTATATCGACACAATCAGCGTTACTAATGTCGTCAACAAACTGAATCTATTCGTTGATGATGTGGCTGTAGCTGTGTCTCGAACAACTACAGGAGTTGGACTGACTGCTATGCCTTACAACTCGTTCGCTGGCGCTGCGCCAGATCAAACTATCGGCGCGCTGAAGTCTGCAACCAGTTCAACGATTTACTATTCGTTCGATGGCGAGATCGATGCTTGCAGAACAGTCAACTCGGTCTATACATCTAACGATGTGACATGGTTAGCATCAGCTCGTGATGCTGCTGGTGGACCAGCTTCGTTCAAACCTTATTTCGCTTCAACGAATAAAGCGATCGGATTCAACTCATGATAAAGAACACAGCGAATCAGTACATCACTTTCGGCGCGATCGCTGTTGCTGATGGGTCGCCAGTCACAACAGGTACACCAGCAGTCTATCTGTCCAAAGATGGTAACGCTCAAGCAACCGCGACCAACACAGCAACACATGCTGGGAACGGACTATGGCAGCTGGAACTCACCCAGGCAGAAACCAACGCGGATCATTTAAGTGCCGTGCTGGTGCTGGCGAATGCTGTAAACGCATTTAACCAGGCTTACCCGCTGACGCTCAACGACTTCAAAAGCGATGCAACAGCAGCAAATCAGACAAGCATCAGCAACGCTATCGCAGCACTTAATGATTTTGACCCTACCACAGACACTGTTACGACGGCAAATGCCTCGGACGTTACAGCGGTGAAAGCCGTCACGGATAAGATAGACACAATGGTTGAGACCGACACTGCGGACATCTTTAGTGGGTTCGAGAGTGGTTTCGATGGATGGACAGCGGTTGCATATTTCGGAGGTAACGCCAGTGACACCACTGTGTCTACTGCCGAAGCAAGAACTGGAAGTCAGAGCATCAGGATGGAGAATGACGGTGATAACGGAAGCAACGACCGTACAGGAATCGTCAGGACCGAGACTTTTGGCAACGGAGCCACAGTCTCTGGGTACCTCTACTCCACCAACTCATTTGCATCTTCTGATGAGCGTGTTGAGTTTTGGGTAGACGGTTCTTTAAGCGCGTCGCAAAACCCTACGGCAGGCCAGACTTGGGAAGCCTTCTCGTTCAATGTTACGGCTGGTTCACACGCCATCGCTTTAGTTCGTTACTCAGACGAGAACGCCAACTCAGCAAACGTTCACCTAGACGACATTACGATCACTGGTGTGGCATCTACCGATTACCAGTACACCGCTGAATCACTTGACCAAGCACCAAGTGGCGGAGGTGGTGACGCAACCCTTGCGAAGCAAAACACAATCATCGCAGATATTGCAGCTCTCAACGATTTCGATCCTAGTTCTCAGGCGGTCGCCAACGTCACGACGGTTGGGACATGCACAACCAACTCTGATATGCGAGGCACTGATAACGCCAACACGCTCGCGCCGGCCAATGGTGACATCACTGGAATCAAGGCGAAAACGGACAGCCTCACGTTCACCGGAAACGACGTGAACGCGAACGTCCAGGCTGGAGCGAGCGATGCAACAGCTGCCAACCAGGTGGCGATCCAGAACGCAATCGCAGCTCTCAACGACTTCGATCCAGGGGCGGACACGGTGGCACAGGTGAGCGACGTTGCCCTGGTCGCGGTTTGCACAACCAACTCGGACATGCGTGGAACAGACTCAGCAAATACGATTGCCCCGGACAACGCAGGGATAACCGCAAATGGGGTTGCCGTCGCTTCTTTAAACGACTTCGATCCGGCGACTCAGGCTATCGCGAACGTCACGAACGTCGCGACGACAGCCGTATGCGTATCCAATACAGATATGCGGGGAACGGATGGGGCAAACACAGTGGTTCCCGACAACGCAGGAATCGCAGCAAATGGAACAGCCCTGGCAGCGACTACCAAGACAGGGGTGCAGTACACGGCAACCGCACAATCAGGCGACACCATCCAGGTAACACTGAGCTAATCATGGCACTGCAAAACAGCTTCGCAACGTTTTTTGGCGCAATTTACCCAGCCGAGGGGAACGTCATTAACACGGCTCCAGCCTATGGAGACGCAATCAATGCGCTCCAGGGAACATTATCAACCGGAGGAGGCATAGTGCCATCGCCAGACGATGTGCGTGACGGCATTGCTGTGGGAGCGAGCACAGGCAATCTCACGCTGCCGGACGTGTCCGAAGTGCTTCTTGGCGTCACTTTTGGTACAAACGGGAACGAGTTTACTGGAACCCTGGAGCAGAACGTGATACCTACACCACCAGCTGGCTCGCGATGCAGGCTTAAAATACAGATTTCGCTCAATGGCGAGGCAGTGGACGACGCTCGAGTCACTTGCGTGGTTTGCCAGGCAAATAGCGTCGTAGGCGCGAATATCGTGCCTAGTGTCCTGGGTCAATATGTCGATACGATCAACGGCTACGCTGAGATCGACCTTTACCGAGCCTCCGGGTTTGCTCGCGGCGATGGTATGTACCAGATCCAGGCAATCCATCACAATCAAGTGCTGTGTTCGGTGAAGGCAGCTTTGCCCGACCAGGAAAGTATTTATCTGTCAGAGTTGGTAGCTCTTGCGGAGCCAGGCTACACGGGGGGCTGAAAATGGCATTTTGGAAGCGGAAAGGGTCATCTCGAGCGAACACTGCTGCCAAGCAGGAAGAACGTGCCAGGCAGATATTCGAGTTTGAGACAGAGGAAGGAACCAGGTATTGTGACCCGATGATGGTCGCTCTTGCCCTGTCATTCGATGCTGAGTTTAAGCCTGAGCACCTGGAGCGAGCTAAAAACGGTAACCCGCAAAGCATGGAGGTCGTGGCAGCTGCCGGAGCTCGTGCTTTCAAGTTAGACCGGCTGGATCCAGCGACCGGCAAAGGGCAGACCGTCGCGCAGCTCATTGGCCTGGTCGATGCGTTTGACCTGTGGTGTTTCCAGCTTCAAAAAAAAACGTAGCGTTTTGCGACCTGGCTGCATGTTACGGAGCTGGGGATTTGGCAAATTTGATCCGCACACGCTACGATCTGGCTTTCAGTTTGTGGTTGAATCGGAAGCGAAGCGCGGTCCGCCAGGCAGAGATCGTGAGGCTCGGAGCTGTGGCTGGCATAGGCAACGACATGCGTATCGGGTGGTTCATGTGCCAGGCTGACACAGCAGAGGAAGCCAGGTATGAGTTCGATCGTCACCAGGCGGCAAAGGTGCAAAGGGAAGCGAAAACATGAGTTCATCAGACCCAGGCAACTCAGGAAGCGATCGGCTGGCAGCAATTCTTGCCAATTCATCACAGCCTGGTCAGCCTCAGAACGCGGCATTTCGTAGTCGTGGAGGCGTCCAGGACAGCGAAAACGTGGACCCATGGCAAAGCGACATACTCGCTCAGATCCTGGGAAACGGAGCACCACCGGCCCCGGCGGGATCCTCAGGCGATGGACCAGGACCGGACGGGGACACCAGCAGCAATGCCAGGAGAGCTGGATTTGCCCTGGCTGCCATGACAACAGCAGTCACCGGGGCAAACCTGGCTGTTAGTGGTTTCACCAACAGAGTGCTCCAGGCGAACGCCAGGCTTGCAGAGTGGAATGGCGAAGTGGCTAAAGCTGTGGGGCTCGCACAGGCACGGCAGATCGAGCGTGACATTCGCCAGGGCGAGGGGGTTGGGAACGAATACGCCAGGCTGGATGAGGCAAACCAGGAATACAGGGACATGATGACCGAGGTGACGGTTCCACTCCAGGCTGCCGCGATGGATGTGCTGGCTGGACTAGGTGAGTTTCGCAACGTCGTCATGGGTAGCGTGTTGCCCGGTCTGACTTTCCTGGCAGAGCAGGTCCATGCGCTTGCCAAGATAATGAGTTTCGGCAAAGTGAAAGATCCAATTAACAGCAACACAGCTGCTCGAAAGTTCCTGAGTGACCTGTCCGACGGCAAGTTTGACGGGGTAGGCACGAGCTATATGAACCCAGGCAACCGACCGCTAATGAGCGACGCGGACCGCATTAGGATATTCGGACCATGATCTCAATCTACTACAACGGAATTGTGCTAAAGGATTGCGTCGTTAAGCGGTTCCAGCAGTCAGTGGTGAAGGACGATTCGCACACCGATGTGATGTATTCGCGGTTCGTCGTAACCGTGGAGAGCACCCTGGTAGAAAGCCAATACCAGGACGTGCCTCTGAACGTGGATCCCCTGGCAACCGCTAATTCGTTTATCAGCGTGCCGGCTCAAAACCAGAACACAGTGCAGTCGATGGATCAGGTTTCCAGGAAGCTGTCAGAAGCCCGGAAGGACTTTTGGATGGTTTGCGGCGGCCAGACACCAGGAATCGAGGCCGAGGACTTCGAGGACACACTGCTGATCGCTGCGGGTGAGCTCGAGATTGCTGGTGACACGACGATTTACAGGAGCCCGAAATATGCCGGCCAGGGATCCGCCAGTCGCTTCGCGGTCATCGACGTTGAAAACGGCCCGCACGTTGAGGACGTGGCGATCGAGCAGATTTTCGGCGGCAAGGCAATGCGGGTATCGGCGACGTTCAAGATTGCCAGGTCACTGTGCCTGGAATACGACGACCAGAAGCCAGTTGATGATTACACGCTGATGCCTGACCCAGGATCCGGTGGTGAGATCCTGAATAACCGTTGGAGCATATCGGAATCGAAAGACCAGAACTGGGTGACGACCAGGCGAATCGAGGGAACGCTTCGCACCAGGCGAGCTGAGTTTGACGCGCAGCTCTATCGGGCATCGGTGTTTCCGCCATTGATGCTGGGCTATCGCCGGATGAGCCAAAACTTCGTGAGTGATCCAACCGGGACAGTGCTCAAGTACACGATCGAGGACAAGCAGGAATACGCTTCTGCGCCGGCTCCAGCTGTGGATTGGGATTGCACTCATACCGAGAGCACGACGGCGCAGGGAGCTGTTCAGGCTGCCAACTTTACAATTCGGCTCACTGGTCCGCAGAACGTGGACAAGGCGGATTTGATCGCGACCGCCGGTAAGGTGCTCAGTTTGCGGATCCTGGATTTGCAGAACCTGGGGCTGGATACGACGCACCAGACAGTGCTCAAGGAAATGGCTGTGATCGACCAGCTGCACGAGCCGACGATCGAAATGAGGGCGTCAGTGCTATACACCACGTCGGACGACACCTGGCTCAACATGCGAGTCAGAAACATGACAGGAGGCAGGGGCGGAAACCTGGTCGGTGAAAATGGGATCCCAGGCTACAACCCAGTCGTTTGGCCTAAGCCTTTAGCTTACGATTCGGAAACACCAGCCGGACAGCTGGCTTGCTATCTGCAACACCCGTGCAGTGTTTGGCATGGTATGCCAGGCATACAGCAGGGCCAGCCCAGGAACGACCGTCCCGAGGAAGTGCCAGCGTATCCGCCGGACAGCTACGAGTATGTTTATCCCGATCCATTGCCAGACGACACGGACGCCTGGACAAAAAATCCTTATCCAGCAGTGGAACCGAAATATGACGTGCAAAATTTCCCTTACACGCTTTACCAGATCGCAACCACCTGGGACTGTCCCCAGGGCAGGCTGCATTTGCCCTATTCGCTCAAAGTAGCAGACGACGAGCCAGGTGCAGTCGTAAGCCAGGTAAACGCAGGGCTAACCAGGCTGTTCTTTGAAATCGAAGCCATACGGACAGGAACCGTTCCGTTAATCCCGGCGATCCATGATGAGATCGTGGACGAAAACGACATTACGTTCACGCTGCTTAACTGGAAAACAACGCTGCGACCCCCTGAGATCACAGCAGACGGCAACACCAAGCGTTACGGGCTCGCGATGCAGCTGATCTACGGAGCGAACAATTTGATGCCCACAGACGCGATCCTGAACCCAGGAGCCCTACCGTTTGACGTAGTGCCAGCAACCGACGGCGGAGCCCTGGTTTCCTTGACGGGAGCCGGTGACGAAGAAGAACGCATTATTAACAGCGGCACAAACACCGAGACTCAATGATGACAGAAGAAACAACAGATTCACGCAAGTATGCGACGCAGATGGAGGTGCTCATGGCAATTCGTGAGCGACTCATTGCGCAAGTGCCGGCATACACTCCAGCTAACTGCTTCATCCTGGATCAACCGATTCCGGAGGAGCTGCCGATTGGCAGAGAAGCCTGCACCATTACACCTGGCAATGGTCAATTCGTGGAATCGATGTTTGCCGGCTCTGGCTTCAATACGCTGACAGAGAACGCCACGACGATCGTCACGCCACTGGTTCGCCAGGTACGGGACAAAGTTCGGACATCGGACAGGGCGCTGCTCGATTTGTCCGACGGTTTGCTCCAGCGAAAGTGGGAGATTCTGCGCTGCTTGCTAGAAGGCGACTTTGATTTATCGATCTACCAGGAAACGACCAAAAATTACCGCTGGCTTCTGCGAGAGCAGCTGTCAATTAGGTTTGCGGATCCTCCTGGGTTCACGCAGGTCGGAAAGTACAAAATGATGGGCATGAGCATGACCTTCAACACTCCGTTTGACTGGGGTTTGCCGCCATTGGTGGAGGAACCAGACGATGAGTGAAATGTTTTTCCGGCTAGGCACAGCCAGCGACGCGCCTGATATTCCGTTGACAATGGACTACGAGGGGCAGGTATCGCAGTATTTGCAGAACCGGTTTCGCAAGGGCGAAAGATTATTCGATCACGGAATACTCGACGATTACGAGATGCCAGTGCTTCACAGTGAGGGCATTGTGCATGAACCGCCGCGCGAAACCGAGTTGCCGCCAGTGGGGATTAACGAGTTTTTATTTCCGACGGGCATGACGCGGTTTGGGCGAGGGCTGTTTTTAATAGACAAGTCGCATATTGCAACATTCGTGAATCATTGTTGGGGTATAAATTGGGACGGAACTGGAAAGATACCAACCGATGGTAATGAGCCTCGCACTCTAGCTACTGCAGGGCTGATGGTAACCGACGATCTGCAAAATCGCTGGCTGTTTCAGCCTCTTTATATGCTTCCACCTATTCAAGTGGACTCGACCGACAACCAGCTGTTTATCGTGCCAATGGTTGACTTGAGGTGGTTGGTGCTACACGACACGATAGATCAGGCCGAAACAAGTGTTAATGCTGCAACGACCTGGGCAGATTTAATAAATTCAATTAACGCAGCGACACCTAATCACGTCGTGATTGATCCCGCCATTTCCGTGCCAGCGGCATATTTGCAACCTGACCCTGGTTATTTTTCGACAGCTAGAAGTGTTGGGTATGTCCTGGAGCACTTCGCAGCATCGACCGGCAACCGTATTACATTAGGCAACACGGGCATTCTTCACATACAGTCATACGGTGACGCGCTCGGTTACTCTGCGCTGCCGGATCGCGCCATATTTGGTTCGCACAACGCCGGACCAATGATCCCCGACAGTGTTCGGCTTTCTTATCGAAAACTGTACGACCATGCCGACAACGGAAGCTGGGACAGCGCGGAAGCAAGCATAACCCAGCACTCAGGTGCAGAGAGGCATTACGTTACAACTTATTACGTTGAATATTACAGCGAAACGATTGACCCGAGTAGCGAAACTGATTTACAAGCGCTCGCAAACCAAATCACGCTGAACAGCGCTGAATGGTCATCAGGACCAAATTACGCTGTTACGCTGCCTGGCGGACCGGACAACGCGACAAACCTCGAGCGTTGTGGCTTTACCGATTACACGTTAATCAAGGTGGATTGCAGCGACGCGATTCCGCAGCTGATGACGACGTACCAATCGCGAAAGCCCAATTTTTATTCGCCAATCAACCTTAGCCAGCAACCTGGACTGTACCGTCACCCATGACAACGCACCTCGAACTAGCGAGAATCCGGCTCAACAGCTCCGGCATTGCCCTGGGTGCTACCCAGGGCGTGGGTACGATAATCGAGCTGGAAACACCTTATGACGGAAACGCCAATCCGGTTGACGTTCACCTGGTCTACCCGGCGAGCCAGGCGATCGCAGGACAAACCATTGTTAGCTGCTACTTTCAAAGCAACGAAGGCTGGTATATCGTCCAGGGTGAACCTGGACCAGCCGGCTCGGGCGGCTCGCCCTGGATGAGGTTTCGCGCATTAAACCCAGTCGGCTATCAGCGATCTGGCGTGTGGAACGTGGAGGTGACGCAATCCAACGATCCCTCAGCAGTCGTCGGCGAACAGATTGAGGTTCACGATCCGAACAACCTATTCGCCGATGTGGTGTTCGCTACATATCAGACAGCTACGAATTGCAACGCGGAAGAATTATACGTCGGTGGATCAACCGGGACGGCATACTTACGCACGCCAACCACGAGCGTGGACAATCCGCCAGGCGTGACGCGATGGGAGGTCGAGACGTGTACACGTTGCATCGACAAGATGGATGTGTGGCTGCAGGAGTGCATGAAAGCCGACGAAGGCAATGCCGTATGGACTGGCACTGGATACATTGACCAGATTGACGATTGGTGCAGGTCAGCGTATCCAGCTGTAGATTTCCCGCCGGAAGTTGTGGATGACGGAGACGAGGAGCAGGGCTATTGCTGGCAAGTACCGATCGAAAATCCTTACCGTTTGACCGCGCTCGAGTACAGCAAGGTGCGGGTACGACGTGAAACGTCAAAGCAGTGCTCGCTGCCACGCAACGTCACGAGCCCACACGACCAGGGCGTAGTGTCGAATAGCGAAAAGTGGATTGTGGAATCAGTCTACGAAGATCGGAGCGAAAATAAGGGCCAGTTTGCTAGGTTCCTGGGACTTAGCAAAGGAGGAACGTTTAACAATTGGACGATTGAGCAGTATTGGAATGGGCAAGACCCAAGCCAAGCGCTGCCAGCTTGCACGCCAACAGTGAGTTGTGCATTGCTGTCAGGCTGCGATTGCCTGGAGGACGGCGACAGAGCCTTTGCAGTCTACAACGAGGAAACGCACAATTACGAGGTAGTTGCAACTAATTCCGCACTGCTAGGTCCACCGGACGACCTGGCAATTATGAACAGTTTTGCTGGCGACCTTGGTTGTACTTTCAGTTTTGCTGAGCAGAACATAAAGGCATTCGCGTGCGGCAGCCAACCAACAGTAGGCAGCGCAAGCCTGCAGACCGTTACACAGAGGGTCGTTGGCGATGCTTTTAGACTGGGTAACGATATATGCTTCAATATGTTCGACGTTGAGGTATGCAGCACAGCCTACATAGAACCGGAGTGCGTCAACCTTTGCGCTGAATGTGATTGCGATGAACATATTTGTGCATACCAGTACACTGAAGGGGAAGGATGGGCATTGGTCAAGGCTTGCCCGAGCGATTTCGAGGATTGTTGCTGTACCGGCGAGATGCCAACCACCACACCGGTTCCAGGCGTTGATCCAACCTACATTACCTTCCCATGCGGCCCATGCGGGGGCGCCGAGTGCGTTGAGTGCTCGCCGTGTCTGGATGACTGCCCAGGAGGGTATGAATTTAGTATCGGGGATATTTCCGGCAATCTTACAAACGGGGATCGCGTAGAGTTCGTTCAAGGGACAGACGTATGGACAAGCAGCCAAAATGATTGCTGCCAAAACCTGTCAATAGAAATGATTAACCAGGGCAATCAGCAAACACAAACAGTCACGGCAGAAGTGTGTTTGCTTAATCCTTCAAACATTCCTCAATGCGCAATGAACAACCGCGCCTCACTGGCGTTTACCTGGTCCGTGCCTGTTGTTTTGGGCATGACGATGCCAACGGAAATTGGGGCCGACGTTCCCAACACCTGCCAGGCAACATACGGAAACAATCAAGGTTGCGGAATCGAGCCAGACTTTCCAGACCAGGGCGGAGGCGCGAGTTGGGACAATGTTACGTTTAGCGTGACGTGCTGCGAGGTAGAGGGTGGCAGCAGGAACCTTGCACTGGAGTCGATGGGCGTACACGACATTGGCGCAGGGTTCCACAACGCAAGCCTGCAAGCGCCACCACCAACTCCAAGAGAAGTGGCGAAGCCCCAGGGATGGGGTGACGCCTTTGTTCAAGAGAACCCGACGCTATTCAAAGGATGCGGTTGCAAAAAGGAGGATATTGTCGCCGTGATGAATCGCTGGTCGCGACGGGAAGGCGAGCCAGCAGACGACCAGGTACTGCTGGTGGCAACAACGCTGTACGGAAAACAGAAACGGGGTATTCAATCCCAAATTAGCGTAGAATCGTTAAGCGACGACATACGCGAGTTCACAAACAGGATGCGAGAAAATGGCTGATTTAGTAATCGTAGACACCGACGTGGAGCGAGCTGGCAACACCGGAACCTATCGCGCCGTGCAGTTTGGCGAAGCCATTGCAGCAGGCCAGGCTGTGTACCAGTCCAGTGTCGATCAGAAATTCTATTTGACTGACAGCAATGACTCTGCAAAGCCGTCTAACACAGGCCAGGCAGCGATCGCTGTGTCTACTGGCGGAGTGGACCAGCAAGGAGTCGTCGCAAGAGGAAACGCAGTGATTGATCTGGGGCCGAGTGTTATGACGGCTGGCGAGATTTACGTTTTATCCTCCGCGAACGTGGGCGGAATAGCACCAAGTGGCGACCTGGGAGCCGGAGCTGAATTGACTATTGTGGGGTACGCGCAATCGGATGCGCTGCTCAATTTGACGCTGAACGCTACGGGTATCACCAAGGCGTAACACCTTGAAAGGGGTTTGAGATGAGAAGCTGGAAAGAGATCGCAAAAGCCGTGAAGAAAGTCGAAGCCCTGGCGAAAGCCTGGGAGAGCGACGACCAGACGCCTATGGTCGAGTACGAGATGAAGGAGGTGCGGGCAGTTTCCAAGAAGCTGGATCGGGCCTGGTCAGAGCTCTACGACCTGGTGGCAAGCGGCGAGATCGAGCCGATCGCCTACCCTCTCGTGATGGCTATTGACGCCTGGATCGATGAGGTCGATCGCTTCCGGGACAGCCACACAGCGAACCCAGGCGGATCCGACGAGCTATGGAAA
>CENL01027545.1_pt1 | contig 11242 bp, 8 predicted proteins | sample 530221 | NCBI WGS metagenome assembly CENL01 (sample SAMEA2619791, study PRJEB7988) | marine metagenome | isolation source: saline water (ENVO:00002010), including
GGTTTGCCTGCTGCTGTTGAGGAGGAGTGTAACTACCGTTTCCATTTTCTTGAAACTGACCACCATTGTGACCGCCCTGGACAGGAGGCACAGGTGCAGTCGGTTTGTGGCTGACATTGCGGTGAGGCGTGGCCCCACCCTGTGGTGCGTTCGAAGTTGTCAGGTGGACGAGTTCCTGCGGCATCGATTTGGCCTGCAGATAAGCCACTTCCATCTTGCTGTCATACTTCAGGATCACAGCGGGAGAACCGACCATCGAATCCTTGTCACCGGAAGGCACCTGGGGATAGGCAATATGAACCCGGGTGGCATCTTTCAGCAGAGCGAACGTCAGGATAATGCGACGTTCCGTATCAACGATCCATCCGGGCATCATCATGTGTTTGCCATCACCGTAAAACACGATGACGTGAACCGCGGCCTGCTCAAATGAGCCAGCAATGTCTTGAGGTACCGTGCCCCCCATCAGGTCTGCCGGGTTCGATGCCGGAGGTTGAGTAGTGGGAGTTTGCGGAGCAGGTCGTTTGACTGGTGTTTCAGATCCCTTCTGTGCCTCTTTACCAGGAGTACCGCCCGGATAATCAAGTCCCCACTCTTCATACTCGGAAGCACGAGAGATCGGGTCAGCTGCGACAGCGAAACTTGGACCGCCCAGCGTGTTAAAAGCAACGGCTCCACAAAGCAGGCTTTTGACCAGTGTTTTGTTGCAGAATTGTCGAAACAGTTTTGTGTTAATGTTGAATGTCATGTCAGGCTCCAGAAGAAAAATGTTGTGTTTTTTTGAGGTTGCTCTCGTTGAGACAATTCCCTTACACGCCACCCTCTGAGTTGTGACACTCCAGAGAAGTATTTTTTCCTGTTTTCCTGATGATTTGAGTCCAGTCTGTGGGAAAAATGCACCGAATTCGTTCAAAAACTCCGGTTTTACAAGTGTAATCTAGATTCGGCCATTGTGCGTAACATGCGGAAATGAATTCACTTAATGATAAATCGCTACATAAAAATGAACTCCCCCCGTAAAAATCCCGACGCGGTTGATCAAGGAGAAGGATAAGCAGGCAACCAGTCCTGAAATACAATATCGGCCAGGATATCGAACAATAGTTCACATACACTATTGGCCCACAAATCTCATCCTCAGAAAGTTTACATGTTTTTTCTGGGGAACTTCAACCACCTGCCACTTTGCAGGAGACGAAGTTGTTGGTCGAATACTGGAGAAGAGGATGCGGTTAGCCCGCATCGTTCTCCGGGCTGTCTACCAACGGTGTCGGAAGCTGGCAAATTAGGATAGAGATTACCACCGGGAACGGTAAGATAACGTGTATCGTCCGCGGGGGCAGGTTATTCTTCACGCAACCCGTCGACGAGTTGTTGGGGGCGATTTTTGATGTCACACAAATTGGCTCGCATCAATTCTTAATAAGTAGAGGCTTGAACGATCAATTCACTCATACAGTTATGGAACATTTCACGGATTTAGCTACTGACAGTGATATCGCGTGATAAATTGATGCAGGTAAAGGTAAGCGAGTGAGTCAGACAATGGATGACAGTAAGAGTCTGAGCAGACGTTTTAGAACACATGCTTTGCTGTGATTTCTGCAAAGTCTCTTACGTTACGGTTTTTGAAAGAACATTATGAAAAAGTATGCCCCTCAAGCATTGGTTGTCGGTTTTATGTTACTGGCACTCGTGCGCTACGGCGTATGGACTGGCTTTCAGTTCGGACCTACGAACGGGGAAGTGATTCAACAATATCAATCACAGTTTGAGCCGCTGCATTCGACGTTGGAAGATGCCGTAACTCGTATTGATGGACTCACTCCGGTGGAGAATACGAAACTCGATCTCACACTGGATCCAAAACCGATATTGATCGTGGGTGATGCGGAACGATCCAACACCTCTATGATTTCATTAAGTTATTTGGAAACTTATCAAACACCTGATTTGACTGGATCGAGTGGCCTGACTGCTGAAGACTACGAGCAGCAGCGTTTTTCAATCTATGGTGATGATTTTGAACATACGATTGTATGGATGGGCGATGCTAATCCCATGGCCTCTTCCGCGCTCGAGAATGATGGATCCGATATGGAAAAAATGCTCCAACAGACTTTGTCACTGGAGTATCTGATCGTTGGACGCAGCCGAGAGGTGAAGCCGAGCATTTATGACGAAACCGGTCACCCGACGGAAGATTTACCCTGTGATGTCTTTCTGGTAAGTCTCAAAACAGGCGAAATCGTAGGACAGGCACCTCTGTTATTGCCAGCCGCTGCTCGCCCCGGAGGCAGCATGGGACCTGACGAAATTGTCAACGAGGTCATTCGTCAGATCAGTGGGGCGTGGAACAATGGGGCCGTGATTGAGTGTCGCGTGCCAATATCTTAGCGATCATTATATGCGTCACGTACAAAACCCTCTTCGTAACGACTATTGCGCGCGCTGATTCCGGAAGTCATGAGATCAAAGGAGCTTACAAAAGGGCGAGCCCTCTACGGTGATTTAGAGGTAACTCACCGCTTTCGAATATTTCTGGAGTAGCTTAATAGCAGCCGCGACACCATTATATAAGGTGAACTGCGTCAACTCTGCGGCCCTGCAGTCGGTGAAGGTTCCGCAAAGCACTGAAAGAAGTCGTCCATCGAATGTGAACTGTGTCTCAGCGGGGTACAAATAAAATGACATCTCCTTATCTTACAGCATATTACCACCGAGACTGATTTTACCACGATGATCCAACTTTTTCATCCTCTGCTGACACTGATTGCGACTGCTTCCGACAGCCTGTTGGCCAGATACGTCCTCTATTTGAAAAATGAGAACCGGATTCTGCGGGGTCGTATACCAGGTGAAATTCATACAAAACCTCACGAACGTACGCAGCTCCTGAAATATGGCCAGCCGCTCGGAACAGCGATCAACGAACTGATTACGATCGTCACTCCCGGGACTTTTCATCGCTGGGTACGGGAAGAGAAACGAGGTCGGAAGAAAAAGCCCATCGGTCGGCCAGGAAAGAGTGCCGTACTGCGCGAACTGATTCTCAAGATCGCCCGTGAAACGGGGTTCGGCTACACTCGCATCCTGGGTGAACTCCGGAAACTCGGCATCTCTCGGATCTGCCGTCAGACGGTGAAGAACATCGTCAAGGAAGCAGGGATCGAGCCGAGTCCGAAACGAAGTACCGGCACTTGGGACCAGTTTCTCAAAACTCATGCGGAAACGCTCTGGGCCTGTGATTTCTTTACGAAACGAGCCATGACACCGCGGGGGCTCGTCGATTTGTATGTGTTAGTTTTCATGCATCTTGAAACGCGTGAAGTCTTTGTGACACCATCAACGCGAAGTCCGGATTCTGCCTGGGTCACAAAACAGGCGAAAGTATTCGTAAACCACGTTGCCGACCGGGATGAGAAGCCAACCTGCCTGATTCATGATCGAGACACAAAGTTCTCTGCCGAATTCAAGCAGTTTCTGAAGAGCAACGACATCAAGCCGAAGATGCTGCCAATCCGCTCTCCGAATCTGAATGCACGGGTCGAGAGGTTTGTGCAAACGATTAAATACGAAGCCTTGAACCATTTCATCGCTTTCGGCAAAGTGCATCTCGATTATCTTGTTTCGGAATTCGTTGATTATTACAACAAACATCGAGCGCACAGCTCACGAGAATATCTGCCGCCCTGTTGTGCTGAGCCACCGCCGGAATTCGAGACAATCAGGCGCGATGAGATCCACTGCGAGGAACATCTCGGAGGACTGATCAAGTCGTACGAGCGGATTGCGGCGTAGATCACATCGAAAAGCAAGTCATTTCTTTACGCTCAGCGTACGCGCGTTCGCTCCTAAAATATCACAACCAATAGTCATTCACGGCAGATGTGACCCGACCCACGTCAGTTCTTTCACCAGATTTTGTTTTCAAAGATCAATTGGCTGCGGGACTTAACGGGTGACAGTCTTTTTGTACCCGACGAGATAAAGTAATTTCTCTTACCTTTGTTTGAAATTTGAATGGAGATTGTTGATATGAAATTATTAGGTTTAGGTATATTGGCAGTTTGGGCGAGCGTGTTTCTATTTTCCTCCGGAGAAACCAACGGCTTGACTCCCGTTTCTGATGCATATGCAAGGAGTGTAACAGGGGCACAAATTGGTGATTGCCTTGAATACATGAAAATGTATACCTGCCAAAACTACGTATGCAAGATAGGCACTAACTGCATGACAAAGGAAAAGTGCCAAGCGTCCTATACATGGGTGGGTGCAGATCCCGCATATCCCAGTTATGATAGGGATTGGTATTCAGACCTAGACCTAGCCACCCTTCCTTGCGAAAACGCATGTGGAGACGAATGTGACGGAGATACACTAATCCAAAATAATAGTATTCCATGTGATATCGAATAGTAGGTCGCGAATGCCGGTGAGCAAATTTTTAAAGAAAGCTTTCAGAGCCTCTCAATGGTGCCTATTGACCCTATCAACTAGTGCCGCATGTTTGTCTATGACTAATCTCTCAAATTCCACTGCTTACTGTAATGATAACTTGGAATGGAGAAGAGACAATTTCTGTGGAATTAATTCGGCTTATATGTTTTTGCGATTACATGGGAAAGTCTGTGACTACAATGCTCTAGCAAATGAGATCCCTCCGGCAGATGGTCCACTTTCTCTTTTTGATTTGAAAACATTGATCACGAAGCGGGGCGTGGGCTGTTCAATCTATTCAGCCAAACCTGAATCCCTGAATCAGGTTTCCCTTCCATTTATTGCTCATGTTGAGTTGGAATCCGACCGCATCATCAATTACAACAAACGGGGGCATTTTGTTCTTATATTTGCTGTTAAGGGAGATTCGATTCTTTATTTGGATGGTACAACTGCAGCAATTCGTACTACTACCTCACGAAAGTTTGAACGAATTTGGAGCTCTTATATCTTGGTACGAGATGAACCACTTATCCACAGGAGTTCTCCATACTTGATAGCCACCATATTTTTGCTAATAGGAGGAATCCTAATATGGAAAATCAGAGTTGGTCAAAATAAGAATATCGCGTATTAACTTTTCATCTCAGAAAGTGGGCTCACTCATGCAGCGAACCATCTCTCGAACTATGCTAATCAATTTTTGTTACTTTTGCATTCTAATTATGATGGCAATCAGAAACTCTAATTGTTTTGCCGAAGTTCCCCCACGGTTGATAGACGAAATAGAAAACTCTCGAAAAAAAATTCATTCCCTTTACCTTAAAATTCGGTACGACACAGAGTCACCGTATAAGATATTAAAATATGCTAAATTGACGAACCATTTAAGACTCAAAAAAGGAATTGAAATAGTTGCCTTTAACCCGAATCTTCAACTTCATCGATTTAATTACGAAGAAAGCCAGATAGCCCCTAAGGATAAACAAGGTAATCGAAGGATTGAGACAAGCCCGGAGCACGAAGTATTAACAGCAACTGGAGAGGGTTTGAATAAGAACATAGTGCTTCCGGGGAATATTGGTATTATGTATTCGAAAAACTTTTATCCTTTCGAGAACATCTTGAACAGATCATATTATTTTCGCGCCAACGCCATTTACGTGGATGACCCACTTGCTTCAGAAGAAGCGAAGGTTAATGCAAAAAAAACAACTCTTCCAGAAGCCTTTTCCCTACTGAATCTTAAGTTGGAAAAAGAAAATGAAAACGAATTTGTTGTTAGCTATACTAATGAGGAATATGCTGTAAAAATCATCTATGTGATTAGCAAGAAGTATGGTTTTAGAGTCAAAACTATTGACTATTTTAATTTGCCAGATTTACGCCCCCTTTCTTCTTATAGATGTACTGACTTTCGTCTATTATCCGATCAAGTCTGGTTGCCCTTCAAAGCAGAATATATCCAATATCATGATGGCATGATATCTAGTCGGACTTTTATGAAAGTACTTGAAGTCGAATTGAACAACGATAATGTAGCTAAACATGCAGAATTTCAATTTGCCCCAGGCACTCAAGTGACAGATTTTTCTGGCGTCACGCCCAAACAGGCAGAAGAAATCGATCGCACTAACAATATTTCATTTCTTCCTGAATATACAATAGCTGCTGATGGATCGATAATAGACAAACAATTGAAAATGGTACCGAAATCATCCCCAAAATATATATGGGCTATTATTTTAATAAATGTCCTTCTGATTTTGGGACTTATGGCTTATTTTCTATATAAGAAAAAAACAAAGTAACAACTTCTGAGATAAGAGATAATGATTCCCATCCTACTCCCCGTGGCCTTGATTTGTAGCGCAATTAGCATGGAAGATTCTGAGATTGATTGTCAGTTTATCATGGAATCTCACAATCGGTGGGTCAACTTAATATCTTCACTTTATTATGATGGAAAGTTCAAATCTGGAACAATAAAAAACGGTAAGTTACTTATCACACAAATTGCAAGAAGAATCTCTGCTATGGACACTGTTAGCCGAAGTGTAGAAGGTTTTCATTATGGATTAAATCCTACTCAAAGCAATTTAGACTTGAATTGGTCGAGAACATTAAGTACTCCAGATTCTCTATATATATTCTGGAATACGAATCGTATCGTTCAGGTAACAGATAGTTCAAATAATCCAGAGAGTAATCCAAAAGTCCGTAGATTATTTAAGGACGCCTACTGGGAAAGCATTAGTTGGTTTGCTCCAAACTTTGACAGATTTGATATCAATTCAACAAATTGGCTTTCTCAGGATCTGCAGACAATTATCTCTAAAAATATCCCGTACAATTTAAAGGCTTCACCTGAGGTGATTGAGCTCGAATATAGAATTGGTGATACAGAAGTTAGTATCAATTGGAAAACTAAACATGTCGGAACTATCAGTGGGGTAACCATTAATGATCTATCCCAAAATGTTAAGGTTGAATATGCGGGTACTAACTTTAAAAAGATTAAAGAGGGGGTTTGGCTGCCATATACAGTAACTCGTCTTGTTACCAGTCGTAAGCTTCCAAGAAAGGATAGATATTGGACTATCCAAATTTCAAATATAGTTACAGGTAAATCTGACCAAATTTCTAATGCTTTAGGAAATCAATTCCAACAGGGGAGTATTGTTCATTTCTTAGATACAAATGAGTTACTGTAACATCTCTTCTGTAAATTACCTGTGTGCCGGAGTGGTGCTTGTTATTTGAGCGTAGCGAAAATAACAAGCACCACTCCGGCGAGCCCTTGAAAGGGTGGGCCAGATCGGTTTCTTTTTAATGTTTTCCACAACAGAAAAGGAACTCCAACCATGGCCCACCAACAACAATCTAACAACATTCTCGACGCTGTCCAGCTCCTGGCCGATCATGGATTCGATGAAATGTCGCAAGCACTCCAGATCCTGTTCAACGAAGCGATGAAGCTGGAACGTTCCGAATACCTCGGTGCCGAACCGTATCAACGCAGCGTAACACGCCGTTCTTATGCCAACGGTTTCAAGCCAAAATCATTTCAAAGTCGCCTCGGAAAGCTGGAACTGCAAGTGCCCCAGACACGCGATGGCGACTTTTATCCCTCTGCACTGGAACGCGGCGAACGGAGTGAACGCGCACTGAAGCTGGCAATCGCTGAAATGTATGTTCAAGGCGTCTCTACCCGTAAGGTCGCCAAAATCACCACCGAACTCTGTGGATTTGATGTCACCAGTACACAGGTCAGTCGGGCAGCGAAACTGCTCGACGAAGAGCTGGAAACGTGGCGTAATCGACCGCTGGGGCAGGTGGAATACCTGATCCTCGACGCCCGCTATGAAAAAGTTCGCGTGGAAGGCAGCGTGCGGGACTGTGCCGTGCTGATTGCGATCGGCGTCCTGGCCAGCGGTCATCGGAGCGTACTCGGAGTGTCTGTGTCGCTCTCCGAAGCCGAAGTCCATTGGCGTGAATTCCTGGGTTCACTCAACCAGCGCGGACTGCATGGCGTGAAGCTGATCGTCAGTGATGCACACGAAGGCCTGAAAGCGGCACGACAGAACATGCTCGCTGGCACGCCCTGGCAGCGTTGCCAGTTTCATTTGATGCAAAACGCGATGCAATACGTTCCCAAGGTTCATTTGCGCAAACAGGTGAGCGATGAATTACGCAATATCTTTAATGCCAGAGACCTGGATGATGCGCTGAATGAACTGAAACGGTTCGTTTCCACTCATGAAAAAACAGCTCCGAAACTGGCGAGTTGGGCGGAAGAAAACATCCTGGAAGGACTGACCGTATTTACCATCCCTGCCGGTCATCGCAAGCGGATGCGAACCACAAACATGCTCGAACGGCAGAATAAGGAATTAAAACGGCGTACCCGCGTAGCGGGACTGTTTCCCAATGAGGAGTCGTTGCTGAGGCTGGTGACCGCGGTCCTGGTGGAACTCAGCGACGACTGGGAAACCGGCATGAGATACCTGACAATTTAATGCTGATCACAGAGACCGAAGGCCCCGGAAATTTACAGAATGTTTGTTGCTTTATCCGATTGATTGCCGTCGCTTTACTAACAATTCATTCTGGGCTTCTTGCTTGGAGCGCCTATCGACACACTCCAGTTTTTCATGAAGTGGGGCATTTGCCAGCCGGTATAAGCCATATTCATTTTGGGCGTTTTGAGCTTTATCGTGTGAATCCGCCGTTAGTTCGGTTGGTAGCAGCTCTACCAGTGATTTTTGCAAAACCGGTAACAGATTGGAGCAATTACGAAACTTATCCGACTGTTCGTTCTGAATTTGCTGTCGGAACTGGTTTCATTCGTGCCAATGGTTTTCGGTCCTTTTGGTTATTCACAATTGCCCGTTGGGCATGCATCGTGTTTAGCCTCATTGGTGGATACGTCTGTTTTCGGTGGGCAAGTTTAATCTACGGGGCCAAGTCGGGCTTACTTGCAGTTGCGCTTTGGTGTTTTTCTCCGACAATACTCGGTCATGGAGCTTTGGTGATGCCTGACGTGGGAGCTGCCGCTTTAGGCATTGCAGCCTGTTACCGATTCTGGCACTGGTTAAGGAAACCGACGTGGAGAAACGCTACCATAGCAGGAATAACTCTTGGATTAGCAGAGCTGACAAAAACAACTCTACTTGTTTATTATCCGCTGTGGCTGGTTTTGTGGATAACGTACCGATTGACCAATTGCAATAAATTAAACATCAAAGACTGGGCACATCAGTCGTGCATGATACTTACAATAATACTACTAAGTCTCTATGTAATAAATCTCATATATGGTTTTGATGGTTCTTTTAAGAAACTTTCTAGTTATGCCTTTGTAAGCAAAACACTAACAAAGCCCGAAAATACTCAGATGAAAGGCATACAAAGACATAACATTTTTGCTGATAGTTGGCTCGGTCACATCCCTGTTCCAGTTCCCAGAGACTATCTCCTTGGGATCGATCAGCAAAAGGCAGATTTTGAAGAGGAGATTAAGTGCTACCTTCATGGCAGTTGGAAAATTGGGGGGTGGTGGTACTTCTATCTTTATGCGTTGGCAGTCAAGATTCCTCTTGGAACTTGGATTTTGATCATCGTGACCCTGTACGCGAGTTTGTGTCTACATGAATATTCTAATTCTTTGAGGGAAGAACTTGTTTTATTTCTTCCAGTTGTAGCTATTTTTGGTTTGGTAAGTTCACAGACGAGCTTAACCATTCATATGCGTTATGTGCTGCCAGTCTTTCCATTTATAATCATCTGGACAAGCAAGCTAGCTCGCTCGTTGGAATTGAGACACTCTAAAATACTATGCGTCACAGTACTTGCGTTCTGCTGGTCAGTAATTAGCAGTCTGTTTGTCTACCCCCACAGCCTATCATACTTCAACGCACTCGCTGGCGGCCCTCGAAACGGACATGCACACCTGCTGCACAGTAATATCGCTTGGGGGCAAGATCTATTGTACTTAAAACGATGGCTGGAAGACCATCCAGAAGCAAAACCATTTCATTTAATCTCTCGTGCTTGGGTAGATCCTCGAATTGCCGGAATTGATTATCGACTTCCCCCTGCCGGTCCAAATTCGAATAACTGTACTACCGACAGATCCGACCAGACATTAGGGCCAAAACCTGGCTGGTATGCGATAGATGTGAATTTTCTTCGTGGCTCCCCCATCCTAGCCACGGAGTCTGTAAATAGTTGGTTTGCCGTCAATAACACCTGCAATGATTACACATATTTTCAAAAATTTAAACCAATGGCATTTGTCGGCTACAGCATTTATATTTATCACATTACTCCTGAACAGGCAAACCGTGTGAGACACCAAATCGGATTGCCCCCGATTTAAGACTTAGAATGAAGTTGATTCCGATGGTCTCTAATGGTGAGAACTTAACAGTCTGTGGTAACATGAGCCTGTTATTGTTTAGCATTCTTTTGACCTGCCCCCACGGACGGTACCAGTTGTTATGAGAGCTTTAGGGGAACTGACCTTGCCCCCAACTCTGTACCAGTTGGAATGCGAGTGAACAAGGGTTTTCAGACCAGTCATGCCTGGTCTGAAAACTTCGCAAACTCCTGAGGCGTCCTGTTGCCCAATGCACTGTGGGGAAGTCATCTCTTGTTGAATGCTATCGATCCTGGCAAGAGAAGACATTTTTTTGATAGTTACCTCTGAGAAATTCTAGTCGCAATTTTAAAATCTGGTTTGGTACAATGATTTTGTCCAGCGAAGCAGAGTTCGGCTCTGCGGGGACGCAACCGAACAAGGAATAATTGGACCGACGATGCGCCGAAGCGCGTACGGTTTCCGATGAGGCCACTCCTGATCGGAAGCCGTTTTCTTGATGATCATGATTCGTTTCGGACATCGGAGTGATGACTCATAAAATCCAAGCTTGCTTTCTCCGTATAACGGTTTGCGATAGATAAAAAAAATGCATGAGCCGGGATCAGTCCGTTAGGACGATCCCGGCTCATGCTATTTGTCTGATTGAGTAGATTTATTTTTCTTGACTGGGCGGTACAGTTCTTCAACAAACATCATCACATCCTTTTCAATTAACATGCGGCGTTCTCCATCGGGAACTTGATCCAGGGATAATGAATCCGTGAATCCAATTTCGTCGTAGACTGCCGTCAGGCCATCTCCTGCCTTCGCTCTCGCAGCCGAAGGAGTTCTTCGTTGTTCCTGCCGATACTTAAGATCCAGATCCGTGAATTTTTTTGCCATCAGCATAGGTTTGGCATATCGGTAAGGTTCATTCTG
>CENL01121970.1_pt1 | contig 11147 bp, 6 predicted proteins | sample 530221 | NCBI WGS metagenome assembly CENL01 (sample SAMEA2619791, study PRJEB7988) | marine metagenome | isolation source: saline water (ENVO:00002010), including
AAACTCAAATGGAACTTCTGCTCCATTAGCCCACCCATATAAAACTGTTTTTTGTGAACGTATTAATGTTCCACTAGTTGTACCTCTCCATAGTTTTACATACAATGTACCTGTAGCAGTATTAGGATGATTCCATATTCCTTTACCACTACATTGAATTAAAATTTTACTAGATGTTGCACTTGGAGTTATTGTAGCTGATAAAATTGTTCTATCTGTGCCATCAGCAGAATTAGTTACATCACTTGTACTTATTGCTTCAACTACTTGTAGTATACTTCCACTTGGCAAAGAAGCTGGTAAAATTACTGATCTGGTCATTCAGCAACTCCATAAACTTTAATTGTTCCTTCAGCAATATTTCCACTCGCCCAAAATATATTTAATCCTTCTACAACTTTTGCTCTATTAGCAACTGTGTAACCACCAGAAAAAATCGATTGTAAATGAGCAACTCCATCCGTACTATAGGTGTTTGCAATGCCAGAAATAGTTGCTGGGAAATTAGCATAATTGCAATTCATTAAATCAAAGACCATACTTATTCCTTCACCATCTTGGTTTCCAGCAGTCCAATAGCTTGGTAAAGCCATTGTTGTTGTTCCTTGAGAATTGAAATTTCCACCTCGACTATCGGTATCTCTTGAATAGTTACTTCCATTATCTGATGAACCACCATTCATTGCTCGAATATATAAATACTTGTCATCCGTTACTGGCTTGGCATAAAGATAAATTTTATAGTTGTTGTAGGCTGTACTAATTATAGAATTTGTAACGACATATTCGGAAACATTTCCTATCGTTGCATTTAATAATAATACCAATCCTGTTTGCGATGCCGATCCACTACCACCATTGGCAACTGGTAAAACTCCAGTTACTTTGTTGCTAGTTAAATCAACGGCAGAACTTGCTATTTGAGCCGAACCAACACTTCCATCTGGGGGATTAACTGTGCCTAAAGCTCGACCAAGGTATACAATATACCAATCATCCGTTGATAATATGGCATCATTTAATATGGTTAAACTCGTTCCACTTGCAGTAAAAGATGTTGTTGGCTCTTGAATCACATGGTTAATAACAACTCGTAATTCATTTTCATTAGCGACACTATGAGCAAGTGTAATACTAGCACCAGCAGATACAGCAGTACCCGTTTTATCTTCCTTGATAAAAGACGAATATGTTTCAGCTTGTTTGTTTCCTAAATATGGCATCAGCTACTTATCGCATCCACAAAACTAACGATCACATCTAACGAACTTGCTGTGTCGGATTTAAAATATAATCTATCGCCACTCACAACATTGATCTTGCCATCATAAGAATAAGCACTTCCTGAAACTAAAGGCATACTTTTAATAATGTAAAAGGTATTTCCACCATTCTTTATGTAAGCATCAACACTAATCGTGCTTGTTGTTATGTTGGCTAGGTTCATTCCAATAATACAATCATAGCTATCAAAGTTTGAGCCATCAGGAATATCGGTTTCCGACGTTCCAATTTCTTTCATTTTAACTTGTCTAAAATCTTGAGCCATTTTTTACTCCTATAATGCTATGGCAAATGCTAATGCTTGACCTGGTGTTGCTAAACTAGATGAATCAACTGCTACTGCTTGCCACCCCGAGTTATAAACTTTTAATTGATTTGATGTTGTATTGTAAAAAAGGTCGCCGTCACTTACAGTTCCACCAGTAGGATCGCTTGATCCTGATCCTTGCCATACTGCTTGGAATGTTGTTAAACTTCCTGATGCACTTGCTGAAGCAGTCTGAGCTTGTTCAGCATAATATTTTGCTGAATATAAAGCATTATCAACTGTTCCTGATGTGTATGTCGCCCAATCTTTGGCAGAACCACCACCAGAACTTCCTCGTCTTTGGTCACCAATAGCATATTCTTTTGCTGAATATTCTGTTCCATCAGCAGTTCCTGATACATAAGTCGCCCATTCTTTAGAAGAGCCTTTACCTGATGAACGCATACTGTAGCTTCCAGAACCACCAGTAGCCCATGATTTAGAACTATCATCCGATGTACCTGTAACTAAACTATCAGTTTCTGTTGCATAATTCTGAGCTAAAGTTGCATTCGCTGAAGCTCCTTGAACTGCCGAAAGGTTCGTTATAATAGATGATATATTACTATTTGCAGTAGCAACTGTCGTAACATTTGCCGAGATTCCAGCAACAGTCGCAATGTTCGAAATGACTCCTGATGCATTTAATGCTGATATGTTTGAATTTGCTCCAGCTACTGTTGAAATATTTGCTGATTGATTAGCTACTGTTTCAGTATCAGCAACATCACCACCTATTTCAGCTGCTCCTGATGTTGAGTTAAATGCGAGATACTTCCCTTTCCGAGAAGCCAAGGTTGGTAAAGTAATAGAAGATGATGTATCGGAATCTGGTAATGTTAATGCACGATCATTTGCATTTTCAATTTGTTGCATTACTGCATATATTTTATCAAGTTCAGTATTTAATGATGAAATGTTAAATGGACCTGATGTTGCAAAATCTGTTGTTCGAGAAATAGGAATATCTCTTGATATTGTGTATGTGTAGGTATTGTCGTTAGTATCTCCTACAGTTATATATCCACCAGAATATCCATCATTAACGGATGTTCCTGATACTGCAAACGTTCCTGTTCCTGTTCCTCTTGATAACGATGTATCAACTCCAGCACTTGTTGTGCGAATAACTTTAATGTCATCCAAATCAAAGAAAGGAAAATCAATAGTAAGTTGAGTAGAGTTTGCTGTTACAGCTTGGGTGTACTGTACTCGAGCATCATTATCTGCAATCGATATAGTAGTCATAAAGTATGATATAACACTTAATCTTATAGAGTTTAATTCACATCACTCAGCAGTGGTGGGGGGTTATTTACCAAATATTCCATCGTAAATAGGGTCTAATGCTGTAAGATTTCCTCCAGGAGTGCTAAACCTTAACGAATCTATAGTTCTTTGATCTATGTCATTTTTTAAAATATCTGTAGCAATACCACCAAGATTTGTTAAATTGCTTGCCGAAGGTCCAAAAACGGAGCCTAGTTTTGCTCCTATTGGCATTGGAGTAAAATCTTTATTTGCTAGTAAAGGTCTTGCACCTAATTGAAAATCCGATATCTTCTCAAGGGCATTATTGGCATCTGTAAAATAACCTAATAAACCACTTCTATCTATTGCATTGATAAGTTTTTCTCGATATGTTTCATTTTCATCATCAATGCCATACTGAATTTTTTTCATTTCGTTAACGAAAAAACCCATCGTAACAAGCATAAAAGCTCCTTGCCAAAAAGCAGAATCTTTTTCTTGAAGACCAGCTGTTAAAACCCTTACCATTGCACCTTGGCTATAACCTTTAAATTGAGTAAATAATGAACCAAGTTCCGTTGAAGTCCATAATGCTCTATCACCAGCACCTGGAGTTACTATTGTTCTTTCAACACTAGAATTTAAGGCATTTCGAAATTTTCTTACAAGATATTCATCGCCTACATCAATCCATTTATCTGTATTAGGGTACCATTGTTTTCCATCTTTTACTCCATTAGCTTTTATTTTTTCTTGCATTCTTAAATGGTCAGTTTCACTAATTCCAGAAGCAAGAAGCTTTCTTTTATCTTTTTTAGAAAGTCTTTTCCATGGTTTCATAATTGCACTTGTCATTCTAAACATAATTATACCACCAGCAAATTCTTTCATCATTTGGTTCCAACTGTTTAAACCATTAAGCATAAAAAATACTCCAGTGCTTTGGTTCATATTTCGTTCCCAAGTAAATCGACTACCAAAAGTATCACCAATATCACCAAACTGCATGGCTCTAAGACCAAGCGTAGCATCGCCAGATACATTAGCTGCATTAAGTTCATCTTTTAATATTTTTTTTAGGTTTTTTGGAATTTCTTTAAACATTTTTCTTAGCCCATGTTCATAGAAATTTTCTAAACCTTCAACCATAACACTTCTTGCAACATCAGGAACAGAAGATAAAACAGCACTTCCCATACCAGTAAGAACATTAAAACTTTTTAACCCTCTTATAAAACGACTTGAAAGTAAATGTGGGTCTTTTGATGCACCATATGTTCCTCTTAAACGATCTCTTAACCCTCTTAAATCTTTAAGGTCACTTTCCATTTGACTTTTTAATGCTCTACGTTCTGCAATGTCAGTTGTTTCGTTAATAAGTCTTTTATAATCTTTAACTATATCATCAATATTGTCTTTCATACTTACGTTTCCAAAACGTCTAGTTAACTCAATATCAATCCCCATTGTTTTAGTATGATGTCTTAAAAGAGACTCTATATCATTTTCAAGAAAGTCATCAATAAGTTCATCTGGTATTTTAAAACCTCTAAGCTTTGCTGAAGAAGCTGTTGTTGTAAAATCAATTTCATCAATAGTGTCGTCAATCATAAGATATGGTTTTGATCGTGTTAAAGTATCTAACATTTCTATGGCATATTTTCTTGCAACCGATTGAGTCATTTTAAATTCACCTTTTGCCCAATTAGTTGTAATTTTTAAAAAAGCATCTTCATTTTGAATTAGTTTATCAACTCTCCAAATTCGGTTTAAATATCCTGGAGAAGTGCTTGGACTAACTCCAAATTCTCTAAGATTTTTTAGTTCTTCCTCAGCATTTTTTAATTGTGCATTTAATTTATTTCGCATCTTTGGATCTGTCGTTTTAGCAATTTTAGATGTTATAGTCTTAATAAGACTCCCTATTGTTTTCCCAAACAAGTCAACATCTTCAGCATTTTTCTTAATCATATTATAATGTTGTCGAATATTTTTTGCTGCTTTATTAACCATTGGAGTAGCTTTGTCTGTTATTTTATCAACATCACCATTCCTTAAAGCTTTTGAAATTCTTTTGCGAAATTCATATTCAGATATTTTACCAACATTACCTGAAAAAAAATCTTTAAACATTACACCTGTCATTTGATATGCTCTTAATGTGTCCGATTTTGAAGCAGTAATTTTTCTATACTCAAGATATGCTAAATCAATAGATTTCATAATATTTACAAGAGAAGGATTATATTGTGTCCGAAAAGTAGCTTCAACAGATTGTTCCATTTCTTCTCCTTTCCCAACTTTCTTTTGAATCATTCCTCCAACATCAACTATTTTTGGTGCTATACTTCGAATAAAAGGATTTGGACTTTTTAGCATTCGTATAACAGGATTCCATCCAAGTTTTTCAATGCCAACACCAGTTTCTTCTAAAGCTTCTTTTTCCATTGTTTTATACATTGCTTTTCTAACTGCTTCTGGATTCGCACCAGCTCCTAATGATTTTGGAACAAACATATCATCCTGATCAAATTGATTTGCCAATTTATTTATTGTTAAACGAGGTCCACCTAACAAAGCACTAGCACTTCCTCCAATTAAAAAAGCACTTGATAATGTTAAAGCTGTTAAACCAAGTGATCGTTCATTTAATTGGGATGCCATTAATAATTCTTCTGGAGCAACTATTGCCATTGTAAAAAGACCAGAATTTAAAAAACGTTGCATAGTTGAAGAAGATTGCATAACTCTTAAAGGAGCTAATGGAGCAAGTGTTGTTGGGCTTGCAAGTGACGCTACAATACTTTCAAAGCCAGAATTAGAATTAGCAAGATACTGAAGGTCATTCATATCTTGTTTAAATTTCTCTATTCTGTATTGAGTTTCTTCAGAACTACCACTATCTTTAAAACGCCACATATTTCCCTCACCAACTTGGCTTTCTAAATTCTCATCTTGGAAAGGGTCGTAGTTATTTTGATCTTCAAAACCTGTATTTAATGTATACATTCTTATCAAAGATTCCATTGGATTGTATTGACGGAAAGATGCACTCCAAATCATATCTTGATCGTTCATCCATGGAGTCCAAGGTTCATCATAAAATGTTTCTCTTGGGTTAACTATATGTGTGTCTTTAACATTAATTTTATTAATATCATTATTAATAGTAGTCATAACATCTTGATATAAAGTTGACATTATTGGTACATCCCTAAATTTGCTATTGATCTCATTAAAATTTCAAAATCATCATCAGTTAAATCTACAATAAGAGGTTCATAATCATATTGCGTTCCCATTACTATATGGTAAGCTTTGCTAACCTTATTTACATTTTCTATAAAGTAATCCTTTGCATTTTTATTATCAGAAGCATCATCCCTCATTTTAACCATTTTATGAATAATATGACTGTCTATTCCAGGTATATGTCTCCATATATTCATCATAAGACTACCTTCTTTAAACTCTTTTTCAGCATCAAGAAAATTTTGATAATGATGGGATCGTTTGTAATCGTAATTCCATTCAGGACTTTTTAAAACTAATGTACCATTTTCCCTGACACCATATATTGAAAAGGATGGGTTTTGTGGGTTGAATGGTTCGTTTGCTTTTAATATTAAAGGTATATTTTGGTCTTCTGGTCTGCTTAAAGAATCAAAAGTACTTAAAAATCTATTTGCTTCAGCAAAAACATGAGCTTCAGTAATATTAACAGGATATCCACCAGCACTTTGTTTTGCATATTTTAAAAAGGGGTGTTTTTCTATATAAAGATTGCCATCTCCTTGCACAACCATTCCTATGTTTCCTGATCCCATACTGTCTAAAGCATCCCCAATCATAGCAGTCATTACTTTTTGTGGGTTTTCATTAAATGTAACTGCGTTATATTTTCCACTTGTCATTTTTCCTTTAACAATATCTTTTAGGACTTGATTAACTATTGGATGCATAGCAACATCATAACTTTTAATTGTTGCTACATCTATCATTGGACCTAGACTTAACCAACCATAAGCAGGTTTCATATTATTAGCTTCGTTTATAAGCTGTCTTGCCATAGCTTTATGATATGGGTCTATAGTTTCAACAGACCAACCAGTCCAATTTTTAACTTTTCCCATAAGACTTTCTTCTTGAAACAAGGCATTTAAAGACGAATTAAAAACGTCTTCAAATCTTTCTCCTTCTTCATCTCGGAACATATTGTTATATGAGCCTTGACTGCTTCTTGAACCATTCATTGCTTCCATAAAAGCGTCATATGGCAACATACTTGCTGCTTCAAACCAATTAAGTCCTATTCCAGCATTTTCAAACATTTGACCTAAAATATCTTTGTGTTTTTCACCAAAAGGATTGTCTTCTCTTAAAACACTAAGGAAAGAAGAGTACAAAGCTTTTGATTCAGCAAACCCTTCTTTAGATGACATAGAAAATGTTCCAAAAGAATGTTCTAACTGAGGATGAAGTATTTTCGTTGCTATTGATCGTCTTATAGCTTCTTTAATACTTTGATTTTTAATAAAAACGTTTTCATTCCATTTTTGTGGATTAGTTTCTTGTAACTCTGGGCTTACATCAATAGCAATATTTATTGGAACAGACTTTTGTTCTCCAGTACTGTCACTAAAACTTAAATCAGCATTCAAAACATTATCTACTAAAGTTTTGTGGTGTTTTGTGCCTTTCTGTAAAGGACCATGTTTACTTAAATCCCAGGCTAAAGATAACTCATTAATATTCTCTCTATGTTTATTAAAACCTACAGCATAATTCTTAACATAATCTCTCCATTGTTTTTTTGACATAATATTGTCTGGATTTGTGCCAAATTTAAAACCTGTATCATCAAACATTGATTTCTCAAATTCTTCACTTAAAAGAAATTGTGGAGTAAAGCTATAATTATTTGTATTTTCTATTTCATTCATTAAATTAAATATTGCGTTATCTTTATTGCTTTTAGCTAAGTTTAAAAAAGCTTTTTGATGTTGGGATTTAATACTATTGTAAATAGGCATTAAATTAAAAGCCATGCCTTTATTTTGGGCTTCATTATATAGAATAGTAGCTTCTCCTAAAACTTTAGATATTTCTGTCATATCCGATGGAAAGGTATTATTTATATTTGTTGCTTGATTAAATAAAACTGCAAAACCTTGTTGAAAAGATTTCACAGCAATACTTTTAGCATCAACTTCATTAGATTTCATTTTGTTTTCAAATACTCTTGTAAAATGATTAATAAGAGACTGACCTAATCCATGATTTTCAATATTATCTTGTATTGCTATAGATGAAGGATGGGCATTAAAGTCTTCTAATGATGCTATACTGCCATTAAGAATATCTGCATCTAATGAACTTCCTAATTGACTATTTTTGTGGGTCACATCATTTCGAATATTATTTTGAATAGCAGAAAGTCTTGAAGTATGATTCCATAATTCATCATAAACCTTTTCAGAATCAATTCCTGAAGCTAATCCTTTTAAATTATAAAGTTTTGGTGATAAATCTTGAATATATTGAAAAGTATCTGCTGCACCATTGTCATCGAAATATTTTGTAATATGACTTTTTAACGCTCTTGTTTGTAATACTGTCATGTAATTATTAACTAAACTGTCAACCTGAGTAGCTGGCATAATTCTTTTTAAATTGCTTTTAATTTCATTAATTTGTGTAATAGAATCTTCAAATATGGTTTCATCAACTAATTGAGAAGAAACTCCTGAAATATGAAAGCTTTCACTCATACTGCTAAAAATTTGATTTAATCTTTCTACATATATTGATTTTTCCTTTTCTAATGCTAGTTTTTGAACATTTGCTCTAGCTGAAGAATGAGCTTTAGAAAAAGCCATTTCAAAATTAGGCATAACTGCTTGTTTTAATACTTCAGGTAAGTTATCAACACTTTCTTTATATTCTTCTTTTATAGCTAATATTGCATCTGGATTATTCTGATTTTCATCAAAAGCTTTTTCAGCAGCATTAGTAACATCAACATTAAAAGCTGTTTTATAACTGCTTCGCAAATAATCTTCAAAAACATTTTTGACTCGTCCTTCATCTGCTTTGTAAAATAAATTTGGATTATATTCAGCATTAGTTAAAGGAACAAGTTTACCTTTTTCATCAAATTGAACAGAATTAATACCAGCTGCTTGAGCATCTAACACAGCTTCATTAAAAAGCATTTCTCTATCTTTAGACATTTCCCTATCTAAAGTTTTGGAAATATTATTAAATGTTTGAGCTAAATTTCGTGTTCCAGAAGAAGGAACTATCCCTAAAGGTTGAACACCTATTTGTTGAGATCGTGTTGGTTTATATGCCATTATGTTATTTTCCAATCGCCTTTATTGATTTTATATCGTCTGTATGTTGTACCAGCAGAAGTTGCTCCTGATAAAATTGATCCTCGACCAGCAATTTGTGATTGTTTTGCTCCTAATTGAAATTGTCGTCTTTTTGATAAACCCATTAATCTAATTGAACTTAAATCAGCGTCAGCCATTCTTTTTTCCGAACTTCGTAAAGCTTGGGCTGTTCCTCCAGAACCAATGGCTAATCCACGACTGCCTTCATCAGAGCTTAATGATGATAAAACATTAAGAAGTTGATCTCGTCTTGCATTTTCTTGTTGCTCCATTTCAATTTTAGCTAACTCTGCATTTTCTTCATTTTGTTGTGCTTCCATCTCATAAGCATCTTTTTGCATTTTAGCTGACATTAAAGTCGAACCTACACTAAATGCTAACATTGCTCCTTGACCCATTAAACTTCTACCTCCAATAAAATACCATTAATTCCTAATGGTAAGGGTTGATCTTGGGTAATAGTAACTTTGCCATCTTTAGACCACCCAAGAAAATATATCTCTTTTCTCGTTGTTAGAGCAGTTGGCTCATTTGAAAAGTCTTCCGTAACAGACCTTATCAACACATTTGTATTTTTGGCTTTTACACTTAGGGTTTCATTTAAATCCAAAACTGCTCGTACAATTCGTCTTTTTTGTCCAACAGATATACCATCATCAAGCTGAAATTCTGGAGGCAAGGTTTGTATTGTTGGAGTAAAATTCAAACCAATTTCAACCGATGTTACAGCTTCTGTTAAAGTAATTTGTCCACTTCCATTTGTCGTGTAAGTTCCAAGCGAATATTTGCCTGATTTCACATAAACTGCTGTGTTTGGTAAATGGGATGCAGTCCAAGTGGTAATAGCCGATCCATTTGTGTATTGTTTCGCCATATCAAGGTGATAGGAGTTGTCTAAAAGCTCCAGACTAGTGATTGTACCACTATCGATAGTTCGCTGGACTATGGCGTAAATTTTACGATTTACATTAACAATATTTTTAAACGTTCCATCTGTTTCATATTTTGCCCATCCTTGAATCTTTTCTTTTCGAATAGACATGAAGACTGGCATATCACCATCGGAATTAACTGTATAAAGATATCCTTCAACTTGATCAGAAGATTCTCGTTGCGTTGTCATATCAACTGTCGTTCCTAAAATGTGAGGTGATAAAATTGTTAAAGCATCCGAATTATAAGATTGCGATAAATCTGAATAAATAAACTCTCGAATAGCTCCTTTTGATTTTGTCAAAAATACCAGGGCTCCATCAAAATCGACTGGTTGCACAGACCCACTTCCAAATGATGTTTGTTTCTTTAAAGCGATTGTTGTTGGTGTTAATGGTCTGTTTTCAGAAGTAGGTGCATATAATTCTTGTTCGGAAGTAAATACAGTTAAGTGTTTTAATGATCCAAGCGATTTTATTTCCGACACTTGATTTTCAGCAATCTGAACCTGAATAGATTCATCATCTAATCCTGTACCAACATCAAAGTTTGTAAAAACTCCAGACTTGGACATAAACAAGAAATTCGGTAAATCTCGACTTCCTCCTATTATCAATCTCTGATCATGAAAACTTACAGTTCGACCATACCCTCTAACTGCTGAAAATACTGGTTCACTCCAATTTGTAATAGCATTTGTATTGGCTATTGCTCCAGATAGTGTTGCTGTTACAACTGTTGCACTTGTATATCCTGATATAGTTGCGTGCCTGACAGTTCCAGCACTATCAACTAATCGTAAAACCAAACCATTATGGTTCGATACAAAGCTATTTGCACTTGCTGTTAAAGTTACCGATCCACTTGTTCCACTTGGTGTTATTGTTGTTGAGGTTGCAACAAACTTATAATATGGCTGATACGTCATACTATTACTGCTATCAAAAGCAAAATCCGATAAAGTAAATGTATTC
>CENL01022305.1_pt1 | contig 11071 bp, 6 predicted proteins | sample 530221 | NCBI WGS metagenome assembly CENL01 (sample SAMEA2619791, study PRJEB7988) | marine metagenome | isolation source: saline water (ENVO:00002010), including
CAGACAGATACAGCCAGGGTCGGGTATTTCTCGCCGGTGATGCGGCCCATCAATATGTGCCCACCGGCGGCTATGGCATGAATACCGGCATGGGAGACGCGGTTGATCTTGGCTGGAAGTTAAGCGCGACACTTCAGGGCTGGGGTGGGCCACACTTGCTCGCCTCTTATGAAACTGAGCGGCGCCATGTGGGCGAGCGAAACCGGCAAGGATCAGAACGCCATGTCGGCGTTCGGTTCGAAATCGTCATGGCCTATCTGGAAGGTGTCGATACAGACGCCACCCGACAGGCCGTGGGCGACAAGATCCTGGAGCTGGGCAATGCCGAAAATGAGGCGCTGGGAATTGAGATTGGGTATCGCTACGACGCATCTCCCATTATCTGTCAGGAAGTGGGGGAGGCACCTACCTATGATCTGATCAACTACACACCAACAACTTGGCCGGGGGCACGACTGCCCAGCCTGTTCCTCGAGGATGGGCGAGCTGTCTTTGATCTTCTGGGTGAAGGGTACACGCTCGTCGCATTCGGTGGTGCGGATCTGTCAGAATGGCAAAGAGTCGCGTCGGATAAGAAAATCCCGCTTGATCTTCTTCAACTCACAGAACCTTCTATTCGCGCTATCTATGGATCTGACTATCTGCTCGTGCGGCCCGATCAGCATGTATGCTGGCGGGGAAATGACCTGCCGGATGATCCCGGAGAGATATTAGACAGGGTAACAGGAAACTAAACGGAACATGCCTAAGCCAACCGACATATTGATTGCTGGCGCCGGAATTGGTGGGCTGACAGCAGCACTTGCTTGCGCTCAAAATAATCTGAAAGTCGCGGTTATCGAACGCACATCAGAATTGGGAGAGGCGGGCGCAGGGCTTCAAATCGCCGCAAACGGGACACATGTCCTTGAGAAACTGGGGCTTGGCGCCGAGCTGGAGAATATCGGGTTCCGGCCGGAAGCGGCGACTCTTCGCCTCGGCCAATCGGGCCGCACCATCTTTTCAAACCCTCTGGGGGAGGCGGCCCGCGAGCGCTATGGCGCCTGGTACTATCACGTTCATCGCGCAGACCTGCACCGGATATTGGCAGAAGCCGCGAACGCCAATCCCAACATCGATCTGCAATTGGGCAAGGCCGTCACGGGGTTTGTGGAAACTGAGGGATTGGTGTCGGCTGACCCGTCGCATGGAAATTCAATAAGTGGCACTGCCCTTATTGGTGCAGACGGCATTCACTCAAGCGTGCGAGAAGGCCTGTTTGGCAAAGACGCTCCGCGTTTTACCGGGAATGTCGCCTGGCGCTTGCTTGTGCCCACAAGAAGTCTGCCCGCTGGTCTTATCCCGCCCCATGCCACCGTGTGGACCGGCCCGAAGGGCCATGCGGTCACCTACTATGTGCGCGGAGGTGAGCTCGTGAACTTTGTCGGTGTCGTGGAGCGGGAAGACTGGCAGGTGGAAGGCTGGCTTGAGAGTGGTGACATCAGCGAGTTGAAACAGGACTTCGCTCCCTGGTGTTCAACCATTCATCAATTGATAGATGCCGCCGATGAAACCACCTGTTTCAAATGGGCTCTGTTTGACCGCGACCCGCTGCCTTCATGGTCCAAAGGCCGAGTGACCCTTTTGGGGGATGCCTGCCATCCAATGCTGCCTTTCATGGCGCAAGGCGCGTGCATGGCAATTGAAGATGCCTGGGTGCTCGCCGCCGAGCTGGCTAAGGCGGAGGACCCCGCGCAAGCCTTCCTTCGCTATGAGGCACAGCGGAAAAAGAGAACCGCCCGCGTTCAGATGGCGGCGCGTGCCAATGCGAAAAGGTTCCACAAGGGAGCCCCGCTTGGGCAGCTTGGAACCTATGGTCCCATGTGGCTTGCGGCACGGGTTAAACAGGACCTCCTCAACAAACCCTTTGATTGGATCTACGGGGCGAACGTCACCAAAGCCTAGTTGAACCAGAAATGGAGGCCGGCCCTTAAGGTGAGCGCGTCCTCTGCTTCACCTTCCTGTCGCATAAGGCTGCGTGTGGCGCCAAGACCCGTCTCATAGTTCAGTTCAATGTAGGGTGCGATCTCTCGCCTGATGTCATAGGCCACTTGCAGGCCGGTTTCGAGGGTCGCTAACCCTTGCGCCCGATGGCGTTCATCCACATCCTGGAGGTACAGGTCGGTTTCGAGAAAGGGCGTCAGGCGCAGGCGTTGAGTAAGGTGGATATCCAAGTCTCCCTCAAATCGAATGTGGGCATCTCCATCCTCGCTTAAGAACAACGCAATATCTGTCTCAATGAATTGTGGCGCCAGCCCATGAACACCGATGACGCCATACAGGAGCGATGTAGGCTCGGCGTCAATACGGATGCCGACCTGTCCGTCCCAGAATGCGTTGAGCATCTGAGAGACGAGCACCTGAAACTCGGCACTTTCAAACGTCCCGTCTTCCCACTCCCCTTCGCTCTTAACCCAGGCCTTATGGGTGTCGCCGCCATACCAGGCTTTCGCATCCCAGGTCACAAGCCGCTCTGCTTCTCCCCAATTGCTGGCATCAATATCCGCCTCCACATGTTTGAAAAGCCGCTCCATGTCGGCGGCTGTCGCACCTGTCGCTGAAAGGCAAAAGAGAAGAACGCAAACAAGTGAACGGATCATTGGCTGACCTCCACATTGACGCGCGATACAACCACCTTCGACATCATGCCGGACGCCATGTGGTAGAGCAGGTGGCAATGGAAGGCCCATTCACCGGCCTCGTCTGCTGTAAAGGTGACGGCGTAACGTCGCCCGGGGCCAACATTGACAATGTGTTTTCGCGGGCGGTTCGCAGGGGGCTGTCCGTTCTCCAGCTCTACGAACATGCCATGCAGATGCATGGGATGGTTCATCATCGTGTCGTTTACATAGGTGATGCGAACCCGCTGGCCATAGTCCAGATAGATGGGCGTGGCTTCAGAAAACTTGTCACCATTGAGCGTCCAGATGTAGCGCTCCATATTGCCGCCGAGCGTCATGGTGAGTTCCCGATCGGGCTCCCGCAGATCGTCATTTGGGGTAAGGGCCACAAGGTCCTGATAGGTCAGGACCCGAGTGCCCTCCGGCGCATCCATCGGTGGCACATGCTCATTGTCGCGGGTTACAGGAGGTATGCCCATCCCCATAGGCATGGCATGGCCCATTGCGGCATGGTCCATCGTCGAATGGTCCATGTCGGACGTGTTTTCATTTGTGTCAGCGCGATGTTGGGCGTGATCCATGCCCGCGTGCTCGCCTCCCATATCATCCATCGTAAGAAGGTGACGTTTCCGTTGTGGGGGCAGGATCACCAGTGCACCTTGAGTTCCGCTCAGTTGACCAATGGCAAAGCCGGAACGGTCCATGGCCTCGGCGATGATCTGATACGCGTCGTCTTCCTTGGGTTCGACGATCACGTCGTAGGTTTCGGCAACGGCAATACGAAACTCGTCCACGGAGACAGGTCGGACCGCCTGACCATCGGCCTCAACAACCGTCATTTTGAGGCCAGGAATTCGCACATCGAAATAGCTCATGGCGCCTGCATTGATAAAGCGCAGCCGCACGCGCTCGCCAGGCTTCATGTCGCCAAACCAGGGTCGGTCATTGGTTTGCCCGTTCAACAGAAACGTATATCCGCTGACGTCTGACAGGTCGGTAGGGGTCATGCGCATATTACCCCAGGCGAGCCGTTCGTTAGTGGCTGCACTCAGACCTTCCGCAGAAGCAAAATCGAAAAAATCACCAACTGTGCGCTGTGCATAATTGTAATAGTCGCTCATCGATTTGAGGTTGGCGTGGACATCTGCCGGGTCGGTATCGAGCCAGTCTGACAAGACAATCGTATGCTCGCGGTCAAAGGGGGCAGGATCCGCTCTACGCGGTTCAATGATGAGGGGCCCATAGACACCTTGTTGTTCCTGATAGGCGGAATGGGAGTGATACCAATAGGTTCCTGCCTGCCGAAGGGGAAAGCGATAAGTGAAGGTCTCGCCCGGGGGAATGCCGTCAAAGCTGATGCCGGGCACGCCGTCCATTTCTGGTGGGAGCAAGAGCCCATGCCAGTGGATGGAAGACATGACATCCAACCTGTTCGTGACGTGAATCACGACATCCTCTCCTTCGATGAACCGAAGAGGAGGGCCCGGCACCTGACCATTGACCGCCAGCCCACGCGACGGTGTGCCGGTGAAATTGACCCCAATCTCACCGATCGACAGTGTGTATTCCCTGGTCGCATCAGTTAAAAAGGCGGAGTCCCTCGCGAGGCTAGGGCGGGCCGTAAACAAAGCAGCCAGAGTAGCGAGAAACTGACGACGACCGATCATGGGAGCTCCAATTCGGAAAAACGGGGTGCATTCTCATCTTGATGCTTCCCCTTAGGGGAAGGTCAAGCGAGACGATGCAAGAAAGCTCTTGAGCTTGCCCTTAGGGGAAGGTGGAGAATGCCGGAAATCAAATCACCTGGTGCCACGACTCATGTCCAAATCTCTAACTGCAGATACCCAAACGACCATGGCGATCGATCCAGTCTGCGGCATGGAGGTTACGCGCGAAGCAGCACGACATACGTATCAGCATGAAGGACAGGGATACTATTTCTGCGGAGCGTCGTGCCGCGAGAAGTTTGCGAATGACCCTCACGGCTATTTGAGCGGTGAGGCGCAGGCGGCGGCGGAAGCAGCCTCCCGGGAAGCGGCATCTGCAGGTGCACTTTTCACCTGTCCGATGCATCCGGAAATTGTAAAAGACGGACCCGGCAGCTGTCCGCTCTGCGGCATGGCGCTGGAGCCCCAGACCGTCTCTCTCGATGACGCACCCAACCCGGAATTGGTTGATTTTACCCGCCGGTTCTGGATCGGACTTGTTTTTGCGCTTCCGCTGTTGATCTTCGAGATGGGGGGGCATCTCTTCGGGCTCAAGGTGCCTGTCGGCCCTGTCGTCTGGGCATGGACACAACTGGCTGTGGCGACACCGGTAGTCTTATGGTGTGGCTTTCCTTTTTTTGAGCGCGGCGTGCAGTCGGTGAGGACGGGTAATCTCAACATGTTCACCCTGATCGCTCTGGGGACGGGCGCCGCTTATAGCTACTCCGTCGTGGCAACTGTGGCGCCGTCGGTCTTCCCTGAGGGCTTTCATCAAGGCGGGCAGGTAGCCGTCTATTTCGAGGCTGCGGCGACGATTATTGTCCTGGTGCTCCTCGGTCAGATATTGGAGTTGCGAGCGCGAGAAGCAACCGGCAAGGCATTGCGGGCCTTGCTTGACCTGACTCCACCCACGGCGCTTCGACTGTCAAGCGAGAGCGACCACGAGGTTGCAGAGGAGATCGCCCTGGAGGATGTCGTTATCGGCGATCGATTGCGTGTCCTGCCCGGTGCCAAAGTGCCAGTAGATGGACGTGTTGAAACCGGTGAAAGCTTCATCGATGAAGCGATGATCACAGGCGAGCCAGATCTCATTGCAAAATCATCGGGTGATGTATTGATTGCTGGGACGGTGAATGGTGCGGGATCGCTCACCATGCGGGCAGAAAAAATAGGCGCGGAAACCCTTCTTTCCCGCATTGTACAGCGGGTGGCTGAAGCACAGCGCAGCAGAGCGCCTGTCCAGACCCTCGTCGACAAAGTCGCCGCCTGGTTTGTGCCGTTGGTCGCCGGGGTGGCTGCCCTGGCCGTCGCCTTTTGGATGGCGTTCGGCCCAGAGCCAGCCTTCGCCCACGCGCTCATTGCAGCAGTATCGGTTCTCATCATCGCCTGTCCCTGCGCTCTGGGACTTGCGACGCCGATGTCGATCATGGTGGCAACGGGTCGTGCAGCATCGAACGGCATTTTGGTGCGCGATGCGGCAGCCCTCGAGGCGCTATCCAAAGTGAATGTATTGGTGTTTGACAAGACAGGGACGCTGACGGAAGGAAAGCCCCGCGTAACTGACATCCAGCTGTTCCCTGGGGTGGAGGAAACAGAATTCCTGCTGCTGCTCGCCAGTCTTGAGCAGGAGAGTGAACACCCGCTGGCTGCCGCTATTGTTCAAAAAGCAGAACAAGCCGGGTGTTCCTTGGTTGCGGCAGAAAGAGTGGAGGTCATCCCGGGATTGGGCATTGTGGGAGAGGTCCTCGGCAAAAAAATTGTCGCAGGCAATCGCGCGTTGATGCATTTGCAGGGCATTGATGTACCCCTGACGAAGAGCGGCGACACGACGCAGATCTATGGCGCCATTGATGGCGTGGCAGCTGGGTGGTTAACTTTCGCGGACCCGGTCAAGAGAGGGGCAAATGCAACTCTGAGCGAACTCCGAAATCAGGGGCTAGACCTGATCATGTTAACCGGAGACGCACAGGCGCCTGCGGACAAGGTGGCCGACCAACTCGGTATTGAAAAAGTGATTGCCGGCATATTGCCCGACGGCAAAGCACAGGAAATCGAACGGCTGGCGAGAACCCGTCATGTTGCAATGGTAGGGGATGGAGTTAATGACGGCCCGGCGCTTGCGCTCGCTCATGTGGGCGTTGCAATGGGAACGGGCACTGACCTCGCAATGGAGACTGCAGGTATTACGTTGGTAGGGGGAGACCTGTCAGCACTTGTGAGGGCTCGTAAGCTCGCTCATCAAACCGGGCGAAATATTCGTCAGAACATTATCTTTGCATTCGCCTACAACGCATTTGGCGTGCCATTAGCAGCAGGTGTGCTCTACCCTATTCTGGGCATGCAGCTGAGCCCAATGCTGGCCGCCGCTGCGATGTCCTTAAGTTCAGTCAGTGTAATTGTTAACGCCCTCAGGCTTAGAGCATCGAAACTGTAGCCTCGTTGGCGCCACACCGACGGCAACCCATTGGAATTTCATACTTTCTTAGCCATGATTTAACCAATCAGGCCGCACTATGACGCCAAAGTTGGGCCAGGCGAAACCCAGCATGTTTTCTTGGTGAGCTCCGCACATTAGATGGCGTCTGAAACACAAATGACCGACTCTGAATTCCTGTACCGATTTCGGTCCGGGTTGGTGGCGGCATGGATCATGCCGCTCGCGATCACTTTTGTCGTTGTCAGTTTTCTGGGCGATTATACCCTTGGGCAATTGATGCAAACTCTCCAACATCTGGTGAGTGTGTATGCGGTGATCGGTATTGCGCTCAGCTATGCGGCGCACGACAGATTCATGCGCAGGACGGTAGAGCTGGCTGGCGCTCCCGACGAACGCTCTCGTGAAGAGGCAGAGCACCGCGTTGCCCGATTTCCCTATTTGTTTGCAGGTTTCTATCTGCCCTATGCAGCGGCCGCGCCGCTTGTTGTGAACTTCAGTGTGAGCCAACAGCTGGGCCGCAGCATCTCTCTCGGTGATCATCTGTTTGCAATTATGGGTGTCGCTGCTCCTGCCTCGATTATGATGCTCATTGCGCTCTATGTTTTCGCGGATCTTGTAGGCCAGTATTTCGGTCCCCGGGGTTTCAAGACTCATTTCTTGTCTCTTCGGGTAAAAGTATTTGCACTAGGTGTCGTGCTGCCGATGACCGTGAGTTCTGTACTTATCCTTTATGTAGAGCAGGCATATGGTGGCGCGGGTGCGGGGATTTTTCTTGTCTGGCTTGGGCTGGTGGCGGCAACTCTGCCGGTTGCCTATTTTGCTTTGAAGAATTTCAAGAAAGGCATCGATCCCCTATGGGATCTGCGATCGCAGGCGCTCACTGTCTTTGATGATCTGGACACAATTATCGAGCCAGTCCCTGTTTCTCTGGATGAATTCGGCGATGTCACTCGTGACTGGGTCTCACTCACGCGGCGCATGACAAGCTACTGGCGTGAGCTGCATCGCACGACAGAGCATTTCCAGACCCTGATCAATGCGATTGAAGAGGCAATCGCCATTGTTGATTTTGATATGAAGGCAGTCTTTCTCGGGCCTGGCTTTGGCGAGTGGTTCGATGAACGCCCTTCAGAATTTATCGGGTACAAGATTTCCGATCTGGTCCATCAGGATGATGTCGAGCGTTTTTTGGAACTGGCAGCTGAGGCGATTGATGCTCCAGATCACAGGCCAGAAGGACAATTCCGTTTGCGACATCCTGATGGCACCTACCACAGGGCCTTATGTTCCTGGCGGCACATCCATTTGATCTCCGGCGAGCCATCACTATTCCTCAGCCTTCGTGATGTATCACAGCAATTGACCGCGCAGGAACGTTTAAGAGCCGGGGAAATCAGGCTGCGCACAATGATGCAGAGCGTTGCCGACGGTATCTTGTCGACGGACGAAAACGGCGTCATCCAGTCTGTTAACCCGGCGGCATCGAGACTATTTGGGTATGAAGGCGAAGAGCTCATAGGCTCGAGCGTTGGTATTCTCTTGCCGTCTTATTTGACCCTGGCACTCCAGCATGCGTCTCCAGCGGGTGGCTCTGCTGATGGTTTAGGCCGTTTGGTCGGACAGGGTGGCCAGGAAATGCGGGGCCAGCGCAAAGACGGCGAAACCTTCCCTATCGAGCTTTCTGTGACGGAAATGCGCATCGGCGAAGAGCATTATTATGTCAGTGTCGTCCGCGACATTACCGAACAAAAAGCGTCTGAGGCTGATCTCAGGGCGGCTCTGCACGATGCGGAATCTGCCAACAGGACGAAGTCACTCTTCTTGGCAAACATGAGCCACGAGCTGAGGACACCGCTAAATGCGGTGATCGGCTTCTCCGAAGTGATGCAGCAGGAGATGTTTGGCCCGCTCGACAATGAGCGGTACATGGATTATGTCGGCAGCATACACGATTCCAGTCGGCACCTTCTGTCAGTCATCAACGACATTCTGGATATTTCGCGTATCGAATCCGGCGAAATGGAACTTGACGACGAATGGCTTGAGCTCGATGAAGTGCTCGATTGGGCAAAAGACCGCGCAGCGCCCACCGGGACATCGGCGCAGCATGCCCCTGTTCACCTGGGCGACCTCGATGGTCTGCCGGAAATCAGCGCAGATCGCCGCGCGTTAAGGCAGGTCGTTCTCAATCTGCTGTCAAATGCGATTAAATTTACGCCTGCAGATGGTCGGGTCGACCTGTCAGCTCATGTAAATGATGCGGCAGGCATATCGATTGTTGTGCAGGACACAGGAATTGGTATCCCTGCAGACCAGGTTGACAAAATGACCCAACCTTTTACTCAGTCTGACAATTCGCTGGCCAGACGGTTTGAGGGCACCGGTCTTGGTCTTGCGATCACCAAATCACTGGTCGAGGCGCATCAAGGCCACCTGGATATCGAAAGCACTGAGGGTGAAGGCACAACCATTACAGTGCGCCTTCCCGCTGCCAGGGTGTCGTCGGACCCGGTGTCACCGCAGGTTGAGGCAGAGCTCGCTTAGGTTTCGAGGAAGCCTTCCACCAGCTCAAGGAATTCACTCAACTGGTCATGATGGACCCAATGTCCTGCATTCTCGATATTCACGACTTGCGCATTCTGGAAATGTTCAGCGCGGCCATCTTTTAAAGGGTCGCTTGCCCAACTTTCTGTGCCGCGGATCAGCAATGTCGGACAGGTGATACGGGACCAGAAATGCTGGGACTCCGCCGGCGTGAAACCAGCCGGCGAGAAGGCGCGCACATAATTGTCGAACTTCCAGCTATAGGTGCCGTCCTCATTCTGGCTGACGCCATGGACTGTCAGATGGCGCGCGTGCTCCGGCGAGAGGTGCGGGTTCTCATCCTGCATCCGCGTGAACGCATCAAGAATGCTGTCATACCGACGCGGCTGTCTGCTGGACAGCTTTCGCATTTGCTCCACCCACTGGGCAGTGCGCTCATGGATGGGCGTCTTTTCTCGTTCTTCGATCATCTTTGGAGACGGGCCCAATCCTTCAATGACCACCAGTTTCTTGACCGTTTCGGGATAAAGACCTGCATAGCGCAGTGCAACCGCACCGCCCATGGAATGGGCGATAATGGTGACTGGATTGAGCTTTTTCTGATGAATGAGCTGCGCAATGTCATAGACAAAGTCGGTAAGGTCGTAGGTCCCGCCAATCATCCATTGGCTGTCGCCGTGGCCGCGCAGGTCAGGCGCAATGATGTGATGTGTGTCCCTAAAGGACTGGGCGACCCAGTCCCAGTTCCGGCAGTGGTCGCGCCCTCCATGCACCAGCAGGAGAGGTTCAGCCTCTTCATTTCCCCAATCGACATAGTGCAGCCGCAGCCGCTGCGAAAAATAGGTGTGAGAAGTGGGGCCGGGGCCGGTAAGCGCGTGGGTCGCTGCCATTCGAACAAGTCCTTGAGATTTCGATTTGGCTTTTAGTTTACGTGATCCGCTGCGCTGCAGCAAAGCCGGATATCGCTAGCTCGCTGGGAGCGTCAGCGTGACGACCAACCCGCCTTCTGGAGCGTTTTTGAGGTGGACGTCGCCGCCATGTCGCCGCGCGATGGTCCGGGCAATGGCAAGGCCGAGGCCTGTCCCGCCTGTTTCTCGATTTCGAGAGTCCTCGACCCGGAAAAAGGGTTGGAAAACTTGTTCATGCAGCTCAGTTGGAATGCCGGGTCCTTTGTCGGAAATGGTGAGTGCAACGCCCTGTGGTTCGGAAGACAGACGCACATCCGCCTCCGAGCCGTAGGCAATGGCATTGCGGATCACATTGGAAATCGCGCGGCGCATTTCATTTGGACCGCACCGATAGGCAAGCGATGTCGGACCATGATAGCGCGCGGGCCCATCGGTTTGCGTCAAGTCCTCGGTTAGGCTTCTCGTGAGTTCTGCAAGATCAATGACCCGTCTTTCTTCAACTTCGGTTTCCCCGCGCGCAAAGGCGAGTCCCGCATCTAGCATGGCTTGCATTTCTTCAATGTCGGCTTCTGCCTTCGCTTGTTGCTCCGCATCTTCGATGAACTCTGCCCTGAGGCGCAAACGAGTAAGGACGGTACGCAGATCATGGGCAATTGCCGCAAGCATGAGTGATCTGTCATCAATCATGCGTTGCACACGGGTCTGCATTTTGTTGAATGCCTTAGAAGCGCGTCTAAGTTCCCGCGATCCGGTCACCGGCAGAGGGTCGACATTGATGTCACGGCCGAGATTCTCTGCTGCTGCCGAGAAAGTCCG
>CENL01007966.1_pt1 | contig 11065 bp, 10 predicted proteins | sample 530221 | NCBI WGS metagenome assembly CENL01 (sample SAMEA2619791, study PRJEB7988) | marine metagenome | isolation source: saline water (ENVO:00002010), including
CCGATGAAGAAACCATTGTCGGCTGGGTATATCGCTGGAACACAGGTGCTCTGGCAATCCGGTGGGACATCTATGGCCCGCTGCGTGTCTCAAAGATTTTCCCGGATCTCTGCGATGCGGATAAAGCTGAAATCGACTTCGCGTCTCTCACGCAGCTGCCCTGTCGCAACGACTGACACGGTAGAATATGGCCTCTATGGCCCTCGATTGTGTGGTTTTTCCTGCATTCCAGGTTTGATTTCGTTCAAGGCTCTGCGCGACGTCGCTGCGGCTCAACAGTCAGTAATTGACCTGCTCAAAACCGTAATTCCCGCTATAGTCACGCCACTCAACGAAGACGGATCTGTGATAAATGCTCGGGCAGTGCTCGCCCCATCGCTCGAGACCGGCATGCGCATCAGGAAGCGCTACGGGTGACGACGCCCTCCAAGAAAAATCGCCCTGGATCCCGTAGGTGCCGAGGACAACGACGGCACTGCGGTTGCAGTCGCCATCTCGCCCGGATTCGTGCTGGCGAGCATAACGAACGTCAAAGACGCGGATCGAACGCACGAAGTTGAATTCCGGCCCGCTGATATCGATGTCGGCGCGGTCTTCTACGAGCTGGAGGGCGTAATCAGCCCTTACGAGGTTGTCCCAGGCCGCATTGGAGCCTTTAGGCCCCAGCATCCCGACTGCCCTGGCTGCCTGATCGAAGAGCGTAGCTGAAGAGTTTGATGGGGTTCCTGAACCACCATATAGGACATCGAAGATCCGGTCTGTGGGGCGCGACCTGGCAGGCCCATCGTAAGACGCACCCATTGGGCAGCGCCAAATCTGCAGCGGCGGCTCCACCGGCCATGGAGTTATGCGCCGGATGAACTCGGCCCGCGCGCGAGCGCAGGGCACGGAAGCTGGCCATCCACCGGACAAACACAGCAGGATGGCACAATCGATCTGATAGGTTTGGGCGCGTGCTTGCGTCGGAACTGTTGGGCCGGTCAAGGCGAGAGCTAAAAAGGCCACCAGAGGGAGGTTTTTGAATTCGAAACGCATGGCAAGGACCCTTGACAATGTTCACCCAGGATACATATGAAAATATACTATTGCAACATTGATGATGCGTATGACAGTTGCGGTGATCAGCAAGATCGCGAGCTGACAGCGTCGGCTTGCCCACCCTGAGGAAACCATGCGTTCCAGCGATTAGCCTTGATCGCATTGATTGCGATGATTACACTCCTATCAGGAGGAGATCATGGCAAGCATTACCATCCGGAACCTTGACGATGACGTGAAGCGCCGCCTTCGCATCCGTGCGGCTGAGCATGGCCGTTCGATGGAAGAGGAGGCGCGCGAGATCTTGCGCCATGTTGTCGGCGAAGCGAAGCCATCCCACGATCTTGCCGCGGCCATCCGCGCGCGGGTCGCGCCTCTGGGTGGCGTTGATCTCGACCTTCCGCAGCGTGAAGCCATGCGTGAACCGCCCGCGTTCGACCAGGCCTGACGCATGATCATCCTCGACACGAATGTCCTCTCTGAGCTGTTGCGCCCGGCTCCCGAGCCGAGGGTCGAGCAATGGCTGTCGGCGCAGGACGGGCTCAACGTCTACCTGACCTCGATATCGGAAGCGGAACTGCGCTACGGCCTCGCGATCATGGGGAACGGCAAGCGGCGCGCCGCGCTGGTTGATGCAGTGGACAGCATCCTGCGTGAGGACCTTGCGGGGCGCATTCTGCCTTTCGACAGCGCCGCCGCGCAGTCCTATGCCGCCATCTCCGCCGCACGACGGTCCGCCGGGCGACCGATCGCCCAGGCCGATTGCCAGATTGCCTCAATTGCCCACACCCGTGGTGCCTCCGTCGCCACGCGCAACACGCCTGACTTCGAGGGTTGCGAGATCGACCTGATCAACCCCTGGACTACCGCATGAACGCCGTTGAGATTGAACAAGCCGTTTCCGAACTCGCCGAGCAGCCCTTTGATGCGGCAGAGTTCCCCTGTGCCTTCCTCATGGCCTTCGGAAACAAGGAGACGACAATCAAGCGCCTGCGCACCGGCGCATCGAACAAGTCCGACATCGGCGGCGTCCTGCAGACCAACAACATCCACCTTGCGACCTGCGTCCCGGGCGAAATCGCGGCAACCCTCGCCGCCCTGCGCGAAAGCCCTGCCACCTCCCGCGCCAAGGCGAAGTTCATCCTCGCCACTGACGGCATCGACCTCGAGGCCGAGGACATCACCACCGGCGAGACCATCGCCTGCCGCTACACCGATTTCCCCGATCACTTCGGCTTCTTCCTGCCGCTCGCCGGCATCTCTACCGTCAAGCAGATCCGCGAAAGTGCGTTTGACATCCGCGCCACCAGCCGCCTCAACCGGCTCTATGTCGAGCTGATCAAGGACAACCCCGACTGGGGCAGCGCCGAAAAACGCCACGACATGAACCATTTCATGGCGCGGCTGATCTTCTGCTTCTTCGCCGAAGACACCGACATCTTCGTCAGCGACAACCTGTTCACCGCCACCATCGACCAGATGGCGAACCGCGACGGGTCGAACACGCACGAAGTCATCGGCGAGATCTTCCGTGCGATGAACACCGCCATCCCCAAACGGGCCGAGGCCAAGCTGCCCCGCTGGGCCGACACCTTTCCCTATGTGAACGGTGGCCTCTTCTCGGGCAGCACCGATGTGCCGCGCTTTTCCAAGATCGCGCAGCGCTACCTGTCCCATATCGGCAGCCTCGACTGGACGCAGATCAACCCCGACATTTTCGGGTCGATGATCCAGGCCGTCGCCGATGAGGAGGAACGCTCGGTCCTCGGCATGCACTACACCTCGGTGCCGAACATCCTGAAGGTGCTGAACCCGCTCGTCCTTGACGATCTACGCGCCGAACTGGAGGCGGCGGGCGACAACGCGCGCAAGCTGGCCAATCTGCGCGCCCGCATGGCCAAGATCCGCGTGTTTGACCCCGCCTGCGGGTCGGGCAACTTCCTTGTCATCGCCTACAAGGAAATGCGCAGCATCGAGTATGAGATCAACAAGCGCCGGGGCGAGCCCCTGCGCCGCACCGACATTCCCCTGACCAACTATCGCGGAATCGAGCTGCGGGATTTCTCGGCCGAGATTGCGCGGCTGGCGCTGATCATCGCGGAATACCAATGCGACGTGACCTATCGCGGCCAAAAAGAGGCGCTGGCCGAGTTCCTGCCGCTGGACGCGCAGAACTGGATCACTTGCGGCAACGCCCTGCGGCTGGACTGGCTGTCGGTCTGCCCGCCCACGGGGACAGGGGTGAAGTTTCAGGCCGATGACCTGTTCATGTCGCCTCTCGATCAGGCACAGATCGACTTCGCGAACGAAGGGGGCGAGACCTATATCTGCGGGAATCCGCCTTACCGTGGAAGCAAGTGGCAATCACCTGAGCAAAAAGAGGACATGGTGGTAGCATGGGCCAAACACTCCAAGCTGGCAAAGACCACTGATTTTGTGGCTGGCTGGATCGCTAGGTATTTGGATTATGTCCAAGCCGTTCCGAACGCTGTGGCGGCTTTCGTGACCACCAACAGCATCTGCCAAGGTCAACAGGCGTCTGAAATCTGGCCACTTGCAACAGCCCGAGGTGTTGAAATTCGCTTTGCCCATAGCGCCTTTAAGTGGAGCAACTTGGCGAGCCATAATGCAGGTGTAACCGTAATTATAGTTGGTCTTGGTCAAACTTCATCAAGACCGAAGCTGCTGTATGGCGGAGACACAGTCCGCGAATGTGAGGGCATTGGACCATATCTTGTGCCAAACCAACTTGAAGCAGTGTTGAAGGCGAATGAGCCGCTCGGTGAGCAGGCTAAGATGCACTTTGGAAACATGCCAAGAGATGGCGGTCATCTTTTCCTTTCCGCTGAAGAAGCCCAAAGACTTCGCGCCGACAGGACAGTTGCACACATGGTTCGTACCTTTGTCGGCTCCGAAGAACTCATCAATGGAAAGCAACGTTTCTGCCTTTGGATTGAGCCTCACGAGCTCGAACAGGCGAAAGCAAATCCCTTCATCGCTGATCGCTTGGAGAAAGTGGCAGCTAACAGGCTCGAATCCCCTGCGCAGTCCACAAGGGACTTCGCGGCTAAGCCTTATCGCTTTGTTCAGATAGGCGGCGTAGCAAAGCGCACTCAAATCCTTGTTCCGGGGGTCAGTTCTGAGAACCGGGAATACCTTCCTTGTGATTTTCAGGATTCAAGCGCAATTGCGTCGAATAAACTTTTCGCCCTCTACGACGCCCCACTCTGGAACATGGCGCTGATCGCCTCGCGCCTGCATTGGGTCTGGATTGGGACGGTTTGCGTGCGGATGCGAACCGATTTCAGCTATTCCAACACTCTCGGCTGGAACACCTTCCCCGTCCCCAAACTGACCGACAACCAACGTGCTGCCCTGACAGCGGCAGCAGAAGGCATCCTTCTGGCCCGCGAGGCGCATTTCCCCGCCACCATCGCCGACCTTTACAACCCCGAAAAAATGCCCGCCAACCTCCGCGCCGCTCACGATCACAACGACGAGGTGCTGGAACGCATCTACATCGGCCGCCGCTTCCGCAACGACACCGAACGGCTGGAAAAGCTGTTCGAGATGTACACGAAGATGACGACGAAGGTGAGCGCATGAGCGACTTTAACAGCATGACGTTGATGGCAGCGGGCGAGATGATTGCTGAAATGTCGACACAAACCGCTTTCTCGTCTCTCACCCTAGGGTGGGGTGTTGACGAATTCTGTGGTTCTGGATCGGTAGCATCGAAGGCCAATGAAATGGTTCGGTTCGCAAGAAGCAGTATGGGGGGACGTTCTGTTCCGACGGTCAACGGAAACTGTGACCTAAGCAGAGCCATGATTGAGCATGCAATTACGGCATCCGAGCAAAGCAAGCGCAACAAGCCAGATGTCTGGTTGCGTCTTCTTGCTGGTCTGGAAATGGATGGCTTCACACTTGTGGAAGAGGAGGTTCCAGACCCAATGGGCAGATCTTCCATTTTCGATGACGCTCCAAGGGTCATTACACAGACTGTTCTCAGGCGGATGCTGCCTGAGGATGTACCTGAGACAGATTTTCGAGAGGCGACCAGCGAAATTGAGGCCTTACTTGGTCGGTACGGGTTGGGCGCCGCCAAGGGGCATTTGGATCAAGCGATTCAGAACTTTTCGCAAGGGAACTGGTCTTCCGCCAACGCGATGATCAGAGATTTCTATCAGGAACTGCTGGACAAAATTGCGGAGTATTTTGGATGTGATCCTAAGGTTAGCGATGACGCAAAGAGGCAATATCTTGCAGATACAAAATCGGGACCGTTCCTACTTCACGAATACAATGAGTGGGAGAACGACAGAGGCAAACCTGCGTACGTATTGGGGTTGTGGGCAAGATTGCATCCGCACGGCAGCCATCCGGGCCTGTCAGATGAAGAAGATTGTGCTTTTCGGTTTCAAATAATCCTGATCACAGCCCGCATATTTTTAAGACGTTTTGATAAGCGGGTGAGAGGTCAATGATCAAAGGTTTTCCCTCCATTTCGATTATTTATGCCACTAACGGTAGCCCGGCCAAGCCGAACGACCTGGGCCGGCGGGCAATACAGGAATGCCCCTACGACAAACGCTACCCAGGCGTGGTGGGTCAGAAAGTGGACACACTATGACCCTTGACCCTGTCATGAGCGCGGAACGCACCCGCAGGTTGGTGGACGATCTGCGTGCCAAACCAGCGGAAACCACATGGATCGAGTTCAAGGAAAACAATGCCGACGGGCCGTTGATCGGCAAGCTGATCTCTGCCTTGTCCAATGCTGCACGGCTGGCCGATCAGCACTATGCCTATGTGGTCTGGGGGGTGCGAGACGGCGATCATGCGGTTGTCGGCACGAGTTTCGAGCCGACCGTGAAAAAGGAGAAGGGGCAGCCGCTCGAACTGTGGGTGGCCAACCACCTCCAGCCGGGCATCGAGTTCCGGTTCGAAGAGGTCGATCATGACGGGCAGCGCCTGATCCTGCTGACTATCCCCGCCGCCGCAACCGCTCCGGTAGAGTTTGACCGGACCGCCTATTTGCGCATCGGCAGTGCCACGCCGCGCCTGTCCGACCATCCGGAACGCCTGCGTGCCCTCTGGAGCAAGTTGCAGCCCTACGCTTGGGAGACAGGCGTCGCGGCGCAGTTCCTGTCCGGCGACGACGTTCTTGCGCGGCTGAATTACGCCAACTACTTCGATCTTACGGGCCAGCCCTTGCCGGATAACAGGCAGGGGATCTTCGACAAGCTATTGGCAGATCGTCTGATCCAGAAAGATGTAAGCGACCGCTGGAACATTACCAATCTGGGCGCAATCCTGTATGCCAAGAAACTTTCCGATTTCGGCCCCTCTGTAGAGCGCAAAGGGGTTCGTTTCGTGGCCTATGCTGGCACCGGACGTGCAGATGACGTGAGCCACCGCCAGGACGGCCAGCGCGGCTATGCAGCGGGATTTCAGGGGCTGGTGGATTACATCGACGGCCTTCTGCCCCGCAACGAATTGATTGGTAAAGCATTCCGCGAGGAGCGTCCGCTCTACCCGTCGATAGCGATCCGCGAATTGATCGCCAACGCATTGATCCACCAGGACATGACGATCACCGGTGCCGGTCCACTCATCGAGTTATTCAGCGATCGCATGGAGATCACGAACCCGGGCGCCCCCTTGGTTAGCCCCGACCGGTTTTTGGACTCGCCCCCGCGTTCCCGAAATGAAGCTCTTGCTTCCTTGATGCGGCGCATGAAACTTTGCGAAGAACAAGGCACCGGCATCGACAAGGTGATCTCGGCGGTTGAGCTACACCAGTTGCCCCCACCGGATTTCCGCATGGAGGGAGACGCCGTGCGCGTGGTTCTGTTTGCACCACGCCGCTTTGCGGACATGACACCGGAAGAAGCCGTGCGAGCGTGTTACCAACATGCCGCGCTCAAATACGTAGGCGGTCAGAAGATGACGAACGCGACACTTCGGGAGCGGCTCGGCATCGACGACCAGAACGCTGCGCAGGCGTCGCGGGTTATTCGCGCAACGCTGGATGCTGGTCTGATCCGTCCTGCGGATGCTGAACGCCCTCGTGCTGGCTATGTCCCCTCATGGGCGTGACAGGGATAACATTTGATCGGGTTTTGATTGTGCGTATGTGGGCTAGAGGGCGTAAATTGGAAAATACATATAAATCATACTGTTACGATAGGCGTGGTGCGGTATCGCTACTTGATCGGGTTTTGATTGCCTGCCCTAAAGCGAATGATTCTACGCCCCTCAGAAGGAAAACATCATGACAAAGCAAGTTCCTTCCGTCTCTGTCAATTACGCGGCCAATGGAAGCTCGACCAAATCGAACGAGCTTGGCATGCGCGAAATGCAAGAGGGTGCCTATGAGAAGCGGGGCGAGCAATACCTACTGATCAAGTCGCCGCCGGCATCTGGCAAAAGCCGCGCGCTCATGTTCATAGCACTCGACAAGCTATACAACCAGGGCCTGCGTCAGGCCATCGTCGTGGTGCCAGAAAAATCCATCGGGTCCAGCTTCAACGACGAGCCACTGAGCAAGTACGGCTTCTGGGCAGACTGGACCGTGCAACCGCGATGGAACCTGTGCAACGCTCCCGGCGGGGATGATGGCAAAGTGGGCGCTGTCGGCAAGTTCTTGGCGAGCGACGACAAGGTTCTGGTCTGCACCCACGCGACCTTTCGGTTCGCCGTGGACAAGTTCGGGATTGAAGCGTTTGACGATCGGCTCATCGCGGTAGACGAGTTTCACCACGTCTCTGCCAACCCTGATAATAAGCTGGGCACGCATCTGGGCGCCCTTGTCGCGCGCGACAAGGTGCATCTGGTTGCGATGACCGGGTCCTATTTCCGCGGCGATGCCGAAGCCGTTCTGTCGCCCGAAGATGAGGCAAAGTTCGATACCTTCACCTATACCTACTATCAGCAGTTGAATGGCTACAAATACCTCAAGACGCTTGACATCGGTTATTTCTTCTATTCCGGGTCCTATGCGGACGACATTCTCAAGGTTTTGGATCCGACCGAGAAGACGATCCTTCACATCCCGAACGTGAACTCGCGCGAAAGCACCAAGGACAAGCATCGCGAGGTCGAGCATATCATTGACGCCCTGGGCGATTGGCAGGGAGCGGATCCCATCACAGGCTTTCAGCTGGTCAAGACGCCCGAGGAGCGGGTGCTGCGCATCGCCGATCTGGTCGATGATGAACCGGCCAAGCGGGACAAGGTGTCCAACGCTCTGAAGGACCCTGCGCATAAGAACAACCGCGACCATGTCGACATCATCATCGCCCTCGGGATGGCGAAAGAAGGGTTTGACTGGATCTGGTGCGAACACGCCCTGACGGTGGGTTATCGCGCCAGCCTGACGGAGATCGTGCAGATCATCGGCCGTGCCACCCGCGATGCCGAGGGCAAGATGCGCGCGCGCTTCACCAACCTTATCGCGGAGCCCGACGCCGCGGCCGAAGCCGTGACCGAGGCAGTCAACGATACACTGAAAGCGATCGCAGCGAGCCTGCTGATGGAACAGGTGCTGGCCCCGCGTTTCAACTTCACACCCAAGACCGTGAAAAGTGGCCCTGTCGAAGGGTTTGATTACGGTGAGGGCGGCTATGATCCCAACAAGGAAAACGTCGGCTTCGACGAGGCCAGCGGGCAGTTCCAGATCGAAATCAAAGGCCTGGTCGAACCCAAGAGCAAGGAAGCCAAGCGCATCTGCCAAGAGGACCTCAATGAGGTCATCACAGCTTTCGTTCAGGACAAGACTACGATCGAACGGGGTCTCTTCGACGAAGAGCTGGTGCCGGAGGAACTGACGCAGGTCCGCATGGGCAAGATTGTCGGTGCTAGGTTCCCAGAGCTAGATGCAGAGGATCAGGAAGCGGTGCGCCAACACGCAGTTGCTGCGCTGAACCTGACCCAAAAGGCAAAAAAGATCGCGCTGTCGAACCGCGATGACACAGAAACAACCGGCAATACCGCCTTGATCGACGGGGTGCGCAAATTCGCAATGGACGTGCGCGAACTCGACATCGACCTGATTGATCGCATCAACCCGTTCGGCGAAGCCTACTCGATTCTGGCAAAGACTATGAGCGAGGAAAGCCTTCGGCAGGTCCAGGCCGTCATCTCGGCGAAAAAAGTGCAACTGTCACCGGATGAGGCGCGCGATCTTGCGAAGCGAGCCGTCAAGTTCAAGCAAGAGCGAGGCCGCCTGCCGTCGATTACTTCACCGGACCCGTGGGAAAAGAAAATGGCCGAAGGTGTGGCTTATCTCGCGCGCATGAAGCAGGAAGCTGCCAATGGCTAAGAGTTTCACCGACGAAGATGATGCCCTCCTTGCTGAGCTTGGCGTCGAGGTCGAGGTCAAGAAGCAGCTCAGCCGCACACCACGCGAAGAACGCATCGTCGCAGGTTTTGAGGAAATCTCGCGATTTGCAGAGGAGCATGGCCAGCCTCCCCAACACGGGGAGGATCTTGATATCTTTGAACGCCTCTACGCCGTGCGTCTTGATCGGATCTGCGACTTGCAGGAGTGCCGCGATCTCCTTGCCCCACTGGACGAGCAAGGTCTTCTTGCAGAAACCTTTGCGGCCTCAACGTCGGGCGCCGAAGATCTAGATGACGATGCCCTGCTCGCTGAGTTGGGCGTAGAAGTAGTCAAGTCACCACTCACAGAATTGAAGCATGTCCGCTCTACAGCCGAGAAAAAGGCCGCCGACGAGGTCGCCAATCGCGAAAAATGCGAAGATTTTTCGAAGTTCAAGCCATTGTTCGAGATGGTCCAGAAAGAACTGGATAGCGGTTTGCGGGAGACCCGCCCTTTCGAGATGAAAGCCGAGATTGAGAAAGGCCGCTTTTTCATCGTCGGCGGTCAGAAAGCGTATGTTACTGAAAAGGGTGAGACCATCACGAATGAGCAAGGTCGTACCGATGCTCGTCTGCGGGTGATTTTTGACAACGGCACCGAGAGCAACATGCTGATGCGCTCGCTCCAGCGCGCGTTGAACAAAGACGGCGCGGGACGCCGAATCACTGACCCATCGGCAGGCCCACTTTTTTCGGACCAGACAATCGATGGTGATGAGGCGAGCGGGATCATTTATGTGCTTCGCAGCAAATCCGATCATCCACTCGTCACAGAAAACCGGGAACTGGTGCACAAGATCGGCGTTACCAATATGAGCGTCGAGAAGCGGATCGCCGGCGCGCAGTTGCAGCCGACGTTTCTGATGGCGAATGTCGAGGTGGTTGCGACATACGAGCTCTACAACATCAATCGGTCCAAGTTGGAGAACCTGATCCACCGCATTTTCGAACCTGCACGGCTCGAGATCGAGATCATGGATCGCTTTGGAAGGCCTGTGGTCCCGCGAGAATGGTTCCTCGTTCCTCTCTTTGTCATCAACGACGCTGTCGAAAAGATCAGGGACGGCACAATAACGGGCTATCACTATGATCCCCGCGCTGCCGGACTCAAACGGATTTCGGGGGAGATGCCGCAATAGATGCTGCGTGACACTCTATGGCACCTCGACCAGCGGGATGCATGGATCGGAGAAGGATTGCGCTTGAACTCGCGGAATATGGTCGAGCGCCATCACGTTCACCGGCACCCCAGCGTACCGCCAACCTTCTATCTTGCGCCTTTTGTTTTCTAACAAGAGTCGCAGTCGGGGGTAGCGCGCACCCGCGTACATGATAGATTCGCATAATGAAGTTTATGTTAAATTTCGAAGAATTCAGCGCGTAGGGACTTATTTTGCAGCCTAAAGTCGACATCAAACTTCATCGGATTGTTTCATCCGAGCAGACAAATGTTGCTGACTACATTTAGATCGTTCCGATCCTCCATTAATCGTGAAGCATCTGATGTGATGTCAATTTCCAGGCCAGAATCCTTTTCTTGCAGAATCGCTGGCTACCCGTCACGCGCCCACGCAATTGCGGACTCGGTATCGCTTGATTCGAACCACTGCATCTCGGAGCCCGTCAGTAGGTTGACCACCCG
>CENL01054553.1_pt1 | contig 10927 bp, 9 predicted proteins | sample 530221 | NCBI WGS metagenome assembly CENL01 (sample SAMEA2619791, study PRJEB7988) | marine metagenome | isolation source: saline water (ENVO:00002010), including
CCCCCTCTGTGTGCTCCGAGTGCTCTGTGGTAAACTCTTCCCCCCAAACCACTAGCATCTCCAAATCCGAGCATACCATTCCCCCCAATGCCCACCGAAACCCAGACCCAACCCGACGCCATCGAGACTATCTCCTTCGTCTCGCTCGGCTGCCCCAAGAACCTCGTCGACTCCGAGAAGATGCTCGGACTCCTCGCGGCCGACGGACTCCTCCCCGTCTCCGCCGAGGCCATCGAGGATCAGGAGCACGACGACCTCTCGCTCTCCGGGTCCGAGCAGGACTCCAGCGCGACATCCGGGCGCGTCACGCCCGCAGACGCCGTCGTCATCAACACCTGCGGCTTCCTCGAGGCCTCCAAGCAGGAATCGCTCGGCGTCATCGAAGAAGCCGTCAAACTCAAAGAGCAGGGCAAGATCAAACGCGTCGTCGTCGCCGGCTGCCTCGTGCAGCGCCACCGCGCCAAGATGCTCGATTGGGCGCCCGGCATTGACTCCATGGTCGGCGTCTTCGATCGCGAGCACATCATCGAAGCCGTGCGAGGCGTCAAGTCCCAGCGCGAGACCCTCGAAGAAGTGCCCAAGTACTGGATCAACGCCAACGCCCTCACCAGCGCTGACGCCAAGGGGCTCAACACCGTCGGGCTGACGGTCTCCGGCAAGGACGGCAAGGGCATCGGCTACTACGAGTCCGACAACGCCCGACTCCGACTCACCCCACGCCACTACGCCTACCTCCGCATCTCCGAGGGCTGCAACCAGAACTGCGCCTTCTGCACCATCCCCTCCATCCGAGGCAAGATGCGCTCCAAACCCGAAGACCGCATCATCGAAGAAGCACGCGAGCTCATGCGCGACGGCGCCTTCGAGATGCTCATGATCGGCCAGGACACCACAAGCTACGGCGACGACATCGGCGTGGGCCTGTCACAAGTGGAAGGCGCCGACAAGTTCCGCGCCGGCCTGCCCAAGCTCCTCCGCAACCTCGACGCCGCCGTCACCGAAGAGATCGGGCGCGGCTGGCTCCGCATGATGTACGCCTACCCGACTTACTTCAGCGATGAGATCATCGACGCCTTCGCCGAACTGGCGGACAAGGGCAACCTGCTGCCGTACCTGGACATCCCCCTCCAGCACGGCTCCGATCGCGTGCTCGAACTCATGCGCCGCAATGTCACCAGCGCCCACCAGACCGAGCTGTGCCACAAGCTCCGCGAGCGCATCCCCGGCATGGCCATCCGCACCACCTTCATCACTGGCTTCCCCGGCGAGACCGACCAGGACCACCAGGACCTGCTCGACTTCATCGATGAGGTCCAGTTCGACGCCGTCGGGTGCTTCCAGTACTCCAAAGAGCCCGGCACCGTCGCCGGCCGCATGGAAGAAGACGAATCGCTCGCCGTCCCCGCGCACATCAAGCAGCAGCGCCACGACGAGATCATGGCCGTCCAGCAGGAGATCGCCTTCGGGCAGGCCGAGTTCATCGCCGAGCAGTTCGACGAGACCAAGCCCACCGAGTCCGGCGCTCAGTTCGATGTCATCATCGACAAAGACACGGGCAACCAGGTCGAACCCACCCCCGGCGTCTCCCGCGGCGGCACCCTCTATGCCGGTCGCACCTACTTTCAGGCCCCCCAGATCGACGCGACGACGCATGTGATCAGCAAGAACCCCCTCGCCGCCGGCGAGCTGGTCCGCTGCACCATCGTCGCCGCCGACGGCTACGACCTCATCGCCGTCCCCGTCGAAGAACTCGAACGCAAGGTGTCGCTGCCGTTGGCATGATCTTCGTGCCTTCCCCGCCAGTCGAAGATCCGCCTCTGGCGGACGGGGGAGGTGTCACGCGCAGCGTGACGGAGGGGTCTTCCAAACACCAATCACGACGGGTGCCCTGCTTTGATCCGACGCCAGTCGGACAAAGCAGGAACGGCAGGCTAGTCAGTTAGTGTGATGCAAGAGTTCTCCACACGAGATCGTGTGCGTGATTGATCAAAGATGCTTCAAGGCTCACGCGACGAGGAAACATCAGCGAGGCGCTCATAAGTACCTTAGAATCATCATCAACGAGCACATAGTTGATTTTGTGAATCTCACCTGTGGAGAGGATACGGGTGACCACAAGGTGTGCACTCCCATCGCACTGATACAGATACCCCGGTGTAGCCGCAGGGATCGCAGCTTCCCCGATGATGTGAGTTCTTGCAAGCCAGTTGAGCTTCTCGTCAAGTGCTGAGTTTCTCTCAGGAGAGTGAAATGTACGATCGACTTTTTCGGCACGAGACAGAATTGGTTGGTTCCGGATGCTCAGGGCCACTGACTCCACATCCTGAACAAACTCATCAGGCTTCATGTCATTGAAGAGGTGCCCCGGAGTGGAGTACGAGAGTACTGCTGCAACCGCAAACAAGTTCCCATAAGTCGCCGTAAAGCTTTCGTCGGCGGAGTAGAATCTATACTCGAAAGTGTACTCGTCCACACATATTTCGAACTGGTCTCTCCAGTTTGTATCAGGGGTAGTTAGCCCGTTGCGGAGATCAATGAAGATGCGATTATTCGTTGATTTACATCCAGCAATGGCTACAGCCAGAGCAACAAGAGAAAGTGTCTGGATGCTCATCACCTGTCTACTCCAGTCCTTCATGGGCTTACATCGTCAAGATTATACTGCAGGGGGCCATTCAGGTGCGATTTCAAGTTGATGCTCGTGATCTCTGAATAGTCTGCCCCTCACTTCCAAATCCTCCACATCCCGCATCGTACTCCCCCCATGCACATCCGCACCCAAGACCCCGCCACCCCCGACATCACCGCCCTGCTCAACCAGCACCTGAGCGAGATGCGATCCATCTCCCCGCCCGAGAGCAAGCACGCCCTCGATATCGAATCCCTCCGCACCCCCGACATCTCGTTCTGGTCCGTGCGCGATGATGACGGCGCACTCATGGGCTGCGGCGCACTCAAGCAACTCGACGCCACCCACGCCGAGATCAAGTCCATGCGCACCGACCCCGCGCACCGACGCAAGGGCGTCGCGGCATCCCTCCTTGCGCACATCATCGATCACGCCCGATTACAACAGTTCACCCGATTGAGTCTCGAAACCGGCGCGCAGGACCACTTCGTCCCCGCGCGAGCGCTCTACACACGCTTCGGGTTCACGATCTGCGCCCCGTTCGCGTCATACCAAGAAGACCCCAACAGCGTCTTCATGACGCGTACGCTCCAACCCTGAAAATTTGTACAGATTCCCTCCTTTTCGCAACCCGTTACCCATGACGCAGATGCACCCGATTCGTCCGCATTCCGGGGTCACAGCCCCCTGAATCCGGTTGATTCGCGATCCATTCGCGTCTACAACCCCTCCCCAATTCTCATTCCGATTCGTTCCTTGTGCCGATGAGGTGTTCATGGTCCGCAGCGGTCATGTTGTCATGTTGTGCGCGCTCGTCCTCCTCACGATCGGTGTCGTGATGGTCCAGAGCGCAGGGATGTCCGTGCGTCCGCTCGCACCGGACGCCGATCCGACCGCCGCCGCTGCCGTCTCCGGCGTGAGCATCAAGTCGCTGCTCACCTCCCGCACAAGTCTTTACCTCCTCCTTTCTGTGATTGCGATGGGCATCGCGACCCGACTGCCGGTACGGCGCGTCGCAAACCGTCTCGAACGCGTCGTCTGGTTCCGGCCCGGCGGCGATATGGGCGTGCTCATCATCGGATCTCTGATGCTCATCGGGATGCTCCTGCTCGTCTATGTGCCGGGCATCGCACGCGTCAACAACGGCTCGGCACGCTGGATCAATCTCCATGTTCCGGGGCTCGAATCGGTCCAGCCCTCCGAAATCGCCAAGTGGGTCATCATCATCCTCGTTGCCTGGTACGCCGCCCGACTGGGTTCGTATAAAGATCACAAGCTCAAGAAGTTCTTCTCAGGGTTGCTGCCTGTGTGTCTTTGTGCTGGTCTCGTGGCAACGGTCGTGATCAAGGAAGACCTGGGAACCGGGGCCCTGATGCTCATGGCCACCGCCATCGTGCTCCTCGCGGGCGGCGCCCGATGGGCCCACTTCGCTGCATTCATCCCCTTTGCCCTACTCGGCCTCGTTGGCGCGATCATCGCCGCCCCATACCGCGTCACACGCATCACCACCTTCCTCAACCCCTACGCCGATCCCGCGGGCGACGGCTACCACATGATCCAGTCCATGTCCACCGTCGCGGGTGGGGGCATATTCGGGCGCGGGCTCGGAAACGGGCTCCAAAAATTCGGCTACCTCCCCGAAGACACAACCGACTTCCTCTTCGCCGTCGTCTGCGAGGAGCTGGGTCTCATCGGCGCGGTCATCGTCATCAGCGCCTACGCCGGCATCGTCTGGTCCGGCACCAGCATCGCCACGCGAGAGCGTTGCAAGCCACTCCAACTCATTGTGCTCGGCGTCATCGCGACCTTCGCGATCCAGGCCTTGATCAACCTCGTCGTCGTCACCGGGCTCGGCCCGACCAAGGGCATCGCCCTCCCGCTCATGTCCTCCGGCGGCACCGGATGGATCATGACCGCGTTCATGCTCGGGCTCATCGTCTCGATCGAACGCACTCAGGAGTACAGCGCCCTCTATGTCGACCATGTCCACGACGACGACGCCGCAGACTTTGCCATCCGCGCATCGCGAGGTTCGATCATCGAAGCAAAGCCAACCGTCGCGGACCGGGCGGTGCTCTTCGACGCACCCATCGCGTCCACCTCCACGACGGAATACGCGTCTTTCGAAGAGCCCCAGCCCGAGCCGGAGATCCACGACGACGAGTTCTCCGAACTGTTCGGCGAGACCGAGCCCGACCGCGCACCCGGGATCATTGCTCGTCTCCGTGATCGCATGAGCGCCCGCGAGGAATCGACCGAGCCAGAACCCGAGCTCGCATCAAACAGCGCCCGCAGCGCCGGGTACTCAGAAGACGAGTCGCAGCGAGCCGATCTGTTCTCATGACGGATGGAACCGCCCCATCGAGCGTCTACCTCTTCGCGGGCGGCGGCACCGGCGGGCACATCTACCCCGCACTCGCCATCATCGAACAACTCCGCGCCATCGACCCCAGTGCTCACTGCGAACTGCTCGTCTCCGATCGCCCCAACGACCGCGCCATCCTCGAACCACTCGACATCCCCTTCGCGCCCCTCCCCGCCAAACCATTCGGGTCACGACCCAAAGCAATCCTCAGGTTCATCCCCTCGTGGGGCCCGAGTGTGCGGCAGACGCGAGAAACGATCCGCCAACTCAAGCAATCCCACGATCGCGTCGTGGTGGTCGCGATGGGGGGCTTCGTCGCCGCGCCCGCGGCCCGTGCGGGTCATTGCGAGAAGTGCAGAGTCGTGCTCATCAATCTCGACGCGGTCCCGGGCAAGGCCAACGAGCTGATCGCACGCAAGGCGCACGCCATCTACAGCGCCTGCGACATCGCGGGGCACCCGGCGTGGACACGCGTACCGCCGATCGTGCGAGCATCCACCATCAAACACATCGGACAACCCGAGGCACGCGCACGCTTCGATCTCGATCCGAACACCAACACCCTCCTCATCACCGGCGGCTCAACCGGCGCGCAATCACTCAACCGATTCCTCGCGGCCTTCGTTCGAGCGCACCCCGATGCACTCCAGGGCTGGCAGATCATCCACCAAACCGGCAAACAGATCGCCGACACCGAGATCGATGATCTCCGCGCGATCTACCGCGATGCGGGCATCAACGCGTGGGTCGAGCACTACATCGATGACATGGGGGCGGCATACGCGGCGGCGGATCTGGGGATCGGGCGTTGCGGTGCCGGGACGGTCGCCGAATGCTGGGGCGCACAACTCCCCTCATTGTTCTTCCCGTATCCATATCACAAGGACGAGCACCAGCTCCATAACGCCAAGCCGCTACTCCGCATCGAGGGCGCCATCGCATGCACGGATCAAGTCGATCCCGCGTCAAACCTCCGCGCCTACGCCGACATCCTTGCCGATCTGCTGACCAACCCTCAACGGCGGGACCGCATGCGGTCCGCACTCGAGTCGCTCGGCGAACCCGACGGTGCCTCCCGGATCGCACAAGCCCTTGTGAACACACAATAAAGGTTCTCGGACCCAACGCGAAACCGAGGCGTCATTTGTCCAACAACCCTGTGAAGATGGGTGTTTTTCGCCCATCGCGCGGTACACTGTACATACGCCGATGAAGGACTCTGAAACGCCCAAACACGACCCGCTCAAGGACGCGCAGGCATGCATTGTCTGGCACCCGGTTGATCGTGCACCCGCACCGAGTCTCCTCAAAGCCCTGAACAACAAGGGTATGACGATTGTCGATGCTGAAGACGCGCATACCGCGTTTGCGGCCGCTCAACGAGCCTCCAAGAGCGCGAAACGCACCGTGATCGTCCTCGATACCCGCGATGAGCTCCACGATGTCGATCGCATGATCGCATCCATCGAGCGATTTATGCCTCAGGTTCTCTGCTGGGCGCACGAACCGGGCGCGAACCCGCCGCTCATCCCGCTCGTACAACCCAGGAAGACCCGCGAACTCACGCCGAGCACCTCAAGTGGGGCATGTTCAGGCAAAGCACCCACCCCGCTGCGTCTCGTTGGGCACGACGACCACAAACTGAAACCTGAACTCAAGCCAAAGCCAGAGCCAAAGCCAGAATCGACCGTGCAATCGACTCCCACCCCCAATCCGCCACCCACGAAGCCCGCTGCACCACTGAGTGCCCGCGATGTGCTCGATGCGGACGAGCTCAATGCGCTGCTCGCCGGTGAGCTGGGCGATCGGAAGCACTAACCCACGGCAAACCGAATCAATCTGTAAAGTCAGCTGTCAAGCCAGACACCTCATTAGAAGACATGACCACAAGCTCTACATCTCGTTCTGCGAACAGCGCCCACAACCCGTGGCGGGTGATCCTTGTCGGCCGAACGGGCCTCGATCAGGTCCTCCGACGCGACGCGAACATCGAGCTCATCCGCACGCGCGAAACGATCGAAGCGATCGGCGAGCTCGGCGATCCCATCGACCACGAATCCCCCGCGCAGGCCATTGTCATCGTGAATGCGGACACGCTTGAAGACGAACCCTCCCAGCGCAAACGATTCGTGAACGCACTGCGTCTCGTGGATCCGGGCGTGTGCACCATGATCGTCAACGATTCAGACGACGCGTTCGATGGGAGTCTCCGCAGATCCCAGTCACTCGACGAACTCGTCGCGTCCATCCACGATGCAATCGAGCGTGCAGACCGCTCTGCTCCCGTTACGCTCCGCTACATCGACCCCGATGATCTCTCCGATCCGATCGATCCGATCGATCAGATCACAGGCACTGATTCTGGTGGCGAAAAATCTGACCGCGAAGATGAAGCGGAATCCGCAGCCGACGGAGAGCCGGTCGCGGAATCGAAACCGGAAGTCACGGTTGTGGTTCAGAATGACTCCTTCGAACACCGCGCACAGCGCACCTTCGAAGATGAAGACGACATCCACAAGCAGGTCGTCATGGGGCTTGATCCAAAGAACACGCCCCAGACCGCATCCACGCACCTGCACCAGGCACCAGTCGTGCACGACGACGAGCCCCTCGTCCTCGCCATGCTCAAGGGGAAACCGATTCTCGACGCGGCATTGGTCCAGATCAATGCCCGTCTCGGACGATCGGATATCACCCTCGTCAAGCCCGATGAACCCGGCGCGATGCTGGGTGTTCCCATCGTCGTCGGTGATCAGAATGTAGGGGTGCTCTGCTGCGATGATGAACGCTGGCTGAATACCACCGGGCGTGCGCTGCTCATGACCCACGCCTCCTGGCTTTCCGCCTGGGTCCGTCTCGAGATCCAGCAATCACAGCTCCGCAAGTGTGCATTCACAGATTCGCTCACGGGTGCCTGGAACCGGCGTTACTGCGAGCGATACCTCGAAGCCGCGATCAAGCAGGCACGCAGCGCCCGCCAGACCGTCACGGTCATGGTGTTCGACATCGATTCGTTCAAGCATTACAACGATACATACGGGCACAGCGCTGGCGATGCGATCCTTTCCGAGACCGTCAGTCTCCTCAAGTCCGTCATCCGCCCGTCCGATCGCGTCTGCCGTGTGGGTGGCGATGAGTTCGCCGTCATCTTCTACGAACCAACAGGCCCACGCGAAGCTGGATCCAAGCCCCTCGAATCAATCTATCAGATCGCCTGCCGCTTCCAGCATCAGATCTGCAACCACCGATTCCCCAAGCTCGGCACCGAGGCGCTCGGCACCCTCACCATCTCGGGCGGGCTCGCGAGCTTCCCCTGGGACGGGCACGACGCCGCCTCCCTCCTCGATGCCGCGGATCGGTGCGCGATGGAATCCAAGCGGCAGGGCAAGAACGCGATCACCCTCGGGCCCGGCGCAGAAAGCGTCTGCCACCTTGACCGCTGATCCAACTCCCCGCGCTATCCTCCAATCATGCTCACGACCAAGCCGATGATTGATGTCCTCGCGATCGATCTCGATGGCACCCTCTTGGATCCCGCCCATAAGGTTTCCCAGAAGAACATCGAGGCTGTCCAGCGCGCCCGCGACGCAGGGATCACCGTGCTCGTCTGCACCGGACGCGGGTTTGGTGAGTCCACACACGCCCTGCAGGCCATCGATCAGCGTGACCCCGTCATGGTCGCCGGCGGCTCCATCATCGCCGACCCAACCACAGGCAAGACCCTGCACCGTTTCACGCTCTCAGACAAGGTGGTCAAGGCGGCAACAGATCTCTTCCATGAGGTCGAGTGCCCCGCGCTGGTCATGAAAGACCCGAGCGACATCGGCTACGACTACCTCGTTCTCAACTCCGACGACGAGCACCCGATCCACCCCATCACCCAGTGGTGGTTTGACGATCACAAGCTGCGCGTCAACTACGCGCCGCACGCGCACCGAGACGAACACCCCCAGCACAGCGTGCGTGTGGGCATGTGCGCCGAGAGCTCGATCTCGAACCCGATCTCCAAAAAAATCCTTGACCTCCTCGCCGACGAGGTCTGGCTATACGACTTCCCGTGTGTGATGCCAAACTCACACTCGGGCGAGATCGTGCACATCCTTGAGCTCTTCGCCCATCGGATCAACAAATGGGCCGCGATCTCCTGGTACCTCGACCAGCACGACATCGATCCTCAGCGTGTGGGTGCGATCGGTGACCAGGTCAACGATGTCCCCATGATGGAACAGGCCGGCATCGGCATCGCCATGGGCAACGCCGTCGATGAAGTCCGCGCCCACGCGAAATACAACACCGCGAAGAACTCGGAAGACGGAGTTGCCATCGCCATCGACGCCATCCTCTCCGAATCACTCCACACCCTGGAACGCTGAGCATGCAAACCCTCTCAGAGATCCGCGAGCTCCTCGAAAGAGCGGGGCACCCTCCAAAGAAAGCGCTGGGGCAGAACTTCCTCACGGATCACAACATGATCCGCAAGCTCGTCGATGACGCCGGCGTGGCAGAGAACGAACGCGTGCTGGAGATCGGGCCCGGCACCGGCGCACTGAGCATCGAACTCCTCGAGCGCGGCGTGAAACTCATCGCGTGCGAGCTCGACGCCGCCCTCGCCCAGGTCCTCCGCGAAACACTCGGCGAGCAATACCCCGATCGGTTCGACCTGATCGAGGGCGATTGCCTCCAACGCAAGCGTGTCATCAATCCCGAGATCGTAGATGCGGTCGGATCGGAACCATTCAAGCTCGTCGCGAACCTCCCGTACCACGCCGCGACCCCCCTGATGCTGGCGCTGATGACCAAGCATCCCAACTGCACCGGGATGTTTGTCACAATCCAGCACGAGGTCGTCCAACGCTTCGGTGCTCAATCGGGCACCAAGGAATACGGGACCATCTCTGTTATCGCGCAGCAACTCGGATCCGTCGGGACCATCGCAAAGCTCCCCCCCGGATGCTTCTGGCCTCAGCCCGGTGTCGCCAGCGCCATGATGCGTTGGGTGCGCCAACCCGATCACACAAACGACCCAGACTGGTGGGTCTCGTTCGCCGAGATCACCCAGCAGCTGTTCCAGTCACGGCGCAAACAACTCGCGGGTGTTGTGAACAAGTTGTGTACATCCCAGATCGATTGGCCAGACGGAATCGCGCCTACAGACCGGATCGACGCACTTTCTCCCGATCGCGTGCAGGCGCTGTGCAGGGCAATACACGAAATCTGCTATACTCAATAGTCCAGCTCCCACGGAGGTTTGATTCAGGATGCATGAGCACGATTCCCAATCGTTGGCCAGCACCCTCGATCCCATCCTGCATCACGAATGCCACGGGCATCTGGGCCCAATATCATGGTTCCAATGCGATTGGCAACGCGGCGGCGCCTCCACGGGCTTCGCAACCTGGCGCCTCAAAACCCCATACGGGAAAGCCAAGGAAGTCCCCTGCGTCGTCAAGTTCCCCGTCGGATACCGCGAGTACTTCTGGACCAAGCGCCTCGGTCTTGTTCGACAGGACGAGTGGGATGAACCCACTTCGCTCGCACTCCCCACACCACGCGTCCTCGCGGCCGGCTTCGAACTGGGCGGGTACGACCTCGCGTGGATCGTGATGGAACGATTCGTAAACCCACCAATCGCGATGGAACGCTCAGATACCGCCCTGTGGTCCATGTTCGAGTCCGCCGCAGAGTTCCACGCCGCCGCCATCCTCGAACAGCCCATCGAGCCCAAACGCACCCCAGCATCACCAGACTGGCACGAACTCCTCGAACGAGGCCTTATCGCCGTCCGTGAGAACGAGATCGAGGAGGAATCCGCCTGGGTCGAGATGCTCCACAAGACCCAACGGGTCCTCGATCAACTCATCAATGACTGGGAATCGCGACCCATCGACACATGGTGCCACCACGATCTACACCCACATAACGCGATGAGGCGA
>CENL01027617.1_pt1 | contig 10919 bp, 14 predicted proteins | sample 530221 | NCBI WGS metagenome assembly CENL01 (sample SAMEA2619791, study PRJEB7988) | marine metagenome | isolation source: saline water (ENVO:00002010), including
CCCGCCAGAAAGGCGAGCGGCAGGAACACCGCAAGGGTGGTCAAGAATGACGAGATGACGCCGGGTGCGACGGCCGCCACTCCCGCAGCCACGGTTTCCACAGTGGCGCCCTTCGCGGCATGAACCGCGATGGAATCCGCGATCACGATGGAATCGTCCATCACGATCCCGATCGCCATCAACAGCGCCACTAGTGTCATCATGTTCAGGCTGAGCCCTGTCAGCGCCATCCAGACGAAGGCCCCAGCAAAGGCCACGGGCAGGCCCATTGCGGCCCAAATCGCAAAACCGGGTCGGAAAAACAGGCTCATGACAGCGACGACCAGCACAAGGCCGATCACCCCGTTCTGCACCAGCATCACCAGCCGGTCGCGGATGATGGATGTCACGTCCTGCACCACCTCGACCATGATCGTGCCGGGCAGGCGTGCGGTTTCCTCGGCCACCAGCGCCGCGACCCCGTCGAGCACGCGCAGCGCGTCGGCATCAAGTGCCTTGGCGACGTCGATCACGATGGCCGGGGTGCCATCGACAAAGGCGCGGTCCTGCGGCGGCTCGAAGCCTTCTTCGATCACGGCTACATCACCTAATGTCAGGGTCGCGCCATTCGGCAGGACCAGCACGGGGATGGTCGCAAGGGTGATTGTCGTATCGCGCTCGGCGGTGAAACGCAGGGTCAGGTCAGCGCCTGGACCCTCCAGCGTTCCGGCGGGCAGGTCGATGTTCTGCGCGGCGATGGCGGCGGCCAATGCGGCAGGCGTCAGGCCGTGGCTGTCGAGCACGGCGCGGTCTGTCGTGATGGACAGTGTCCGGGCACCCAGACCCCCACGGGTCACTCGGGCAACGCCTGGCAAGGCGGTCAGACGGTCCGACAGGGCGTCGGCGTAAAGATCCAGTTCGCCCAGCGGCAGATCGCCCGAGATGGCGACCGAGGAGACCGGATCAGAGCGGTGCAATTCGCGCACCACGGCCGGATCGGCGCGGTCGGGAAAGCTGTCGATGGCCGACACCTCGGTCCGCAGCGAATTGACGAAGCGCAGCGCGTCATTGCCCGGCGTCATGGTCGCCACGGCGCGCGCGCGGCCGGTCTGTGCGGTGCAGGTGAAGGTTTCCAGTCCCTCGACCCCCTGCACACCGTCCCAGAGCGGCGCGCAGATGGCGGTTTCAACATCCTCGGCGGCGGCACCGCGATAGGGCACGGTGATCTCGGCCTCGACAGCGCGGAAATCGGGGAAGGTCTCGCGTAGCAGACCCGGCGCGGCAAAGACGCCGGCCGCAAGGAACAAGAGCAACAGCAGGTTGCCCGCCGTCGGGTGGCCGGTGAACCAGCGGATCATTGCGAAGCCTCGACCGGGGTCAGGGCCATGCCGGGAATGGCCGGGGCGATGTCGTCGATCACCACGCGGTCGCCGGGGGCGAGCCCATCGGTGATGATGACCGACCCGTCTTGTGCAAAACCGGCAGTGACAGGGCGAAGTTCCAACAGATCGTCGGGGCCAAGGATACGCACCATGTCGCCATGCAACGCCGCCTCGGGGATTGCGAGGACGCCTGTCAGGGGTGCGCCTGCGAAGGAAAGCTGCACCTGCATGTTGGGCACCAGCGGCAGGCGGCGGGGCGGGTCCGCGCCTTCATAGGGGTCGTCAACCCTGACCACGACCGGCACGGTGCGCGCGCGGGCATCCAGCGCGCCCTCGATCCGGGCCACATGGGCTGTCCAGATCTGCGTCGGGTCGGACAGCGGGCTGAGCGTCACATGGATCAGAGTAGGTGGACCATCGCGCATCATGTCGGCAAGGGCAATGTCCTCTATCGCATCTCCGATCAGGCGGCGAAAGCTGTCAATCGGCAGATGCGCCACGACCTCGGTTGCCGCGATCCCGTCGCCGCGGATCACCACCTGGCCTGGGGCTATGGTCTGGAAGCGTTCGGCGCTCACCTCGGTCACGCGCAGAGCGAAGGGGGTGATCAGCACTGTACGGTCAAGCGCGCGGCGCGCACGGTCGATGGCGGCCTCGCTGCGCGCGACCTGTGCCGCGATCCGCGCCTCACGGGATGGAATCAGGGCGAGGGTGTTCTCCAGTTCCGCCACAGTCCGGCGGGCCAGAAGCGTGGCACGCTCGGCCTCGTCGGAGCGTGATTGCGGGACGGTGCCCTGTTGGGTCAAGGTCCGGGTGCGCGTCAGATCGGCCTCGGACAGCGCCAGTCTCGCGCGTTCAAGATTGAGGATACGTCCCGTGTTGGCCGCCTCGGCGGTCAGTTGTGCGGTCTCGGCGGCAAGTGCTGCCAGATCGGCCTGCGATTGCGCCAGCGCCAGTTCATAATCAGCGGGGTCGATCCGCAGCACCTCGGTCCCTTCGGGGATCAGGCGACCCGGTTCTAGATCGGGATGGCGCCAGATCACCTCGCCTTGTACCTCGGCCACGGCGACCCAACTGTCGGCGGCGCGCAGGTTGCCCCAGGCCGTGGCGGTCGGGCGGATATCCTCAACCGCGACGGTCATTACCCGGACGGGCAGGGCGGGCGCGCGCCCGTCAACCTGCGCGGGGCCGGGGGCCGAGGCGATCATCCAGACCGCTGCGGCGATCCCAAGAGCTATAGGCGGCAAGGCAAGGAGGGGGGCGAGGCGCATGGGACTCAGCCCTTTGCCCGACGCATCCGCGCCAGCGTCCCGTCACGCAACACGAATTGGTGGTAGAGCGCGCCGACCACATGCAGAGCGACCAATGCCAGCAGCACAATCTTCAACACATTGTGCCCCTGTGCTGCGGCCTCGACCCCGCCGAACCACGCGACGGACCCGCTGAGTGGCATCAGGATCATCAGCGCGTAGAGCCCGACATGGGTGAGCTTTGCGAGAATGCTTTGTACCTTGCTGGCTTCGATGGTCGGGGGCACCCCACGCCGGGCGCGCAGGGTCAGCCGCCACAGCGCGAAGATCATCACCAGCGCGCCGCCCGCCACATGGGCCAGCACGAGCGGGTCAAAGCCCGCGTCCAGCCCGTCGGTGATGCGGTCCCACGCAGCCGACATCGCGTCCTTGAAGATGTATTGCTGCGCGATCAGCGCGAAGACCAGCCAATGCAGCGCGATCTGCAGGCGGGAATAGCCGGTGGGGGCGGTTGTGACGGGCATGGCGGGGGTCCTTTCGGTCTAGGCGCGCGAATCGGGATGGAGGTTGCGGTTGTCAACAGTATATGTTAGTGAGTTATAACTAACAAGAGGTGATGCATGTCTAACCGTCAAAGCGCGCAAGACCGTAAGGCGCAGATCGTGGTCGAGGTACTGCGACTGGCCGATGAGATCGGGCCTGACCGTCTGAGCACTACGGATGTTGCGCGCGCCATAGGCATCAGCCAACCTGCGATCTTCCGGCACTTCCCAACGAAGGGCGCGCTCTGGTTGGCGGTGGCCGAGGATATCGCGGATCGATTGCAGGGGGACTGGGCCGAAGCAGAGGCTGAGGCCAGCGGGCCGCGCGCACGCCTGAAAGCGCTGATCGGGGCGCAACTGACGGCCATATCTAGGACGCCTGCGCTGCCGTCGATCCTGTTCTCGCGCGAGTTGCAGGTGGACAATGAAGCCCTGCGCGACGTGTTCCGGGGGCTACTGGCGGGGTTTCAGAGCCGCCTTGTTGCCGTGATCCGTGATCTTCAGGCTGCGGGCGATCTGAAGCGCGACGTCAGCCCAGAGGATGTCGCTATCCTGCTGACATCGCTGGTGCAGGGTGTCGCCATCCGCTGGACGCTTGGCGCGCGAGGCTTTTCACTCCCGCAAGAGGGTTTGCGATTGTTCGACGTGCAGTTGGCGCTGCTGAACGCTCAGGAGGACGTTTGCGATGAGAAAACACGATAGACTGCTTCGCATCACGGGTGGAGTTGCGATTGCCTTCGGCCTTTTGACGGTTGTTTCGGGCGGCACCACGCTGCTTGGTGCGCTCGAGATGGGGGCGGTCGTCCTGTTCGTCTTGTGGTTCAACACACTAGCTGGACTTGCCTATGTCGTCGCGGGCCTGGGCCTGTGGCAGGGGCGGCGATGGGCCTATCCGCTGTCTCTCGCGATCTTCGCCGCAACGCTGCTGGTCTTTGTGGCCTTCGGTCTGCATGTTGCCCAGGGTGGAACCTTCGAGATGCGCACCGCTTACGCCATGACCCTGCGCAGCGCGGTCTGGGGCGCGATCGCGCTGGTGGCCCGGCAACTGCTGACCCGTCAGGCGCCTTCCGGCAGATAGACGCAATCGGCCAGAGTGCTGCGGTTAAGGTCGTCGATGAAGGCCGCCTCGGCATGGGCCAGCCGCGCCTTCAACCGGCAGTGCGGGGTCAGGGTGCAGGTGTTGGCTCCGGCGGAAAAGCACTCCACCAGCGCCTGATCGGCCTCGAGCACCGCCACCACATCGCCCAGCCGAATGTTCTCGGGCGCGCGAGCCAGCATCGCGCCGCCCCCGCCGCCGCGCCGGGTTTGCAGAAGACCTGCCGCGGCAAGCGCCGAGATCACCTTGGCCAGATGGTTGCGCGAGATATGGAACTCGGCCGCTAGGTCGGCAGCCGTGAAGGCGCGGTCAGGCGTGCCCGCCATGCGCATCAGCACGCGAAGCCCGTAATCTGTGAAGGACGTGAGGCGCATGGTCGCGCTCCTGATTTGGTATTTACAATGCGTATTACTGTGGTCTAATCGGCAAATCAAATACCAATTTGTCCACCTCCGACGACTCACCACAGAATGGACGTGCCATGCATGACGATGCCACCGCCGCAGTGCCGCAGGAAACCGGCGCCCTCATCGATCACATCCTGACCAACTATCACGCAATGCACAGGGCCGACCTCGCATCGCTGATCACTCTCGCGAGCCGTGTCGAACAGGTTCACGCCGATGATCCTGACGCCCCCAAGGGTCTTGCCCATGCTCTGACCACGCTTGCGCGTGAGATGGAGGATCACATGACCAAGGAAGAAATGATCCTGTTTCCCGCGATGCGCGCAGGCGGCGGGGCGGGCATCGAACACCCTATTGCGGTCATGCGCGCCGACCATGACGATCACGCCGAATCCATCTCGCTGATCCGCAATCTGACAGCCGATCTGACGCCGCCAGAGCATGCCTGCGGGACTTGGCGGTCGCTTTATGGCGGCACGGCGACGCTGCTCGACGAACTGGCCGCTCACATCGCGCTGGAGAATGACGTACTTTTCCCCCGGTTCGAGCCCGCAAGATGACCAAGGACGGGACATATGCCTCGCCGCCCTGCATGGCGGCAGAGGTTGATCCCGCGTATTTCGACCCGCTTGGTGTTGACCCCGAGCAGGCGCACGATGTTGCACGCTGGCGCAGGGCCGAACGGGCACGGCTGGCCGGACTGAGGGAGGGCCTGGGCCAAGCCGGGCGGGCGCAGGTCTCAGGCAGGATCGCGGGGCATCTGGGAAGGGTGCTGGGCGACCGCGGGGTGGTGCCTGGTTGCGTCTTGTCCGGCTACTGGCCGATCAAGGGGGAACCCGACCTGCGCCCGGCCTTGGCCGATCTGCACCGCGCGGGCGTTACCGTCGCCTTGCCGGTGGTCGAGACGCGCGCCGCGCCACTGGTGTTTCGCCGCTGGACACCCGAGACGAAACTGGTGTGCGGTGACTGGAACATTCCGGTGCCGCCGCCTGAGGCCGACGAACTGACGCCTGAAGTCATGCTCGCCCCCTGCCTCGGTTGGGATGGGGCATGTTTCCGGCTGGGCTGGGGCGGCGGCTATTTCGACCGGACGCTGGCCGCGCCGGTGCCGCGCCCTCTGACCATCGGCATCGCCCTCTCCACAGCGTGTCTGCCGACGATCTTTCCGCAACCCCATGACATCCCCCTCGACCTCATCCTGACCGAGGACGGCGTCGCGGCAACAAGGCTAGAAGCAAGGCCCGAACCAAGGACACACAGATGACGACCACGACCGAGCAGATGCGCGCCTGGACCGGCCCTGCGATCCTGACCTTCGGGTTCCGCCCGTTCTTTTTCGGAGCAGCGGTCTGGGCCGTGCTGGCGATGGCGCTCTGGGTGCCGATGCTGTCGGGGCACCTGATGCTACCCACCACGTTTGACCCCGTTTCCTGGCACGCGCATGAATTCCTGTTCGGCTATCTGGGCGCCGTCGTCGCGGGGTTCCTCTTGACCGCTGTGCCGAACTGGACCGGGCGCTTGCCGATCGTCGGCTGGCGGCTGGGGATGCTTGCCGGCCTTTGGCTGGTGGGCCGTGTGGCGGTTGCGGTCTCAGCCGGTTTGCCAGATGTGTTGGTGGCCATGGCCGATCTGGCGTTTCCAGTTGTCTTTGCGTTCTTGATCGCGCGCGAGATCTTGGCGGGCAAGAACTGGCGCAACCTGATCGTTGCTTGCCGCCCGAGGGCTGTCAATCCCGGCGCACTGGCCGCGCTCGCGGCGTGACAGGAAAGCTTCCCCGCGACAGCACCTCTCCCTCTTCGTCGACAACGAGACGGAACGCGCGGTCTGCACGATAGAAGGTCATGCGCCAACGTCCTTCGTCTTCGCCCGACCCGCTCTCCGAGCGGCTGCTGATGAGACCGTTCCGCATCTCCTCCCGGACCTGCTCTTCCGTGATCTTGAAAGCTCGCGCGATGGTGGCTGCCTCCACAACAAACCCACTGTCGGTTTTGGATACTTCGCTCATCGCACCACCTCCCGTCCCCTGATCCCGCACTGATCGCCGCCAGTCTGGCTTTGCGCGGCTTCGCCCGATTGCGCTCGACTTCAATAGGTATCTATAATACCACTTGAAGAGCATGCCCCGTCAATATAACTGCGAACAAGGTGCCCCACCGATGTCATCTATCCAGACTTCCTCATCGCGCAGCCTCTCCGCGCGACCGGCGATCACAGCTTCTCTCGAGGCACGGACCGGGCTCGATGACGAAGTGCTGCGCGAGCTGGTTCATGCCTTCTATGGCAAGATCCGCAACGACTCGGTTCTCGGCCCTATCTTCGCGGCGCGCATCGATGACTGGCCACCTCATCTGGATCGGATGACATCCTTCTGGTCCTCCGTTGCCCTGATGACAGGCCGTTATCATGGCGCCCCGGTGCCCAAGCACGTCGGCTTGCCGATTGACTGGAACCATTTCGAGCGGTGGCTCACACTCTTTCGCGAGACCGCGATGGAGATCTGCACACCCGCTGGCGCAGCCCATGTCATCGAGCGGGCTGAACGCATCGCCCGGTCGCTGAACTTCGCCATCGAGGATGCCAAAGGCACCGGCATCTCTTCCACGCCAACTCGCCGATAGGTGCGGTCCCATTCCCTCTGCCAGACCGCACGGCATCGGGCACTCGAGAAATGACGCAGGAGGGCGATGAGGACCGGATTGCGTGCAACCTCGGCGATAGACTGATGAAAAGCATCATCCGCACGCTCGCATTCGGCGCGATCTCGTGCGGCACGTCCGTTGGCGACGTGCAGGCGCAGCAGGGCAACGTCCTCCGGCGCCCGCCGCATCGCGGCAGCCGTTGCTACCTGCGGTTCAAGTAGACGGCGTGCGTCCATCAGGTCTGCGGGTGTTGTCGCCTCAAGTAGGAGCGTATCCTTCACCGGACGACCCGGGGGCGCTCTGCCTCGAAAGGTTCCCTGTCCGACATGGCGCCAGATCTCCCCACGCGCCTCGAGGGCGGCGAGCGCGCCACGAAGCGTCTCACGACTGCATCCGACGAGATCCTTCAGCACCCTCTCTGGTGGTAACCGATCTCCCGAGGCCGGCGCACGTTCTTCGAGCACTTGCCAGAGGCGCGTCCGCGCCGTCTCCTTGTCTGTGCGCATGCCATCCCCCCTCCAGGCCAATATTCGGACCATTCACCGCTGAAGACAAGCGGCAACCTGCGCGCGATCAGACGTTTCGACTCCCACTTCTACGCAGGACCTCGATCCCCCATTCAATTGGAGATAGGACCAATGTCCTTTTTGTCGGCCTCCGGTGTTCACATTCTGCCATCGTTTGAGGCATAGGAAGCAGATGCTGCCCTCTTTTCAGGCAGCGCAGGAGTCCTTCAAATGCGGGCATGGTATCATCTCTACCCGGCGCTGCCGGCATTCCACGGCCGCGAGCAGCTGCGGGCCGGCCTCGGCGCGGTTCTCGGAATCATCCTGTGCGCTCTCGTAGTGAGCTTGGCTGCCAGGCTGGGGGCATCGTCCTTCTTTTTGATGGCGCCGCTTGGGGCAACGGCAGTGCTTGTATTCTGCGTTCCGAACTCGCCCCTCGCCCAACCATGGTCGGCTGTCGTCGGCAATATGACGGCAGCACTTGTCACCCTCCTTGTTCTCCAGATCGTGCCCGCTCCCTGGTCTGTCGGCGTCGCCGTCGGCGCAGCGATCACCGCCATGATGTTCGTTCGGGCCCTCCATCCGCCGGGAGGGGCAGTGGCATTGCTGACCGCCCTCGATCCCGGCGCGGCCCTGGAAGCGGGACCGCTTTTCGCCTTGATGCCTGTCGGGCTGACCACCGCCGTGCTGGTCGGCGCCGCCATCGTCTACAACAGGGCAACTGGGCGGGTATATCCGTTCCGCCAGCCCGAGACGGACGAAACGGGAAATCCCGCGCTGCGCCTGGGTTTGACGACCGAGCAACTCGGTGAGCTGCTCGACCGCTTCAACCAGTCGACCAACCTTGGTGTGGCAGACCTCGGCCGGTTGCTGGCCGCCGCCGAAGCAGAGGCGGCCCAGCACCGTTTTGACGGAACGACCTGTGCCGACATTATGACCACCGATCTGATCACAGTCCGGCCCGACTCGCCGCTCCCGGCGGCAGCGCGGCTTTTCCGCAGCCATGCCATCAAGAGCCTCCCGGTCGTAGACGAAGACATGATTCTGCGCGGCCTCGTGCTCCAGGTCGATCTTCTCCACGTCGTCGCGGCGCAGGACCGCCCGGCGGCCTGGCGGAAGAGATCTCCGCGTCGTACCATATCAGACGTGATGCGACCCGCCGACCGTGCGGTGCCTGACGATATGCCCGTTGGCGTGCTCCTCAACAGGCTGGCGGCGCAAGGAAGCGAGGTTGTTCCGGTGACCCGGGAGCAGCGACTAGTCGGGATCCTGACCCGATCCGACATTATCCGGCTGCTGCTTTCTGGGGCAGAGGAACGTTCTGCGGCATGAAGGCCGCTTGAAAAACAAGCATCCCGAACACATCCTATCGACAAGCGAGGACGGCCTCGCCCGGCCAGATGGTCAACACGCGGGACGGCCCGAACAACAATCGGAGCCATCATGCGCAGCACCGCAGACCGTATTCGCCAAGCTCTCAGTTTCGAGTTCATCGGCATTGTTATCGTCACGCCGCTCTTCGCGTGGGTCTTCGATCACCACATAGGCGACATGGGAGCACTGGTCGTGCTTGGCGCCACCGCCGCGACGATGTGGAACTACATCTTCAACCTGGTATTCGACCACGTTCTGAATTGGCGGCGAGGCGATGTCCGTAAGACGATGCTGCTTCGGATTGTTCATGCCGTGCTCTTCGAGACGACGCTTCTGGTCCTCCTGTTGCCACTCTTCGCCTGGTGGCTCGGTGTCCCGCTGATCGCCGCACTGGTAATGGAGATCTCCTTTGCGGCTTTCTATATGGGCTACGCCTTTGTCTTCACCTGGGGTTACGACACCCTATTCCCGCCTCAACGGACCGCACGGACAGCGTGACAAGGGACGATGAGGCCGGCAGAGGCGCCGCTCCCTGATTAGCTCACTTCCTTGCCGACGGGCATCCGGTCGACCCGGAGACGGCACGGGCCGTGGGTCGGTTCAGCGCGCAGAGCGGGCCCCGCTCCTCGCGGCGAGCGCTGTGTCGTCGGAAGAGCGCGCGAAGGCGACAACGGCAGTTGTCGGGGTCACGGATCACCTGTGAGGGATCCTACGGCTGACCTCTCGGCGACCATCGACTTCATACCGTGGCGCGTCCCGGCGACGGAGGTTATTCTCTCCGACGGAGCGCACCTGGAGCGTTAGTTCCACGCTGAGCCTCGACAGTCAGATTGCGAAGAATACCAGCGTCATCGTTGCACCAACACCGACGATCAAAGCCCGGAGATACTCAGTGTGTTGAATCCGCCGCGCCTGTCGGGCGCCGATGTATCCCCCAATTGTTGTCGAGATCGCCAAGATGGCAGCGGACTCCCAAGCGATCAGGCCAGCGGTCGCATATGTCGTGACAGATACCAAGGAAAGCACGGCAGAAAGCAGGTTCTTCAGACCATTCATCCCGTGCAGGTTCTGGAAGCCAATCAGGCTGAACACCGCCAGCAACATGATACCAAGACCTCCATTGAAATAGCCGCCGTAGCCAGAAACGAGGAAGATCGCGAGAGCCGAAAAACCGAGGCCGATCGTCAGTCCCTTCGCTTGAACCAGCTCCACGAGACGCGGACCGATTGCAAAGAGCAAAGTGGCGGTGAGCAGGAGCCAAGGCACGATCCCAACAAAGGCATCGCCCGGCGTGATCAATAGCAGCCCCGCACCTGCCAAGCCGCCAAGTGCCGCGATCACGATGATGTTCCTAAGCCTGAGACCACCTTCGGCGGATATGTCGTGTCTGTAGGCCCAGGCACTGCCGACATAGCCGGGCAAGGCAGTCAGCGTCGCCGTGGCATTGGCCATGATCGGTGGCAGTCCCAGCCAGACCAGGGAAGGAAAGCTTATGAGAGTCCCGCCACCGGCGATGGCATTGACCATCCCGGCGAGCAGACCCGCCACGACCAATATGATTATGGAGAGCATTCGCGCGACCTCGACTTGATTCATCGAGTATCTGCTCGGTTGTCCCAATGGTCTGCAAATTGGTCTACTTATTCTCAGGCCACTTTAAGGAATGCGAGGGTTGATACCACCGCCGAAGCGGGGAAGATCTTGCCCCACTTCAGCTGGCGTTGGCAGACGCCACCCAGACCTT
>CENL01054586.1_pt1 | contig 10889 bp, 11 predicted proteins | sample 530221 | NCBI WGS metagenome assembly CENL01 (sample SAMEA2619791, study PRJEB7988) | marine metagenome | isolation source: saline water (ENVO:00002010), including
TCTGCCGCTTTTTCGACTTCACTGGCCAAGGTATCAATTGATTGCATCGTTTCCAGCACGACTTGCTTACCGGCCTTGGCTTCATTGTCAGCATTACGCGCCGCCTCGGCTGCATTGGTCGCCGTCCGTGCAACCTCCTGAACTGACGCGGTCATTTCATTCATTGCTGTTGCAACCTGGTCGGTTTCTTCCTGCTGTTTCAATACACCGGTCACCGTTTCTTTACTGATAACAGTCATGTTTTGTGTTGCTGTATTCAGCTGGCTGACACCGCCGGTCAGTGTGTGTACCAGATTAGCGACGTTTTTTCGGGCACTGTCTAATTCAAAAGCCATCCAGCTAAAATCACTTTTCCCAGATATAGCAATTTTTTGGGTGAGATCGCCTTTTTTAATGTTCTGAATGCCGTTAACCAGAGTTGTCGCTCGCTTATCTCCAAAACGCCCGATAACATGAGCAAGGAACATGATTAATACACTGCCAATAACCACAAATCCAGCAACCACTTTAAGCTGTTGCATTGAGGTAACAGCATTAAGCTCCATGTAGAACATCAAACTCGCCAACAGCACTAAACCGATAATGCCAAAACCAGCAACAATGTACATGCGTTTTCTAAGCGAATAATTCTCTAACTTAAACACGTCGGTCTCTCCAATCTAAGTCTATTATTATAATTATCAGGCAAACACACTGACACCAACACTATTATCTGTTGAATCAGCAGAAGTGAGCGCTGCCTCATCATCCATATCGTCCATTTCAATAATAACTTGAGCCGTATTATTACCATCTTGTAATTGCTCATCCTGCTCAGAACTTTGCGAGGACTGATCCTGATGACTGACTTCAGCATGATTAAGCGCCAATCCATTGTCACTGAAACTCTCGCGCAATCTTGGCAGTGCCTGCTCCAGGGCATCTCTGGCGGCGGCATTTGAGGCGACAAACGTAACACTTGTCTGTTCATTTTGCATGCTCAGTCTGACCTCTACTGGTCCCAGATGAGCCGGATTCAGCCTCAGTTCCGCTTGCTGCACACCTTCACGCGCCATCCACACCACTCGACTACTCATCACTCTGGCCCACGCCGCATTATTCAATTGTGGCTGAATATCCAATGATAAAGCCGGACTTCCTGCGCTGGCCACGCCTGCCACAGGTGTCGCTGTTCCCGTCGTTGCAGAGAACACTAAAGGATTACTCAAGGTGGAAGCAGGACCTTTCTCTGTTAATGGCTCTACCTGACGCATGGAGGCAATAGCTTCGGCACTCGCAGCATTCGTTTGCTGAGGCATTTTACTCGCGTTTTGCATCATCGATTTAAATTTTTCGGTAGCAACCGCTTCGCCTTCACCACCTTGTTTTTGTATGGCTTGCAGTATATCCGCACGGATTGTAGTAGCAGGACTATCCGCATTATTTGATTTGCCTGTCTGTACGCCAATGCTTTGGGCAGTCGGCTTTATTACCGACGCAACTAAATCAGAGGTTTTTTTATCAGCAGTTACATCCGTTATCTGAGGGAGATTTGTTTTATTGACCAGCCCCTGTTGAGCAGAGATTTTTTTGCCACCAGCTTCATCTGTAACTGGCGTGACCGACAATATAAGTGGATGTTTAGCTTCATCACTGGTTTCTGCAGCTTCTTCCGAAGCAATCTTATCTGTTTCTTTTTCTGTCTTTGCAGTGCTTTTGTCAGTTTTTTCCAGCGGCAACTTTTTGCCGTCTTTCGATTCGGACTTTTCCGCTTTATCGTTTTTTTCCGTTTGTTTTGAATCTATTTTGGAATCGGCTTTAGCTGTTTTATCCTTTGCAGATTGTTGGTGGTCATTCACCCTACGATCCAGTTCAGACGCAAAAGCATCATTATCCTTGTTGTTTACAGCTGATTTAACAGATTTATCCGCATTACTGTTGTTCACAACATTGAGGGAGGGAAGGGTCAGCTGTTGCATTATGTCGTTTCCTTAAACTCTGATTTACCAGCTCATACAGGCTGTTTAAGTAATGAAAAGCAATGGCTGTGCCAAACTTGCAGATTCATGGACCAGCCTTTGAGGAAATCGCATGGATAAGATGCGTTAAGGCTTGTGTCTGTTGAGATAATTGGTGACTGATTTGTTCAATTGAATGGCGATTCTGGCTCTCCTTAACCAGAAGGTTTTGAGTCAGCTCCATTTCCAGTTGCCGGGCAAGCTCAATACTTTTGGTTAACTGTTGCTGCTGTAGTCCGGATTGAACCTTTAATGGTTGCAGCAATTGACTCAACTGCTGATTCAGGACGCGGATCTCCATTGAAAAGTCGCGTAGTTGACGTGCTTCATCACCAAGTTTTGCCGCTTCCACTGTACAGTTTAAAGCCAGCAAACTGGTTTCAAATACAGCGTCATCTATTTCCTGCAACATCCCCGTCAAATGACCGTTTTGTGTTTGTACTTCATTAAGGACTTTTTCAAGTGACGTTAAAAGATTGCTGTGTATTGTTGAGACACCAGTGGTTGACGATGTTTTGGGGTCTTCCGGATGTTGACTTACTGCCGCAGTTTGCGGATAACACTCAAGCAAAAAACCTTCCGGTTCATCATTTTTATACAACACAGAAATTGTCACTCTCAAATCGAGATCCGCATAATGCAAATCAATGCTTCTCGGTAACTGCTCAAAGTTACTGAACCAGTCGATTGGAAAGGGTATTTTTTCGGCAAAATGTTGTAGAGAAGCCCCGGTAATACTGTCAAAACTGATATTAGGGAAAAAATGTTCAAGACTGGCTTGGTGTTTATTTAACAAACTTTCAGCGGCCGCATTGAGATAACGAACCACCAAATTCAAATCCATCATCACCATTGGAGTTGCAGTTTGAGCTACAGCTAGCGATGTAAGTGCACACTCCGCAGTGGAGTTTTGATTTGTCTGATTAACCGCTTCAGGGTCTGTAACCTGCGTGACGGGTGTTTGCATCAACTCGGCGACATACTCAAGAATGTTGCGCCAGGCTTGCTGTAACGGTTCATTCCATTCCTGCTCAGAAAACTCAGAAATCACCGATAACCAGTTTTCAATAAACATCTCGTAATGCGAAGCTTCGACACCATATTGTTGATGACGAACACCTAATCCCTGCAGGTAATCCTCAATTATTGCTGAGTCACGTAAATGCTTAATCAGCATAACCATGGAAGCCAGTAACTTTTTATGCTGTCCTTCAATTGTTACTGATTTGAATAAAGTCGTGGTCTCAGGGTATTCAGCAAATAAGCGCTGATAAAAGCGCTCAGCCAAAGCGTCGCTGAACCCCATCAGCGTAGCAAAATTATGTTCAACCAGCGTGATATCATGCTCAGCCAAATCAGCTGATTCACTGACCAGATTTTGTCGTAGCGCATTTTCAGCCATTAATCTGCTCTTCCCAACAGCAAATCGTTTGCCAGAGATTGATAATCTGCCCGATTGGCAGACTCGTTATCGTATATCACCGTTTTCAGCACTCGCTTCGGAAAATACTGCGTTAATAAATGACCAAACTGGTAAGCAAAATCACTGCCATCCGGTAATCTATTTAAACACAGCCATAATCTTAATGACTCTGCTCTCAACTTCGACACCCGTTGCAATACGGGTAACATTTTTATCATACCGCGTAGTGCTCCGTGTCCTGCAGAAACCGGAATTAACATATCTGTAGCCGCTAACACCGCATTGGTCCCTAACAACCCCGATAAGGCTGCACAGTCAATTAGAATAATATCTGCATCTGCCTGTATTGTCGAAGTAAGTAATTGCTTCAGTTGCATACCGAGTTTTGCCGAGGGTGTTTGTTGCTCGTACAAAAGCAGCTCCGGACCGGATGCAATAAGCGATAGATGCTCAGTTAAGGGCAGTAATAGCTCGCTTGCCAAAGCATTATCACTTAACAGGGCATCCATTCCTGGTTGCGTTTCAGGCACACCGAACTGTCGGCTTAAATCAGACTGGGGATCCAAATCCAGCATTAAAACCCGATAGCCCATTTCTGCCAGGATAACACCTAAATTTGCAGTGACCGTGGTCTTCCCAACATCATGCGTTTGGTTCATCACCGCAATGATGCGCTTGGCTCCTTGCTCAGACATCCCTTACGCTTGTTCCTTAATCAATTGCTCAAATAATTTACTGATATCAAGCCAATGGATTTTTTGTGAATGATTGTCCAACACAGCCTTCAAACAAGGATGAACCGCTGAGCTTGATGACATTTTATGCAGATCTTCCTTGAGCAAAACGCTACTGAGATCTGTTACACAAAGCGCCAACCAGCGCTGTGAGTCCCGAGGATGGCGCAATAACACAAGTAACGGATAAGCAGATTGAATCACTGGCTCAGCGGAACCTATTAGTTCATTCAGATTGACGACCGGTACAATTGCATTACGAATATGTGCCACGCCTGACAGCCAATCAGGTGTATGTGGCAATTGAAGTATATCCTCCAGTGCGAACACACTGACAATACTATGGACTGGCACCATGAACTTTTGGTGACTGATCACCATCAACTGGTAAATATCCTGATTTAAATGCACTTCGCTGGTCATTTCAGCTTTCACCAAGGTTTGAGAATGACATCAACAATCTGCCGGGCTCGAGCAATAAAGCCAAACTTCCCTCAGGCAATATGGCAACCCCTTTAACGCCACTCAGATGACGATAGTGTGGACGCAAGGATTTGATTAACAACTGCGCCTGTTCTGCCAGACGCTCCACTTGCACGGCAAAAAAATGGTTTTCCGCATTCAATACGATGATAAAGGTCGCCTCATCATCTTCAGGCTCAGGTGCCAATTGCAGAAACTTACCGAGATCGAACAAGGGAATTTGACGACTATCATCCGTAATAAACCACTGCTTGCCATGCTGCCAAATCACTCTGTTGCTATCAAAAGCATAACTATCGATTAAATTGATTAACGGCAATGCAACTGTCTGCCCGGAAACGCTGACCAGCTGAACATCAACCAGAGAACGCTGAACAGGAATATTCATCGTAAAGCAACAGCCTTTTCCCTGAGCAGAGACCAACTCAATACTGCCGCCCAAATCGGTAACGTGCTGCTTGACCACATCCAGCCCGATACCTCTCCCGGAAATAGCATCGGCCGATTTAGCCGTTGAAAAACCCGCACGAAAAATCCACTCGCTGAGTTGCTGACTGTTCTTTATTGAGTTCTGAATGTTAATGCCCATTTGCCTGGCTTTTGCCAGAATCTGTTGCTCGGACAGTCCCGCTCCATCATCACTGAAACGGATTAATAACTGCTCATCGATTTGCTCGGCGGATATATGAATCTGCCCATTAACGGGTTTGCCGGACTGTTGACGCTGTTCAGCGGATTCAATTCCATGCGCCAGCGCATTGCGTAACAGGTGCATCAAGGGATCCATCAATGAATTGATGATCAGACTATCCAGTTCAATGGCTGCAATATGCATATGCAGTTGTACGGGTTTATTGGTTTTTTGTCCCAGATCAAAAGCCATCCGAGGCAATCTGGCAAAAGCATCAGCCAAAGGGCGCATCGTAATCTGTAACAGCTGTTGCTGTAACAGTTGCTGCTGGCGCTTCATCGCATGATTACGACGCGACAAACGAACTTTATCCGTATGATTTAACTGGTCTGTCAACGCAATAGCTTTATATAACTGCGACTGCAGCGTTTGAGAAACAGTGAGTAATGAATCCAGATCCGCTTCATTCAGTTTGTAACGATTTGGCTCAATGAGCCGGTTGGTTTGGGGTAAAGCCAGTAAATCTATGGTTAAATCACACAGATGTTTTACCCATTCGAATTGAGTCGCCAGCTTTTTATAATCCAGTTCTGCTTTAAGGGTGATCTGCCAGCGCAGATAACATTGAAATGGATCAAAATCAGCAAAATCCGGCAATTTATCAGTGAATACCGAGACTTTAACAGGCCCCAAATTACGTAATGCCCTGATAATACGTAAAGGATCATGACCGTTTTCAAAAAACTGCCGGTGCGGTGCAAAATCAATTTGCCAAACTGAACCATTTATTTCCTGAGGGAGCCTGGCATTTGATGTTTCTTGAGTACGCTGCACCTGACTCTTCAGCATAGCGATACAATCTGCCAGATTTCCGTTCTGCAACTGCGGACTTAATTCAGGTTCATTTAAGCTTTGGCGGCAATAGTCAATTGCTGTTAACAACGTTTCACTATCCTGCACACTGAGTTGCTGTTTATCTTCCAAAAAACTCTCTATGGCATGGCAGACCTGCGCCATAACATCATGACCAAAACTGGCTGCCGTACCTTTCAAAGAGTGCAGTAATCTGCGCGTTTCTTGCGGCTCATTGTAGGCCGATACCTCCTGTAATGAGGATACTGTCCATTGTTCTATTTGCTGCAATGTCTCCAGCGCTTCTTCTTGAAAAGCGGCTGTTGCAGAAGATAATGAAGGTTTCATTGATATCAGATTTAATTCAACAGTGAATTAACCGTCAGGACCAACTGCTCAGGGTCAAACGGTTTTTTCAACCATCCGCTGGCCCCGGCGCTGCGTCCAATTTGTTTTTTATCTTCATCTGTTTCGGTCGTTAACAGCAGCACGGGAGTAAACCGGTATTGCGGTAGTTGGCGAAGCAGCACAATGAATTCCGGCCCACTTAGCTGTGGCATATTAAAGTCACTTAATATCAAATCGAACTGCACTTCAGACACCATTTCAAGCGCCTGTTTACCATCTTCTGCGCACAACACCTCATGATCGGAATTCTGCAAAATAATTTGCAGCATTTGTCTTAACGAAGGCGAATCATCCACTACTAATATGCTGGCCATCCTAGTTTTTCTCCATTGCCTGATTCGTCTGATGACTGCTGGTTTTCCATTGTAAACATTAATCCTGATAAGTTGACTGCATCCTGAAAGTTCTCACTCATATCTGACCAAACTACCTGAATACCGTAATGTTGTGCCTGTTGATAAAATTGATACAACAATTGCAGAGCTGCGGTGTCAATTTTTTGTAATCGACTGACATCGATATAGATGCTGTCTCCAGCAAGCAATAGTTTCAGACAATGCAAATACCAAAGCTCCAGTTGAGTAATGGTGAGCTGCACTCCGCAATCCAGCGTTGTTTTTGTATGCATCATAATTATGGCTTTTCAAATACTGTTTTTGACAAAAAAACTTGGAGGCAACACGTTATCCATTGGCAAACCTATCAAAATTCCAAGCTGCACGGAATTTTCCGCTTTTTAAAGGTTAATGCAGAGACTATGCCAGTGTTTATTTATGTCTGCGCGCCCAGAGCATAGCAGTATGTTCATCTGCCAACCGCTGTTCCAGTTTTTGCTGTCGTTGTTCGGCTTCGTTTTGGTAGCGATCTTTGAGGGATTCGATTGAACGTTGTTTATTTCTGGCTTCCAGCCATCGCTGTTGTTGTTTTTGTGTCTGAACAAAACAGCGTTCAACCTGACTCTGTTGTAAGCGTATAGCCTGATCTAACTGAGCCAGAAAATTTCGTAAATCAATGGCTTTGCGTGCGCTCATCTGTAGCGCATCGCCTTGTCGAAACTGTTGCAGATATTCTTCACGATATCGCAATAAGTCATTGAGCTGATGTCTTTCCTGATCTAATACGTTATTGGCCTGAACCAAGTCTTGCATGGCCTTATCCGTATCACGGCCAGCCATTTCAATCACTGGGTTTAGTTTAGTTGCCCGTGTCATGTGCTCATAAACCCCGTATAAGAAAAGTTAAAAGCAATTAGAAATTGCGTTGTTCCGCTTGCATCAGCTGTCCATTTAACTGTGGTTGATTACTCATTTGTCCAAAAGACAGTTTTTGTAATGCCTGAATGCTGTTATTCCAATCATGCGCCACATGCATATCCTGTTTCAACATTGCTGATAAAGCCGGATAACGATTAATTGCTTCATCAATATGTCGATCACTGCCAGCCTGATAGGCTCCAATAGTAATAAGATCCTGATTTTGTCGGTAAGTGGCATAAATCTGCTTGAATTGCTGCGCCAGCTGTAAATGTTTGGCATCCACCACCTGCGGCATGACCCGGCTGATCGATGCTTCAACATCAATAGCAGGATAATGACCGGCTTCAGCTAATTGTCTGGATAACACAATATGCCCATCCAGAATGGCACGGGCCGCATCAGCCACCGGATCCTGTTGATCATCACCTTCAGTCAGGACGGTGTATATCGCGGTAATTGCACCGCCACCTATTTCACCACTGCCGGCTCGCTCAACCAGTTGCGGCAATAATGAAAACACTGAAGGTGGGTAACCTTTAGTGGCTGGCGGTTCACCTACCGCAAGTGCAATTTCCCGCTGCGCCTGTGCAAAACGCGTCAGTGAATCCATCAGCAATAAAACCTGTTTGCCCTGATCCCGAAAATATTCCGCAATACTGGTAGCCAACATGGCACCATGCAAACGCATCAATGGTGAATGATCTGCCGGTGAAGCTACTACTACGGCACGTTTCAAACCTTCTTCACCAAGAATATCTTCTATAAATTCTTTTACTTCACGTCCCCGTTCGCCAATTAACCCCACGACGATCACATCGGCTTCGGTAAAACGGGTCATCATACCCAGCAATACACTTTTGCCCACACCACTGCCGGCAAACAGACCCATCCTTTGTCCACGGCCAACGGTCATTAACGCGTTGATTGCCCTGACACCGACATCCAGATGCTGTCTGACCGGGGCGCGTGATAACGGATTGACGATTTTTCCATGCAGGGGAGCTTTATCTTTTACATTCAATGGTCCGCGACCATCCAGTGGCTTTCCGGCACCATCAACGACCCGGCCCAATAAGGCTTCGCCTACCGGAACCTGGGAATCACTGCGAATCGGTCTGACACGAGCATTAGGTACCAGACCACGAATGTTGCCAGTCGGCATCAGATAAAGCGTTTCGTCATGAAAACCAACCACTTCCGCTTCAACCGGTTCACGTCCCGGGGCATAAATTTCACATCGGCTGCCAACGGATGCTTGAAATCCAACCGCTTCCAGGGTCAACCCCACCATACGGGTTAAACGTCCTTCAACTGTAATCGGAGTCTCTTGATCGGCTGCTAATCGCGCGTGATGTTGTTGCAACTGCTGTTGCAACGCTATAGCACGATTATTGGGTTCAGGAGGATTCATAGTGATTGTCTTGACTCAATAACCGTGAAATCAAATTGTTGAGTCGTGTTTCAACCGTGGCATCAATCGTGGTATCCGCAGTGACCAACCTTACTCCTCCGCGAGTCAACAGCGGATCTTCATACCACTGCCAGCCGGCATCCTCATCCAGTTTCAGGCCATTTTTGACCAGCTCCATATCTTCGGGATTCAGATAGACCTTAAGCTGGCGATCACTGACCGGTAATACAGCCAATGCCTCTCTGACAGCTGTGATGACAAGCTCCGGTTGCTGGCGGATCTCTTGATAAATGATTTGTCGGGTCAGCAGACTAAGCATGGCAAGCAAATCCTGCTCGACAAGGGCGTCAACAGCTTTAAGTGGTGCATGAAGACTGTCTATTAAGGTTTTCCAATGTTGTGATTGCTGCTGAATATCGGCTTCACCCGATTTGATACCAGCCTCATGGCCTTGCTGATAACCTTCATCATATCCCAGTTTAAAACCTTCTTCCTGGGCAGCCTGTTGAACGGCTTCTATAGCTTCAACCGTAAGCGGGCTTGCATTTTCAGCTTCTACATCAGAAACCGAGACAACGCGTGGAACCTCCCACCGCTCATACGCGTTGGCTAACTCTTCGGCAGATAAAACGTTGGCATGTTCGGTCGTATAAAGATCATCAGATGAAGTCATCACCACCACCGCCGCTACCTAATGCAATATCACCTTTATCGGACAGCATCCGCGCGGTAGCCAGAATGGATTTTTGTGCGGCCTCGACATCACTGACACGCACTGGTCCCATGGCTTCGAGATCATCACGTAGCATTTCCGCCGCACGCTGAGACATGTTTTTAAGAAACTTCTCTTTAAGATTTTCGTCAGCACCTTTAAGTGCCAACTGTAATTGATCGGTTTGAATTTCACGCATCAGCGTCTGCATACCGCGATCATCGACATCAATCAGATTATCAAAGACAAACATCAGATCTTCGATATTCTGGCCCAGATCCGGTTCTGCCTCTTTGATTTTTTCCATTATGGCCGCTTCACGACTACCCTCAACAAAGTTCAGAATATCCGCCGCCGTTTTCGGCCCCCCCACTGTGGCCGTTTGTCCACCAGCATTGCCACTGAATTGTTTTTCCAGGATCTCATTGAGTTCGTTCAGTGCTGCAGGTTGTACGCCATCCAGGGTTGCAACGCGAAGCAGAATGGCTGCCTGATCCCGTTCAGGAAACATTCCAAGAACCTGTGCTGCCTGATCTGAATCCAGGAAGGAACATACTATCGCCACTATTTGGGGATGCTCCAGACGGATGACTTCATAGATAGCGCGTGCATCCATCCATTTTAATTGTTCAAGACCGTTCGTGTTACCACCGGAAAGGATCCTGTCGAGCAAGCCACCAGCCCGTTCTTCACCCAACGCGCCGACCAGCATTTTCCGCACATAATCATGGGACCCAATGCCAAGGCCGGTCTCCTGCTCAACAGTAGTGACAAAACTGCCTAAAACAGTTTCAACTTCACCACGGGTCACATTGCTTAATGTCGCCATGGCCTGACCGATTTTCTGAACCTCTTTTGGTCCCATATGTTTTAGTACTTGAGCAGCATCTTCCTCACCTATCGAGCGAAGAAAAACAGCAGCTTTTTCAGTACCTGTTAATTTACGGGGTTGTTCGGCCATTATGCATCACTCGCTGCCCAG
>CENL01121966.1_pt1 | contig 10889 bp, 20 predicted proteins | sample 530221 | NCBI WGS metagenome assembly CENL01 (sample SAMEA2619791, study PRJEB7988) | marine metagenome | isolation source: saline water (ENVO:00002010), including
GAGGAGGAGGAGGAGAAAACCGAGGTGACAGCTGAAAAAACTTGCTAAACTGGTTCATCTGAGGAACATTATGTCAAATCGTCGTAACAAACTTCTCACCAAACTTCTTCAGAGCACTACGGGTGAGACAGAAGAAACACTCATGAAGCTCACAATCGAGCGCATCTGCTCTGATATGTGTGATTACTATGGAAAGTTTTATAATGCAGAAGGCCCTGGTGTGCTTGTGTTTAAGCCAGCAGCCGATGATAAAGATAGTATGTTCTATCTCTGCGTAGACGCACTTATCAGTGCTCTGGAAGATTACCGTGACCAAGAGAGTGTCTCCTCTGTCTTCCAAGGTGCAATCCGTAGGGCTGAGCAGATCGACCCGAATAAAGAGTCGCTTTTCTTGGTTCAAGATGATACCGAGCTGGCACTCATTCACTATCGTCACGATGATGAAAATAGTAATTTTCTTATCTCGTGAAGCACAGAGCAAAATGGCGTTCACTTAGGAATGTCTATGGGAAGATTGGCCATATCCGCGAGGATTGGCTAACTCCTTGTGATTATCTGCCTTTGATTGACGCCTTGCTTGGAGATCTCGATTTAGATCCCTGTAGTACGCATGATGCTAATCAGCAGTTTCTTCGTGCAAAACAGATATATACCCTTGACGATGACGGCCTTAACGTTGAGGCACCCTGGACTGGCAAGACCTATTTGTTCCCTCCGACGTACGGACGTTGTACGTACAGCAAACAACGTGGTACTTGGCGGTGGAGCCCACGCGGAGGCAGTGTATCCAAAGCACCTTCAGTTATCTGGTTTCGACGTCTGGTCAGGGAGTGGAAACTTAGGAACATCCCTGAAGCACTTTTTTATACAACCTATCCAGAAATGCTCAGAACCTGCCCTGAGATCTGGGATTTTCCTTTATGCATCCCAAAAGACAGGGCGCATCTGATGCATGGCAGAAAGTATTTCACTCTTAAATCACCTATGTACTGGGGATATTTCGCTTATTTGCCGCCAACAGATCTAGGCTTCTCTCAAATTGATAAATTTGAGTCTATTTTTTCAACGATTGGAAGAGTTATCCGGTAGCTCTAAATTGATTCCTGAAAGAACCATCGTTAAAAACAAACACATTATCGTTAGTCCTGGAGGCCTTTACGTTCAATGCCTCACCGTCTTTTTTTGCTTTTACAAACCTTTTGAGAAAGCTTTTCGCACTTTCATTGTCGGTAGCAGAAATATCTTGTCCGGGTTTAACAGTATAACTACCTGCACGCCGGTTATCGATATCGTATGCTTGGCTTAATTGGTCGTTCATCCCTTTATTCTAATGACCCTCACCGAAACACAAACTCAAATCAGTTTGATCTGTGATGACATTAAAGAGCTGTTGATTTATAAAAATCAAAAGTACGGCAATTCAGCGCTCAAACCTGTTCGAATCTTTAGTAAATCCGACAGTGTCGAGCAGATTCTTGTAAGGATTGACGATAAACTTAATCGTATCCAACAAGGCGAGGGTCTTCTTGACGAAGATGAAGACGTCATCATCGATTTGATTGGCTACCTCGTGCTTCTTAAAATCGCTTTAGCCCAAAACTCTAAAAATGAAGTATGAAGATTTCATAGCTGCTTACACACCTGATTTGGCTATTATTGACGCTATTGATCTTCTAAAGCGTTTTGACCTGGACGCTCTTGATTACCTAAACCGCGAGGTGGAGTGGACCAAAGCCGATAGAAACGACGAATCACATGACCAGAAGGATCCCAATCCTTAATTTTCTTTTCCAAGTACTCAACTGCTTTGATTTGAGAAGGAGACCCTGTGTAAGTTTCCGGCAGATTTAAAAGGCAAACTGATGTGTGGCAATCATGCCGCATGAATGAAGGAATTTTCACGTCTGCAGCAAAATATGTATTCAATTCTGTGCGACGCCTATCCCTCATCAGTTCACCTCCTGATAGCCAATACTTATTGATGTAGGGGCTCCACTCCTTAATTAGCTCCCTTTTGCTTGCGTGGCTGTTTATCAGATCTAATAAACGAGAGTTTTTGAAACCTAAAATCCCAAGGCTGTGCGCAAAACTCAGGACAGCTGCCTTCCTGTTTTTGTTGAGTGGTACGTAAACGTACTGCTGTACCTGATCAGAAAAGGCCTGCAGATCTTTTTCAAGCTGCTCCTCGATCTCGTTGGTATAAAGCTTGTCATGCATGGAAACTGCACGACCGAACACCTGCTGACTGCCATAGCCGACTCGCCAAAACTTCTCACCATACTCTCGGTAGGAAGCAAAACGCCCCATACCGATAGCAGTACAAGGCGGGGTATATATCTTGATTAATTGAATTCCTTTTTCTGTAAGAAAAGGGTGTTCTTTCCAAACACGTGATTTCTTAGGGGACGACAACCTTAGCGATGTAGCTGACTTCAGAATAACCTTCCAGCTTCAAGAGGACAATGTAATTCTTGGTGGCATTTGTCACCGTCACACCGACCGCGCCTTTGCCTTTCCCAGCCTGTGCGACATTAAAAGCCTTCTTATACCCGGTTGGTGCTGAACCAGCTGAGTGGTCATCATCCTGGAAGATCTCCATAGAAATGACACCAGCAGAGCGGTCCAAAGAAACAGTGATGTCGCCTGTGGTGCTGGGGTTGACTTCAAAAGCACGTTGACTCAGGCCGGTATCGTTACCAACACCTGCACCTTTGTAAGTGACGTCACTTCCAGAGTTAACTGAAAATGTGTCAAGAGTACCCGTAACAATACGATCAGCCATGGCTATTAAGAAATTTGTCCAATAGTGGAGAAGTTGAACTTGATATCGGCATCGATACCGTGGTCTTTCAGAATGCCTAGAAACATCTGACGGTCAAGAGCTTTTTGATGAAGCATTTCGATGAAAGCTTCCTCTAACTCAGCTCGATCCAGGCCTTGAATGGCCAGAGATGCTGCGTGGATTTGAAATTCAACGTCCACGGGAAGCTCTAATGCATCCATGGTAATTACCTACCTTGGATCTATCTTACCAGCGCTGAATTAACTGACAAGCAGATCAGGCGTGACGTTCATGACTGCCTTTTCACGTAAATCCCTCATTTCTTCTGGGATCAGGCGACCAGGGTCGACATCGGACGCCTCAAGGCCTAATCCAGTGTCCTTTACGTACTCTTCTAGAAAGCGTTCGGCTGGTCTGGACTTCATGGCTTGAGCTGCATTTCTTAAGGGTATTTCGAGCCGTCCAATAGGCACCTGCGAATAACACGGTGAACGTTATGACGCAAAGCCCCATAGTTTCAAGCTCAATTACCATCTATATTGTACGAAGGGTTCTCCGAGACAATGGACGATATTGAATTTCAACGTGAACTGCTTACCGGAGCTATTGGTGGTGTCAGCAAGACACAACTGCTGAGAACACTTACAGAAAAATATGGCTGTACCGAAGAATATATAAATGAAGCACTTAGCCACTGTTCATTAAAGACAAAGCCTAAAAGCATTAAACACAAAGATTTTTACGACTGTCCGATAACCAAGAAAGCAGAAAAAATAAATTATCCTTTTACACAAATTTACAAACAGGAAAATTTTTTAAGTGAAACCGAATGCGATGATTTGATTGACCTTATGAACCAAAACCTTAGGCCTTCCACAGTGTCTGATGAGACAGACAGCAATCGTGTCAGCTCTTACCGAACAAGCACGACCGCTGACCTACACTACTTTGATAACGATTTTTACTTACACCTAGATAAAAAAATTAGTGCGTTTATGGGATTAGAGCCATTTCTTGGTGAGGTCATGCAAGCTCAAAAGTACAAGCCAGGACAATACTTCAAAGAACATTGGGATTTCTTCGACCCTTTGACCAAAGAATATAAAATTTACTGCGAATGGATGGGGCAAAGGACTTGGACAACAATGATATATCTAAATGATGTTGAAGAGGGCGGTGAGACATGGTTTAAACACTTAAAACTCACAGTCAAACCCAAACGAGGTCTGCTTCTTGCGTGGAATAATCTTTACAAAAATGGCGTTCCAAATTTTAAAACAATGCACGAAGCCTTTCCACCGAAACAAGGTGATAAGTACGTGATCACTAAATGGTGGCGCAGCTGGGCCTTAATTTGATCGCCCCTTCTGTTTCATGGCTAGTGCGATAGCCAAAGCCTGCTTGCGACTTGTCACTTTTTTACCACTACTCGATTTGAGTTCGCCTGCTTTGAACTCAGACATTACCTTTTCGACTTTATCTTTCATGTCAGATCACCATTTAACCTTATGGCTCCAATAACGCGCTGACATCTTGTCAGGACTCGAATCCTGAGCATCGTGCCTGGCGTAATAAGAAGCCTTACGCGCCTTCTCTTTAGCTGTTTTAGGGTTTTTCCCAGCCCCTTTTACGCCTTGTTGACCGAAACGAATAATCTTCTCCTCACCTTCCTTGCAGGCTTTCACCACATGGGACTTGGTCTCGTGGTCGAGAGTCCGCTTCGGCTTGTTGCATCTCATCTGCTCCTTAGCAAGCCTCTTTGCTTTTGCTCTATCAGCCATATCAGACCTTTAGAACGCCTCTTTCGACCTTACCGATAATATCGTTGCGTACTTCTCCCTTCAGCGCGGTGTCTCCAGGGGCAGGAACCCGCTTCTCTTTCATGCGCTCAAGAAAGTCTGCGAGAAACTGTTCTTCAGACTGATAGCCAGCTGATGGAGAAATCATTATCAATATATGTTTGAAGGGAATCCGTGCTTGGTAGCTTTATAGAGTTTGGTTTTTGCTCTAACCACTCCTTGATTTTAACTGACCTCTCTTCAGTAAAATGAATATTATTTTTAGTGTACCACTCGTCCAGCAACATGGAGCCTTTAGATGTATTGCACGACGAGCAGCAACAACACATATTTGATCTAATGTTGTGACCACCCTTGTGTTTTGGTAGGATGTGATCGATGGTTGCGGTGTCTTGAGTTAGATGCTTACCGCAGTAGGCACAAGCCCAATCCCAAGAAGCAAAAATATAAAGTTTAAATTTTCGCCTTGCAAGTTTTGGGGTTAAGACAATGAGATTGGCTAAAAGATCTTGCTCGCAATGAAACACGTTCAGCATTCCAACCTTGTCAAAACTTTATGCTGCACACACCTGTACTTTTGCTATGTTCCCATTAATTAATTAGTCCAATTAAATTTTAAATTTCAATATTTTCCGCAGGATCATAATCCGAATCTTCAATAATTTTAAGCAGGAAGTAGTGCAATCTATCCAGCACCCAGCGTAAGTCTTCGTCAGGGACGTCGCTGATGATCGCGTCTAAACTCATTTCACGAGATGGCGGTGAAATGTGATCCGCCACTAAACAGAGCGCGTTGTATCGGTTTTTGTTAATGTCTTTCAACATCTCAACTGTCGAAATCTTCTGCAGGGGTTTCTTCAAGTGCAGCAATACGTCCACGGACAATAGCCACACCCTCAAGTGCTCCAGTGACTTTGAGGTAAAGCTCTTTATTGCGCATTAACTCAGACTCACCAGTTTTGATGAATTCAGCGAGCTCTTCCTGCTGCTTGATGAGCTGCTTCTCTGTGTCTGAAAAAATTTCTTCCATCTTGTTTGGACTATTCGAAATAAGTATAGCTTAATTTTTCCGGCAATTAAGCCATGCAAAGGCACTGCAACCGCCTCCAAAAAAAATACGATTACGAGATTCTTCAATGTCATATGTCACCGCTTTACCACTACCTTCTTCATTAGAAACCCAAAAACCCCTCTGAATGTCAGCGCGACCGATTGGGTCATGCGCCAACCAGTGAGTGTCGCTGTAGCCGTAGATCAGAATGCAATATGTGAATCCTCGTGGTCTCTCAGGTGTCCCTTTAATTACAAGCCCTACAGGAATGCTAAGGCCTCGGTCGATCGTTTCTTTGATGTCGCTCTCATCTAAATCTCTGACGAACTTCATGGGAATACCCATTTCGCGCAAGATATCAAGGTGTGTGGTGGCTTTTGAAGAATCGCCATGGTTGTCAACCCTGATTACATACTCTTCATAAGTGTCATTATTAAAGAGTTTTTGCTGAAGGAGACACGCTCCTAAAGTGCAGGATAAGGATTTTGCAGCGTCGGTCACTCCGTTGTATGGGTGGTGTATGTAAGGGGTGTCTGGCAAAAACCTGAAGCCTCCTGACTCCAGATACGGAGGGGCTGACGTTGGTATGTTGCTGTCGATCCAGTCCTGATTTTTAATCCACCAGGCTCCAATCACCATCTTTATCTTTGTATAATCTTCTGAAATATTAAGAATAAAGCAATTCTTTAGATGCCTGTCCTTAAGGACAAGGGCATACTGATCTGGCGCCAGATCCTCAGTACATCTCGGCTCCTCTAGAAGCTCTGTATTACTGATCGAGGTTAGGTCAATAGAAGCGCCTGGCTTACCTAAAATCATTTAGCTGGAGGTGTCTCATCCTTCGGCTCGACTGTAAACTTTTTTTCAGATTTTCTGGTATCTTTATCATCTTTTCTAGAGATTCCATATACAGCTAAGACTGATGTCACCAAGGATGAAATGAACGCTGCATCAATCTTTGCATAACCCATGTAGCTTGCAGTCAACATTGCAAGCGCCCAAGAAAGAACACCAGCAGGGACAAGAGTCGTTAAAAGATCCCTAAAAGCAAACTGTGGGTCATCGTCTTTCATCTCAACATTTTATACTGAATGTGCTCCTACTAAGATCAATATACAAATGAGGTTTTTTTATGTGGAGGCTGCTTGTTATTATCGCTTTTGCGGGAACTCCTGCTTACGCTGATATTACCCATAAACTACAGAGCTCAGTCCAGTTGACTGTTGATGCTGCTGCAACGAATGCAATGAGGCTCGGTTCCTCATTTTCTGTTAGCGGGAATGGTGTAGATACTACTGATGGAACAACTGCAAATACTATTTCAGCTGGAACAATCACTCAAGGTGTTTATGCACCAGGGACTATCTCTGTCACGCAAGATACACCTGGTAGTTCGTTCTCTTTTAGTCAGTCCTATATCGCCGGTGATGCAGTCCCAAGCTCTGCTCCAACCGTAGGAGCTGTCCCAAACTTCTCCAGTGTGACAAGCACGTCAGCCGGGACAGCAGGTAGCCTGGCTGGCACCCTCACATCTGCAGGTGCGGTTTCTGTGACTGCAGGTGGAGCTGGAACAACGGCTACAGGGCAACACGTAAGTGAAATTACTGTCCGATAGATGAACCGTTTGCATGAGGGAATTGCTTTAGGTTTCACCCTAGGGCTGCTTCATGGATTAATGCAGCCTGGATACTCAGTGCCTGTTGTCCCCAACTTCACGCAAGGTAGTTTGACCCAAAAAACAGAAACAACTTCTGTTGTGACTGAGGTTATAAATTCTATGGATTACAACACGGGCTACCAATACTCCGTGACGGGCACTAATATAAAGAACACAGGGAACAGTATTGCGCCCTCCACAACTTCTGGAAATAGCAATACTCTTAATGGCGTTACCAGCACATGGACAACACTGGATGCTGCAAACAAGCCAAGCTGGTCAATAATCGACAACACCAAGGGATTTCAATTTACCGAGACGCTACAGGCGCCCGGTTTGGCAAATCACACGATTGTAAACAGAGCTACAGAGATAAGAAGCGTCACAGAAAGTACATCCATTTTCTCGCAATAGGGATAGCATCTTTACTTGGTGCGCCCTCATGGGCAGGTGATGTCGGAGGTGTCAGCGCCACTGCAAACCCAATTGCTAACAGCAGTGGTAGTGTAACCAATCAGGCTATTCAGGTACTTCAAGGGCCTTATATCACTAATACTTATGGGGCCGGTATTCAATGCCAAGGGCCGACCCTCAATGTCACACCGTTTATGACACGGACTGGCTCATTTCAACAGCCTTTCGAAGACTATTACAACGACCCTGTCTATGACACCAGTGATTTAAATGACGATGGGGTACTCGACAACCCTGGAAAAGTTCTGTATTACAGGCCAGTAAGGACAGGTCAAAAAAATAATTTCAGCTGGAATGCTGGTCTCTCTGCAACGCTTTCTATACCTCTCGACGGAGGTCTTCAAGCAAGGTGTAAGCGAGCTGCAAATGCACAGATTGCAATACAAGAACAAACCTTGGCCAATCGAAGGCTTGATTTTGAAATTGCGCGTCTTAAAAATTGTGGTGTATTAGCTAAGCAAGGTATAACGTTTCGTCCTGGCTCACAGTTTGCAAAAATATGTGCCGACATTGTCGTGAAAATGCCTGATGAAACTGTGTCTCCGCACGTGCACCCTATTTCTTTAACGACCGTCTTAGAGCGAGAAGAGCACGATTCCGATCCCGCTGGGCAAGGATACGATCACGGACTGACTCAACCTTTGTCTTCTTCCCAAGTACGTCAAACAGTTTCTTCTGGGTCTTCTTCACAACAGGCTTCACCAGCTTTAGAAGCAAGTCGGCAAGCGGCTTTGCTAGGAGGGCCGCTGAAGTCGCAACAATAGCGATCGAAGCTGTCGTGGTTACCTGCTCTGGTGCAGGCAGGAAGTCGATCAGGGTTGCTTTTGTCTCCACTGGCTGAGTCGTGACGCTTTCTGAAACTGGTTTAGCAGGCTCTGCAGGTGGTTCTTGAGTACTCTCTGTGCTCGGTGGCTTTGGCGTGGGAAATTTCGTCGGTAATTCTGGAGTCGCAGGAACTTCTGGAGGCTGAGGTTTATAAGCTGGCGCGGGTGTCTCTACGCTATAAATTAAATCTTGTGGTGAGTAATCAAGAGGAGTAAAAGATGGTGCACTCGAGTCGCAGTAAGTCTTGACACCATTCTGGTCATCCTTTTGGATCGAATTAGATTTATTTGATAAAGGGTGCGACTCTACACACCCTGGCATTAAAACAATCGGTGTTCCAATATTGAGAGTAACAGGCACCTCAATCGTGTTTACGACAGGAGGAAGCACCGTCCAAGAATGAACCTGAACGGTGCTGATTTTATTGATACCTATGTCAGGTATCTCAGGCATCACCTCATTGGGATAGCTGGTCCAGTCTGTTTAGGAAAAACTTTCAGCTGACTTTGATGCTGAGAAGTTATCTCCGGTTTTATTTTATCAAAAAACATGGAGTCCATGTTGCCGGTCAAGTCTTTTGTCTGAACACTAAGTAGACTTGTTAGCTGGCCACCGATGCTCTTCATCAACGCATCCTTTTGCTCTTTGATGATCGCGTCTTTATTTAAGTAGACGTAACCGATCAGCAGATTGGGAAAAAGCGCAAGGACTGTGATTGCCAGCCTAAAAACTAAAGTCACCAGGGTACACCGCTGAGTTTTGTTGGAGAAATTTTTTCTGTAAGTGCGGCTTCAAGAGCGTTTTCAATGTCAGTAACTTTATCGGCGCCACCGATAGCAGTCTGCGCCCAACCAATTATCGTTTCCTCCGTCAAAGAGTCATAAGCTACAAGTTCACCTTCGGGGCGCTCGACGCCAACGCTGCCGTAAGCACCTTGAGAATAAGCTTGGCCTTCAGAATCTAAGGTGTCACTGACAGCAGTTACGGAATAATGAACGTTATAAACATATCCATCTGAAACCTCTCTCTCGAGGGTGTTGATGGACCAAGTAGTGGTAATAGTCATGATATTAAAATACCTTTACAAATTATATATCAAAAGTCTTTTGTCAACTTTCGGTAGACACTACTCAACCTCGAGTGTAACTTCAGAGCCCCGCGTTGCCACGGGGCGGGTTGCCGCTAGGCGATACCAGCATCAGATAGACGCTGCTCTAGGGTTTCAATCCTCTCCATTGATTCCTGCAGCGCCTTGACTGCTTTCATGTAAAGGACCGAATAGTTCAGGCTTTTTGTTGTAGTGCCAAGATCAATGTCTTTGTCATCTAGGTCAGGGGTAGTTTTGACCAAACCAGGTGATACAAGTTCAACTTCTTGTGCAATTAAACCGAGTTGCGTATGGGTTTGATGTCCGGTTTCAGCCTTAAAATTATAATTACGGACTTGAAGCTGTTTTAGGTCTTCCCACTGAGAATTTGCGTCAACAATATTTTCTTTTAACTTTACGTCAGAAAGACTGCCATAAGAATTATTTGTATTGTCCAAATCTCCATTTCTTCGGACTACACAACATTCGGTCCCAGTCCCTAGGTCACCAGCAGTTGCACTACGCCTTAAAGATAATATTTTATTGGTGGCATTGGCAGAAGCCACAGTTGAAAACAAATGATCAGTTGAAGGAGTTCCATCGCATTGAGCTTTTATTTGTCCACGCCTGTCGATTTGCATCCGCACCGTCGGAGAACTCGCACCATCCGCAGTAGTGGAGAACGTTAATCTCCCCGGCATGTCATTAGCACCAGGAGTGTCATCCACTACAGCAGAAATTTGCGCTGCTCTAATTAGATGAGTACCGTCAGCTCCCTCAAAATTAATGTGACCAATGGTGTCACCACTCTGAACAATGGTGGTGGAATTTACTGCTGCACCTCGGGATTTACCTAAAACAAGATGTGATGGACCGTCATTGTTTGAGTTTCTGACGGCACTTATGGTGGTTGTATTTTGCGTTGTTCCTTCTAATTGAATATGTGACGAATCAGTGCCATCATTGAAATTGGCTCGCGCACTAGACGTACCCACCAACAACCGGCCACTTGTATCAATTCGCGCTTTTTCACTGCCATTAACTTGAAATAAAACTGGATTATTAGCAGAACTACCAAATTTTGCATCCCCGTTATTTCCAAAGAATCCAGCATTAGCAGCGTGTTGAATATAACTTCCTGCTGCGACAGTTCCAGGCGTTGCGGTAAGCCCTCCTGTTGCGATTGTTCCATCGCTTAGGATTCGCATCCGCTC
>CENL01010568.1_pt1 | contig 10820 bp, 7 predicted proteins | sample 530221 | NCBI WGS metagenome assembly CENL01 (sample SAMEA2619791, study PRJEB7988) | marine metagenome | isolation source: saline water (ENVO:00002010), including
CGACGGCCGGGTCGACCTCGGCGCGTGCGGTGCACATGGCGGTGCTCCGCACGATGACCAAGGCGGTGTACTCCCCCGCTCTGATCGGGCACTACGCGCTCGCGTCGCACGCGTATTCGCACTTTACCTCGCCCATTCGTCGCTACCCGGACCTCACGCTCCATCGTGCGCTCGTCGCGTACCTGCGGCGCACGGACAACGGGCAGAAGCGTCCAACATCCGACGGCGAGTGGAAAGCGCTGGGGCGCAATCTCAAGAACGACGATGATTGCCCCGACAAGAACGAGCTCATGGATATCGGGAACCATTGCTCAAGCACAGAGCAGAACGCGACGGCGGCGGAGCGTGAGCTGCGTCAGTTCCTCGTGCTCCAGTTGATGGAAGACCACATCGGTGAGGAGTTCGATGGGTTCATCACCGGCATCTCGCCCAAGGGCGTGTATGTCCAGATCGAGAAGTACCTCGCGGACGGGATGGTCGCCAAGAAGGACCTCGTCGGCGATACGACCCGATCCAAACGCCCGCCCACCTGGCGCATCGACGACAAAACCGGCGCGATGGTCGATCAGCACTCGGGTCGCAGTTACAACATCGGCGATCGTGTGCGGGTCAACATCGCGAATGTTGATCTCGCGTTGCGTCAGATGGACCTGGTCATTACCGACGGTGCCTCGCGTGCCGCGGGGAAACTCAAGGGACCCGCTGCGAAGCTCAAGCTCGGCGGTGACGCGTTCGGCGGCATCGGCGAGGCGGAAGGCGCGGGGTTCAAAAAAGCCCCCGGGGGCACGCGGCGTTCGCGCAAATCCAAATCGCGTGATCGCGGGAAGACCGATTACCGGCGCGACGCGAAGGGCAAGGGTGGCCCCGGAGGGAAGAAGGGCAAAGGCAAGCGCAAGTAGCCTCTGGTTGATGTTGAGATCATACACAAAAGAACCCTGACCAAGTGGTCAGGGTTCTTTCAATGAGCCTGTACTGACACTATGGCGTAGCAAACACTCCGTGCGTTGGATCGCAACAATTACTTAACACGCAATGTATCGCGATCCATGTGTTTCGGTTCGTGCGCCGCTGAGCTTGAAGTATGATTCGGTCATGGGTGAGCGGAAGATCGATCACGACCTCTATCGGGGCACACTGGACATCATCATTCTCACGCTGCTCAGCGAGCGCCGCGATCACGGATACGGGTTGATCGAGCGTCTGCGTGCTCAGTCGAATGGGCAGCTGAGCATTAGCGAGGGGGCCGTCTACCCGCTGCTGCACAAGCTCGAATCGAAGAAGCTGATCGGTTCTGAGTGGGTGATGTCGAGCAACAACCGTCGTACGAAACAGTACTTCATCACCGACACGGGACACAAGACGATGGAGTCGCGTGCGAATCAGTGGGAACAGCTCGTGGGTGTCATTCGAGGTCTGCGGGCTGGCGGGGAGCCAACTGATGTTTCCGGGCAGTGCATATGAGTCAGGGGCTGGTCAGTTCGGTCAGGTCGCTCTTCCCGCGGTCTGTGAGGCAGGTCTGCGAGGATGTCGATGCGGAGATCGAGCACTACATGCGCTTGAAACAAGACGAGCTGCAGAAATCCGGGAACAGGCCGGAGGAGGCCATGCGGCTCGCCTATCAGGCGTTCGGTGATGCTGCAAAGATCAGGGCGGAACTCATCAGCATTGGGCTCACTCCGTGGCGTCGGCTCGCGCTCATTGCTGGTGTTGTGATTATCTTGCTCGTCGTAATCCTTGTCTCCGCGGTCATGAAAACGCGGATCGAGGCCGGCGAACTGGACCGGGCCAACCGTATGCTCGAATCAAGGGTTCGCGGCCAGGAGCAGGCCATCGCTGCCATGAGCGAGCCCGACAGCCTCCGCCCAGCCCAGACACTCCGGACCGTGCGGGTCCACGGGGCGATCCGTGATCCCCGCCGGTGGTCTTTCCAGCGTAAGACCGAGGTGACACTGACCGAGCTGATTCACAAATCTGGTGGTCTGCTCGAGAACGCGACGGGCAGGGTGATTGTCGTAGAAGAGCAGGGTGGGCTGAATCAACCGGTGATCGTCGAACTCGGCGATATACTCAGCGGGAAGATCGACGACCTATCGCTCATCAGATCGTGCACCGTTGTTGTCGAGTCGAGCACGGGCCCGTCAGCTGTGGTCAGCGAGTAGCCTTCGCGGCGAGCGACTCAACTACCTGCACATGCTCTGGTCCGACGACGCCATTGCTATTCTGGCTTTGTGTCAGCGAGAGCATGGCCATGATCTGCTGAGCAGCGCCACACTGCCACCGGTACTGGTCCTGCCCTGTCGGGCGTGCTGATGTGATCCTGTCGCGGAGATTTGCCCCGGACAGTGCTCGTGCGACATCGATATCCGCCTGATCGACGCGCCCGTCGAAGTTGATGTCGCCGGGGATAAATCGCGATTGGCGGAGGTGCTCGCTGCCCGAGTCATTGAATGTGCCGGGCGTGAGCTCAAAGCGCTGTGGGCGTATGTCGTCGAAGAAGAGCGTGCCGCTCGGGCTCCTGGGGATGAGCCTTGGGAACGGGTCGGTATCGGGCTCGGGGTCCTCGACCAGCTCGCCGTAGGGCATCCGAGACAGGTCGGTCGGGCCTCGGAGCTGGTCCCAGCCATCGAGGTCATAGCCGTCGAAGTAGACCAGCTTGTCGGGGAACCGCTCAGCGTCAAGCACGCCGAAAAGGAACGACTCGTCGGCTGTCGAAGTGCGAAGGACCTCAAAGCCGGTCCGCTCTCCGGAGCTGCTGATCACATCCTTTGTGCGGTGGCCGCGCATCGGGTTTCCGGTGTAGTACTCGACTCGTGTCACCGCATCGGGGTTCAGGCCGACGGTGTGACTGAGCTCGTTCTCTTTGAGTCGTGTGTATTCTTTGCCCCCCCGGTGCGACCAAGAAAGCTCGTCGAGCACCTGGTAGTTTGGCCACGCGAGATGTTCTCCATTGAGATCAAGCGAAGCGTCCAGCCGCCCGTCGAAGTTCTTGTCGATCAGTGCTCCCGGTTTCAGACTGGTCCGGGATGGGTCATCGGGATCGATATACACGAGCAGGTATGTGGACGATCCATTATTTTCCAGATGAGCCCGTTCTGGTTGTCGGGCGATGTGTTGCGGGTAGGCATCAGAGAAATCTTTGATATGCGCGTGTATGGTGGCCGGCCTCATAGAGGAGAGGCATCGGACTCGAATCGGGCTCGTTCCATCCACACGCACACCGGCGAGGGTGAAGAACCCGTCTGCGGACAACCGGAAGCCATCGAGGAAGAACACCTCATCAAGCTGTGGCTGAACTTCCGGGACTGCATCCCTGTTATCGTCAATCCCGCCCTTGAGTACGATGATCGCCAGGTTATCCAGCTCGGTATCGGGCGAGCCGTACAGCTCGATGTACTCCCATCCGGTTTCATTGTGTCCTCGCCCCGGCGGGTTCTCAAGAATCTCATTGATCACGATCTGCGCGGTTGCATTCCACGCGAAGAACCACGCGTTGGTTGCGGCTACGAGGATGCAGATCAATCGGAGTGAGGGATGGGATATGTGCATGTGATGGGGATTGTACCGGCGCTGTTCCTTGGCCGCTACGCATCGGAATCCGATGCAAGCATCTTTGCCTGACGAATGAGGTATCGGCTTCCGATGTGAATAACATAATCTTTAATATTATTTGAACGCAGCCGGCAGGTGAACCGTTGACGCGACGCTCCGATTCATGAAGCATGGGGTCATGTCAACGCGCAAACAGACAACCCGGGCGTTCACGATCATCGAGCTGCTCGTTGTGATCGCCATCATCGCCCTGCTCATCGGTATCCTGCTGCCCTCCTTGTCGAAGGCGAAGCAAGTGGCAGAGAAGGTCAAGTGCCAGAGCAACCTCCGGCAGTGCGGCATTGCGATCCTGACATACGCATCGGCGAATAAAGACTTTTATTCCTCGGGGCCCTTCGACAATCGCGAGGGCAATGGGTACGGCGCTATCGATGAGTCCGGGTGGCTCGCCGACATGGTCAACGGTGGGTACCTGCTCCCGGGAAAGTTCCTCTGCCCCAGCAATGAGGCGCAGCACACGCAGAATATGACACTCGCACGCCTGGACGACGGTCGCCCGCAGCGGGTGATCGATCGGGCCGAGCGTGACTCGCTCATCACACGCGGGTTCAATACGAACTACACGATGTCGTGGTACTTCGGCTTCACCGGGATGAGGGACCCGGGGAACGCGTACATCGGCAGCCCGCTGCGGGTCGAGAGCGTCCTCGGGCCGCTGCGGAGCCACTATATCACCTCGACCTCCACCTCCAAGGTTCCGCTGATGGGCGACGGACGCACCGACGGCTCCGTGCAGGACTACGAGGACTTCGGCGAGGGCGAGGTCCGCGTCGCCAAGGCATTCCTTGATGGGCCAGCCCGATACCCCAGCGGATCGTGGGGCAGGCAGGACTACGACGATTTCGGCCCAGCACACATGCCCGACCGACGGCAGAACGCGGATCAACACGATCGCACGGTGGGGAACATCCTCTTCGCAGACGGTCATGTTGCCGGGTTTATGGATACAAACCGCGATGGCACCTTCGGGTGGGACCTGTCAGGGGGCGGGGCGCTCCCGCAGAATGACGAGTACCCGGAACTCGAGGGTGAGGTCTTTGGTGGCCACCTGAGGTCCGGGTGGTACACGAGCCCGGGGTCACCGCTGCGAAGACGCTGAGTTCAAATTCATAAGGGAGAGATTCAATGAAAAGTTTTTACTGCACTGTCGTAGCCGCGGCGTTGAGCACGCTCGTCACGAGCAACGCGCACGCCCAGCTTGTCATCAACGAGGTCTTCGAGAACCCGCCGAACGGTGGTGATGAAACATGGGAATACATCGAGCTCATGGGGCCGTCCGGTTATGACCTCTCAGGCTACGCTGTCTTCCTCATCAAGGGCGGGCGTGATATCGAGGAGCCGTTCGACGCACCAGATGGCAGCCAGTCTCAACGCACGCCGGAAATTGACGAGGCCTTCTCGCTCGATGGGTGGTCGGTCGGACCAGACGGCTTGTTTGTGATTTACAACGCAAGCCAGTTTGGGTTCACCGGGCTTTCGCCGTACCTGATGGAGAATCCAGACTACAAGTTCTTTATGCCTGAGAGCCCTGAGAACAAGAGGTTCCTCAACGGCGCGAGTATGGCATCGCTGCACATACCCAGCGTCGATACGCAGGGGAATCTCTCGAACGATGATTCCTCGACATACCTCCTCGTTCGCAAGCGTCCAGGTCATGAGCTCAACGGCAGTGGGCAGAGTGTCTACGCGGATGATTACGGCTGGAAGAAGACCGTGAACCCGGATGTGGAGTTCAATAGCCGCCTTGACTTCGGAGACGAGGACACGCTCGGCGTGCCGGTCTACCTCGGAAGCGGCCTCAACGGTGCGCAGACGGCCCCGTTCGCGATGGATCCGGTTCAGATTATTGACGAGATCGCGTGGAGCAATAACGGCGGCAAAGAGTATGTTGTATCGGGGCGCGGGGTCGATGCAAACGAGATCAGTGAAACGCCACGCTTCAACCCGGATGCCGTGAGCCGGCTCCGCTACCTCACCAGCAATCCGCTGGTCGGAACCCGTATTGACAACAGCGAGAACATCGATCCGACGAATCTTGCTGATGAGAACTGGGTGTACGGCGAGACGCTCAATGTGGAACCCGGCACCCCGGAGTATCTGCTGTTCAAGCCGCTCCTAGAGGTCGGTCCCGATCTGATGCCCGGCACGCTCGATGATGAGTTGAATCATCTGGCCCCCACAGATCCAGATGGCCCGTTCTACAGCTTCAGCGGCCCCGGCGACGACGATCCGCTGGAGGCACCATTCCTGCAGCATTCTCCCGCCTTTGATCCGAGCGGCACACTTCTCTTCGATCCCTACGACATCTCTGGCTTTGAGATCTCACCCGGCGGTTTCAATCACGCTCCGGTGGGGACTCCGCTTGCGGGTACGCCGCTCGCACAGCAGTTCAGTTTCATCGAGGGTGACATCAACTTCGATGGGGCCGTGGACTTCGAGGATGTATCGATCGCCAAGTCGCTCCTCGGTGCAGGCCTTGATGATCAATCGATGGCCATCAACGATCGCAATACCGATGACACATCCGACGACAGCGAATATATGGCTTGGGAGCACCAACTGGACCGCTTCAATACCCTGCTTGCGCTCATCCGCATGGATCTGAGCGACGGGACGACGGGCGAATGGAACTCGGGGCTGACCGTCACACAGGCCGATGTGGACCGAGTCGTCGCGCTGGCGTCCCAGTGCTCTGCCGCGGATCTCGCCGAGCCGTACGGCATGCTGAACTTCTTTGATGTTTCGGCATTCCTCAGCGCATACACCTCGATGTCAAGCAGCGCGGACATCAACGGGGACGGCGAGCTCACCTTCTTCGATGTCTCGCTCTTCCTGACCACATTCAACCAGGGGTGCCCTTGATCAGGTGGCTTGATCTTTTCGTACCGGTAACACGCATTCATCATTATTTGTAACGCCCTCAGGGCATTCATTGGCGCTTCTCTGGAAATGGGGCCGCGCCGATTCCCGCCAGTATTTGAAAGACGACGACGGGCGTGTGCTCATCGGGTTTCAGTCGGCGGGTGTGGAGATTAAGAGGAGAAGATCATGAGTTCATCAAACAACGCGATTCCCGCATTCGTATCCCTCACGCTGCTGGCAGGCGCAGCTCACGCGGGATTGTCAACCAGCGTGCTCACGCTCGCCGAGTCGTTTTACGCATTTCAGAGCCCCGGCACAACGAACGCGTACATGAATGTGGATGACGAGCCGGCTGCCAACACGACCTTCAACCTGCCGTGGAACCTTGACAGCTCCACGCACTCGATGATCGATAGCTGGAACTCTAGTTTCTCGGGCGGGGTCATGACATCGGAGGATTCTGTCGTTATCGATGCCTCGTCTTCGGTGCAGGGCATGCTCAACGAGCCGGCGTCGATCGGAGGCAATCTCGCGCAGACACGCAATGAGTTCCTCACGCTCGTCACGATCCAGGTCAGCGATGAAGTCGATGCGATGATCGCGTTTGATGGCTTTGCATCGATGGCGAACACAGCGCTTTCTCGATCAGAGCTTGAGATCACCGTGACATCGGCGTTGGGGTCTTTCAATGATTTCACTGCCGGTTTCAATACTGGGACGACCATCGAGGGGCCGTTCGCGTTTAACACCACGCTCCTGGCCGGGGATGAGATCGAGATCCTCTTCGACTTCGATCTACTCGTGAGCGAGGATGTGGACCCGCGTGTGATGTTCGAGCAGAGCCTGAACGGTACTTTCTCGGTGACTGTTCCTGCGCCGCAGTCTCTCGCGGTGCTCGGTCTCGGCGGTCTCATGGCATCGCGTCGCCGCCGCTGAACTTGTGCTCAGTTGATTATCAATGCCCGGGCGATTGCCCGGGTTTTTTGTCGCAGTTGTACAGTCCGGCCAGGCTCAAAAACGCACCGAGCGCCCGGGATCACGCCAGACGCTCGGTGCATATAGATCGGTTTCGCCTGTGCAACCAGGCAAACCGGAGATCAGCGGCTCATGCCCTCGAGTACCTCGATCAGCTCGAAGTAGTTACCATCATGGTTGAGAAGGTATTCGATATCGCGGATATCGACTTCGCCGTCGTTATTCGCATCACCTGCGACACGGCATGATGCGGAGATCTGGCCGCGCCCGCCCGGGAAGCTGTCGTTGGCGTAGCCGGGAGTGACTTCAACATTTGACTCGTCTTCGACCGGATCGAAGCAGGGAGTCCCGCCGTATGCCGCCGCACCGAAACCGCCCTCGGAGTTATCCCCGAGGAAGTAGTCGCTGAAGCCGCTGGGATTCGAACCAATCTCGCCCATGTACCAGTTCGTGTAGGCGGAGCGGTACTCCTCGCCATCAAAGTCACAGCTCGTGTCGTCAATGAGGCACGATGCGTTATCGACGCGGATCGCGTAGCCGGGGTTGAAGCCGGGGGTGTGGTCGAACTCGTTGCATTCTTCCTCGGTGTACTCCGAGCCGCCGTTGTCCGACCAGGCGATCTCATCGATCACATCGCCAGGGTAATCGGGCTCACCCATGGTCAATGGCGGGGTATCGTCTTTCTCGATGATCGAGTAATCAGTGATGTTGTTGAGCAGCACCACGGTGATCGAGCCGTCATTGCTGAGCTTCCCGGCCTGATCCGCGGCCGTCTGAAGCTCAATAAAGCTCGCCTCGTGGCGATCGGTCGAGGTGTTGATATCCGCCCCGTTGTTGGTCATGGTGTCCGGGAGGAAATCGTAAATCTCGGAGTTATTGGCGTGGTTCTGTGCTGATCCCGCACCGCCGCTCTGCGAGTAGCCAGTGTTCCAAATCACAAAGTAACCGTCTTCGTCGAGGGAGTACTGCGTCCCGGTGGTCGGAAAATGGAACGCCTCATCGATCTCTGCGGGGTTGGATGTGTCGTCCGGGTCATCAACCACAACGAGCACCGCGTATCCGGTGAGCGACTCACCGGGGCAGCCGTAGAGCTCGATGTACTCCCACTCCTCATCGTTCCCCTTCGGGTTCGTGACGATCTCGTTGATGTACACCGGCGCGGCGGCAACGGATCCGGCGACGGCGGTGAGCATCATGCATGACAGTGTGTTTCGCAGATTCATTTCGTATCTCCATTTGTTTCGATGGCATGCCGATAGCGCAACCCCCCGATAGCCGGGGCATTTCCTGAACGCCGAGTTCAACATACGCATCGAGTGGTCCGCTACAAGATACGCACATGCAATCAAACATCAAGTGGTATTCAGGACCATTAATACGATCTGCGCGTTAATACAATCGATCTAAATATTATTTACATAGCAACGCGAGGTATGGCTGTGCCTTGAGGATTAGCCAAGGCATATAGCGCCAAATGCAACCTATTTTCGTGTGCGAAAAGGACTTGGACGCAAGATGGCCGCATCGGACACATCGCACGACGCAGTGGCCGAACACTCAGAGTTGTGTCATGCGACACATATTGGCATGCATATGTTGCATTTCTATTATCGCATTGGCATTGCTGGCCTGTGGTTCCGTGGAGTATCGTGCCTTGGGCCTTCTATCTCACCAGCTACGCAGCGGGCAGAGATGAAGACTCTTCCTTCCTCGGAGTTGAGCAGTACCCGGCTTAGGGAACGCGATCCACAGGGAGATCAAGCCCCGCGCGGTGCACGCCTGTTTCATCTCGTGCTCAAGGCCACCGAGTATCCTGCTCACGAAGCCCCTCCTGCATGTCGATTTCCTGCTAATGCAGGACAGGATCGAACTCGTCGCATGATTTAAGTGCGAGACTGAGCGAACGAGCGGAGGGGCTTGTGCTCTACACCGAGTACCGGACACACACTGGCAGCGATTCCACACCAATTCGACACCTTCCGGCGCGAATGCCGTCCAACTGACAGTGACAGTGAGGGAGGCAGGCAGTGTGTGCACTCATGCTGGGCCAGAGCCGGGGGGCAGCGGTGCCGATGTGTAATCCCCACGAAAAAACCCTGACCGGTGGGGTCAGGGTTCATTCAATGGGCCTGGCGGGACTCGAACAGGTGGCGATAGCTGCTTGGAATCAATGATTTCGGACGAGGCGGGCGCAGAAAACAGCGCAAAGAGAGATGTGATTATCGCGAACATACAGCATATTGCCCGTGAAGCGAGTCGGCCTACCGCTTCAGATTGTGATGCCGTCATCGAGGAACTGGTGAAAGCATTGCTCTCACTTTGTGATTGATCATCACCCGTCGACGGGAGCTTTCTTCGTAGGGGTCACGCCCTGAACTGGTTCGGTCTCGATACCCTCTGTGCTGGGGGCCTCGGGGGCACGCAGGCGGACCGCGAGAGCCTGAGCTTGGCGGCTGTAGTCAATGGACTCGCCGAGGATACGCACGGCCTCCTGATCCGCATGGAACCCGCGGGAGTTCTCGCTGCTGATGTAGTCCAGCCGCCACATCGCCTTGCGCTGCAGTTCGTAGATCGGCTTGAACTGCTCCTCGGTCGCACCTGCGGCTTTGGCCTCGAGGATCGCGTCGAGCATGTCCGTCATCGCCGCCGCGGCCCGGTCCATGTGGGCCAGGGTGCGATTCTGGATGGTCTCGACCTTCTCGCGGAGCGTGCCTTCGTCGTCGTTGTGGCACTGCTGACAAGCGTTGTTGATGTTTTCCATTGGGCTCTGCACATTGTGGCTAGAGACCTTCATGGCGCCCTCGCGCTGGTAGGGCATGTGACAGTCGGCGCAGCTCACACCGCTCCGCGCGTGGATGCCTTGGCTCCAGAGCTCGAACTCTGGGTGCTGAACCTTGAGGACCTTGGCCCCGGTTTCGCCGTGGGTGTAGTCGTAGAAATCCGACCCGTCGGGGAACTTCTTCTCATTCCAATGGGCCTCGAGTTGCTCCATCTTGAGCCCATTGCCCCACGGAAACTCGAGTGTGTCCTTGTTAGCGCAGTAGTACTCGACATGGCATTGCCCGCAGACGAACGAGCGCATCTCCTGACGCGTGCCGTCCTTGTTGGGATCGTAGGGTTCGGCGCGATCGCCGCGTCGCCACCGTTCAACGCTCGGAAGATGCGGGGTTGGCTCGTCGCTCTCGGCGAGCGCCGCCATCCCGAGCACAAAGCCCGGGCGGGTCACGCGGATTTCCATCGTGTCGGGGTTGTGGCAGTCGATGCAGGAGACAGGGTGCGCCTCACCGCCGCCGAGGGCCGGATGGTCCGCGGGCACCTCCTCGCCCTTGAACTCGCCGGTGAACCCGCCGATGGGGGCCTGCGGCACGGCGGGC
>CENL01012427.1_pt1 | contig 10817 bp, 4 predicted proteins | sample 530221 | NCBI WGS metagenome assembly CENL01 (sample SAMEA2619791, study PRJEB7988) | marine metagenome | isolation source: saline water (ENVO:00002010), including
AATACCTACCACTAATGCTACAAAAGAATTACCTGCTGTTAATCAAATACTTGCATCAGTGGGGCAGGCACCTGTAACAACACTTGATCAAACCAACCCAGACGTTGCGATTGCATATGATACATTGTTAGAGGTGTCTAAAGAAGTACAGGCAGAAGGCTGGACTTTTAACCAAGAGTTTGAATATAAAATAACTACTGATGCTAATAAAGAATATGAAATACCAGCTAATATATTACAAATAGATATATCCAATACCTATCAAGGTAATGTAGATGTCGTAAGACGTGGCGGTAAATTATATGATAGGTATAATCATACTTATGAAATAGGTACTGTTGCTAATGATGAATGGGAAGTGGATATAACATGGTGGTATGATTGGATTGATTTACCACAACCAGTTCAAAATTACATCACTGCTAAAGCTGCTACAATAACTGCACAACGTATTGTAGGAGACCCACAACTTATTTCAACTTTACAACAAAGAGAAGCATTAGCTAGAGCTAACGCACTAGAATATGAATGCAATCAAGGTGACTACTCTTTCTTTGGACACCCACGAGGACAAAGCTATCACACTAGTTACAAACCTTATACAGCTTTACAACGCTAATGGCAAGTGTCACTCAAAGAATACCTAACTATGTAGGTGGGGTATCTAAACAACCAGATGATAAAAAATTTCCGGGTCAAGTTAGTGAAGCTTTAAATGCATACCCTGATCCTACATTTGGTTTACAAAAAAGACCCGGTTTAAAATTTCTAACAGGATTAAAAGATAGCAGCAATAATGCTATTACAGGTACAACCCTTGATAATGCTAAATGGTTTTATATACATCGTGATAATGATGAGAAATATATAGGGTGTATTGTAGGTCATGCTACTGCAGCTAATGCTGATATACATATATGGAATGCAGCGACTAAAGTTAAATCAACAATTACTTTTGGTGCTAACTCTAGTGAGATCACTGCAAATAAAGGTTATCTTAACGCAGTTACTAAAAATGATTACCATGTATTAACTGTACAAGATACATCAATTATTACTAATAAAACTAAAAGTATAACAACACAAAGTACTGCTTCTAGAACCCCAAATACTAAAGCTACTATAAGATTACATGGTATAGAATACAGTTCTAATTATAATGTAACTATAGTACAAGGTGGTACTACTTATAGAACTAGTGATAATAGTGCTAATAACAGAAAAGTTAAGACTTATAATGCTGATGTTTTCACAGCTAATGACTCTACTTTTGATACTAAATTAAATGCAGATACACTGTTAACTGATTTAAAAGCTGGTATAGATGCTAGAAGTATACCTAATTTAACTGTAACTAAACTAGAAACTTCTCTTGAATTAGAGAGTAGTAATAATACTACTTTCTCCATAGAAGTTACAGGAGGTATAACTGGAGATCAGTTGTCTGTTTATCAAGATGCTGTTAATAATATAAGTGAGTTACCTAGTGAAACTGTTCACGGTAGGAAAGTAAAAATCATTAACACATCTAATGCTAATGATACTTATTACTCACAATTCGTTGCTAACGATGGTACCTCTGGTGCTGGTTATTGGGAAGAAACATTAGGTTTTAGTAATACTGACACTATGTCTGCAGGGCTTACAGCCGCTACAATGCCACATGAGTTAGTTAATACTGGGACAAATGCATTTACTTTTAGACCTATTACTTGGACTAATAGATTAGTTGGTGATGATACTACAAACTCACACCCTTCTTTTAATGGTGCTAAGATACAACAAGCATTTTTCTATAACAATAGGCTAGGATTCTTGACACAAGATAATGTGTCTATGAGTCAGTCAGGTGAATTCTACAATTTTTATCATATAACAGCTCAAACTGTAACTGCTTCAGACCCTGTTGATCTTAGTTGCTCTAGTATTAGACCAGCTGTATTGCATGGTATCATACCTGTAGCATCTGGTTTAATACTATTCTCTGAAAACCAGCAGTTTCTAATGTATTCTGCAGATGGTAATTTATCTCCTACGACTGCTTTGATAAGAAGTATGTCTAACTATGAGATGGATACTAATATAGATCCTGTTGATATTGGTACTTCAGTTAACTTTATAAGTAAAACACCAGCTTATTCTAAAGTGTTTGGCATGACCCCAAGAGGAGAAAGTCAGATACCTTTAGTAAGAGACGTAGGTAAGGTTGTATCTGAGTATGTACCACAGACTGTAGATAGTTTAATAGCTAGTCCACAGAACTCATTCATTGCTATGTTTGGTGGTACTGATAGTAAAGTTTATTTCTATCGTACTCATAGTGATGGAGAAAAAGAAATATTACAAGCATGGTTTAGTTGGAATTTACCGGGCAATGTATTAGAATTTGTAGTTGATTCAGATGTTATTTATACTGTTGTAAAGCAATCAAATGGTTATCAATTATTAAGTGGTAACCTTAGTGCAACACCTGAGGATGAGATTCTTGTAACACAAAGTGGTGTACAATTGAATCCTTATATGGATTTCTATGCTAAAGCTGATGATGTTGTCTATGATCTTGCTACAGAAACATCGAAATGCTATTTACCATATACTGATATAGCAGCATTTACACCACTTATTGTAATAGCAGGAGATGGTGAAAGTTCTGATTCTGGTTTTACTCTTAAACCCGGAAGAGGTTCTGATGGTACTGGACCTTATTTTTCAGTAGTCGGTAAAAATTGGGAATCAATTAAAGCGAAAGTTATTGTTGGTTATTCTTATAATTATGATATAACTTTACCTAAAACTTATTTCCAATTAGATCAAGGTATAGCTGATTATACAGCAGCTTTAACCATTGCTCGTATGAAATTTTCTGTAGGACGTTCTAGTACTGTTGGTTTTAAACTAACTTCAAGAGGATATAAAGGTCCATCAGAAACATTTACAGGTGATGGGAGTACCACACAATTTCATCCTACCTTTGATGTTAAAGATAAAGCTAATATCAAAGTTAAAATAAATGGTAAAGTTAAAACTTTAACTACTCATTATTCTGTCGCTGATCATGCGACTCTTCCTGATAAAGTTACAGTAACATTTACTTCTGCACCAGCTGCAGCTAGTACTGCACAAAACGTTACTACACCAGCAGAGTCTATTGAGATTTATGTGGATAATTGGTATGATATACAACCTGTTCAGGAAGCTGGGGACTATCTAGCTAACGATGTCCCTATGAATGATCAGAATGTTTTTACTATACCAATACATCAACGTACAGATAACTTTAAATTAAGAGTCTTTAGTGACTCACCCTTTCCTGTATCTTTAACATCTATGATGTGGGAAGGTAATTATTCACCCCGATTCTATAGACGAACATGACCACCAATTTTTTTCTTGTTAAGACTGATGATATTGATAACATATGGTTAGGGGTAAAACCTTTAATCCAGAAAGCTTTAGATCATGCTGAAGGTGCTTTGACAACTACTGATGTATTAAGGCTGTTGCTTAATGATAAACAACAGTTATGGATTGGTATTGAAAATAACAGTATATTTTCAGCTCTTGTGTCTGAAGTTATAAACTACCCACGTCACAAAATACTTCGTATCATTACCTATGCTACCATAACAGGACATGGTATGGACGAGTGGTATGAATCTATGTTAGAGCCAGTCGAAGATTTTGCTAGATCCAAAGGCTGCAGTGCTTTAGAAGCATGGTGTAGAAAAGGCTTGACAAGAAAATTAAATTGGGATCACACTTATGCAGTAGTGTATAAACGTATTAAACCTAAATTAGAGGTATCAAATGAGTAAAGGTGGTGGAGGTGATGCTGACTACCAAAAAGCAGTAGATAATCAGAATGCATATAATAATGAAATGCATTCTTATAATTGGGCACAAACACAGGCCAATTATGCTACTGCCATGGAAAACTTGGCAATTCAAAAAATAAATGAAACAGCTACAAAAAACTATCAAGACCAAACAAACTTTAATGGTTGGTTAGATAGAGAAAACATACGTCTATATGAATACGGCAAAGAGGTTGAAGCCTACAATGCTAGTGTAGAATCGTATGAAGATCAATTAGATTATAATAATTTAGCATATGATATAGCATTGAATGATGCTAATCGTGTGTATCAAGATCAATTAACAGCTTTTGGTTTTCAGAATCAAGATTTGTTAATGAAGTATCATGAAGGCGGTGAACAAGCGTCATTAGATACACAAGGATTAACTAATAAATTAACTCAAGCACAAGCTTTATCAGACTTACAAGTACGAGAAACTGCAGCAAATAAAGATTGGGATCAAGCTCAAAAAGCTTTAGAAGATGCTGGTCTAAGACAAGGGTTAGCAGCTGTTAAAGCTGAGACTGCTTTCAAAGCTCAAGGTGAACGTATATCGTATTTAGGTAAAGAAGGTCAACAAAGAAACTTAGGACAAGCTGGTAGGTCTGCAGCAAAAGCAGTGCAGGGATTATTAGCTACACATGGTATGAGTCAAGCTGCTTTAGCAGATAGTATAAGTAAAGCAGACTCTAAATATATGCTAGATAAACGTAGGATATCTGAAGAGTTAAGGCATGGTGCTAAAATGACTAATATTAAATACAGTCAAATAGCAAACACGCTTCTTAATACTAAACAAGATGCTCAACATCAACAAGATCAAATTGGTCTTAAGTTTAGTCAGTTAAAAGATCGTACTGATTTCAATCGTCAGCAGTTATCTGAATCTATGAAGAGTGCTGATGGTCAGTATAAGGCTGATAAACAGAAGTTAGTAATGGATAAATATCAACAGGATCTTACTGCTGCTGCTAATTTAATGTCAGTACCTTCTGCACCACCACAAGAAACACAACCATTAGGTATACCAGAAACTACATGGCAAGATCCTACTAAACCTACTAAACCACCTATACCAGCAGAAGCTGTTAATACTTATCAAGGTCCATCGATGTTACAACAAGTAGGACAGGTAGTTGGTATTGCTGCAAGTTTATATTCAATGAGTGATCTTGAAGTAAAAGATAATATAGTTAGAAAAGGTAGATCTCCTAGAGGCTTCCCAATATATGAGTTCAATTATAAACACGAACCTAACCATAGATACCAAGGTGTCATGGGACAGGATTTATTAGAACTCTTACCATCAGCTGTTGTAGAAGCAGATAACGGTTATTTAGCCGTAGACTACAGTCAACTAGATGTAGAATTTAAACAGATTTAAACTATGACTTCGTTTCAAGGGTACGCCCGTGCTAGTAGTGTCGGAGAAAACACTATTAAAGTAAACGATCCGTCTGAAAAAATACTTGCAGAAGCTCGTAGAACTTCTAGTCGTATGCGACAGAATTCTCAAGCATCACAAAATGTAAGGAATAACTATCTAAACGGATTAAAAAGAAAATTTGATAGAGAAGAACAGAATCGTAGAAGTAATGCAGCTCTTGAAAAAGAGTTTGCAGATAGTTGGAAAGATGCAGTTGCAAAGAACTGGGAAACTAAAATTAAAAATGCAGAGAATGCTGCTAAGAATGCTGGACCGGGTTTACTGGCTGAGCTTTCAGAATTTATTCCTAGTGTTGCAAAAGATTTAAAATCAATTGATGATCAAAGAAGAGCTGATGGTTCTAGATTAGGACAAAGTTTAGCTTTTCAATTTGGTATCAGTATACAAGATCTAGATGCACTCCAAGATGTTAAAGGTAATCTAAGAGACTACGAAGGTAAAAACATAAGTATCATTAATGAGCTTCAAGAGAAAGGAGCTTCATGGGACCAAATACAACAAATTCGTAGCTTAAGTGGTTACAGACGTTTAGGTGTAGCAGAAGCAGATCTAATCCGTGGTGGTGAAAACGCTCAATCTTGGTGGGTAGGTAAGTCTAATGAAAAAGCCTCTTTAGGTCCATTAGGTGAGCATTCATATGCATCTGCAAAATTAGCTGGTAACCATCAACAACTAATACCAGCTTTAAATCAACACTGGCAAACAGAGTACTTAAAGAAATTCAAAGATTACGATAAGGATCTTGTCTTAAAATATTTAAGAGATCCTGTGATGCGTGCTCAAGGTAGAATGGTATCTGATACCTATGAATTCGCCAAGAAACAAGCATTATCTGATGAAAAAAATTTCCAAAAATCACTATTAAAAAATGAAATTGTAGATAAAGGTTTACAAGGTTATATAGATCAAATTCATTTAGATGCTGGTGTTGACGGTAAATATATGTCTAAAGCTCGTCAAAAGAATGTCGGATATATGACAGAAATGTTTACAGATGGTACATTAAATAGAAACCATCTAGAACAACTAAGAGAATTAGCTGTAGTACCTCATGGTGAGAAAACTTCTGTCAGGTATGAAGATAGATGGGGTAAAGATATTGATGCTTTTGAAGCTGCCATAGTTAAATATGAAAAAGCTGAACAAGCTGTAATTGATTCTAAAGGTCAGTTACAAGATGCAAGATGGAAGGCTCAAGCTAGGCAAGCAGAGCAGTATATTATGGATAACTATGAAAAACTAACACCTAAAGATTTTGCTAATTTACATAAAGCAGCTGTAACAAGTGGAGGTAATCCTTTCTTAATAAGGACTACTATGGAATGGATGAATCGCCAACCTAGTAAATTAAACGATACTCTTAATGAACCTCATTTATTCAGCTTAGAGAATAGTAATATGCTAACTCGTTCTGCTGTTTTAAGAGCTGGTTTAAGTCCTGAAAAAGAAGGTATATGGTTAAAGAAAGCAGATGAAGCTAGTCCATTTAAACCTACAAAAGAAATAGATAAAGCATTTGATACTGAAGCTAAACGAGCTGTAGAAAATATTTTATCTAGATATAATACTGAAACTAAAAAAGTTCAGTCTTCATCAATGGCAACAGCTTATGGTTTGAATATGATGCGTAAGTATTATAAGAAAGCTATGATTGCTACCAATGGTGATACTGAGGCATCTAAGACACAAGCAATAGCAGAGTTTAACCAACTACTTACTACAGATGCTTATAAAATAACTGAACGACGTACTGTTAATGGTGTTCAAATACAAGAACCTCATTTCGGTTTTTTCCAAGTAACTCCTAAAAAATACTCTTACCCGTTAAGCCAATACACTACAGAAAAGTTTAGAGCTAATCCTGATATTTTTAGAGAAGAGATTATGGTACCACCTAATGAAATTGTAGAGTGGGCTTATAATGTAAAAGCTGGTATTAACAAAGGTTACCCTGTATCTATACAACATCTTGTCGGTAAGATAGGTAACAACCCAGACGGTATGCCTAAAGTCACTGAAGCTGAAATGGCTTATGAACAATTAAAATTAATTGTAGGTGAAGACAAAGCTTCTGAATTAATCCCTCCTGAATTGATTCAAGTCAGTAGAGATGCATTAGAATCAGTTGATCCTGAATTCCGTAAACTATTAAGTCTTGGACCAGATGGTATTAATACAGCCTTACATTATAGTAAGCAGACTACTGCTAATAATTATAAAACTAACAAACCAGCTGGAACTTACGATACATTCACCTCTGGCTCTGTTTTTAGACTACCAGAAAATCTTAGTCCATATGCTCAATACTGGACATTACAAAGAGGAGGTAGTAAATAATGTCAGATTATGATTTAGGAGCGGGTCAGAATTACAACCCTAATCAAGCTCAAGAAGATTTTGAAAGAGAAGAGAATAGAAAATATCAAGTTCAATTAGAAGAAGAAGAAGTTAGGAAAGTTGAAAATGAAAAACTAGAAGCTGAACAAAAAGCTAAAGAAGCAGCTCCTACTACAACTGATAAAGCTGTTAAAGGTGGTAAGGGTGATCACTCTTGGGGTGGTTATGAAGATCAAAAAAAAACAACTGATGAAAACAATGATGGTATACCTGATGGGAACCAAACAGGTACTGTTAAAGCTTTAGAAAATATAGTGAAAGCAGGTTCTTTACCAGCTTTAGGTGTAGGTGATTTTGTTTCAGATGTAGCTGGTCTTGTACCTTGGTTGAAGCCTGTTGATGAATGGTGGGATACTAATTCACCTAGATCTGATCATCCAGCACACAAAGTTATTAGAGATGCTGCCTCAATTATCATACCTACAATGTGGGGTGGTGGTGTCGTTACAGGTAGTCTAAAGTCTGCTACAGCTGCTAGAAGTATACCACAAGCTACACGTGTTCTTGGTACTATTGCAGCTCATGCTGGAGTTGATACTGCTGTAACTGCTATATCTACTCATTCTAAAGAACAAGATAACATAGCTCGTGCACTTAATGATTGGTTAGGTTGGGACATACCTTGGGCTACAAGAGATACAGATAGTCCTGATATAATCAGAAAGAAAAACATTTATGAATCTGCTGGACTTAGTGTAGGCGTTGATTTATTACAAGCTGCTTTTTCTTTAGGTAAATTAGTTAAAACTCTTCCAGTTGATGAAGCTGCAGAAAAAAGTTTAGCTAGATACGCATCAGGTTATGAAGGTCAAGATCCTATTTCTGCTAGAGTATTAGGTAGAAGGTCTAGTAGAACTAACGCTCAACGTTCTGAAACTTTAGAACGTATGATGAAAGATCCTAGTGGTACAAAGTACGATGCCTTTATAAATGAACCTAGTCCCGGTCCAAACTGGAGAGCTGTGACTGATCTTGAAGTCAATCCAGCTATGGCTAAAATAGATAATTATCGTATTCAAAATAATATTGGCACAACAAATGGTAGAGCTAGGCCAGTTGTAGACTCAGTGTTTATGAAAACTGTGTCTAAAGCATCTTCCTCTATTAGAGCTAATATGTTTAGCAGATTATTTGATGAAGATTTATCTGCTAAAATTGGAGCTAAAATTCACAATAAACTTGTTTCTCCAAAACAGTTGAACAAAGCTGTTAGTAACTTATATGATGATGTATTTAATCCTGATGTAAGTTTAAGGAATATGGAAAGTATTGTGAATGATATGAAACGTAACGTTTATAATCAGAATGCTTTTTTAGGTAAGGAAGATTTTGATGTAGTTAACCAAGCGTTTCAAAATGCATTTACTGATATTTATAATCCTAAAGTAATGAGAGCATCGGCTATGGCTACAAACCAAGCTGCTGGTACAATTGTTGACACATCTGCTGCTATTGGTATGATCAGTGATATTGCTGATACAGGTAGACAGCATGAAATTATTTTAGATAAGCTTCGTTTTTTAAGTAATGAGGTTAAAATAAATAAATTCATTGGTAACAAAGCTGCTGAATATAAAAAGATTGCAACTCAAGATCCTTCTGTTTTACAACGTTGGATGGTTAATCAACAAGGTGAATTTACTAGAGGAGTAAGTAGAGCTATTATAGAAAGTGATAGACGATTTGATATATTACATGAGATTGCAAAAAACAACCCTAACTATTTAAAACCATTAGCTGAAGCTATGGAAGCTACAGGTGGTGAAGTAGATCAAATTTATAAACTAAACCGTTATATGGAAAATAGAATCGGTCTAGTTAAAAAAGCTTTCTACGATGCTGAACCTGAAATACCTAGTGCTGTTGTACAAGGTTTAAATGGTGTACGTTATAATCATATACTATCTGGTCTAGCACCTGTAAGGGCTATGGCAGGTAACATGATGTTAACAGCTTTAAAGCCAGCTTCTGTATTAGTAGGTTCTAAACTGACTGGTGATGTAGGTACCTTTAAAAAAGCTTTATGGACATATGGAGGTTTCTCTGAAAATCTTAAACGTGCTTATAAAGTAATGGGTGATGAATGGAGGCTTGCTAAAAGCAAACCTGAAGAAGCCATGATGCGTGGTCGTGCAGATTTACGTCAATCTAAAATGGAAGACTTTGAAGCACTAGAAGCTATGTCTGAAGTGTGGAGACAAGAAGGTGCTAATGGTAAAGTTGCATTATGGAACCTAGCTAAGGGTATGACATGGTATAACAACAACCCATTTGTTAGATGGGGTACTAATGCTATGTATGCTATTGATGGATTTACTGGATCATTAATGGCTAGTGCTAGTTCTAGAGCTAAAGCATATACTGAAATGATGGAGCAGACAAAAGGTGGTTTTAGTCAAGCAGCTTTTGATCAGCTTCAAAGAAAATTATATGATGAAGCTTTTGATCATACAGGTGTATTAAGAGATAAAGCAGCTAAACATGCTACACAAGAAATTGCATTGCAACTTGATAACGATTTAACTAATAGATTAAATCAAATCATTGAAAAAGTTCCCGCTGCTAAACCTTTATTCATGTTCCCTAGAACAGGTATAAACGCATTAAACGTTGCTTGGACATTTACACCGGGAAGTAGTTTAGTACCAATATATACTAAAGCTCGTAAGGTTCTTTCTGCACAAAGTGTAGGAGAAATGACTGAGGCTTTAGCTGAACATGGTCTTGAATATAGTGATGAAGCGTTTGCTACACTTAAATCTGAATACATTGGCCGCCAATTAATGGGTGGTGCAGTGGTAACAGGTGCTGGTATGTGGGCACTAGAAGGTAACCTTACAGGTAATGGACCTCATAGCCATGGTGAACGTAAAAGAATGATGGATATGGGTTGGCAACCTAACTCAATTAAGAACCCTTTAACTGGTGAATGGCATAGTTATAAAGGATTTGAACCATTTGATACCTTACTTTCTACTATAGGAGATGTTGTTTACTATTCTAACCGTATAGACCAAGCTACTACTGAGCAACTATATCAGAAATTAGCATTCTCTATAAGTATGAACGTAGCAAACAAGACATTCCTTAATGGATTTGAACCTCTTGTGTCTATG
>CENL01021395.1_pt1 | contig 10804 bp, 6 predicted proteins | sample 530221 | NCBI WGS metagenome assembly CENL01 (sample SAMEA2619791, study PRJEB7988) | marine metagenome | isolation source: saline water (ENVO:00002010), including
ATTGTAGGCTCCAGAGCGGCAAGCATTCTGCGTTCCTTCTGACCAGTCACCCGATACTCCTCAATGGCTACCTGCCCACATATCTCTGTAATGACAGGTCTTAAGAGGGAATTAAACATAGCATCACCATAATTAGATTCAATTCTAACATGATTAACCTCATATTCATAGGCCAGTTTACTAATTTTTTGTAGGGTTGCTCTATCATAGCCTCCCTCTAAGCCCAATAATTCGTGAACAAAGATATACCCATTACTAAAACTAGCAACACATACACCAGTCTCATCTTTACCTCGACCAGAGGGGTCTACAAACATTACCCTGTCTTGATATTCTACAAACTGATTGGATATCCACATTGGATTATAGATACAATCACCCGACATACCAAAGGATGGGATCTTTCTATTAGCATCTGAAGTAGCCCAGACAATTTTTTCTGGTGCCATATCCGGGCTGACATCTAATACAATAAGATCTTGTAGCTTAAGAGGGTACTTGTCTTTATCAGCCAGACTGGTGTCTAGTTTGTAATGGAGACTGAAGAGCGTGGGTCCGACTTTTGCTTGACGCTCCATCAATGTCTCCATACTAAATCTTTCTGGCTGTGTAGGATCTCCAGCTTCAAAGCCTTGCTCAAAGATCCACGGGGAAACATCCTCACACTCAGATTCTACATTCTTGTTTGGCATAATCGCAGGGAACTTAACCACTGGGTAGCCTGATTTTAATTGATTGTAGATACTATCCTTGATCTGAGGAGTGCCAAGAAAGATAACGCGCCCACCCACGTTTCTGATTTGCTCAGCTTCAAGACACTTGTTAAGCAGCTTGTGCCGAGTCACCGCTGTTTCGCAGTTACCTTCAATCTCTACGTCATCAAAGATAAGATACTCTGCGTGCGACCCTGTGATCTGAGCAGTAATACCCTTGGCATAGCAGGACTTATCCTGCCCGATACGAGTTCTAGACTCTACATTAAAGCCAAAGGCGTTGTCGGTTGTATGATCTCCGGGTCTAAGATGTTCACAATAAGGAACAAGATCTAGAATTCTACGGGTCATACTAATAAACTCTACCGCTTTGTTGCCGGTAGCAGACACAACCATGATGGTTGAGTTGTGATCCCGTACAAGGAACCACGAGGCCAGACAGGCGGTGATAACAGATTTACCGAACCCCCGCCCAGCTTGGAGCTGCATGTCGTTAGGGCCGTTCTGAAGAGCATCTGCCATGGCGTACTGTACAGCTGTAGGTTCGCCCAAACCTAGATATTTAAAACACGCCCACAAATGATTCCTAAAATCATCTTTCATTTCCTGTGGTATGTCCATCAGATTTCTCCTTCAATCGTCCTCAATCTATTTTCATGGTCCTCTACAATATGGTGCAAGTTGGTAAGGTTAGCATTTATTTTACCCAATTCTTTTTGGATCTGCCATAGAAAATTAATAATACCGCACCCAATAATTAATTCAATAAATACTAACTCGTTCATTTAAGACTCCGCAATCTTAAAGGGAGCTGCCGATGCCATTGCATTCTCAATCTCCTTGATGGTATTTTGAGGAAGGATGTTGATATCTTCCTTGTGGTCATTGATTACACCACGAACTACACCATACAATCCGGGTCCACGGATAGTAGGATCATTAAGATCTTCAATCAATGCATCAATCAACATTTCTTGTAGCTGTTGTAACTTACTCATCAGATCCTCCTAGCTTGTCTAACAGGGCTTTGCGTCTTGCACAGCCCCCACACTTCTTAAGTTTACCTCCGGTCAGTCCATCAATTAAACCTTCGACCTTATCACCTAATGTAGGCTTTTGTTCTTCTACTTCTTCAGGAGAAAGCATGGGTAATACATCACCTACAAATTGATACTCAACAGAAAAGTTCTCATGAATAGTAACCTTTAGTTGATATACCTTATCATTGTCATCTCTATCAAGAAATGAAATCATTGAAACAGCTCTTGCCATACTTATCTCCTTAAATTGTGTGAGGGTTAGAGTCTTCAGTTAAACTACCGGATCGTTCGTATTCCGTAATTAATGCATAATTATCATCACTAAACACAGTACGCATACACCCCGTACACCCCCTCGCAAATGGATCTTGTGCTTCAATATAAACACTAGACCACTCAGAATCAATACCAATTAAATCACCTAAAGCTATATTAGTTGCTGGTTCTCCAGCACTGTTAACATATTCATGTGCATCGCCTGATAAAGCTCCATCTAAATAATGTTCTCCATTCCCCCTATAAAGAAAATCGCTGTTATCAAAATCAACATCAGTTGTTGATCCATTAAATTTAGTGTACTTATTATTAGCTATAAAGTGAGCCATAAAATGTGGTGTTACTAACGAATGAATTTCTCTGCAATTAGCAATATTCTCACTTGCGTCACAATTACCCGTACCATCACAGGATAATCGTTGAGTTGCTTCATCATTGGGATCACAGTTTAATGCAGCTTCAATTTCTCTAATTGTATTTAAGTTATTAATGAACTTTTGATCTCCCTCTTGATAAAGATAAGTACCACCAGTTCCAATAGCATAAGTTGTCATGTAGAAAGGCAAGCCTGTAAGAGAAGTGCCTGTAGTGGCAGCATCTCCAAAGGTAATTTTAGATTGATGTGACTTGCCCGGATAGCATTTGCCAGATCCCCCCGGTTCACTTACTACATCTGTTCTACCTCGATCTTCTGATGTTAATTGCTCTGAAGGTTTAAATCCATTAACATTAAATCCGCCTGCAATTTCTAACTGCGGAGCCAAGGGCACCACAAGATCAATAATATTATTCATTCTAGGTAAATCTTCTTCAATCGCTTGTTTAATAGGATTAGAAAAAGAATAAGTAGGATCAGAAATATTATTACAATAAAACTGGGCATATCTAAGCATGGGAATTAATTCTCCATCCGTAGTTCTCATACCGATTCTGCCTTTATAAACCTTTTCTTTAGGAGAGTATCCAATGCTTGGAGTACCACCCGCTAAAAATTCACCATCAACAGTAGGCTTATTAGCAGAATCTACAGTTATTATCTGTCCGGTTGGGTAATTACATTGTTCATTGAAATCTCCACAGTTTTGTAATTGTGTATCTTTCCAAGCAGGAATAACAGCTACAGTGCTTAAAGAAGAGCTATTACTTTGAGTAGGAAACATTACCGCTTCTGGTACATCCCCGGTAAAAGATGAAGTATTATATGTTGTAGTCACAGTTACAGAGTTTAAAATATAATCAAAATCAACGGCATTCGAGCCAGATCCTAATGTGTTTACATGAATCATATTACCACATGATTTAGTATCTGTAGCGTTGTCTCTAGACATCCTTAAATTTTTTGTATACTCAGCAGATACTTTTACTGTGGCTATATCAGCATCAGGATCAGCGCGATGAGCTTCAAAAATATTATTAGTAAAGGGTAGTTTGTCAAAAGAAGTTTGTGTATTATACCCAAAATCAAAAGACTTACCAGTTAACGGTGTTCCTGCATTGTCACTAGGATCATTACAATTTGTACGAGTAAGGCTTGGTGCAGTAGTAGATATAAACGGTTCTCTGCTTCTAATCTTTTCTTTTACACCATTCTCAACTCGAGCATCACTCATATTAGGATCATAAGTCCTTTCAATATTAACTCGACAGGGCCAAAGACTTGGCGTAGTATTAATTAAATTAATGTAAGTATCACCTGCTGTGGCAAATGGAATAATGGTATCCATTGTTTTATCCACATGAGCTTGGCCTTCTGTTTGCAAATAAGCTTGTAAACAATCGGTACAGGTAGCAGGCAAAACAGTTACCGTGCTGCCAGCTGCAAAGAATGCAGAAATACTTTTCATATAAGTAGGACTATTAGATGCTCCGGGTCGCGTTTGCCGCTTAATGTCAATAACCTTAAAAATTTCATTAGTCACTGAGCTAGCATTCGTACTAGATTCTTCTGAATTATTACCAACCGTATCTTTGTAAACAGAGGCGGCAGATCCTCCAGAGTCTACTAAGTTAGCAGTAACCTTAATAAACTTACCTACTGCAATAGGAGATGCATTACCAACAGGAGTACCATCGTAGTTGTTGGCATGCGTAGTACTGCCATCAATAGTAGTTGTAGATCTAATATCAAATGCAAAAAACTGTTGTTGAGGTTGAACACACACATTGCCGCTTAAACCACCTTTGGTTACAGCACTTCCATATCTTTTTCTAAAGTTAAGCAATTTAGTAGCATCATTTACAAGATAGTTAGCCTCAGATCCACCCTTTAGAATAACATCCCAATCAGATTTGCGACAGGCTGCTACAATAACATAGATTGCACTATCTTGAGTAGCACTCTCAAGTAAAATTTTATCAGCTGAATCTTTAATATCATCTGCTGCAGTAAGTCCTGTGATTGTAGTAAATCCTGCAGGAACTCCAGTAAACGATCTAGTTCTATCTACTTCCCAACAGATATCATCGCCTTCATCGTCTGTACCAAAGCGTACAAACTTTCTATCGGCATCAGAAATACCATTGAATGTATCTTCAGAAATGTAAGCTTCAGCAATTCTAAAACAAGAGTTATCTACTCTGGTTGCTTTAAAAAATTTAGGACAACACTGACTGGCAATAAGTTCATCACTCATGATTTACTCCTTAACAAGGTCCAGCAATTGCATTAGGAACATTAAAGTAGTAGAATACATTATACCCATCAGAGTTTGCTGTACCTACAGTTTGACCCGAGCCAGTACCAACATTAAGTTTCCTACGCTCAGTCATTTCAACAACATAGTTTACCGCAGTATTTCTAAACTTATCAGCTTGGCCTGTATCTAAAGTTGTTGTAGCCTCACTACTGCTATCATAAGTTCCAGTTCCGCCAATAGGAATAACCTTATAGTTACTTGGGAATGCGTTAATAACCCCAGAACCACTAGTTGTTGATTGCTCTACAATTTCATTTGTACCATTACCAATACCGGGGCCAATAAACTTTTTACTATTTTGAATTTCTGCGATATTAATAGCAGCAAACTCATGCGTATTATCGTTACCCGGATCAGACTTTCTACCTAAGTCTCCCGATCCACCTGTAACAATATTATACTTTTGACCTCTAGTTGAAGTAGTGGTGCTAGTAATTGTAATACCAGTTGGAAGATTAATTACAGGCACTAACAAATCCGACTTAACGTCAGCAGTAAATCTAACAACAGTCCCATCACCAGTTGTTTCAGCACTGTATAAAGAACTACTTTCGCCAGTTACAGCAGTAACTATATTATTAGCTACAGTTGTAGTGGATTGACCACTTGTAACGGGCAAGGGAATAGATACTGTTGTACCATAAATATCGCTTGGCACGATAATTGTTTTATCAGTATTATCACCAGTAGTTCCGTTAAGATCAATATCAACTACCTTGGCTACATCAGTATCACCACCAGAAATAGAACACTCTTGCCATTCATATTCCCAACGGCTAGGAAGAATGTCAGGATTAGCAGTATTACCATCATCATCAATCGGTCTAAATCCCTTAATGATAGCTAAGAATCTTTGCTCATCAACAACAGATTTTACAGTATTAGTAATCTCAGCCTCAGACGGAATTCTATCACCTGTAGCACCATCACCATGATGTACATAGATAGCTCCATATGCCTGCGTAGCCCCACTACCACGGGTAGTTGGAAGTTCTACTGTAACTTCTCCTGCTGCCCCGCTAGTAAATGTAGTATGGTCACTAGGGGAACCTCTTCTTTTTTGTACTCTTGATGCCATAGGTTACTCCTTAATTCTGTCCTGATCTATAAGTTTGTTTGAATACGCCTTTAAATTCAATATGAGTAATATTACAAGGCGTGTAATGGTCACTCTCAATAAACACTTTCATGTGTTCCGAATTGCCAAATATTTTTGACATAAACTCACCTTCACTAGAGATAGCAACAGGAGAATCTAATACGGATTGGTTGTACAAATCTTCTTTGTACGATGGATTTCGTTTAGTTGTGACACTAACCGTATCCTCATTGCCTCTACGTTCAACGCGGATGTTGTACTTCCCAGTATCTAAATATCGTGTAGTAAGAGTTCTAAGATTTAATGCACCATCAACAATACTTTGATCTTTCTCTCGAACAAACTGGGGAGACAATTCAATCTGCATTGTATACGGTGCGCCCACATAGACACCCTTGGTTCCACCACTAGCGGATGCAAATAAAAACCCCTGATCATCAGTGGGTCCTACTACTTGCGCAATAGAACCTTGAGCTTCGAGTTCAGTAGGTGTAGTTTTAATAAATCCTTGATCTTCGGTAACAGCAAGAATATCATCTAGCTTTCCTTGAACTCTCAATCTAGTTTTTTTACCGGCTTCTGTGGTATTCACACAAGAAATTGATCTCCCAGTATACTCGCCGTACCCCGCACCAAATACAATAGTATTAGCATTGGCATCTTGATATGGAAGAATAAAAGTAGTAGTATCAAATGTAGGTGAAGTTACATCGCTATCATACTCAATATTAAATACTGTATCACTATCTGCAGGAATCTTTTGATCTGGCTCAAGAAAATGTAATCTATCTAATCTAGGGATATCAGTATCAACAGTCTCTAAAAACGTACGTTCTACAAAATAATAATCCTTAATTGAACTATTTTTCTTATTGAACGGTCTACTGGTAACTGCATAAAAGTAATTATCGAATACTTCTGTGCTTAATATAGACATATCAGTATCAAAAACATACTTAGATAAAGAGTTTTGTGATATTCGATCACCAGCAAATCTTTGAGTATACATGTAGAGTTCGTTTTTATTATCTGCATCTACCATCAACAGGCTATCTTGAGCCGGAGCTCTAGCAATTGCACCAAAGTTAGTAGGAAGATATCCTTCCGCATGCGTAGTTGTTTCTACTGCTTGAGTTACATTGCTTTGATTAGCAGTAGAGTAATACAAGTAAATTTTTTCTGGTGCAAAGAAGTAAATCTGGGATCCTAATAGCTGAGGTTGTGAGATAGGATCAGAAGAATAGAATGTAGTAGGAGATAACTCTGCAGTAAAGGGAGTAATCTGGTTTTCAGAACCCTGTAATTCAAACTGAATATCATTATCAGTATTTACAAACAGAAAATCATAAAAGGGAATCATAGAATTAATCTTAGACACCTTATCTAAAGACGATCTTACATCAATCATATCAACGTCAGTTATTGTACCCGGATCGGTAAGGAATACATTAAAGAAATTGTTAAATTCTGATGAAAAAATAGTATCCCCGATAGCAAACCACAGTCTGTTACGCCATGTAGTGATAGAAGTAATCTGTTGCCCTACTCTTTCATTAGCATTAGCTGCTATAAATGGGCTAGGACCGGGGTTATTAGCTAAACCACCAGATTTTCTTGGTTGCCATGATGGTGTAATCATTTTCCATATACCAGTTGACACATTAAAATCAAGAATAAGAGGCCATGTACGCTCATCCAGTACAGAGTATCTATCTTCAGCTCGAACAATTTCGTAATAAGGATTACCTTCGTCGGGTTCATTAACCGCCCTGTAAAATCCCGGAGTAAAATCAAAAAATCTTTCACGACATTCGTATACTTTGCCCCTACCCTTTTGAGATTTGGTCGCAGAGGTAGTTAAAGTGCCACCTTCATACAAGGAATACAAAGTGTCGCTGGCACTATTAGATTTGATTGTATCGTTTTCTTCTGTAGGTACAGGAATATTTTGAAATGATACAATGGATTGGCCTAAATCGGTTTGTTGAGATATATTAAAGTTTTTATCTTCTACCACCAACTTGCGATTACGCAAAGTATTCTTTAAACCCAACAGTTCAGCAAATCTACCTTGTTTTAAAGTCTCACCATCCCCTTCAAATGGAGCCGTTGCTACTACATCAATAACTAAAGCAGTTGATTTACCTTCATCACTTGGATTTCCGTTAGAATCTACCTCAATTTTCATAATCTTAACGCCAACAGAGTTATCACCAGCATTACCAGCCTTAACACGTTTGTTGTTATCAGAATAATATAAACCATACTGCTCATTTGATGCAGTAAATATTTTATCATCTAAATCTTTAAGCATACTGTCAGCTTCAATACCAGATGTTTCAATATTAGCCACAATTTGATTGCCTTGAATTGTATTATTAGTTACATTAACAACCTGTTGTCGAACAATAGCAAAATTGTTAATTCTGTCCACTGTAATTAAAGCATTACCCTCTTCGTCCGTCAATTCACTAAGTTTAGTACTCTCATTAATTGTACGAAGTGATTTAGAATTAGAATTACCAAGCCCCAAAGCTTCTACAAAGTTTTGATTGCCCACATGACCCGTATTAAAGTTTTCATGAGTAGCTAGAAGCGTCAGTTTTTCTTGACTATCATCCACAATGTTTAATTGATTGGTAGCAGAGTCAATTAATAACGTAGCATCTGCACCCGACTCTTCAATAATAGTTTTTAAATCACCAATAGTTTTAGTATCGTCTGTAACACAGGTAATATTTGAACCAATGCCAGTAACTTCAGCACCTGATACAGTAATTCCTGTTGCACTAAAAAATGTAATTGGTCGCAGCTTTTGGGTAACCTTTAAATCACTAAGAGAAACATTTCCTGCAGACAGTCCTAATCCTGTAGAGTTAGGTTCTAAATTAGTATCAAACTCGTTTAAATCTACGCTATATTGTACAGAACCTCGGCTAATAAAAAACCTATCTGCAAAATAAGTATCCCCAGAAACAGCTACACTAGGATCTTTAGCATTACCAACAATAGTTGAGCTAGCCTTGTTATTAATAAGGTGCATATTAGGACCAGCTACTTCGGTTTCACTACTTGCACTGGGTACATCACCTAAGAATAATTTTTCCAAGGGCTTAGTGGTAAGATCTGCCAGCTTAGTAGTTTCCAATACAGGCACAAGATTCTTACCAACCCCATCTCCTACGGAGGCTGACCGATAGTTTAACTTGCGTCCTTTAAAATCTTGAGTGTATAAGTTTAAAGCAAACCTGTACGTTTGAGTTGTATTAATAGGATAGCTGCCTGTAATAAGATCGGTATCATCAAGTTTAAATTCAAACCGATCATTGCCTGCTTTAAATTTATTTACAGAAAAACTACAAACATCTGAATCATCAGAAGCATCTGTTACAGTTAGCTCTAACAAATAGGGATTGACACCAAATTTCATAGCTGAATTAAAACCAAATAGGGTAGTGTCTACAGCTATCCCTTGACTATCCGTAAGAATAAACTTATCAAACTGATTCTCTTCTAATTTTACTTTAAGTCTGTGTGTATTTGTATCCGTAGCAGAAAGAGCTAAAGATGTAAACTTATTATTGTTAATATCTCTGGCAATATCATCTCGGTATCTAGCAGATACTTGTTTATTTAAAAGAATAATAGCACTACCAAACAACGCAAAGTCAAAAGTATCCATCGCACTTTTTAAATTTGGATTTTCCGTGATATAGTTAAAATGATTTAAGGTAACTGAATCATAATCAAAAGATTGCAGATCCATTCTCTTATTTGTTTTGTTTAATTTCCAAACTGTAATAAATTTTCTCTTCTCATCTTTAGTTAAAATAGAAGAGTTATCTAAACTTAAGGTGTAGTTAATACCAATTAGAAATCTATTGTCTGAATCAATTGAAATCCATTTAAAAAGAATATCATCTTCAGCAGTAGGCTGATATCTAGTTGTCCCATCACTTAGTAAGTTAAAAAGAAGAGAGCCCGGAGCTGGTAGATCATCCGTGCCCGTAGACTCTTCTCCATAGAACAAATCACTACCCGCAATAAACTCTAACGCTGGTCGTTTTTCTACAGATTTTTCTAAAGTAACAAGACAGTTATTTAAATTTTCTGCTTCAGAAGGCAAGCGTTTATTGCTAGCCTGCCGCCCCACGCCGCCAGATAAAGTTGGAATAGCAATTCTTTTATGCGTTACGGTCATGATGAATGTCTCCAGAATCTAAATCTACTAGGATCATAGATACTGTTTGAGTTTTTACTAATAGCTCGCTTAACAGCATTGTCTCCAGAGCTAAAGATATTTCTTGCTTTATCATTTGCATCAGCAGCTCTACCTTTAGCGGTAAGTATACCCGCTCTTTCAGCAAGCAGCCTGTCAACATCTCTATCACCCTGCACAAACAACTGATATTGTCTAGAAGCAGAAGCAGCAATACCTTTTTGAGCACTAGTCTCTAAGTCCTTAAACTCTATATACTCTACAATACTAACAGTAAGCTCAGTATCGGTATCCCATTCATCAGTATTATCTGTAACATTATATAAAACATTATAATCAATACCATTGGACTCAATTCCAAATCTTCTAGGAGCAGCAGTTACTCTAATATCTACAGTAGGACTGCTGATACTGGTAAGAAGTTGAGCAGAAATCAAAGATCCAGTAGTCATCTTTTCAGTATAAGGAGATAATTCTATACGTCCCTTAGCGGCATCAGAAATAGGTTTTACATTATTACCTGTAGGGCCGGTTCGAGATGGTGTAACTTTAATAGGTCTTCTATTAACAGCCATACCTCGCAATTGAGTTTCTAAAGTAGCTTGATCCAAAACAAACTCAGCCAAGTTAACATCAGTATTCTGACTATCGGTGAGGCTGGTTACAATCTGTTCACCAGAGTTAAATAACATTTCATTTACCGCATCAAGTTTGCTCATTAGTCCCATTAGAATCTCCTTTTTAAAAGACCCGAGGCCCCC